>SAMEA3663248__coassemble_45_pt1 | contig 70904 bp, 65 predicted proteins | sample SAMEA3663248__metabat2_low_PE_036 | metagenome-assembled genome bin SAMEA3663248 (sample SAMEA3663248) | pig gut metagenome | biome: pig gut; feature: pig-associated habitat; material: faeces | place: China | collected 2013 | reverse complement strand
CGAAGTTCCGGTAGTCCTCCGGGCGCATCCGCCTGGCCGTCTTGCCCGCGCAGCCGATGCCGTGCTCGGCCAGCTTCCTGGCCGCAGGGGGGTAGACCGGATTGCCCAGCTCCTCGCTGCTGGTGGCGGCGGACGCAATGGCAAACTCATCCCCCATCCCCGCCGTACTCACGATATTTTTCATCACAAATTCCGCCATAGGACTGCGGCAGATATTGCCGTGGCAGATGAAAAGAATTTTTACCATACGCGCATTTCCCCTCCCGCCGAAAAACTCATCTTAATTATAGCAAAAAATACGAAAAAGGCCAGAGAAAATCTGCCTCTGGCCTCAATATTATTCGGGGTTTATCCAACGATTGACGTTGAGCTATTTTGTATATTCATTTGAACAGCGCCGATATGGTTTCCTCCACGACCAGGCGTTTGTCAAACTCCCGCAGCATTTTTTCGTGGGCGGCCTGCCCCATGGCCTGACGTGTAGCGGGAGAGATCTCCGCCACCCGGGCCATCTGCGTGTACAGGCTTTCGCTGTCACCGGCTTTGCAGAGGAGGCCGGTTTTTCCGTTCTCCACGGCCTCGCGGCAGCCGGGGATGTCGCTGGTGATCACCGGCCGGCCGGTGGCGGCGGCTTCCAGCAGCACATTGCTCATGCCCTCGTGATAGCTGGGCAGCACCACGCAGTCGGCGGCGGCGTAATAGGGCGCGGGATCGCTCTGAAAGCCGTGATACACGGCGATCCCCTCAGCCGCCAGCTGTTCCACCTGGGCCTTATAGCCCTCGTCATCGTAAAAACCGACGATATCGAGGACCACGCCCGCGCCGAACTTCTCCCGGAGCTTTCGCATGGCGGCAAACAGCTCGTCCATGCCTTTTTCCCTCATGATCCGGCCCAGATACAAAAAGCGTACCGCTTCGTTTTCCGGATAAGGGACATAGGGGTAGCGCTCCAGATTGATGCCGGCCCCGGAAAGGACAGTCTCTTTTTCGGCGGAAAGGATTCCCCGGCGGCAAAATTCTTCCGCGTTTGCCCTGTTCTCGAAAAATACGGTCTTCGCCTTTCCCAGCGCCAGTTTATACAGGACCGTCACAAACTGGGCAAGGCCCTTCCGCTGGAACGCGGTCCCAAGGCCCTGCACATTGGCGCAATAGGGAATACCGGCCATTCGGCAGGCCAGGCTGCCGTAAATGTTCGGCTTGATGGAGTAGGTGATCACCAGGTCCGGCCGCTCTTTTTTCAGCAGCCTTTGATAGGTTCGAAACAGCTTCAGGTCCGTGGCCGGATCAATGCCGCGGCGGTCTATATCCGTCTCAATGCAGCGAAGCCCCAGGGCCTGAAAATCCTCCTCATGCCCCACAAAAGGCATACTAAGCACAACTTCGTGGCTTTTCATCAGCTCCTGTATCAGCTCCAGCCGGAAACGGTAGAGCATGTAGGAGTGGTTGGTCAGGATCAGGATCTTGCTCATTTCAGCGCAGGCTCCTTTTCCTCGTGGAGCGTACCGGTGCCGCCCTCGACCACGCCGTCGTGCCGCAGGACCTTAAAAATGGTGCCGAAAAAGCAGCGGCAGTCGAAAAGAAAGCTGATGTTCTGAACATATTCGCCGTCCAGACGGGCCTTTACCGGGATCTCCAGCTCGTCCCGCCCGTTGATCTGGGCCCAGCCGGTCAGACCGGGGCGCACGTCGTTTGCGCCGTACTTGTCCCGTTCCTCGATCAGGTCGTCCTGGTTCCACAGGGCGGGCCGGGGGCCGATAATGCTCATCTTGCCGGTGAAAATGCAGAGGATCTGCGGCAGCTCATCAATGGACAGCTTCCGGAACCAGGAGCCGGAGCGGGTGATCCATCTCTGCGGGTCAGAGAGGAGATGGGTGGGCATGTTGGCCGGCGTGTCGGTGTACATGGTCCGGAACTTGGGCATCATGAAGGTCTGCTTGTGGAGGCCTACCCGCTTCTGCCAGAACAGAACCGGCCCGGGGGAGTCCAGCTTCACGATCAGCGCGAATACCAGCATGGGTATCGCCAGAACAACAAGCCCTACAAGAGACAGCACGATATCAATAAATCTTTTGATGGTTCTTTGGTACATAGTTGTATTCCTCCATGGCAGGAATTTTCGGCCTGTGCAAACTCAAACATAAAGATTTCTATTGCATTATTTCAGTTTGTTTGCGAGGAGCCGAAGCTTTTGCATCAAAGTGCGTTTCGGCGGCTGGAACCAGCCCTCGCACTCTGCAATATTCCCCTTTTTAATAGTATCAAGCGCGTTTTGCCTTTTCGGATTTGCAGGGGAGGAAGTCAACATTGAACTATTGTATTGGCTTGCCTCTTCAAGACTTACTTCCCTTAAAATCAGGTTTTCAGTAATTTCGTTCAGCAACTCGGCGCCGCGGGCGGATTGGCACAGTATTACGGATGTGCCTGCGTCATCATCCATTTCAGGGGCAATGTCCCAAATGCCCCAAAAGTCACCAATAGTCAGGTCGCTGCAACGATTAAACCCTTTAAAATGGCAATTGGCGCAAGATTCGCGGGAAATGAAATCCCCCACGAAGAGCTTCATGAAGAGGCTCTTGTCGCTTCTGGCAATATAAGAACCATTTTGATATTGAAACAGATTCGAATAGTGGTAACGGCTCCAGCCGGTTTCTTTAGAGCGCATATTAATAAAGGTTGGCAATCTTCCGCCGTTATCCTGTTGGGCACGATATTGAACGTATTTTCCCCAGACAGCTGGCGACGGGACTCCGTGACAAACGAAGTCAACCGTGTATAAATTGTTATAATCCTTCTGAAGGAAACTTTTCAAGCCAGCCACTTGACACGGTGTGCCGGAAAAAAGGACTTGCTGCCCCTTCTCAAGACGACTTTTTACCCCGGCAAGAGTATTGCTAAGATCACTTTGTACATACTTAGCGCCGCGTAATCTGGCAAGCTCTGTTTCGCTTTCCGCACAAATATGTACTACGTCGAATTGCTCATTATATGCTGCGCCATAGACTGCTCCGCCTTTGGCCATCACTGCCCGTGCCAATTCAGAAAAAATTCCACCAGAGGAACTTTCCAATCGTGTAACCTTATCTCTGGAATAAGCGGCATAGGCAAGTGGAGTACCGCTATGCGGCTCAGGTTTATTTAAAACGGGGCAGACTTTTTCACATAAGCCACAATGAACACATTGCGTATTATCTGCCGCAGGGTGCGGGAATCCTGCCGAATCCCGTTCCATGCGAATACACTGTTTCGGACATGCAGAAACGCAAGCCCAGCAGCCAGTGCACTGATTTACCTCTACCAGCTTCATAAGCAGACCTCCGTATATGAAAATTCACTTATGAGTCAATTTCAAACCTAACTTTATCAACGGTTCCCGGATGACATTCTTCTCATAATCGTTCATATTCAAGAAATACATTCCACAACAATAGATTAGGGAATATACGGCAACACCGGCGAAAAAAGAAACCCAGTTATCCAAAGACATCCAGCGCATAATCAGCAATCCAACAGCCATCATTCCCGCAGGAAACACGGCCAGCTTCACTATGGTTTTCCAGAAGAGCGGGATATCAATCCCGATTACTTTATAATAGTAAATATTCATAATTAAGCCTTGCCCGATCAGATAGGAAACGCAGGAACAGAGGGCAGCGCCGATTCCGCCGAGATAAGGCACCACCAGATATGTGGAAATCACATTTGCAATGGCGATAATCAGGTATACGATGGAGCGGAATTTATGCTTGTTTTGTGCAACGACAATGCTGAGGCCTGTGTTCTGAATGAGGGGAATACAGAGTGGGAACAATGTCAATACAGCGATCCAGTATGCGTCTGCATAGGACTCTCCTACCCATAATAAGACAAACGATTGTCCAAAAACAGCAAATCCGGTGACGACCAGCGCGACGACGAAGAACTGGATCCGTCCGACCCGGATAAACAGTTCAGTCAATACCTCCTTGGGAGCGTCTTTGACCACCATGCCGGTGATCTTTGGCGTCAAGACTCCGGAAATAGAGGTAGACAATTGCATAACGATGTTATTGAATGTGCTGCCAATCTGATACACAGACACGACAACGGTACCGACCAGCATGCCAAGGATCACCTTATCGGTCGCCCAGAACAGCATGTCAACAACACTGCCCAAAAAAACGTAAGCGGAAAAGCCCACCATTTCTCTGACCAGCGATCCGGGGATCCGCTCAAAAGTAGGCCTGACATTCAAAATGCAAATACAGTGTACCACATTGGGTATCAGCAAAAATGCCTGTAATGCTGTGCCGGCAACGGCCATGCCCACGGAACCAAAGCCGAGATACAATGCGATCAGATTTGCGGCCGGACCTGCGACGGTAGAGATGATGTCCAGACTGCGCCGGAAGATATATCGTTCATGTGCCAGAGAAATTGAGGTAATAACGCTCAACGGAAAGGATAAAGCGGTATGAAGCGCCATCACCAGAATTAAGATTTTGATTTTTTCTAACTCGGGAACGGAGAGGCTCCTTTTAAAAATTGAGCCTGCATTTTCTGCAATGATCCACCCGCCCAATATTACCAGCGCCGCAAGCGCACAATATAACACCAGAAAGAAACCAAATGTGCGCTGAACAGCAGCTTTGTTTTCTTCCGCGCGGTATTTGGCAATGTATCGGATGATTGTGCTGCCAAAACCAAAGCTGAGTAGGCTTAGATAGCCGATTGCAGAATTTGCCAAAGAGTATAGACCATGTTCCGCTTCGCCAAGAATTTTTAACATGACCGGCGTGTAGAACATGGGAATGAGGCTGCCCAACAACAGATTGATATAGGAAAGATAGACGCCGGATCGCAATTGATTGACTTGTTTTTTCATACGCTTCTTTCTGGAAGTTATTTTACAAGCTCGTCCAGACAAGATTTACCCATACGAGCCTTGTTTTGATATGCGGGAATTACATTGTGCAGATGCTGTCCAATCTCAACTGCATGAGCTTCCAGCCAATCAAAAGCACCGATCAGATCAACATCAGAGCTTATGGCCTGGATCGGGAGCACATAGTTTTCCTCTGTGCCGAACAAATCGACAGCAATGCCACGGCTCTTTACGGAATAACCGATGACCAGAGTGGGAACATAAGTGGAATATGCGGCAATTGTGGCATGGGTTCTGGCTCCGATAAAAAGCCGGCACTGAGAAATGATATACTTTAACTGCATGCAGTTTTGCTCCGGCACCAGGATTACCTGCCCGGTGCTCTCAAACTGTTTGTAAAGAGGCTCGAGAACATCAAGATCGTTGCTTTTTGCCTTCGCCACATGCGGAATCAGAGCGATTGCACTGTCTGTGGTATCCAGAATATGCTGCACCAGCGCGTAGAAACCGGACAGCGCTTCCTCTTTTTTTTCAGTATATTGCAAAACCAATGGACTCAGATTCAAGCCGATGGTGTTGCCGGGAAGAAATCCCTCCGGCAGCGTGGTTTCCTGCATGTCCAGGAGGAAGGCCGGGTCCGCTACGGAGCGGACATTGGCAGTAACACCCGCGGCAGCCAAAGCAGCCTGCGTCAACGGTTCCCGCACGGTAATCAGGTCATATCGCTTCAGATCTTTAACCATCTCAGGGGAAATTGCCTCCGGATCAATGGAACAGCCCCAAAGAACCGTTTTCGCGCCTTTCTTTTTAAGCAGAGTATTCAGATCTCCAAGGATCTCCGTCCCGGCATAACAATAATTATCCCCACCAATAGAAAGGCACAGGTCTCCCGACTGAACGGTATCCAACAGGGCCTTGCGCGCATGTTGGGTAAAAAGCGTGGTTCGCTTTGTCAGCTTGGTCTGACAGGCGGCAGCCACATAGGCGGCAGATTTGCGGGGAACGGAGACAACGGTATCACGCTGCACATTTGCAATTGCAGAAAGACCAAATTGTATGTCTTCGTCATATCCCGTGGAAAAAAGCGTCGGCTTGCTGTCCAGCAGTTTGGCCGTAGACCGAACCAGCGCCTCACAGCCATGATTGCCGCTGCCGGTATGTGCGTAAAGAATTGTTTTCATAAAAGTATCCTCATTTGTGGTGACGGAGTTGACTGATGGTTTCAGACACCATTACTGTAAGCCAGTAGATCAAAAAGCTGTTGGTTTGCAGGCCATAATACTGCAGAATATTGATATCGCCCTTTGCTATGGCCTTATGGCATGCCTGAAATTCTTCACTATGAAATTGACGGGCGTTATACTGCCACTTTTGAAACAGGGAAGTTCTGTTTTTCTTTGACCAGGTATTGCGGAAAACACGATCAAAGGCAAAAAAGTAAGACTGTCTATATTCAAGCGCCCATTTTTCATATGCTCCGGGAATACTGAGCAGTTCGGCTTTGACCCGCGTATATATTTTCTGGTAAATTCCCGACAGGTCAGAGTAATATTTTGCGCTGAGACTGTCAGTACTTCCAACGGAATAGTGATATAAGGGGTTATTAATAAAAACATATCCCCCGGGTTGGCAATGCAGATAGTCCAAATTAAAAATCAGATCTTCGCCTAAAGAAAGCTCCGGTTGAAAACGGATATGATGGTCTTCCAAAATGGAGCGTACATAAATTTTGTTCCATGAAATTCCCAGGAGCTCATACCGGTTCAAAGAAAAAAAGTCGGCCTTGGCAATGTGCTCGTTCAGATTCCCGCATTGCTCTTTTCGATTGATCGTTTCATGCTCCGGTGTACTGCGGTAGTAATTGCAGATCGGCTGAAAGCCGGGATTTTCCTTTGCGGCCAGATATAGCTGTTCACACCACTCCGGTTCCACCCAGTCATCACTGTCGCAGAACATCACATATTCGCCCTTCGCGTGATCCAGCCCCATGTTTCTGGCTGACGAAACACCGCCGTTGGATTTGTGTAGGACACGAATTCGGCTATCAGAAGAAGCAAGCTGGTCGCATAGAGAACCGCTTCCATCCGTTGCCCCGTCGTCGACCAGAAGGAGTTCCCAATCGGTAAGGGTTTGGCTCTGAATGGAGCTGATGCACCTTGCGAGGGAGCGAATGCAGTTGTAGACGGGAACAATGATGGAAATCATCACATTACCTCACTGTGTATTTTATCGGATACCAAATTCCTGCCGGATTTTCTGATCCATGCGTTTCCAGTTGAATACATTGATTTTCTTAAGTAATACGCCCCAATGAATTTTATGTCCGGCAGCACCATTTCTTGGGTCATCGCTGGAAAGATTTGCTCCCGTGCTTAAGACATAAATGGTCGACCGGAAAGGCAGTTTTTCCAGCGGCCTTCCAAGTTGGGCCATTTTACCTTCAACCGCGATATCATCCCAACGCACAGGATATTTTTCGTTCAACTGAACACAAGTAGGCTTGTCAAAGCAAAGGCTGATATCAGGAAGTTCATCCGGCAGCTCATCAGGCTTCAGCTTCATAATGTTCATTGTCCCGCCGAAATAAGGGGAGATTTCCATACGCCGGGTGCCTTTATTCCAGCGGTAACTTTTTTCTGATTTAAAGCCGTTCGCACTGGGGTGTTCCTTGACATATGCTGCACACTTATTGTTTACGAAATCGTCAGCATCTACCGGAAACACGAACACACCATCATCAGGAAGGTGTGCACCTAAATCCTTCTTGATCTGTGCACAGCAGGCCAACTGCTTCCAGGCGCGATCACGGCAACCGTCAAGCCAATCTTTTGGCTTGGGTGTATCAACACAGACATAGTGGAGGCGATGATCAAACTGAGTTTTTAGCGTTGGAACATCATTACAGCCCACATACACACAGAAATCATCGCAAGTCTGGTTAAATATGGAATAAAGGGTTGCTTCAAAGTCAGAAACAACACTATCCCATTTAGCTGTACTCGCTTTGCTGCGCAAAGCTATTGTAAAATAGAGCATAATTTAATCTCCTTTTATGAATAGTGGCAATCTATATTTGCTTGTATTTTGCTGCGGATCCTTTTATAATGCAATTATATTAGGAGGGTGAGGAAAATTATGGGGATCAGCAGCAAACTTCGTAGGATTATTTTTACTAAGCAAACACCGTACAAGAAACTGCTCATATACAGGCCAACAAGTACTTCTATTGCACGCTCTGCTCAAATCAGCATAGTCAGAGGCTTACATATAAATATGCCATGGGACTTTTATTGGCATAATGAGCGGGGTTTTTTAAAAATTGGTGAAAATGCAGAAATTTTTTGCAATGATTTTGCTGTCCATTATGGTTGCCATATTAGTGTTGGCCCAGAAGCAAAACTTATAATGGAATCCGGTTACATGAACAATAGCTGCTGGCTCAATTGTGCGAAGTCTATTTCTATTGGCGAGAATGTATCCATCGGTAATGAGGTCATAATAAGGGATAACGATGCGCACTCGATAGAAGGCAGGCAATCTGCCGCGCCTATTGTAATAGGAAATCATGTTTGGATAGGCGCAAGAGCAATCATCTTAAAGGGCGTGACAATTGGTGATGGTGCAGTCATAGCAGCGGGGGCGGTTGTCACCCATGATGTACCTGCATACACGCTTGTTGGTGGAGTACCAGCGAAAGTTATCAGAGAAGGCGTTGAGTGGAATTAATCTTTTGCCGACTGCACAATGGTTAATCAGGCATTAATAAAATGAATTTATTGCATTAAATCATTGAATGCGACATCAAAACAAGGGTTGACAGAAAGAGATTCATTTAAAATCCAATCCCCAAAACAGACCTTATCCTGCACGTTGCTTCGAAGTTGATCTTTGACAACATTGCCCAACACCGATTTTTTAATGGTATATGGAAAGATCGGCAGCAAAGAACTGGAGTTCTTTCTTTCAAAGTGCCCAGAACTTGTTTTGCTTGAGTGGGATCCAGATACTTGATCGCCATTTGACCATGGTATAAGCAAGTAAAAAACAAATCTGTCTCGCATACTGAAACCAGGTCAGGGGAATTCTGGCGAATAAATCCAAGCCGCTGATCTTTTGCCTCAACAGCGTCCAGGCGTTTAAGTGAATACCCTTCGCCCATAATGCTGCCGCTGCGCTGAGCGTAATAATAGCAGACCTTGTCGGAGACGGACACTTTTTGCGCTTTGGCTACTGCCTGATAGCTCCAGAAAACATCCTCATGATATTTTCCCACGGGGAAGGGGATATCACGGATAAACGCCGTTTTGTACAGCTTGTACCACACCGGCTGCTTGAGCCAGGATTCCTCAATGATTGCCCGCATGGCTTCTTCCTGGTTCAGTACACAGCAGCCAGCTTTTGTAAGCATGCGGGACGGTGTTCCGTCCTCCCAGACCATTTCCACGCCGCAGGCGGCGATGTCGCTGCCGTCTGCTTCCAGAAGATCACGCAGATGCTGATACATATCCGGGGCGATCCAGTCGTCACTGTCCACGAAGCCCATGAACTCGCCGGTGGCCATGGCCATACCGGCGTTTCTTGCGTCCGAAAGGCCGCCGTTTTTCTTGTGAACGACTTTCACGCGGCTGTCTTTTTCCGCCCAGGCGTCGCATAGGACGGGACAATTGTCCGGAGAGCCATCGTCAACAAGGATGATCTCGAGATTTTTGTAGGTCTGATCAACAATTGACTGGACACAACGGTCAAGGAAGGACTCAACCTTGTAAACAGGCACGATCACGCTGATCTTCTGCTGTTCCACGTCGTTTACCTCCCTGCTTCCAGAATGTTTGTAATCGTCCTGACCGGATCAAAGTCATCCAGAGGGACATTCCGCACATCTCCGAGATCGCCGGATTCGATCCGGCGAATCGCTTCGGCTATGTCCGCAACCGTGTTCTGGCAGAACACATAGCGGTTAAACTGGCCGAAGTATTCTTTCAGCACGCGCTGCTCATCTTCGGTACCATCCATAATGAAAAGAATGGTCTTGTCCGTTGCAGAATACTGATAGATTTTTCCGGGAATCTGCCCGCCTTTGCGGTTGCACAGGAAAACCAGGACGTTGGTACTGTCCTCAACAGGCTTCAATTCATTCAGCGGCAGCCGGGGGTGAATGTGGATCTGCTCCGCAGCCGGGAACAGGTTGGCAGGATCACCGCAAATATTTACTTCCACGCCCGTCTCCCTGGCAGCTTCATAGAACGGCTGCAAATCCCGGGCGGCGGGATAGTAGGCACCAAAGTACCCATAGACGTTGTGGTCAGATCGCTGCTGTTTGGAAGCTGCGTTTTTGTAATAGCAGGGAAGCGGCTGCCAGAACATTTTTTCTGCTGATTCGGGGAAAAGGTGCTGCTGATTGCGCAGAGTCAAGGGGCTTACATAGCAGACTTTCTCAGCCAGCGCCAGTAAGCGCTTTTCTTCCCGGAACACTTTATCCTTTCCGTTGAAGCCATAGGCATCGCTGGCCCACGGGTCTTCCCAGATCTGGATCCAATGTTTAGCAGCAACATGCCCACTTTTCAGAAGGCTGTGTGCTAAAAGATGGCTTGCCGTGGGAGTAGAAATAGAGAGCAAAAAATCATACTCTGAGCATCCGTGAAACACAGATGCGTTTCGGACAAAGGTGGAATAAATCCCATGTACACCGTATAAGGAGAGAACGCATTGTTTCGCAAATTGAACCAGTTTTCGGGAAAGCTTTGTTTTTTCCCGGGTGGAGCTGCTGTTGGAAATAGGCGTTACATTGTCAGCGGGATTGTGCCCGGCCTTAATTGAAATCCGCTCGTATAAGGAAATGCCAGGGTAAGTTTTGCAGTGAATATTTTTCGGAAGCACCAAGTTGGGATCAATGTGGCGGTGTTGACTGTCCGCGCAAAGAAGATCAACCTCATGCCCGGCCTCGGACAGACCCGCCAAATAAGCCAAATGGCAGAGATTCGCTGAAGTATTGACAAAAATGCAATCCGCATTTACAACCAGAATTTTCACGAATCGCGTTCTCCTAATCTAAATGATATTGCTCCATAATTCTCTTTGCCCAAACGGCCAGAGAGTAGTTTGAATAGATGAACTGTCGGCTGCTTTCAATTTCTGCGCTGGAGCGTGATTTCCCATCTAAACAGTTCTTCATCAGAAGATATAATTGCGCGGAATTTTCGTTCTCAAAAAAAGCTACAGAGGGCAAATCGTGCGCCCATTCGAGACCTGCAATGTCGCTGCTGATTACAGGAAGGCCCGCGTAGGCGGCTTCGCAGACAGCATAGGAAAAAGTCTCCCGACGGCTGGCCTGAATGAATACGTTCGAGGCGGCGAACAGCGTGTTCACATCGGAAACTGGCTCGCCGCGGACCAGCCAGGCAGGATTTTCTCCCGCCAGAAACTCATCCAGCTTCGGCCAGGTTTTTTCGTTCCCGTTGAGCAGCAGCCGGAAGGTATAACCCTCTTCGGCCAGACACGCACAGGCCTTTAAAATCAAATCGTCGCCCTTTCGGTGAAAGTCCCAACCGAAGGTGAGAAAGTCATAGGGCTTCTCAGTGTCGCTGCGGCAATCCTGAATCCGGTTTAAATTGATGCAGTTTAACACAGTGACGGTCTGCGCCGCCGGGAAACCCATGTTGATTACGGCATCCCGGTAAAAATCTGCAACGGAGATCAGGTTTGCTCTCTTGCCTACAACACCATACTGGAGATTCCACAAGATCCGGCGCAATCCTGAGCCCGGGTCAATAGGGTCATGAAGGTGCCAGAAGATTTTCACGCCTTTAGGGGCAGTGACTGTGGCGGGAATATCATAGAGCTCAAAATGGGAATGTACAATGTCAATGGCATTTTCGCGGTAGATTTTATGAAAAATCCGGTACGTTTTGGGAAGAATCCGCGCCTTGGCTTCCGGCAAAAAGTACACCTTGGTGCGCTTTTGAATCTCTTCGCACCAGGGCTTCGACCTTGCCTTCTCTACAAAGGCGTAAATCGTTTGGATTCCCTTCTCCTTCAGCGCTGCCTCCAGGGCTTCCAAAGATGCAATGAAATTCCCGGGATAGTCAGCGCCATAGGCGCATACTTGCAGCACTGTCATGGCCGTACCTCACTTGACAAACGGAGAAATATCAAAATTTCCATTAGCCTCATTAAACCATTTTACAAAATCAAAATATTTCTCATATTCATGGCTGTCGTCCCAGTACGACTTGGCCAGGATATTGCCAACCTCGCCGTCGGATGAATATTTTTGAATCTGTAAAGCATAGGGGATGTCCGGATAGGCGTTGGCGGTAAACACGACCAGGCCCCGTGCATGAATGCTGCCCAAACGCAGAATATCTTCACGGGTCAAACCGTCGCGTTCCTCCAGAAACACAAACAGGTTATCGCGATCAATTCTGGCAGAACGTTCCGCCCATTTCTGCGCTGCTTCTTCCTCCGTGTGATAGTGGGTAAAGTGCAGCGTGATATCTCCCAAATGCGCACATGGACAGGTGTACTCCGGGTGCTTAAAAAAGACAAGCTCCTCAGCCAGATAATGGTCCAGGTCAAGAACAAACTTGGCAAAATCCGTTTGCAGCATCATCAGATTTACCGTAGGAGACCGGAATTGGAGCCCTAAATCGTGAAACAGGATACCGCCAATGCAGTTCGGGCACAGAAATGTGGGGGTGGTATTGATAAGCCGTACCCTCATTTTCTCCCGCCGGCGGATGGCGGCAGGATTCTTTTCGGAAAGCAGATGTTTAACGGTTTCTTTTATATTCAAAATCAATCATTCCTTTAATTGAAGCAGCATTTGCTCCACATCTTTGACGGTTTCTTCTGTGCGAAAGTTCTGGCCCCGCAGGATCGCGCGACTTTTATAATGGGCCAACAGGTCAGGAGAATCCAGTAATTTTTTGATTCCCACATAAAGGGCTTCTTCGCTGTTCTCCGTCACGACGCCCCATTCGTTGTTCTCACCCAGCATTTCCTTCATGCCGGAGACCTCCACGGTACAAACGGGCGTGCCGACGATCAGCGCTTCGGTCGCGGCGGTGGAAAAGCCTTCGGCAAAGCTGGCGCAGACAAACAGATCACATTTGCTGACATATTTATAGGGGTTGGTCTGATAGCCCAGCAGGGTAACCGCGTCATGCAGTTTGTTCTGACGGATATATTCTTCCAGCTCCTGCTGCAATGGGCCGATACCGAGAATATAGAGATGCACCGGGTACTGCTCATCCCGCAGGCGTTTGATGATCTTCAGCAGGCGTATATAGCCCTTGGACTGCTTCAGCGTGCCCACCGCAATAAGGCGGAGCTTCCCGTCATCCAAAATTTCAGGCGCCGCTTCACCGGCTCCGGCCAGAATCCAGTCAGATTCTACGGTGTTATACAGCACCCGGCAGGGCTTCCGGAAGTCCAGGAGCTGGCAAAAATCATCGTGGACGTATTGAGAGACGCAGATCGTCTGATCAAAGCGGTTATAACAGGCACGGGCTTCCTTTTCGCTGCGGAAAGAACCGGCCAGTTTACCCATCGTGTGCTGCTCCACATGGATCCAGGAAACCAGCCGGGTGTCAGGGGCCTGGCACCCGCTGATGACACGGGCGGAGGGGCCTTCCAGATAGGAGACCTCAATGTCGTAATGTTCCTTCACACACAGCTTGTGGAGCTGCGCCGGCGTCAGCAGCTTCATGAGCTTGCTGTTTCCCGGAACCTCTTTAGGGAACACGGCATGAAAATGAATGTCAGGAGCCAAAAACTGCTCATTGACGCCGCCGCCGAACAGAACCGTGACAGAAATATCAAATTTTGAGCGGTCCATGTTGTTGACCAGGTTGACCAGCACCTTTTCCGCGCCGCCCTGGCCAAGGTCATGGATCAGAAAAAGGATTTTTTTCATCATAGAAATATAATTCCGTTATCTTTGCAGTACCTGCTTCAGCTTTGCCTTTATGCCGGAGGGAATGCAGTCAGCAACACGGGAGGCGTAGCGCCGAAGGTCTGTCATTTCTTTGTGTGCATGAATCAGACCGTCATAACCATCCTGCATATATACGTCCCATATGCGTTTCCTGTCATCGGGATTAACCTGTACCGGGGAGCATAACTGAGCATTGTTCCTTTTAATCTGTTCGTAGGGAACAGGACAGGTGAACAGCGTTGGCTGTACTTGCTGAAATAGCCTTTTTCCTTTTTCCGTATTGACCATAACGGCAGAAACACTGCTGCTGCCTGGCAAATTAAACTTCTGTGCAAATTCCGGAATTTCGCGCTGCCACCCCCAGAAGTCTCCAATTGTAATATCACCGCATCGTTCCGGTGTGGCATAAGAGCAGGTATAACAGCACTCAGTATACGTTAGCCCCTTCAGGAAAAGGTAATAGTACGGGATTTCGCTGGAGTATAACGGATAACGCCGTTTTGAATTGCCTTTTTGAATTGTGAATGTCCCTTGAAGTTTGCTCCCAAAGGATTTATTACGGAACGTAAAATTACATACCTTTCCATGGTGTTTTTTCTCCAGAGAGGAAAGAAAATCTTTGAAAAGCGAAGCAGGCGGTGTTCCATGGCAAATAAGGTCCACTGTTATTAAACGTTCCCGTAGACCGGGCTCTTTAATAAACCTTTGCAGTGCGGCGACCTGGCAGGGAGTGCCAGAAAATAACACTGTTTCTCCCTGCTGCAGCGATTCCTTGATCTGAGTAAATACGGTTTTTACGGCACTTTTCACATATTTTGATCCTTGCAGCTTAATCAGATCGCTTTGATTCCCGGTTAAAATATGAGAAACAGACCAGTCGTCACCATAGGCTGCACCAGAAACCAGACCGTTGTTTTTTAACACAGCACTGGCAAGCTCAAAAAATATTCCCCCGGATGTGGAGTGAATTGCTTCTGAAGATTGAGACAAAGCGCCATAGGCTTCCAAAGGAATTTTTCTGGGCGCAGGATTTTGCATGGGGCAGCTATTGCTGCATAAGTGACAATCAATGCACAGGCCGGGGTCAATCACAGCCTGGCTACTTCCGGTGGAATTATGTTGAAGTTCAATCGCACTGCGCGGGCAAATTTGAAGACAATTGCCGCATTCGCAGCAGAGGGCAGAGACTGTTTGAGGCATAGTATATCACTCCAGTGCGCGCTTGAGGTAGTCAAGAGAGTCTTCCCGGAGACGGCTCAGATTTTGATTAACAGTATCATATGGTATCTCCGGAAGGGCTTGATGGATATCTGTAATAAAGCGATCACCAAGACCCAAACCGGAAAACAGCGAAGCCATTCTACTCGGGCTGCCGTCTGGCGCGTATGTTGCAAAGTTCTTTTGGAAGATTATCGACAATGCCGCTGCGTGGAAAGAATCCGCAATAACGTAATTGGCATTCTTTATTCCACTGACGAATGTTTCTGGCCCATACTGAAAAATATTCACCGCGTAAGGTGCATTTCTCAAGTCGTATTTATTGCAGTAGACGATCTTTGCATGATGTGACTCTGCATATGATTCCGCATATTGGCGCAGGAACGGCAGATGATTAAGGTGCAGGCAATATACGAAAATATAACGCTCGGGGAATTGCACAGGGCATTTCTCCAGGAGGGAATCATAATCACTTGCGTAAAGTAAAAGTGTTGGATCCAGAACTGCAGGTACAGGACGCCGCATCCAGAGTGAGAGCTGTTGTGCAGCGTCCTGCTCCCTTACGGAGATTGCGGAAAAGGATTCCAGTTTCTTCATTAGCTCCGGTCTCATTTGCGCCGCAACAGGCGTTTGATTTATGCTGGGAGCATAAGCGATTTTTCGCTGATCAGGCCGGGCAAAGTCCAAGAAATAAGCGGGATGCAAACCCTCTGTAATAGCATAGTTCCAAATCTGATCACTTCCGCAGATCAAAGTACCGCAGTCACGGCTTAAATCTGCAAGTTTCTCCCACTCCTTCGTCTGTTCAGTTTGACAAAAGAATGTGTTCTGAAACGCATGAAAGGCATGTTTCCGTTTCCGCATTGCGGGTGCAGTCAAAAGATCAAGCCCAATGACAGACAGACGCCTGGAGTACCATCTGATGCCGTAGGTCTTCATGTCTTTTTCATAATAGAAATTCAAAATGATATTTTCATAACCTAACAGCTTGAGTGCTGTCTGCATAGCCCAAGCCTGTAGGGCAGAGCCGTAATTATATTGGCAATGAAAAGAGATAATACCAATCATATTCTGACCTCTTTATTTGGAACGGTTAAAAGCTGCACTCAGCCGCGCAGCATTTTTCCAGAGAGGGAAAGCATGGCAGCATAACCAAACAACTGACCTGACCTTGATGCTGTAGGTTCCCTTGTCCCGGAGCAGCTGAAAACAATGGCTGCAAATCAAGCTATGTGCTTCGCTTGCGAATTCGCTGTGTTCCTTTTCTGCGCCGAGAGCGTATACACGCCAGAGAGCACCATGCGCAGTATAGGCGGCCCTCGCTTCCAGATAGTCTTGCAAGGCAGGATCAGATACGGCGGAGTTTTTGGCAATGTATGCCCATAATGCTGCATTTGCAATGCCGTTGTTTACATTGGCCTTCCGCTTACGATACATGCCGGTTATGCTTTCGTCGTGGATCCTATAAAAGTACAACCCAACAGGAAGTACGGTCATTTTTTCACAGGCCTGAAGATAGTCATAGTTGAATCGGAGATCTTCGCACATCAAACAGTCTTTGTTAAACTGTTCTTTTATTTTCTCTTTCCTGTATAGCTTATTCCAAACAAATGGGCCTGTCCAGGTTAAATTGCGAATGGATGGCGCACAAGTCAGGATTGCTAACTTCTCCCCGAAAGACTGCACGGAAATATAATTTCTTTCCTTTGGTGTAATGCAGGGGACAACGTCTTCTCTGTTGTGCCGGTATTCACAGGCCACGACATCAGCGTGTTCCGCTTCCATTGCTGCGACCATCTCTTCATAAAAAACAGGGGAAATCATATCATCGGCATCAATGAAAGAAATATAGGTACCACTTGAAGCGGCAAGTCCGCAATTGCGCGCACCAACAAGGCCCTTGTTTTCCTGGTGTATAACCTTGATCCTCTTGCCCTTTTTGGCGTATTCATCGCAAATTAAGCCGGAATTATCAGAAGAGCCGTCATCAACAAGTATTATCTCAAGATTTTGATATGTGTTTGCCAGAACACTGTCGATACATTCACGGAGATATTTCTCTCCATTATAAACCGGCAGAATTACGCTCACCAATTCCATACATCCTACACCCCCAAAAGCAATTGCTACCAAGTCCTTGCAGCTTTTTTATGAAATTTCAGATACAGCCATTCCGGCATGATTCCTTTGATAAAATGCTTCAGGAAATCAAGAGCCACATAGCCGTACGTATACCAGGGGAACTGAAACAGCTTAAATCCCACATAGGTCACATACACACCGTTCATCCGGGATTTGAGGCCACGGCGGCGGGTCGCGGCCTGATCGTCGCGCATCTTGTACAGCGGCTCGTCCAGGTTGTATCCGATATAGCCCCTGGCATAGAGCTTGTACCACAGGTTTACATCTTCAAAGCGCAGCATCCGTTTATCTTCGGTATAGCCGCCAACCGCCAGGTAAGCCTCCCGGCGAATCATGCAGGGGGCGTGACAATGGACGGGGCTGTGCTTGATGAAATCGCGCTTGGCAGGCTTTTCGATGGAGTAACACCTGCCCCAATCTCCGTTTTCATCAAAGAAGATCATGGGGGTGCTGACAATGGCGTATTCGGGATGGGTGTCCAGAAACGCAGCTTCTTTCTCAAGCCGTGCGGGCAGAGAAATATCATCGCCGTCCATTCTGGCCACATATTCCCCGGCGGCGGCTTCCAGGCAGCGGTTCAGCGTGTGGTTCAGTCCCATATTGGACGCATTTTGCAGAAGTACGATTTTCTCGGGATACTTGTCCAGATATCCCTTTGCAACAGCGTAGGTGTTGTCTGTGGAACCATCGTCGCACAGCACAAGCTGCCAGTCAGTAAAGGTTTGGGCCAATATGGAGTCAATGGCCTCCGGCAGTGTGGGGGCACAGTTATAAATGCCCATGATGATCGAAACCTTGGCCAAGACAGCACCTCCTAACCGGCCATGCGGGAACGCAGATAATTTATGATTTGCAGCAGCACCGCCAGGGGAAGCGCTGCTTTTCTTTTGCAGAGCAGGAAGAACATCTTCCACTTGAAGCCGCAGTAAGAGGTATCAAGCTGGGCGAAAGCCTCTGTATAGAGCGGCTTGCTAAGTATCGCTTTCAAACGGCGTGACTTCTGCCAAATGTTCACGCTGCTGCTGATTTCATTAAGGCCCAGCCCGATCATGCCGCAGGCGACCCGGTTCAGAAATGGCGTGCGATATTCTTCGGCGTTCCCGGCGCTCTCTATGTACTCCTGAATCACGCCGTACATCACATCCCATTTCCCGGCAAGATCAGCTTTATGCGCGGTGGTGATAGACTGGGCGTTGGTTTTGCGGTAGTGATAAAAGCAGCGGTTGATGTAGCTGATCCGGCAGCCGTCAAGAGCGTAGAGATTGAAGATGGTATCCTCAGAGGTGCCAACCACGCGTTCGCTGACAATACGCCCTTTTCGTGCAGCTTCGGCGCGATACAGCTTCATACAGACGGAAGAAAGGCTGTCGATTCTCTGCGGTTCGCGCAGCTCTTCACCCGCCAATCCGACAATGCGGCGATGCACTTTTTCCTCAGACAGATTCCTGTCAAAAGAGAAATCGTGGTCAAATAAAGGATTGGGGAGGCTTTTCCCGGGATACTCTCTGATGTAGCCAAACATTACGCAATCAGCGCTGTTTCGCTGCGCGTTCTCAACGCAGCTTGCGACGGTGGTTGGCTCAATCCAGTCATCGCTGTCTACGACCATGATATAGTTGCCGGAAGCATTTTGGATGCCGGCCTCCCGGGCGGAGGAAAGGCCGCCGTTCTCCTTATGAATGACCCGGATGCGCGCATCCTGAGCTGCGTAAGCATCACAAAGAGCCGGACATTTATCTGGGCTTCCGTCGTCAATCAACAGAACCTCAAGCTCGGGATAGGTTTGGGAAAGAATACTTTGAACGCATTGGTCCAAATACAGCTCTGTTTTAAAAACCGGTACAATAACCGTAACCAGTGGATCAACTTTGCCCATGGGTCACTCTCCTAAAGTAAGAAATAAAACGACCTCAAGCGATCAGTTCGCGCACAAATTGCCAGAGCGTGATAGCAGAATAATCCTGACCAAAGTTTTTGGATACTGCGAATTCATACAGAAAATATCCGAAGTAACATACAACCGCGATGAAAGAAACCATTTGTGCGGACTGCTTTGTAAACAGCTTTTTGATTATCCATGGGAGCGCGACCGCGACCGCGATTTCAAAATATGCGGCCATGCGTGAATAGAGGTTTGCTGCTTGAACCAACCCAATGGTGAGAATAAATGCGCTTATGCAGCTCATGTTTACAAAAAGATTTTCTTCACGGCTGGAGTTATTGAATAAACGACCACGAAAGATCAGGGCCAATATCGGCGGGATCCAGTAAACGAGTACACGCAAAATATTGATTTGGTGTCCATCAAACACTTCGCTTTCCGCAACCATGGCGCCAATAGATTGCGCATAGTTCATGAATGCGCCCAAGGTGACATCATAGGTCGCCATGGCAAAAATGACCGCGCCCAGAAATATCCAGGTTTTCTTTCCCCAGGGTTTGTCAAACAGAAGAGGCACGATTGCAAACATAAACGCATGGGTATGGAAAAGGATTGCTATAAATACTAGCACATAAAAGCGGACATATTTTTTATCAATTGCGTAAGGAAGTGCTAAGAGCAAACAAAACATTGCCAAGCATTGCTTCAGCGCAGCAATGTACATAACATATGTTCCGATGGAAAAGAAAATTAACAAACTGAATGCAGGATTTATGGAATAGCGCTTAAAGAGCTTTACAACGGCCAGACTGCTCAGGAAAGCCGGAAAGAAAAAATAGACGTGATAATTATCTGTAAAATCCCGTATCAAACTGCGGTACAACGTAGAAAATGGGTTGCCGGCAAAGTCGGTCAACACACCCTCTTGAATACTTTCCGCAAACCCTTTTGCTATTGCGTAGTGAGCTATATAGGTTCCAGTATCATTATAACTTGTCCGCAGGAAAGAGAAGCAGGTCATCCACGCGATGACGATGACCATAAAAAGATCCGACCTGCGCCGCATGAAATGGTACTTGCCGGTCTGCTCGCCTTCGATCTGCACATCCACCGGGTGATATACTTCGGACAGGTACATTAAAAATACACAGCCCCAATATAGTAAAACGAGTTGTTTCACGCAAAAATCCTCTCGAATAATTCATATTGCGAAAGGGCATAATAACCCTTTTAAACTAACATATTATAATATGTTTTACTGATTTTGTAAACATCTGGCCGTGATCAAAACGTAAAGAAATCATTAAAAACCGTTTACTTAGGAGAAATGAAAAGCTTGGGATTTTTTTCGGCGAAGCCGTTGACCGCGCGGCGGCTTCCCGGGCCTGAAACAAGGCGGCCGTTCCGCGCCTGCGGGCCTGCAGCCCAATTGCGGCGGAGTCTTCCCGGCGGAGAGGGGAAAACGGACGGGAATTGTTGACTTGATGACCTCCTTATGATTTAATGCCAGTATCACAATGTGGAAGATTATGGGGGTCTTGATATGGCGCAGATAAGGCTGTTTAAGCGGCGCTGGTGGTTTTTGGCTGTTTTTATCCTGATAACCGTCCTTCTCTCCGGCTGCGGGGCACCGAAGGAATACACGCTCAGCTATCAATATAACGGCGAGGCCCTGCGGGAGCTGACGCTGACGGCCGGCGAGCTGCCGCCGGAATACGTCCCCGAGATTCCCGGCATGCGCTTTATCTGCTGGACGGATCAGGCGGGCGCGCCTGTGGAGCCTTCCGCCGCCGGGAGCGGGAAAGACACCGTGTACACGGCCCGCGTTCTCCCGGCGCTGGACAGCCATGTGCCCTACCTCTTTGCGGATGAAAGCGGTTTTCTCCGCCCGGAAGACAGCATCAGCGCGGAGGAGTTGAGCCAGACTGTCTCGGTGCTGCTGTCTCCGGAAGCGGACGTTCAGCCGGTTTTGCCGGAGGGAGAAGGGCCGGCCTCCCGAGCGGAGATCGTGCAGGTGCTGGGCCAGTTTTTCACCGATGAGGAGCTGGCGGAATACGCCGGGGAGGGCAGTATGTCCCGGGCGGAATTTGCCGCCATGCTCAACCGGCTCACCGGCAGGGGCGCAGACGAGCGGGTGAAAACCGAGGGTGCCGCTCCGGTGGATCTGGACAGGAGCAGCCCCTATTTTGCCGACCTGCTGGAAGCCGCCGTTTGGCACAGCGTATCAGCAGAGGGAACGCGCTGGGAAGAGACGGAGATATCCTCCGGCTATGAGCCGGGGGTGTTTCTGCTCTCCGGCAGCCTCTATTGCTGCGGGGAGGACGGTCTGCTGCTGCGGGACGCTTACGCCGGCCCCCTTTATTTCGGCGCGGATGGGCGCTATTCCTCCGGGGACAGCGAGCTGGACGGGTACGTCTCCGAAACCATTCTGGCGCTCTGCGCCCAGCACCCGGAGGCGGCGCAGGACAGAGAGGCCCTGCTGCGGCTTATCTATGAATACGTGCGGGACAGCTTCCAGTATTTGAGCCGGAACCACTATGCTGAAGGGGCGACCGAATGGGAGACGGACGACGCGAAAGTGATGTTTGAAACCGGTCTGGGCAACTGCTTTAATTCCGCCGCGGCCTTCTGGGCGCTGGCCCGGGGGATCGGTTATCCCGCTGTGACCATCTGCCGCCCGCTGGATGCTCTGGGCGGCGTCCACGGCTGGACGGAAATCGAGATCGACGGGGTACCGTATATCTTTGACCCCCAGCTGGAGAAAAACTTCAAGAATGACCGGTATAAGCTCAGCTATGAGGAGGGCAGAAAATACGGCTACCGCCGCCCGGCCTCTCCGGAGGAGCTGGTCTATGAGGACTACCGGGACATGGTCTATTTCAAGCCCACAGAGCTGGGCGAGGTCGTCAGTGCCACAGGGGAGGACGGCGCCACATATCTCATCTATCTGCCCTATGGCTACGATGAGAACCGGCAGTATAAGGTCCTGCTGTATCTGAACGGCGCCGACGGCGACCCCTATAAGATGCTGGGGACAGGCCCCAGCTATTCCCACCGGAACATCTATTTCGGCCGTCAGATCAACACCAAAACCTATCTGGACTTTCTGATCCAGGAGGGCTACTGCGATCCGCTCATTATCGTCTCCACAAACACCACGACTTCCGCCGAGCATGTGGGCAGGTATCTGTCGCTGATCCAGTATACGGTGGACAATTTTTCCACCTACGCAGCGGATTCCTCGGTGGAGGCTCTTGTGGAGGCAAGGGAGCATTTTGCCATTGCCGGCCCCTCCACCGCCGCCCAGTCCATATGCATAGCCATTCAGGAGCTGCCGGATATCTTTGCCTATTACGGCCTGTTTTCCGGTATGGCCCAGGAGGAGGCCACTCTGGAGGCGTTTTCCCAAAAGCAGGAGATCAAATATCTGGTTATGGCAGCAGGTGAGCTGGATTATAAGCTGAACACCATGAGAGAGGCGTACCCAGTCTTTTCCGAGCTGGACAACGTGACCGATTCCACCCTGATGATCGTTGAGGACGGCGATCACGACTGGACGGTGTTCGACGGGGCTATACGGGAGCTGTTGTTCCGTTTCGCGCCGGCCGGCGGGTAAAAATCTGCCGTTAAAAATACCGGGAGCGAGGATGACTCTGCGGCTTAGCGGGCTTTACCTGCTGAAGTGCGGCCATCGGCCGGAGAAACTCCTTCTCCCAGTATTTTTAACGGCAAATTTACGCGAAAAATTGTAAAAACATCACTTTACAAAAGTAAAAATGTGGTATAAAATTCAAATGAGAATCAAGTGCAATTTTTATAGATAATATCACATTTTGTCGCGGTTTTCCGAAAGACTGCATAATTTGCAGTTTTACAGGAATAATTTGCAGAAAAGCGATGTTAGAGATAATGATGAGCACTTTGGCGCTGCGCGGAGTCGGCTGATAAAGCGGCGAGGTCTCCGGCGGGAGAGCCGGGGAAAGACCCGGCCCGGAGGCCTTCTTCAGGAGAAAAAGGCGGGCGCATTTACGCAAAACGGATTTAAAGACTTGGGGCGGATAGGGTATGGTACATATCGCCATATGCGATGATGATTACAAGCAGAGCCAAAAGACCGAAAAACTCATTCTGGAAAAAGCGGAACGCTTCTCCCCGGAGACAGAGCTGTTTTCCAACGGTACAGAGCTGATCAAAGCCGTTAAAAACGGAGGCTACACGCCGGATCTGGCCGTTCTGGACATCCATATGCCCGGGAACAGCGGGATAGATGTGGCAAAGACGCTGAACCTGCTGGTCCCGGAGTGCAACATCATTTTTCTTACCAGCTTTCTTGGCTATGCCACGGAGGTATATGAGACCCGCCACAGCTATTTCATCTTAAAATCCGAGCTGGAAGAGCGCATTGACGCCGCGATGACAAAGGTTCTGGCGGACAGGGCGCAGGAGCTGCGCATCCGTTTCCGGGAGGGGCGGGTGGTGCAGACGGTGACGGCAGCGGAAGTTCTGTATCTGGAACGGATTTTGAAAAAGACCGCCATTGTTCTTTGCAGCGGGAAAAAGCATTTTACCACCGCAAAGGCAGAAGAGCTGCTGAAGGATTTCCCGGCGGACCGCTTTGCCCACTGCCACCAGAGCTTCTGGGTCAATGTGGAAAAGATCACTGGCATGAAAACGGAGAGCTTCTCCCTGATCAACGGAGAGGAGATCCCCATCAGCCGCAGCCGGAAAAAGGAGGCAAAGGACGCCTTTTTTGCCCAGCTTGAACGGCAGACGGAGCATTGAACAAGGAAACCGTGTAAACCGCCAAAAAAGTTGATATTTCCTTTTCCGGGAAGCTGTATTCAGGTACAGCTTCCTTTTTTTCGGCGCGGGTGCGCCATATCGTCCGGGAACGGCGTCCGCATAAGGCCGCCGGAGTATGCGCCGGTGGGAAAGGGCGAAAACCGATCGAAACACCGAAAAAAAGCGCAATTTTTGTGCAACTTGACTATTGAACTTTTCGGTTTTTTGGCTATACTGTCCAACAGTCAGAGATGAAAGAAGGATAAAAAAATGGAAAGAAATAAGAGAAATTTCTGGCAGATCATGCATGACATGTTTGAAGATGGCGTGTTCGCGTTTGCAATGGCCTACGCCGGAGCGAAGAGCGACTATGCAAAAGTCAGATCATTTGAAGACAAGCTTCTCTAAAAGAAGCTCCCGCTAAATAATCCAACCCGCAGAGTACAGCCTGCTGTATTCTGCGGGTTTTCTGTATTTATACTAATTCTTGATTTCAATCTTTAATATCAGCTTGGTCTGTTGGTGCAAACCTGCGTTATCGTCACTGGCCATACACAAAGTATGGCGGCGCTCCTCTGCCTTGTCTTGCACCAATATCCCTGCGCCGCTGATTAAATCTTTTCATCAAGAATTAGTATGAAGCGAAGAGAAGCGGTAAACGGTTTCCGCCCGGTAGACCTCCCCGGGGGAAAAGACCGGCTGCGGGAAGTCGGGAAAGCGGAGACTGTCCGGATAATATCCCGTCTCCAGGCAAAGCGCACAGCGCGGCTCGTAAAAGGCCTTCCCCTTTCCCCGCTGCTTTGGCAAGGCGTTGGCGGTATAAAACTGCACGCCCGGGAGGTCGGTCAGCACGTCCATTCTGCAGTTTGACTGGAAATCCTCAACGCTGGCCACGAGCTTCAATTCTCCCTGCGCGTCGGTGACCAGACAGTGATCATAGCCAAAGGCAAAGTGCAGCTGATCCCAGTCCGCGTCAATTTCTTCGCCGATGGTCCGGCCCTGGCGGAAATCCAGCGGAGTCTGCTCCACCGGCAGGATGCGCCCGGTGGGCAGCTTGCCCTCCCGTATCTCCACAAAAGACGAACAGAAGAGAGTCAGCTTCTCTTCCAGAATGCTGCCCGCGTCGTGACCGGCCAGATTAAAGAAGCTGTGATTGGTGAGGTTGATAAGGGTTTTCCGGTCACTGACGCCCTCATACAGGATATGGAGGCTGTTGTCATCCCGCAGCAGATAGGTGACGCTGATGCGGAGATTTCCCGGAAAGCCGCACTCTCCATCCGGACTGAGCCGGGAAAAGCGGACGCCATCCGGCAGCACCTGGGCCTGCCAGAGCTGCTTGTGAAAGCCGGAGCGGAAATCGCTGTGGAGGTTGCAGCCCTGATCGTTATCCACAAGCGTGTAGCACACGCCATCCAGCGTGAATGCGGCGCCTGAAATTCTGTTGGCATGCCGGCCCACAGTGGCGCCGAGGAAGCCGCCGGCCTCATATTCCGGCAGTGTGTCATAGCCAAGGACCAGGTCCCGGATCGTGCCGTCCCGGTTGGTGAACAGCAGCTGCACAAGAATTGCTCCGTAATTGGAAAGGGTGGCCTTCATGCCGCTGCGGTTTGTGATCTCGTAGAGGAAGGCCTCCTCACCGGCTGCGGTGCGGCCGAAAAAACGTGTTGTAACAGGCATATAAAATCTTCCTTTAGCGTAAGAAAACCTGCCTTTCCGGCAGGCTTTCTTGAAAATTGAGAAAACGGAATGATATCAGGCGTCCGCGGTGGAATCAGCGGTGGCCTCTTCGGCTGCCGCGGCCTCCGCCTCAGCGTGTTCAGCGGCCATGGCCGCTTCCTGCTCGGCGTTGAGCTTGTTGACGCGCTTGTTCACCCGCATCATGGAGAAGACCATAACCACGGTGATGATGAGGATGACCAGAGAGATGGGACGGCGGAAGAAGATCGTGTAGTCCCGGTCATAGCTCATGGAAGCAGACACGAAGTATTTTTCCATGATTTTCTCCAAAATCATGCCCAGCAAAAGCGGCGTGTTGTCGATATCCAGAACGGTCAGGATATAGCTGAAAATCAGGAGAGCAGCCGTAATGATCAACTCTTTGTAGTGACCGGAGGCCGCAAAAGCGCCGGCAAAGCAGAACATGATGATGACCGTGGCCAGATAGGTGTAGCGGACCTGAATGATCTTGGCCACACCGCGGGTCAGGGCCTTGCCGATGGGGTAGAGGAAGATGTTGGCGACGAGACAGCCAAGAATGATCGTGTAGGCCATAACGCCCTGCTTGGTGAACATGGTGGGGCCGGGGGTAATACCATGGAGCATGAAAGCGCCGAGCAGAAGCGCGGTAACACCGTCGCCGGGGATGCCAAGGGTCAGCAGAGGGATCATGGCGGAGCCGACCACCGCGTTGTTGGAGCTTTCCGCTGCGGCAATGCCTTCAAGGGAGCCCTTGCCAAATTCTTCCGGGTGCTTGGAGGTACGGCGCACCTCATTGTAGCACATGAACTGCGCAACGCCGCCGCCCACGCCGGGCATAGCGCCCAGAACGGAGGCAATGGCGGAAGAGCGGAGACAGGCGGGCAGGATGCTCTTGGTCTCCTTGCCGGTCAGTCCGTCTTTGTCGATTTTGTTGGCGTCCTTTATCTTGCCGCCGGAGATCTTGAATTCCCGCAGCTTGTCCACCACCTGGGTCAGGGCGATCAGCGCGATCATGGCGGGCAGAATGTCAATGCCATAGCGCAGGATGCTGGAGCCAAAGGAATAGCGGCTGACGCCGGTGACGGTATCCATGCCGATGCAGGCCATCAGCAGGCCCAGCATGCCGGAGATCAGCGCCTTGGGCAGGCTCTCGCCGGAGACGCCGGCAATCAGGGAGATGCCCATGATACCGAGAGAGAAGTACTCCACAGAGGTGAAGTTGGATACCATCTTGGTGATCAGCTGAGCGCACAGCAAAAGCAGCAGCGCGGAGAACAGTCCACCGAAGGTGGAGGCGAACAGCGAAACATCCAGCGCCTTTTTCACCTTGCCTTTACGGGCCAGCGGGTAGCCGTCAAAGGTTGTGGCAATGGCGGAGTTGGTGCCGGGGGTGTTCAGCGTAACAGCGGAGATGGAACCGCCGTACATACCGCCGACGTAGACCGCCAGCATCAGAATGATGGCGGAGGCGGGGTCGCTCATATTGTAGGTCAAAGGCAGCATCAGAATGATGCCGAGGGTCACACTCAGGCCCGGGATACAGCCGATGACCATGCCGATCAGCAGACCGCCCAGGATCAGTGCAATGTTATACAGCGTAAAAGTCTGTGCCGCTGCCTGTCCAATCATAGCAAAATCCATAAGCCGTTAACCTCCAAAGGGACCGCCGGGAAGCGAGACATGGAAAACCTTGGTGAACAGGAAGAAGATCCCCACGGCCATGACAATGGTGAAAATGTAGATGAAGGGCTTCCGCTCACCGCAATAGAAAAGAACCAGTGAAAAGATAATGGCAGAGGCCAGGATAAAGCCGATTTTGATAATGAGGAACACATATATGCAAAGCGCCACAATCAGCAGGATCGCGGGCTTTTCCTTTTCCCAATCAAAAACAACGATTTTTTCTTTTTTAAAGACAAGACTCTGAACAATCAGAATGATTGAGCAGAGAAGGGTAACAACCAGGCAGATGCCGGGGATGATGCGGGGGCTGGGAGCGCCGGAGTCGAAAGCCGGCACGCGAACCTGCTGCGGCATAACGATCAGCATGAAAGCGCTGAACAGGCCCATTACAATCCCGGTGACCAGATTGGTTTTAATTTTAAACTTCATAAATGCTCACCTCGTTCAAAAAAGGGTTGGGTTGGGAGCTTTTCACACGTTCATGATGTATTAAAATACAGGCTGATGGGCTTTTTTCAGCCCATCAGCCTGTATGAGCTGGTGTTTCAGGCTCGATTATGCGGCTCCGCCGACCAGAATGTCGTAGGCAGCCATGCCCTTTACGCGGGCAACATTGTTATAGAAATCGACGCACTCGTCACCGTAGAGCTGGAAGTTGTTCAGCAGAACGGCAGAGGAGGTGATCCAGCCGGCGTAGTCTTCGCTGGCCCAAACGAGCTTGGCGATCTCGATCATGTCGTTGCGGAAAGCCTCATCGCAGCCCGCGTGGGTGGCCAGACCGCCGCCGGCGGGCAGGATGCAGGTGGTGTAGTCGTTGTCGGGATTCAGCTCGGGAGCCTTGCCCTCACCGGCAACGCAGGGAACGGAGATGGGGCCGTCGGGGCCGACAAAGCCCTCGAAAGGCTTATCAGAGAAGGCCAGGATGGGAACGATGTTGCCGGCTTCCACATCTGCAGCACCGGCCAGAGCGCCGCCGACAAATACGTCGACCTCGCCGTCGGTCAGGCCCTTGCGCTGCTCAGCGCCGCCGTCATAGGGAACGACCTGAACCTGGCCGCCCTCGGCATTGACCAGGATGCCCAGAGCCAGATGGGGGTCGGACAGGGGGTTACCGCCGGACATCTTCACAACGCCGCCCTGAGCCTGAGCCAGAATGTCAGCCAGAGTGGTGCCGGGCTTGGCATAGAGGATCCAGGTACGGTCATCGATGGTGGCGAAGGGAACGTTCTTGTCGATGTCGAAATCGACTTCCTCGGTGCCGTACTTCTTGCCGCCGTCATGGCGATAGCAGGCGCCGTAGCCAATAACCAGAAGGTCCATGGTGTTGGGGTCTTCTTCGGAGAAGAAGGTGTTGGCGGCAAAGCCGTCGCCGCCGGTCAGGTTCTCAACCACGAAGGTGTAGTCGGACTGCACCTTGTTGGCAACCTCAGCATATTTGCGGCCAACCAGGTCAGCAATACCGCCGGCGCCGTAGGGGCAAATGATCTTAACGGTGGTGGCGCTGCCGTTGCTGGAAGCGGGTTCGGATGTCTCGGCGGGAGCAGGTTCATTGGAAGCAGGGGCCGTGCCGCTGTCGGAACCGCAGGCAACGAGCGTGAGAACCATGACAAGCGCCATGACAAGGCATACAAGTCTCTTTTTCATGTTTTTCCTCCTAATGACGTGTTTTATTGTTGATCAGGCATACGCCCTAATCACTGAATAATGGTCCAATAATGGACAGGGGGAAGAATCTCCGTGCATTGATTAATCAAATGAATTAATAAACAGTCTTAATCAATTGATGACTTAATTCTACTCTCGTACATTCTGTTTGTCAATTGTGGGAATGTGCCTGAATACTTTCGGCTTTCTTGTACAAAATGTACAAAAATATTCCTTTTACTGCATACCGTAGCGCCGGCCGATCTGCTCCATCAGCGGGGCCCAGCGGGAATCCCGCTGCCAGAAGACGGGGGGGTAGCCGAGGGGGGCCGGAATGCTGTGGTCTCCCTGGGTGTATTCCTTGCCGGTCCAGAGGTGTACCCAATTCCCTTCGGGCAGGTAGACCAGGCGTTCCGTCTGGGCCTCCTGCCAGACCGGGGCGACCAGAACATCGGGGCCCAGGAAGTATTCAAACTGTTCCGTGTAGCAGCGGCGGTCGTTTTCGCGGTGCAGGAAGAGCGGGCGCTGTACCGGCACGCCGGTGGCGGCGTTTTCTGCCACAAGCTCCTTCAGCAGAGGAGCCAGTTCCGTATAGACGGAAACCAGCCGGGCCAGCCGGTCCATGCAGTCCTCGTCCTCATAGTACTGGAAGTTGGTATCCGGGCGGTTTCCCTCATGGGTACGCATAACCGGCGTGAAAGCGGCCATCTCGGCCCAGCGGAGGAATACTTCTTTCGTCCGGGTGTTGTCAAACAGACTGGTATAGCCGCCGATATCGCTGTGGGACAGACCGCAGCCGCTCATACCGGCGCTCAGGGCGGCGCAGATCACGGTGCAAAGCCCGTCGTGGCGGGAGAAGTCCACGCTCTGGTCTCCGGCCCAGAGGAGGGTGCAGTACTTCTGGCTTCCGGTGCCGCCGGCACGCATGAAGTATACGACCTCGCCCAGCTTTCCGGCCTCGGAGACTGCGTCATAGTTGCACTGGGCCCACAGGGCAGGCCAGTGGTTGTGCTCGATCATGGGCGATTTTCCGCTGTGCAGGACAATATCATCGGTGGGGAGATATTCTCCGAAGTCTGCCATCCAGCCGTCGATACCGATGTCAAGGCTGCATTCCCGGATGACCCGGTTTTTGAACCAGTCGTAAGCCTTCGGGTCGGTCAGGTCCACAACGCCGCAGTCAAACTCGCCAAAATCCACCAGATATACGCTGCCGTCGGCGCGCTTGGCGAAAACGTCTGCTTCCAGACCTTCGCGGAACAGCGCTCCATCCTTTACCAGATAGGGGTTGATGTAACCCAGGAACCTGATGCCTTCGTCATGCAGCCGGGAGATGAAGCCGGGCAGATCCGGGTACATTTCCGGGTGGAAATGCCAGTCCCACTGGAGGCGCTTGCCGAAGGAGGTGACCCGTTTTCCGCTCCAGTCCTGGCACCATACGCCGGAGATGGGGATGTTGTGCGCCTGCGTTTTGCGCAGCAGCTGCTCCGTTCTCTCCGTGCCGCCCTGAAGGCCAAGGATCAGACCGTTGTAGACCCAGCCCGGCAGCTCAGGCTGACGGCCGAAGAATGCGCTTTCCTTTTCCAGCAGCTGGATAAAATTGTCCGCCGACTGGATCCGGATGGATGCGGGCACTTCCCAGAACTGCAGCTCGTGATAATCGGGATGCCGGAAGTCAAAGTCTGCATAGGCGGTAGAGTCCGCGTGCAGATAATAGCGGGCGGTGGAAACGAAGGTGGGCTGCGGGAAGTTGGTATTGTAATAGTCCCCGCCGGCCTTGTTCTCCACGTCCGAACGCCAGGTCACATAGGTGGTCTTATCCCGGCCCACGCCGGGTTCCGAGGTCCAGATGGGGAAGTGGCGGCCCCGGAGGTTGAAATAGGACATCTGTTCACCGCAGCCGTAGCAGCACTCGTCTTCCACTGCGCTGACCCGGAACCAGAAACGGTTGATGGACGGGTCCCGGCTTTCAAAGCGCAGCGTGCAAAGATCGCCTTCACAGCAGATCTCCATGGAGAGCTGCTGCCCGAAATGCACCGTACCGCCCTGCGCGGAGGGCTCGACAGCCGTGATGGACAGCGGGTACCGCTCTACCAGATAGTCCTCCAGCTTAAAATTGCCCCGGTACATATCCACCGATTCTTCTCCGTGTCCCACATAGAGCAACGGTTTCCTGTCATCGCAGTGCAAAATGGTTCCAAACTGATTCTTCAAAGTCAGGCTGCTGCCGCTGATTTGCAGTTCCATAACGATTCTCCTTTGGGAAGATAATAATGAAAAGAAGCCGCGTGAAAGTATTTTATATTAGTAGATCAGTAGCGGCAGACCTCAAAACCGAACATTTCGGCAAGAACCGTCAGCGTCTCGGCGTGATGGCCCTTGACGACCACAAAATGCGGTTCAAAGCCGCCGCGGATGCTCTGCTCCACGACCTCACGGCTGTTAAGGTCGGTTTTCACAACGATGGAAGTGCCGTTGAACTGCTTGGGCTTATCCAGCACAGCGCCTTCAGCCAGGAAGAAACGGAAGCTGCCGTCCGGCTTGCGGCCGATGCGGAAAATGGTCGCTTCCGGGAACGCCTCGCAGCCAAAGTCCATGGCAGGGCCGATCTTCCGGTTCGGGTGCACACCGACAGCAGCGCCGGTGTCCTTCCGGGCCAGGCTGCAGGCGGCGGCGCCGCAGTGCCAGTAAGTAATGCTGCCCTCGTTCTCGTCCATGGCCACAGGATCGCCGAAGAAAACAGGCTCACCGCTCAGCTGCATACCGATCCACATGGAAAGCGCGCCGTAAATGTCCGCCTCGCAGGCAGCGGCGACGCCAGCGTCGTTGAGCATGCTGAGCACCGTGCATACAGGGGTGCCGAAGGAGGTGAAGAAGTCCGGCCAGCAGCGGGAAGCCAGCGCGCCGATGTGATGCTCATTTACATAGTCGGAATAGGCCTTGAGAAGGCGGGCATGGTCGAGCCGGTTCTTCTCCGGCGTCTTGTCCAGACCGCAGGTGCAGCAGGCGCTCTTCTCCAGGTAGGCAGCGCATTCCTCGTCGCTGTAGGTCTTTGCCATGTCGATCAGCTCACGGGCTTCGATGGACTCCAGCTCCACGCCGAAGGTGTTCATGAGCTCGCTGTCCAGTGCGCGGCCAAAGCCGAAGCCCTGGGGGGTGTGGCCGATGGCGGACATGGTCAGACTGCGCATGGCCTTTTTGATGCGGGCGGCCTGCACCGTGGATTTGACTGCCGCGATCACGGAGTCCTCCTCCGGGGCGCCGAAGCACCAGTTGAAGCTGCGCCCGTCGAAGGCACTGAGGGTGTTGGCGGCGGAATAGGCGCCGGTCAGAGAGTTCAGGCGGAGCCGGCCGCCGTCAATGACAGGCTCCCGCAGCGTCCAGAGCAGCACCGGGCAATTGAAGCGGCGCAGCACCTCGGCCATGTAGGCCGCGTTGGCAAAGGTCAGATTCTGAAAGACGATCAGATCCGGATTCAGCCCGTTCAGAAAAGAACGCAGCTTATCCAGGGTCAGCAGCATTTCCTCCGGGCAGACGACGTCCGGATCCACACTGCGCAGCATAGCACAGGAACGCTCAAACTGATCCTGCGCAGTTTCCAGGTGATACGTGGGCACCCCAACAGGAATATAAACGGAAGAGAAAGACATGGCAGAACCTCCTAAAATTTATTTAACACTGTTAAACAGCATATTCCATATTGGGGAAACTGTCAAGGCTATTTTTAAATCTTTAGAAAAAAATGTGTAAAAGCAGAAAGAACTATTGACAAATGAGGACAAAGGGAATACACTATGAATTAGTTAGAAGCTTTAATCAAATTGCGCTTCCGGCAAATCCAAATCATCAGATTTCATTGAGATGAAACATCAAGGAGGAAACACCATTGAACTACGATCTGAAAGAAATCTGCAAGGATATCCGCTGTGATATCATGACCTGCATCGGACATCTGGGCGTCGGTCACATCGGCGGCTGCCTGTCTGTTGTGGAGGCACTTGCTGTCCTGTACTTCAAGGAAATGAATATAGACCCGGAGCGGCCGCAGATGCCCGGCAGAGACCGGTTCATCTGCTCCAAAGGTCATGCCGGCCCGGCCGTCTATGCAACCCTGGCAAACCGCGGTTATTTTGATAAGAAGGAACTGCTCACCCTCAACCAGGGCGGCACCAATCTCCCCTCTCACTGCGACATGAACCGCACCGTGGGCATCGACATGACCACCGGTTCTCTGGGTCAGGGCTTCAGCTGCGCTGTGGGCGTGGCCCTGGGCTCCAAGGTTGAAAAGGATGGCGCAACCATTTATGCCATGATCGGCGACGGCGAGAGCCAGGAAGGCCAGATCTGGGAGGCCGCCATGTTCGCCGCTTCCAAGAAGCTTGACAACCTGATCGCTTTCACCGACTACAACAAGCTGCAGATCGACGGAACGGTTGCCGAAGTGAACGACATTGCCCCGCTGGGCGACAAATGGGCAGCCTTTGGCTGGAACGTAATTGATGTGAAGGACGGCAACGATCTGGAGCAGGTTGAGAACGCCGTGGCACAGGCCAAGCTTAACCGCGGCAGCGGCAAGCCCACCATGATCATTCTGAACACCCAGAAGGGCTGCGGCGTCCAGTGGATCGTAGATCTGGGCACCGGCAACCACAACTGCCCGGTCAGCGAAGAGCAGGCCGAAGCTGCCATCCGCGAAATCAGAGGGGAGGACTAATCAATGGAAATGAGAGCTGTTTATGCCGCATGCCTTGCGGAACTGATGGAAAAGGACCGGCACGTCTGCGTCCTGGATGCGGACCTGGCCAAAGCCAGCGGCACCCTTGGCCTGTATGAGCGTTTCCCTGAGCAGATGTTTGACTGCGGCGTCGCCGAGCAGAACATGGCCTCCATCGCGGCTGGCCTCTCCAGCTACGGCTTCAAGCCCTGGATCGAGAGCTTTACTCCCTTTGCCACCCGCCGTATCTGCGACCAGGTCGCCATCTCCATCTCCTATGCCAAGCGCAACGTTAAGATCGTCGGCACTGACCCCGGCATCGCGGCCGAGCTCAACGGCGGTACCCACATGAGCATGGAGGATATCGGTGTTCTCCGTTCCATCCCCGGCGTGGTGATTTTCGAGCCGGTGGACGAGGTTCAGCTCCGCGCAGCCATGCCCGTTCTGAACGATTATGACGGACCGGTCTATGTCCGCCTGTTCCGTAAGCAGCTTCCCGCTGTCTTCAGCGAGGGCTATAAGTTTGACCTGTTCAAGGCCGACACCATCAAGGAAGGCAAGGACCTGACCATCTTCGTCACCGGCATGCTGACCGCGGATGTTGTTGAGGCCGCAAAGATCCTCTCTGAGGAAGGCATTGATGCAGAGGTCATCAACGTCCACACCATCAAGCCCATCGACCGGGAAACCGTCATCGCCTCCGCCCGCAAGACCGGCACCGTTCTGACCGTGGAGAACCACAACGTCATCGGCGGCCTGCAGTCTGCTGTGCTGGAAGCACTGGCCGAGGAGCGGATCCCTGTCTGCGCTGTGGGCGTGCAGGATCGCTTCGGCGAAGTGGGCAAGCTCCCCTACCTGCGTGAGGCCACTGGGCTGACCGTGGAAAACATTGTTGCCACCGCAAAGAAAGCACTGAGCCTGAAGCAGGCCTGAGAGAAACAAACCGTCCGTTCAGGACACGGTCACATATTTAAATATGGAGGGTTATCTGAAATGAAGATTGCTATCGGAAGCGACAAATCCGGCTTTCCCGCAAAGGAAGCCATCAAAGCATACCTGACCGAAGCCGGCGTGGAATTTGACGATCTGGGAACCACCGACCTGGAGCAGGTTCATCCTTACTACCAGGTGGCGAGCGAGATCGCACCCCTGGTACAGAACGGAACCTATGACAAGGCCGTGCTGATCTGCGGCACCGGCGCCGGCATGTCTGTCGTGGCCAACAAGTACAAGGGCGTTTACGCTGTCGCCTGCGAAGGCGTTTACTCCGCCAAGATGTCCCGCGCCATCAACAATGCCAACGTTCTCTGCATGGGCGGCTGGATCGTCGGACCGGAAATGGCTGTTGAGATGGTAAAGACCTTCCTGGCCACCGATTGGTGCCAGGATCTGGAAGATTGGCGCGCTGCCAACATGCACAAGTTCGCGGCCAAGGTCAACGAGATCGAGGAAAACATCTATGGCGCATGATTTTGTCTATTCCCAGCCGGTAAAGATCTATTTCGGCGAGGGGAAGTTTGCAAAGCTGGGGACGATTCTGGATGAGCTGGGCCTCCAGCGCTGCGTGATTGCCTGCGGCAGGCACTTTGCCCCCACGGCCCAGGAAATGCAGGCCCAGGACAGCCGCATCACCGCGGTTTTCGGCGGTGTGGAGCAGAACCCGCAGCTTTCCGGCGTGGCGGAGACCTGCCGTCTCGCCCGGGAGACAAAGGCGGACGCGGTCATCGGTATCGGCGGCGGCAGCGCCATCGATACGGCCAAGTTTGCCGCGGCCATCGCCCTCGGCGACGGCGAAGCCCTGGAGTACTATCGCGGAGAGAAGCCCTTCCCCGCTGAGCGCCTGACCATCATCGCCGTCCCGACCACCGCAGGAACGGGAAGCGAAGTGACCCAGGTCTCCGTTGTCAGCAATGGGACGGAGAAGCGGACCATCAACAATCCCGTCTTTATGCCGAAGGTGGCCATCGTGGACCCGGTGCTCAGCAGCACCGTGCCTCCGCGCACGACCATGAACACCGGTCTGGACGCCATGGCCCACGCCCTGGAAGGCTACTGGAGCCGCAACCACCAGCCCATCTCCGATCTGATGGCGATCGAAGCCGTCCGCATGATCCTGGAGAACCTGGAGACCGCCTTCACCGACGGCAGCAATATGCAGGCGCGTTCCGACATGGCCTATGCGTCTCTGCTGGGCGGACTGAGCTTTGCTTTGCCGAAGACGGCCGGCTGCCATGCCTGCAGCTACCCGCTGTCTGAGGATTACCATCTGCCCCACGGGGAAGCCTGCGCCTTCACCCTTGACAGCTTTGTGCGCATCAACGCCGATGAGCGTCTGGAGCTGCTGTGCCGCAGAGTCGGCCTCTCCGGGACCGAAGAGCTGGCCCAGAAGATCGCCGCACTCAAGGAGATGGCAGGTCTGCGCAGACGCCTGAGCGATCTGGGCGAAGTGGATCTTGACAAGCTCGCCCACGACTGCGCCGTTCACGGCCTGATGAACAACAATCCGGTCCAGATGGACGAAAAGGCCCTCCGGGAAATGTTTGAAAAACTCGCCTGAGTACGACTGAACACCTGAGATTCCCGTTCACAACGGACGGGAATCTCATTTTAAAACCCTGTAACACACAGAACAGCAGAGGATAGACATTAATGAAGGAAAATCTGAAATATACCCTGATGATTATCGGGATGGTAGTATCCTGGTCGATCTACTACACCGTCAGCAAAATCGTTGTGGACGCTACCGGCTCGGCGGTTCTGGCCGGCTTTCTCCTGCGCAGCGCGGCGCTGGTGTTCCTGACGATCCAGCTGCTTGCGGACAAAAACTTCAGCCGGCTGTTTCACCAGGGAAAAGCGGTATACATTCTTATCGTGATCGGCGTGTTTGGCTTTCTTCTGGACCTGTTTGCCAACCTGGGCTATGCGGGCGGATCGCTGAGCACCGGCACGGCCCTGCTGAAAACCGACGTGCTGATGGTCAATCTGGCCACCGTTATCCTCTACCATAAGAAGCTCTACGCGTCCGACTGGGTGGGTACCGCCATTATGCTGGGCGGCGTGCTGCTGGTGCTGGGGGTAGATTTTGGTGGTATGAGCCTCCATCTGACAGATCTCTATTTCCTCCTGTCGGCTGCCTGTGTCAGCGCCAACGCGTTTATCATCAAGGCTGCCCAGGAGAAATATCACGAGGACGCGGACATGATCTCCTACTACAACAACGCGGTGGTGCTGATCCTGTTCGCCGGAAGTGCAGCCCTGAACGGGGATTTCCACCTGCCGGAGACGCTCAGCCGCGGCTTCTGGCCGCTTGTTGCGCTGGGTGGACTGGCCCAGACGGGGATCTATTTCTTCTACTATCGCAACCTGAAGCACTTTGAGGTATGGCTTGTAAAGCTGTATCTGCTGCTGATGCCGGTACTGAGCTGCTTTATCGGCGTATTCTTCCTGAATGAAGAACTGACAGGAAAGAAGCTGCTGGGGATCCTTGTGGTCCTGGCTGGCGCTGCGGTGATCCTGCAGCGGGGCAGAATCAATCAAAACGGGAAAGTCCATCGGGGATCATAAGCGTGGGGAGGAGCGAAAATGTCCTATAAGGGTGATAACCTGATGAGCGTTAAGCGCACCAACCGGAGCGCTGCCCTTCACGCTTTGCATGAAAAAGGCGCCATGTCCCGTAAACGACTGGCGCAGAGCATGAACCTGACCCCGGCGGCGATCACGAAAATTGTGGGAGAGATGATCAGCGACGGGCTTCTTCTTGAGGGAGAGTTTATCTCCAACGGCGGCGTAGGACGCCGGGAGATCCTGGTTGAAATCAATGCCAGGCGGGCCTGCGGACTGGGGATCCTGATCAATTTGCGGCAGGCTATTCTCTCTGCGGTGTGGCTTGACGGCAGTGTGATCTTTTCGGAAGAGATCCGGCTGGAATCCAACGCGCCCGCCGAAAAAACCGCCAGAATGCTCTCGGAACGTCTGCTGTACCTGGCGGAGGAGAACGGCATTGAACGGGACCGCGTGATCGGACTGGGAATTGCCGTCCGCGGCATCACCTCTGAGGACGGGCGCTCTGTGCGCAACTCCTTCAGCGCCCTGGCGGAGACGGACTATCCCCTCTGTGCGCTTTTTGAAGAACTGACGGGGTTCCATTGTGTAATGGAAAACAACGTGCGCTCCCTGCTTGCCGCGCAGATGTTTATGTCCCACAACGAGACGACCGGCTCGCAATTCTTTTTGCGCTGCGGTCACGGCATCGGCGCCGCCCTCTCCATTGACGGAAAGATCTGGCACGGTGTGACCGCGCAGTGCGCCGAGATCGGCCATATTCCGGTTGTTCGCCGGGGTGGGAAGCCCTGCCACTGCGGCAAGAGCGGCTGCCTTGAGACCATCGCCTCGCCCGGCTCCATCCGCGAAGACGCGCTGGCGCTTCTCTCCGCGGAGAAAACGCCGCTGCTCTGGCGGATGTTCCAGGAGCGGGACGCCGAGGAACTGACGGTTTTCGATGTTTTCGCTGCGGCCAGCAACGGGGATGAGGGCGCCGCCGCCATTGTGGACTGCGCGGTGCAGGCGCTGGCCTCGGCCATCAAAGCACTGATCTATTTGATCGACCCCGGAAAAATCATCCTGTACGGCGGTGTTTTTGAGGATCCCTATTATTTCTCCCGGCTCAGCAGCGAGCTGCTGGAGGGTATGGACGCAAGACACAAGGTCATCATCGAAAAAAGCCGTTTCAATCAGCAGCTGGAAGAACAGGCCGCCTGCCTGCTGGCTGTACAGGATTTCATAGATAACGGAGGAATACAATGAAAGACGAAATATTGGAGAGACTCCAGGAGAAAAACCAGGGACTCAGACTGTACAGCGTGACCGACCCGGCGTTTCGCCGCTATGGCCGCGTTTTGAATGCGGATACGGAAGAACTGGCCGCAGCCTTAGCGGCCACGCCTATCCCGGAACAGGGGAACAGCTATCGCGCCTCTGTGCCGGAGCTGGAGGCGGTCCCGCTGATGAACATGCTGCAGCGTGCTGCCTTCGGGGACATGGCGATCCAGGCCGGATACTGCAACGGCCACGGCTTTACGCTCAATGCGCTGGAGTATCACAAGTGCAGCGAGGTCAATTTCAGCACTACCGGCCTGGTGCTTCTGCTGGCGCTGCCGGAGCAGCTGGACGATGGGAAGCTGAACAGCGCCGATGTGGTTGGCTTCTATCTGCCGGCCGGCGTTCTGGTGGAGATCCACCCGCTGGTCATGCACTTTGCCCCCTGCAGGATCACGGAAGAGGGCTTCCGCTGCCTGGTCGTGCTGGAAAAGGGCACCAATGAGGCGCTGGAATCCGTGAACACCGCTGCGCCCGGAGAAGAAAAACTCCTTTGGATGCGCAACAAGTGGATGACCTGTCACCCCGATTCCCCCCAGAAGGAGAAGGGGGCCTTTGCCGGAATTTACGGCGAGAACCTGACGCTGAAGATCTGATACGTTTTTCCGATAACGAAAAAAGATGTGAGACCATGTTTGATCTCACATCTTTTTTTGCCCCTTTTTGGCGGCGCGCCTGTGTTCGCCTTGCTTCCCGATGGCTGCACAGGCTTTTTATGGCTGCGGGCCGTCATGGGATAAAGCCGGCTGGATCTTCCGGCGCAGATAGCCCTCCCGGACGCCGTAACGGCTGACGGCGATATGAGATATCCGGTACCGGCCGGCTATATGGCGCAGGACCATAAGGCCGGGGATCAGCGTGTGGATGCGCTCCGGCTCATAGCGCAAAATCAGGTCGGCGGCGTCCTTGTCCGCTTTGCAGAGCTGTTCGGTCAGCTGCTCCAGCTGCGCTCTGGTGAAGCTGCGGCTGCCCTCCGGCAGACCGAACAGACTTTTGCAAAGCCGCAGGGCCGCCCGGGCGGTGCCGCCCACACAGAGCAGCTGGTCCATGGCCGGGAGTTCTTTCAGCGCGCCGTCTTCAAAGGCGGCCTGGATCGCGTCCCTGATCCGCTGCTGGGAGCCTTTTCCCGGCAGAATATTTTTTACGCAGATCCCGGGACACCAGCAGCTGGTCCTCCAGGGAGCCCACCCGTACCATGAAAAACTCGTCCAGATTGCTCTGAAAAATGGAGGCAAAGCTCAGCCGCTCGCACAGGGGCACGCGCTCATCCTCCGCCTCTTCAAGGACCCGTTCGTTGAATTTCAGCCAGGACAGCTCCCGGTTGCTATATGTGTTCATCCCATGCCCACTCTTTTCCTGTAAATGACTACCAGTATACGAAAAAGTGCATTTGCCCGATACCGCCGTAAGGTAAACTCCCTGTCAAATGGTCGTAAAATATTTTTTCCGGCTGAGAAAGGAAGAATACGAAAGGCACAAAGAACACCCGGCCTTTTTTGGGGCCGGGTGTTCTTTAGACGCTAAGCTCCCTCTTCTTTTGTATGAGTAATCCGTGTATCTTCTTGCCTGCAAAAAGTTATGAAATAAACTAACACAAATTGTTTTAGTAAAATTTATCTTTTCTGCACAAGGAATGCGCAAAAAATTACTAAAAAATGCGCGTTTTGCGCTTTTTTGTTTTTTCGAGAATGTTTTGTTATTTTCGGAGTTTTTTGCGAATATTGACTTTTTTGCCATCAAAAAGTAAACTTTTTCATGTAAGTTTTCAATGAAAACAACAAAGGGAAAATTCCTCAGGCGCGGAGGAACGCACCGGAGGAAAAGAAAAAACAAAAGAGGAGGAACCCATATGAAAAAGTTTTTGGCACTGATCCTTGCGCTGGTGATGATCGCGGCGTTGACTGCCTGCGGTTCTGGTTCCGGCAATTCCGGCACCCCCACCAACTCCGGCGAAACCGCTGAGCCGGCTTCAACCGGGGAAACCTACACCCTGAACTTCTACCACATCTTTTCCGGTGTTGGTCACGAACAGGAGTGGATTGAAAAAGCAATCGCAGAAGTTTCCGCGCAGACCGACGGCCACCTGGTGATCAACTGCATCTCCGACGGCACCATGGGCGGCGAAGATGAGCTGATTCCCCAGGTCTTCTCCGGCAGCCTGGATATGAGCCTGTCCGGCCCCTCCGTGTGGGGAACCAACGGCGGCATTGACGAGATCGGCTGGTCTGAGCTTCCCTACGTCGTTACGAACTACTCGGAGATGAATGCTCTGGGTGAAGTTCTCCCGGAACTGATCAACAAGCAGCTCGAAGAAAAGAGCGTTGACCTCTATTGCCTGGGCGCAATGAGCCAGGGTATCCGTTGCCTTCTGACCATCGACGGCAAGGAAGTTCACTCCATGGCAGACTGCAAGGGGCTTAAGATCCGCGTTCCGTCTTCTGATGTTTACATGAGCACTGTCGAAGCCTGGGGCTGCTCCCCCACGCCGATGTCTTCCTCTCAGGTCATCACCTCTTTGGCCAACGGCACGATCGACGGTTTTGAGAGCGACCCGGCGAGCATTACTGCCCGCGGCCAGCAGGAGTCCTTTAAATACTATATTGAGACCAACCACATCGCTTCGCTGAACCTGCTTATGATCAACAAGACCAATCTGGAGAAGCTGCCTGCCGAGTATCAGCAGGTCCTGAAGGATGTTTTCAAGCAGTTTTGCATTGACCAGTGCGTCGACCGTGTTGACGCCAACGCGGCGGAAATTGAAGTGATCAAGTCCGCAGGCGTTGAGGTCATCGAGCTCAGCCCCGAGGCGCTGCAGGAGTTCATTGACGCGGACACCGCGTATCAGCAGGAATGGATCGCCCAGTACGGCGTTGAAGACATTGTTGCCGAGGCGCAGGCCTACGTTGCTGCCAACGCGAAATAAATCGCTGCCTGTGAGATCTTCCGGGGATCCCGTAGGGTCCTCCCCGGAAGATCTCAATTTATATCCTCAATCAAAAGCTCCGTTAAGCCCTCAACAGAAAGTGAGCAATCGAAATGAAATTAATGTCAATCTATTACAAACTTGACGATGCCTTAGCCGCGTTTATCAAGTATTTATGTGCATTTCTGCTGGCCGGAATGATCGTAATCTGCTTTGTGAACACCTTCTCCCGCTATATTTTCGGATATACCTTCAAGTGGGCTGAAGAAGTAATCCGATACGCAGCAGTTTGGGTCACTTGCGTCGGCGCCTCACTTACCGCAAGAGCGGATGACCACGTTACGATGGATCTGCTTCAGGAGATGGTAAAAAGCAATAAAGCAAGAGCGGTTCTCTATGCGCTGACCAGATTCATTGCCTGTGCCTTCCTGCTTCTCCTGATGCCCGCCGCTTTTGAGATGGTTAACATCTACAAATCCGCGTTTTCGACAGGCGCGCACATGCCGCAGTGGATTCTCTATATTTCCTATCCCATCGGAAGCGTGGCCATGGTTCTTGGGTATTTGCGGATCACACCGCCAAAAGTCAAGGCACTGTGGACAAACACGGTGGAAAAAACAGAATTTGAAAAAATAAATGAGGGAGAGGTTGAATAATGTTAATCATTGCATGTATTTCTCTTCTCGCGCTCATGTTATTGGGCGTTCCCATAACGTTCTCCCTCATGGGCGCCGGTTTCCTGGCGGTAATTCTTGGGGACGGAAGTCTTCAGATGTACATGAATTGCCGCGGCTTTATCAGCGGTGTCAACTCCTTCACCCTTATGGCGATACCATTCTTCATGATCTCCGGCGCCATCATGAATCAGGGCGGTCTGTCCAAGCGCATCATCCGCTTCTGCAGTGCGCTGCTGTCCTGGCTGCGCGGCGGCGTGGGCATTGTCTGTGTGGCGGCCAACATGATTTTCGGCGCGGTTTCCGGCTCCGGTACGGCTGCGGTGGCGGCCATTGGCTCCATCACCGCTCCCGACATGGAGAAGATTGGCTATAAGAAGGAATTTACGGGCGCGATGATCGCAGGCGCAGCTTCCACCGCGCCGATTATTCCGCCCAGCAACGTGATGATCATCTTTGCGTCCATTACGGGCCTTTCCATCACCCGAATGTTCCTGGCCGGCTATACACCCGGTCTTGTCATCGGCCTGATTCTGATGACCATCTGCCACTTCTACGCCAAAAAACACAACATTGACTACGGCGGAAAATTCAACCTGAAGGAAGCCGGCAAAGCGTTCCTGGACTGCTTCTGGGCTTTGCTGATGCCGCTTATCATCATTGTTGGAATCACCTGCGGTATCTGCACCCCCACCGAGGCAGGCGCCATCGCCTGTGTTTACGGCCTGGTTGTCGGCCTGTTCTTCTATAAGGAGCTGAACCTCAAAAGGATTCTCAACGTTCTTTTCAATGCGGCTGAGGGCACAGGACAAGTCCTGTCCCTGTACGCGGCATCTACCGTGTTTGGTTATATCTTCACGGTAGAGGGCGTGGGAAAGGTTTTCCAGGACTGGCTGATGGGCGTTTCTTCCGGCAACGTCATTGTGATCATGCTCCTGATCGGTGCGTTTATGCTGGTCATCGGCTGCTTTATGGAACCGGTGGCTGTTATGCCCGTGATTCTTCCCCTGGTGTTCCCGCTGCTTCAGAGTCTGGGCTGCAACATGGTTCAGTTCGGCCTGATGTTCTCCATTTGCACCATCATCGGCGGCCTTACACCGCCTGTGGGCAGCTACCTGTTTGTCACGGTAACGGTTGTCAAGACAGGGGTAACCAAGCTGATTCCATGGATGCTGCTTATGATTGTGGTAGACCTGATTGTCGTTATGCTTATCACCCTGTTCCCCGGATTCTGCACCTGGCTGCCGGATCTTCTGCTCGGCGCGTTATAAGGCCGCAGTCGATTTGTTCGGCGTTCGCATGAACGTCTGAGGACGATGCGAACCCCTTCATGGAGTGCTACTATGGAAAATCGTTACAGCGTATATCAAAAAATCCGGCAGGACCGAACCTACCGGACACTGGGGAAAATGAGTTGGTGGAGAGTAGCCCTTGGTGTGGCGCTGCTTCTTCTGGTGCTGCTGATTTCCGGAACAGTATCCCAGTTTTTCGCTTCCAGCGGCCATTTTAAGCTGGCGGAAAAGCTGATGATCGCCCCGGCCTGGATGGAAAAGTACAAGCCGGAGACCAGGGATTTTATTGAAGCCGGCGTCCTGTTCCAGGAGGGGGATTACGAATCTGCCTGCAAGGCTTTCCGCAATATCGAAAACATCAGAGCTGCCGACAGTATGGAGAGTGTTTCTGCGGTCAAGCTGGCATCGGAGCGGATCAGCGCGGGCGAATACGACGGCGCCTGCGAGGCGCTGATGGCGGTGGATTTCTCTCTGCTTACAGAAGACGATGCGCAGGAATACCGAACGCTGTGTGCCGACCTCTGCGAGCACTATAAGGCCGAGAATGGAGGAGAGGCGGACGCCCGGATCGACGCGCTCCTGACGGCCATGGACAGCGACAGCTGAAACACGGATGGCCTGACAAAGCAAAAAGCTCTCCTGGGCTTCTGCCCGGGAGAGTGGAAAAGAAATATCAGGCGTAGATAATCTGCGTAAGGCCCTGGTAACGCTCCATGGCGTTGAAGCCGGAACGGCACGTGATCAGTCCGTCACAGGCATCCAGCCTGGCAATATGCGCAATGGCCGTTTTTCCAAGCTTGGAGGAATCGCAGAGAATATACCTGTGCTTTGCGCTGCGCAGGATCAGGGTTTCTACCATTGCGACGGAGGGATTATCGCTGAGCACTTCACCGGCGCTGTTGATGGCGTCGCATCCAATGAACGCATAGTCCACGGGCTTGAGCGCCCGGAAATAATCCGCTGCCTCACTGCCGATGATCGTGCCGGTATTGCCGCGGATAATCCCGCAGCAGACATGCACCTCAAGACTTCCGCAACGGGAGAGGTGATCGGCGACCTGCATGGAGTTGGTATAGATTGCCGTCCTGGGGAGATTATCGAGCAGCATTCCCAGCCCAAAGACTGTGGTGCCGCTGCCCAGCGCGATGGAGGCCCCGACGGGAATGAGACTCCGGGCGCACTCTGCGATCCGGCGCTTTTCGGAGATGCTCTTGTGGAGCTTGTTTTCAAAAGTCTCGTCAGGCGTGCGGTTGACCGGAATGACCCCGCCGTAAGTGCGGATGACAAGGCCGTTTGCCTGCATCTCAGCCAGCTGCTTGCGGAGCGTGGAGGGGGAGATTGCCAAGGTCTCGCTCAGCTCTTTCACGGAGATCTCACCCCGCGTCTCCAGTAGGCTGATGATCTTTTGGGCGCGTTTTGTAACTTTCAAAACCCTCACTTCCAAAAAAGAAAAATAAGATAGAAGTTATTTTACACGTTGACACGCAGTTTGTACAGAGCAAATTTTGCGGGTATGTATTTTTTTTCGCATTTTTTTGCCGTGACGCCGTAAAATTTCCAATATTTTGTGTGTGAATCCGTCCCGCGCATACCGGCGACAGCGCGGAGGACACCCATTTTGTGGATGCTTTGCTCATCCGATTCGGAGGTCATTTTCGAATGGACAGAGCACAAAATATAATTTAATTTTAGGAGGATATATCCATGAGACCTGACATTATTATCATGCTGACCCATCACGACGTAACCGTGAAGAACGCCGCTGAGGTTTTTGAGGAATGCAAAGACATTGAAGCGGTGAAGCTGTGGGGCTTCAAGAACGTTGGCCTGCCCAAGGATGAAATGAAGGCCCTGACTGCCGCGATGAAGGCGGCGGGAAAGACAACCTTCCTTGAGGTCGTCACCTATGACGAAGAGAGCTGCCTGGATGGCGCGCAGACTGCCATCGACTGTGGATTTGACTATCTGATGGGAACGATCTATTACGACAGCGTGGCGAAGCTCCTCAAAGACAACGGCATGGATTATCTGCCCTTTGTGGGCAAAGTCTCCGGCAGCCCCAGCATTCTGGAGGGCACCAATGAAGAGATCATTCAGAACGCAAAGGATCTGATGGCAAAGGGAATCCAGGGCTTTGATATTCTGGCTTACCGCCATGTGGTAGACGGGGAGAAGCTGGCCCGCGAATTCTGCGCCGCAGTACCGGCCAAGATCTGCATTGCCGGCAGCATCAACAGCTTTGCCCGGATCGATACCATGTTTGATATCGGCCCCTGGACATTTACCATGGGCTCGGCGCTGTTTGAAAAGAAATTCCTGCCTGAAGGCAGCTTCCGGGAAAATCTGATCGCGGTTGCCGACTACATGGCAAAAAAATAAAAAAAGAAATGGCCGGGCCGCGGTTTTACAGGCGGCCCGGTTCAGCCAAACAGAGAAACAAGAAAACGTGCCGACGGCGGCAGAAGGAGAATAAGTGATGAAGAACATCAGTATTGGGCAGGCACAGCGCTTGACTGCACCGGCGCCTTTCGGCCTTTTGTCGGTCCGCCGGAATGACGGCGGCACCAATCTTATGGCTGTTTCCTGGTGGACCTATCTATCCAACCATCCGCCAATGCTGGGGGTCTGCCTGAGCAAAAAAGGGCTGAGTGGCTCCCTGATCACAGAAAGCGGTGAGTTTGCGCTGAGCATCGTCGGCGAGAATCTCCGCGAAGCAGCGCTGAATTGCGGGCGCTGCTCCGGACGGGATACGGACAAGGCGGCCCGGTTCGGCATCCGTCTTGTGCCCGCGTCCGTAATCGAAACCCAGGTGGTGGAGGACAGCCGGGTGGTATTTGAGTGCCGCTTAAAGGACTCCGTCGAAGCGGGAGATCATATTTTCTACCTGGCTGAAATCGAGGCGGTGCATGGCGACGAAGAAACCAAAGCCCTTTTCGCTTTTGACGGTTATGCACGGCTGGACAGTCTGTGACGCGGAAAAACCACGATGACGGATAGCACCCGGAATATGGCGCCAGAGCTTATCAAAGGAGGAGAAAATGATAGACAAAGCCCTGATTGAAGCAGATGCTTCCCAACTGGATGAGCTGCGCGCAATTATGGCGCGGCAGCCCGATGCGGAAAAGCTGCACGACATTGATATGAAGTCAATCCTCATTGAACATGGCGCGGCAGCAAAAGTCAATGATGCGGTAAGATCCCTGACCGGCGGCAAAAAACTTCTTCTGGTCACCGGTCCCACAGTGATTACCGATATCCATGAGAATAAAGTAAAAGAACAGATTTTTACCCAGCTGAAAAAGGATTTCGACGTTGAATGGCTGATGATCAGCGAGCCTGACAGCATTGTACACTGCACGCCTGAAAATGCCGCAAAAATTCAGGAACATTTCCCCGGCACGGACTGCGTTGTGGGCGTCGGATCCGGTACGATCTGCGATCTGTGCAAGTATGCCACTTTTTACGCGGACAAGGAGAACCCGCTGCCGCTGATCATCGTGCAGACGGCTCTTTCCGTCAACGCCTTTTCGGATAATTCCTCTGTCATGCTGATTAACGGCGTCAAACGCACCGTTCATTCACGTTATCCCGCGATCTTAATTATTGATCTGGATATTGTCACGGCAGCGCCGGCGGAAATGAATGTCAGCGGCTATGGGGATCTGATTGCCACCTGGACGGCCCCGGTGGACTGGTATCTGAGCTACGCTTTGGGCATGGGCGGGAATTTCCACACCGCACCCTCAGACATGATCCGGACCCAGTGTGAGCGGCTGCTGGAAAATTCCACACGGCTGGCCGCCTGTGACCCTCAAGTCATTGGGGAGCTCGCCAATGTGCTGACTCTCAGCGGCTTGTCCATGGGCCTGGCGGACGAGAGCTCTCCCGCATCCGGCTCCGAGCATGTGATGAGCCATTTGATCGACATGGCCTCCGGTGTGCGCAAAACCGGGATCTGCTACCATGGCACGCAGGTTGCGGTATCCGGAATCATTTCGGAGATTCTCTGGGACTACCTGCTGCACGAGTTTGACCCCAAGGCGGTGGATCCGGATACCTGCTATCCCAGCGCCGAGGAGATGGAGCCTAAGGTGAAGGCGGCCTTTGATTGGCTGGACGATACCCATTCTGCGGCCAATGAGTGTTGGGCGGATTATCAGAAAAAGCTGGCCAAATGGCACGCCAACAAAGAGAAGTTCCGCGATTTTCTGGACCATTTTGAGGAGTTCAAGGCGCAGGTAAGCCCGTGGGTCAAAGATCCCGCTTACATTTCCACATGTATGCATAACGCGGAGGCGCCCTGCCGATACAGCCGCCTGAACTACCCTGTGGACGCCAAGACGGCCACATGGGCAATCAGGAACTGCCATCTGATGCGCAATCGCTTCTCCATCATCGACCTGCTGTACTTTACCGGCATCTGGAACGACGATTTTGTACAGAAGGTTCTGAGCCGTGCGGAAGCGCTGGATGCGGGACTGTAAAGAACAACCGGATTTTCATCAAAAAGAATACGACTTATTTTGACCTTTTCATTCCTTAAAACATTAAAACAAATGGACACCCGGCCTTTTTGGAGGCCGGGTGTTTTCAGCGTGGTTATTATGCGTTATACAGGTCCAGCGCCAGCTGCCGGAGCGTTCGCTCCGCCAGGGGCACATCCGGGCCGTTGTAAGCAAAGCAGAGCACGAAAGGCTCCCGGGCAAAGACGATGCCCACATCGTTGGTGATGCCGTCATCCTCGCCGGTCTTGTGGGCCACCGGCGTGCCCTCCGGCAGGTAGCCGGGGATCTTGTGGTTGATCTGCTGCTCCAAAAGCAGCTTTTCCATCTCCGCGCTGACCGCTTCGGAGACAAAGCGCCTTTGGGCGATCTGCTCGAGCAGCGCGCCCATCTCCTCCGGGACGATCCGGTTTTCCAGACCCCGGGCCGCGGCCTCCCCGTCGAAGAGAAGGCGCTCCAGATGGGTCTTCTCCAGGCCGATCTGCTTAAACTGCTCGTTGAGAAAGTCCAGACCGAAGCGGCGCAGCAGCAGATTGGTGGCCGCATTGTCGGACAGGGAGATCATCAGCCCGCACAACGTGCGGATGTCCACCGCTACCTCCCCGGTGAAGAAATACAGCGCGCCGCAGGGGGGCAGCTTATCTTCCTCCCGGCAGATAAGCTTTTCGGAGAGGTCTGCCTTTCCCTCCGCCGCAAGCTTCATGATCACCGCGTAAACCGGGAGCTTGATGACGCTGGCGGCCAGAAACTCTTCCCCGGAATGAAGGCCGAAGCTGTCACCCGTATGCAGATTCTTATAGAAGAAACCTGTGCGGCCGGGGAGCTGCGCAACTCGGGATAAAATCTCTTTCTTATCCATGGCAGCTCAGTTGTCGATCTTATCCGTGTCGTACTCCACGCCGCCGTTGATCTTGCGGAAGATGAAGTAGAAGGGGATGCATATCGCGATGATGATCAGGCCCTTGAGAGAGGGGATGGGGTCGGAGACGAAGTTGTTCACCAGCAGAATGACAAAGATGATGATGGTGACAATGATGGTGGGGATGCCGCCCCAGACCTTGTAGGGGCGCTCCATATCCGGGTACTTCTTGCGGAAGACCAGCACGGCGATGATGCCCAGGAGGTTGATCAGTGCGCTGACAGTGATGAGCCAGTCGGTCAGCTCCTGCAGGCTCTGGAACAGAACCAGTACGATGGACAGGGCAGAGGAGGCCAGAATGGCGTTGGCGGGCACGCCCTTGTCGTTGACCTTGCCCATGGACTTAAAGAAGTAGCCGCCCTTGGACATGGCGTAATAAGTACGGGGGAAGACCAGGCAGTCGCCGTTGACGGTGCCGATGATGCCGATGAACATGCCGATGAGCACGATCCACTTGCCCACGTTGCCCATCAGGCGGAAGGCGGTCTCACGGCCCAGATAGAGGTCGCCGGAGGCGACCATGGAATTGACCTCGGCCTGGGGAATGACCCGGTAGATGGCCAGGTTGAAGAGGGTGTAGATCAGGGTGATGGCACCCATGGAGATGATGATGGCCAGGGGGATATCCCGCTTGGGCTTCTTCATCTCGCCGGCCACGGTGTTCAGGTTGGTCCAGCCCTCATAGGCCCAGAGGCTGGCAAAGGTGGCATAGCCGATGAGCTTGATGGTGCCGGAGAGGGTGGCGGAGCTGCCATCCACATAGGCGGTGGCCGGGTTCAGGTTGGGCGTCTGCTTGCCGAAGATCAGACCCACAACGATGATCAGGGCCAGAGGCACCACACGGGCTACCATGGTGAAGTTCTGGAACGCGGCGGCACCCTTGACGCCCCACAGGTTCAGCAAGGTGAAAATGACGATGATGGCGATGGCGATGACCTTTGTCATCAGGGGGCTGAACTGAAATTCTTCAGCAAAGGGCGTCACGGCCGCCAGAGACAGGGCCGCGATGGAGCCGGAACAGGTGAGCAAAAAGCCCGAAAAGCCGTTGATAAAGCCAAAGATGGGGTGATAGGCCTTGGACAGATAGGTAGTCAGTCCGCCGGTTACCGGCATTTCCGCGCCCAGCTCCGCAAAGCAGATGCCGCCCAGGATGCTGACGATACCGCCGACGATCCAGCAGATCAGCGCCATGCCCATGGACATATTGACTCGCTCCAGCACATAGCTGCCCAGATAGTAGATACCGGAGCCGATGGTCATACCGGCCACCAGGCTCACGCCGGAGAAAAGTCCCAATTCCTTGTGGAGCTTTCCGCCTTGGTTGTTGTTTCCGTTTTCCTGCATAGTTTTTTCCTCCTTTTCTATATAGAAGCCGATCAGGTCCTTACGGCCCTGCCCGCTCTGTCATAGATCATTTTGCCGTCTTTTGCTGCCGCAACGCCGTTGACAAACACCCAGTCGATGCCCACGGGAGGGGACAGGGGGTCTTCAAAGCTGGCCGTGTCCCGGATCTTCTCCGGGGCGAAGATCACGATATCCGCGTCTTTTCCCACGCTCAGGCTGCCTTTGCCGGAAAGCCCCAGCTGTTTGGCGGGCATGGCGGTCATGCGCTCAATGGCGTCGTACAGACTCAGCTTTCCGCCGCTCACATAGCGGGAAAGCACCCGCGGGAACGCGCCGGAGGCCCGGGGATGGCCCTGCCCGGTGCTCAAGGTGCCGTCGCTGCCCACCATGACGCCGGGGTGGCTGTAGGCCAGGTCCACCTCGTCCTGCCGCATCACATAGCAGATGGTCATACACTCCGGAAAATCCCGGCGGGTCTCGTCGAAGATCTCTTTTGTGCAGCGCTGCCCTTTGTATTTCCCCTCAGCCAGCTCCACCGCGTCGTAGCCGCATTGGTAGCGCTGACGCCAGCCCTCATCATAGGTGGCAGAGCCTAAGTTGGTGGAGAAGGCGGCGTAGGGGTAGCAGTCGCAGCCGATACGGGGCTCCAACAGGCGGTAGCTGTCGATCAGACGGAGAAACTCTTCCATCTGGCCGAAGCCCGCCATGCTGCCGATGTGGGAGACCTCCATGGGCACCCCCAGGCGCAGGCCCGCGTCCAGAAACCCCCGCGCCGCATCGAAAACAAAGTCTGCGTCGTCGCGGATATGGGCCGCTACCAGCTTGCCGTGTTTTGCCGCCCCTGCCGCCGTTTCCAGCAGCTCCTGAATATCCATGCCCGGCACATAACGGATGCCGTAGGACAGGCCCACGCAGCCCCGCTCCAGACTTTTTTCCATCTCCCGGGCCATTTCCGCTTTCTGCTCTTTTGTGGCGGCGGCGTAATTGTCCGTGCAGCCCGCCTGATGGCGGAAAAATTCATGCCCCGCCAGCATCGCCACGTTTACCGGAACGCCGTCCCGGTCCGCAAGATCCAGGTAGTCGGCGGGATGGTATTTGTTCTCTCCGCAGTTTCCCGCCACGGCGGTGGTCACGCCCATGCGCAGCATACAGGGGAAAATGGAATGTTCGCTGTATGCGTCGATGGTCCCGTCAGCCATCACCGGGTCTTCGTGCATGTGGATGTCAATGAAGCCGGGGCAGACGACCCTGCCCTCCGCGTCAATGACCTGCTCCGCATGGCTTTCCGCTTCTCTGGCCGCCGGACCGACAGCCGCCACACGCCCATCCTCAATCAGCAGATCCTGTCGGGAGTCCACCCTTGCGGCAGGGTCGATCACATGACCGTTTTTGATCAGAATCCTCATTACATTTCGCCTCACCATAAACAAAAAGAACCGCTCGGTTTGAAGCGGTCCTGTATCCGGGAGCATCTCTTGCTCCCAGTATATTCAGTAGCGCTCCACAAAATGTGACAGTCCTGCGGATATTCTCCGCAGACCCAGCATGGAAAGCACAGGCACGCTTCCCACACTTCGGCGATGGCCCCTTTCGCTTATTTCGGCTGCCTGGCCTGAACAATAAGTTACTGATGGACACCGCGCCTCTACATGTATGAAATTGGGCATATATTAGCATGCGATATCGGTCTTGTCAATCAAAAATTTTTGTTTCCGGAAATTTTCCGGGAATTATTTACGGAAACGCCCACAATAAGACAGCAAAACCGCAGGGCGGAAGGCCCTGCGGTTTGGTGTCTTTATGGGGAAAGCTTCAGGCTCCACACATGGTCTGTGCGGTACTTGCCGTCGCTGTAGGCCATGGCGCCGGACTCAAACAGAACCAGCACATTGCCGTCCGGGCCACCCTCCTTTGGCTCATTGAGCTGGCGGGCATCGCCTTCCTTGCCCTGGACCTGTGGGCGGCGTGGAATTTCTACCTGGCCAAGGGCGGCGTGGCCGGCATCGCCCTGCTGGGCTTCTGCGGCTGCATCGCGATCATCTTCCTCTCCTGCCTCATGTATGTCTATCCGCTGCTGGCGGCGTTCAACTTCAAGCTGAAGAAGATCCTCCACGACAGCTTCATCATGGCCATGGGTAATCTCCATGTGACCATCACCCTTTTCGTGATGACCGCGCTGGTGTGCGTGCTCATCTATTATGTCAGCGGGCTGTTTTTCTTCTGGATCGGGCTGTATATCTTTTTCTCCTCCTATTTCATCACCGGCGTTTTCCTGAAATACGTCCGTGACCCGGAGGAAGAGGGAAAGGAGCAGCTGGTAGAATGATCGGCGGCTACGGACTGACCTTCCGGCAGAAGGTCAAAAAATGGCATGATACGGAGTCTGAAAAGCTGCGCACCATGAAATTCGGCGAGAAGATCGGGTACATTTTCACCTATTACTGGAAATGGATGCTGCTGCTTCTGATCGTTGTCATGTTCTGCGGCTATGTGGGCGACGCGGTGGTACAGGCCCATAAGGAGATCGTGCTGGAGGGCTTCTTCACCAACGACGACTACAATCTGTTCCCTGCCGGGGACCTGGAGAAGGATTTCGCGGCCACGCTGGACCTGAGCAAAAAGCAGGCGGTTGTTTTTGACGACACCCTGTATATCAGCCAGGACGGCGGAGCCACCGAGTACAGCGCCGCAAGCAACGGCAAAATCATCGCCTATATGGCCACCCAGGAGCTGGACTTTGTGGTCACTACAGAGGCGGTGTACGATTTTTACCGGGAAGATGTGCCCATGGCGGACCTGGGAAAGCTGCTGACGCCGGAGCTTTATGCGCGGCTTGAAGCGTATCTGATCGAAGGCACGGACCCGGACGGCAATGCCTGTTATACGGGCCTGGACATGAGCCAGAGCCGCTATGTGGCGGGGACGGACGCGGTTGGAGATGCAAGCATCACCGGACGCTATGTCCTGTTTGTCCCCTACAGCGCCCCGCATACCGAAATGCTGAACGAATATATTGCATACTGCTTTTCATACTGATTTCTGTTGAAAATCAGTATCATAAACGATCCCCTGCAAAAAACCGGCAGGCCCCGCAAAGGCCTGCCGGTTTTTTGTGCGCTGCACGAGCACGGCGAGATTAAATTGGTGCGTTAAGGTTCAGAAATCAATTTCATATTCGAAATAGCGCCGGGATTCATTTTGCGCTTCACTGAAAACCGTGGCGTTTCCGGAGTATTTCAAACCCTTGAGCACGGCGTCAATTTTAACCGCATCGGTTTCTTTCAAACCAGAGGAATTGCTCAGCTTCAGCATATATTTCTGATGAAGCAAAGGTGCGGCCGGGTCCATTCTCATGGCGACAAGGGTTTGTATGCTGGGGTCTCTCTGCATATATTTCAGACCCGGCTTGACCGGCGCGTGACCGGGAAAGGTCATCTCGGCGGCGATCTCCACGGTGGAATATTTCTTTTCGGAAGAAGTATGTGTTGCTTCGAGCGTTGCAGTTGACGCGGCTTTTCCATGTGCAGTTCCCTTTTTCTCCGAAAATGAGGTCTGCTCTTCCTTATAGGTAACCTTGAAATGCTTAGCGCCTAAATCTTGCGCGATCTTCTGCAATTCGTTGATCCGAACAACTTTCAGGTAACTGAAGTAATCGTCCAAGGCAATATAGCGGTCGCGGTCAGTAGGATCGACATAGTAAAACTCGCAGTCCCGATCCGGATAGAAGGTCAGACCATAAGCATCAATCGAGTCCTGAAAAATATTGACGGTATAGAGCCCTTTCTGGTCAGAAACATAACCGATAGACCCTTGGCATACATCGCTTTCGGCATGCTTTTTGTCCCGTTCAGTAATCCGAACAAATTTTGACATCAAAAATTCAGCGTCATCCAGAGTTTCCATAAAAATGGGGCGAAGTGTTTTCAAGTCCATCTGGCGGGACTTCTCTTCAAGGCTGCTTTTCAGCGCTTGCGCACCTTTTTTCGCAGCATCGCCCACAGAGCTTGCCATTTCGGATACATCGTTGAGATCAAACGTACCGTCATCATTCCGGTCCATTGCCTGAATCGCAAAATCTTTTGACTTTTCCCAGATTTCTTTTGCGGTTTTTTCTGTGCCAGAGATGAAGGCGCCGAGTTTCGCTTTTTTCTCCATAACAAATTCCTCCATATTCTTATGCTATAAAAGGAAATGTATTTCCCGCGAATGATAATTATATTCTACATCATTTCTTACCTCTTGCAAATAGCCAAAATAAACCGGGAGGGTATATTTAAACAAAAAACGCTTCCCGGATTGTATCAATAAAGCAAAAAGCCCCGGACACGATTGCATCCAGGACTTAATGGAGGGGCTTACCAGATTCGAACTGGCGGAGGCCTGCCGCTGCGCGGCTGCCCTCCGGCACCGATAAAAACGCGCTTCGCGCGTGAGGTCGCCAGTTCGAATGGTACTTCTGAAAAAGCAAAAAACCCAGACGCTACTGCATCCAGGCTTTTGGAGCTGCTGGCCAGATTCGAACTGGCGACCTCATCCTTACCAAGGATGCGCTCTACCTACTGAGCTACAGCAGCAAAGTATATGCCCCTTAAAAAGGGGCATATGTGGCGACCGAGAAGGGACTTGAACCCTCGACCTCCGGCGTGACAGGCCGGCGTTCTAACCGACTGAACCACTCGGCCACGGCTCAGTTATAGTACCAAATCCCGCGCCGTTTGTCAACACTTTTTTTCAATGTTTTTTTCTTTTTTTGCATCTCCGGGCGGAAAGACTTTCCCGCCCGGGGATTTCTGTTCACTTGATGTCCAGCTCCAGCGGCTCGTCCAGGGTCTCGGAGACATATTTTCCGTTTTTCTTCCTCTGCCGGACACATTCCGTCAGCAGATATTCGATCTGCCCGTTGATGGAGCGGAAGTCGTCTTCCGCCCAGGCCGCAATAGCATTATACAGCGCCGGAGACAGGCGCAGGGGCACCTGCTTTTTCTCTGCCATGGCTTAATACAGGCTGCCGGAGTTGACCACCGGCTGCGCGTCCCGGTTGCCGCAGAGCACCACCAGCAGATTGGAGACCATGGCGGCCTTCCGCTCCTCATCCAGCTCAACGGTCTTGTTCTCGCTGAGCCGCTCAAGGGCCATCTCCACCATGCCCACGGCGCCGTCCACGATCATCTTTCTGGCGTCGATAATGGCGGAGGCCTGCTGGCGCTGGAGCATAACGGCGGCGATCTCCGGCGCGTAGGCCAGATAGGTGATGCGGGCCTCGATGATCTCTATGCCGGCGTCCTCCACCTTCTGCTGGATCTTGTCGCGGATGCGGCGGGCCACGGTCTCGCTGGAGCCGCGCAGGCTGCCCTCGTCCGCCACGCCGTCGCCGGTGGTGTCCACGCCGGGGGCCACATCATAGGGGTAGATGCGCACGATGTCGCGCACCGCGCTGTCGCACTGGAGAGACAGGTATTCCTTATAGTTATCCACATTGAAAACGGCCTTCGCCGTGTCCACAACCCGCCACATGACAGCGATGCTGATCTCGATGGGATTGCCCAGGCAGTCATTGATCTTCTGGCGGCTGTTGGACAGGGTCATCACCTTGAGGGAGATCTTTTTGCTGGCGCTCTCGGCAGCTGCCGCACCGGCGCTGCCGCTGATGGCCAGATTCAGCACCGCGTTTCCGGACCGGCCGCCGTCCACGTCGCCGCTCTGGCCCAGCTTGGTCTTTGCCGCCGGGTTCACGCCGCTGCAGAAGGGATTGACAAAGTAGAAGCCCTCATTCTTCAGCGTGCCCACATAGCGGCCGAACAGGGTCAGCACCAGGGCCTCCTGGGGCTTGAGCACCTTCAGACCCATATAGGGGATCCAGCCCACGCAGATCCAGATGACGCCCACCACAAACACAGGGATCGCCCAGAGCAGGTGATTGTCCATCCCGATACCGCCCAGCACCGTAAGCCCGATAGCCGCCGCGTACAGCAGGCCGAAGAGCAGCAGCATGGCCATGCCGTTCTTTTTGTTGTTAAGTACTTTTTCTGTCATCGAAATACGCCTCCTTATCTGATATCAAAATGATATCATATCAATATGACGATGTCAAGTATTTCCGGAACAAAAACACCCCGCCGGTCAGACAGCAGAATTTGCTGCCCGACAAGCGGGGCGCTTCATATGATTATTGTAATTTATCCGACCAGGCGGAGCCAGAAGCCGGTGCTGGGCTCATAGCCCTCCTGCAGAGCGTTCAGCCATTCGCTCGTGGCCTGGTTGATCAGGCTGCTTTCGGCGATCATGTCGCTGTACAGCTCGCCCTCACCCACATAGTACATCACATGGTAGCCGGCGTAGCTGCTGCTCTCGCCGTAGACAATGGCGGTGTCGCCCTTCTTGTGGCCCTCAAAGCAGAAGGCGTCAAACTCCTCCACCATCTGGCCCTTAACTACGGTGTCGTACAGACCGCCGTTGGTGTTGGAGCCGGTATCCTCGGAGTACTGCTCGGCCAGAGCGGCAAAGCTCTCTTCGGTCTTGTCGCCGGCGTTGAACTCAGCCAGGATCTCTTCTGCCCTGAGCTTGGCGGTTTCTTTGGCCTTGTCGGTGTAATTGCCGTCTGCGTCAGCCTCGGCCTTGACCAGAATGTGGCGGACCTGGGCGGTGGCGTAGTGGTTGTCGTCACGGCTGATGAAGGCCACGACAGTGTAGCCCTCGCCGTCAGAATCCTCAATCACGGTCACGTCGCCGGCCTTGCGGCTGCCCATGAGCCATTCCTTATAGGCGCCCAGGCTGCTGCCGGAGGAGCGGCTGCTGAGGGTGGCTTCCTGACCGGCGATCACAGTGCCGACAGCGTCGGAAAGACGCTGGAGCACGTCCTCGCCCTCGGCCTCCTTGTAGGCGGCCATGATCTCGTCGGCGGTCTCCTTGGCGGCGGCCAGGGTCTCCTCGGTGACTTCCTCAGTGGCCTCTTCGCCCTCGGCCGCCGGCTCAACGGTGACCTTAGTGGCCTCTACAGAGAAGCTTGCGTAATCAAAATAGTCGTAAATGCCCTCAAAGCTCTGGTATTCCGCTTCCAGCTCTGCATCGGTGTAGCTCAGCGTCTCCTGATACTGGCTGTAAGCCTTGGAGGCCAGAGCGGACTCCCGGGCGGCGCTGAGAACAACACGGCTGTCTACGCCGTTGCCGTAGTTGGCCTCAAGGTAGTTGTCCGCGCTGGAGAAGCCCATGGCCTTGGCGTAGCTCTCCATGTCGGCAAAGTCGGCCTCGATTTCCGCCAGCTCTTCATCGCTGAGGGTGATGCCGTTTTCCTTGGCGTAGTTCACCAGTGCCTGGTTCTGCTCCATCGAAGCGTAGGCGGACTGGAGGAAGTAATCCTTCCAGGTGGCGCCTTCCCCAAGCACGGAGCAGGACTGACTGGCAGCTCCGGACAGGCCGCTGCTGGTGTCCAGACCGAAGATGCCGGCATTGCTGCCGTACTGGTTGACGAAGGTGTAATACTGGTTTGCGTAGTAATAGTTCAGCTCCGCGGGGGAGTAGGACTGGCCGTTAATGGTGACGGCGGTGGTGTGGGTATAGAGAAAGCCGGAGTTGAGAAACAGGATCAGGGCGACAAGCAACACAACGCCAATGGTCCCCAAGGTCCAGTTGCGTCTGCTCTTTGCTCTCTTCTTTGCCTCTTCCTGGGCAGCCAGGGTCTTCTTGTCCGTTCCGGCGGCACGGGCAGCCTGACGATTTTTCTTTTCCGTTGATGCGCTCATTGCATTCATCCTTTTCATGGTGTTGACATTATAAAATGCTTTATATAGAAACAAGCCGTAATATTATAACCTAATTACAGACCGTTTTCAAGATGTATTTTCCCCCGTTCCCTTGCTTTGGCCCGGCTTTTGTGCTATTATAACCAGAAATTCTTCCCACGGAGGTGCATGTTGAAGAAAAAGACACTTTTTGTCTGCGCCGCGCTGGCGCTGGTGATGACCGGCGCGGGGCTTGTATTGGACAGCCGGTATGGCCTGCAGGTCACAGAATACCACCTGTATTTTGATTCTCTCCCGGCGCAGTTCGAGGGCTACTGCATCGTTCAGCTCTCCGACCTGCATGGTTCCACCTTCGGACGGGAGAACAGCCGTCTGGCCGCCCTGGTGCGGGAGCAGCAGCCGGACCTGATCGCCATGACCGGCGATTTTGTGGAGGATGAGAGCCAGCTGGACGCCACCCGGGGCCTGCTGAATGGCATTTCGGGCTGCGCGCCCATATACTGGGTAAACGGCAACCATGAGTGGGTCAAGGGCGTGCTGCCGGCCCTGCGGGAGATGCTGGATTCTTACGGCGTCATCCGCCTGGAAAACCAGTATCTGCCTGTCCTGCGGGACGGCGCGCAGATCATTGTAGCCGGGGCCGAGGACCCCAACGGCCGGGCGGACATGATCAAGCCTGACGCCCTGGCGGAGCAGCTGCGGCAGGAATACCCGGAGGAATTTGTGCTCTGGCTGGGTCACAGAAACTACTGGGCAGAGAAATACCCGTCTCTGCCGGTGGACCTGATCCTCTCCGGCCATGCCCACGGGGGCATTGTGCGTCTGCCGGGGATCGGCGGACTTTTAAACGTAAACCACAGCTTCGGCGCGGAGTACGAGTCCGGGGTGTATCAGGGGGAGCGCTTTCAGATGGTGGTCTCCCGGGGACTGGGCAATTCTATCCCCGTGCCCCGTTTCCTGAACCGGCCCGAGCTGGTCAAAATTATTCTTCACTGCGGACAGTCATAATCCGTCCCCGGCGCGCATATACTGAAAGTATGTTGACTTTGGTAAACGCCGAATAAATCGCCTGCGGCGTCTCGCGGAAAATTTGCGCCCTGATTTCGCCACTTTTTCTTGCAATACACAAAGTATTCCTGCAAAAAAGTGCCCTCATCAGAACACAAATTTTCTCGCGATCCGCTCTTGCCGATTGATTCATCGTTTACTTTACAGGAGGTGCGCGAATGGAAAGAGATATTGACGACCTGATCTTCGGCGACTACGATCCGGGTCCCAGCAAAAGGTGAGCTTGCGAAAACAAGCTCACCTTTTTATATTTTGTCTGTAAACAATACTATCGGTAATGGATAAACTTGCATGGGGAGAGAGCGGAGAGGGGACGGGAGTCCCCTTTCGGCGTTCAATTTATACTTATTCCGGAGGTTTTTGAAACCTCCGGAATAAAATCTCAAGGCGTCGAACTTTATCGACGCCTTGAGGTGAGCTTGCGCAGGCGAGCTCACCTTTTTTACATACGATTACTTCCCCTTTTTCGGGGCGATCAGGCCGATGAGCTGCCCGGAGAGGATCACCGTCAGCAGGGAGTAGAGGATCCTGCTCAGGGGGATATAGCTCAGCGACAGTAGCAGCACCACAAGGTCGCTGGCCAGGTAGATCCACTGGATGCCCGCCCCGGTGAGTTTGGAAAGGCTCATGGCCAGGGCGTCATCCCCGCCGGGGGCGCCGCCCATGCGCACGCAGAGCCCCACGCCCACGCCCACAAAGGCCGCGCCCAGGATGCTGGCCAGAAGCGGCATGCCTGTGATGCCGGGGAAAAGGGGAGGGAAGCGCTCAAAAACGGCGTAAAACAGGGAAAAGCCGCCGCCGGAGATCAGGGAATAGGCCACGAAGCTTCCGCCGATGACCCGCCAGCCCAGATAGTAGCAGCACAGGTTCAGCACCAGCCCGGACGCCGCCGGGGAAATGCCGAACCAGTGGTGCAGCAGCAGCGTCAGACCCAATACGCCGCCCTCGGTCACGCCGGAGAAGGAGTGAATGTGGTAAAGTCCGAAGGCCAGAATGGCGCTGCCCAGCAGAGAGACAGCCACATTTTTCGCCTTGATATGGGAAAACAATTGAACAAATCCTTTCTAAGAATAATGAGAAAAAACGGAACAACGGCACAGCCTTTCATCATGAGGCTGTGCCGTTTGGTCCGTCAGACGGAATGTATCTTTTTCCGGGGCCGGAAGTGTCAGCTCTCCGCCCGCATGGACAGAAAGGCGTTGATAAAGCCGTCCAGATCGCCGTCCATCACGTTCTGGATATTGCCGTTTTCATACTCGGTGCGGTGGTCCTTCACCAGCTGGTAGGGCATGAAAACGTAGGAGCGGATCTGGCTGCCCCATTCGATCTTCATCTGCACGCCCTTGATGTCGCTGATCTTTTCCAGATGCTCCCGCTCCTTGATCTCGGCCAGGCGGGCGCGAAGCATGTTTTTGCAGTTTTCAAGGTTCTGGAAGTGGCTGCGCTCCACCTGGCTGGCCACCACGATACCGGTGGGAATATGGGTCAGACGCACGGCGGAGGAGGTCTTGTTGACCTTCTGGCCGCCTGCGCCGGAGGAACGGTAGACGTCCATCTTGATGTCCTCGTCCCGCAGCTCGATCTCGTTGTCGTCGCTGATCTCGGGCATGACCTCCACCGCTGCGAAGGAGGTGTGCCGCCGGCCCGCGGCGTCAAAGGGGGAGACACGGACCAGACGGTGGATGCCGTGCTCGCTCTTGAGAAAACCGTAGGCGTTCTCACCCTCGATCATGATGGTGGCGCTCTTGATGCCGGCCTCGTCGCCGTCCAGATAGTCCATGACCTTCACCTTGTAGCCGTGACGGTCCGCCCACATGTTGTACATGCGGTAGAGCATGGAAGCCCAGTCCTGAGCCTCGGTTCCGCCGGCTCCGGCGTGGAAGGTGAGAATGGCGTTGTTGGCGTCATACTCCCCGGTGAGCAGGGTGCTCAGACGCATGGCCTCCGCCTTCTCCGTGAAGGAGGCATACTCGCTCTGCAGCTCCTCCAGCATGGAGTCGTCGTTTTCCTCAATGGCCATCTCGCACATGGTATACATGTCGTCCCAGGCGGAGCAGAGCTTTTCAAAATTCTCCTTTTTGGTTTTCAGCACCTTCAGGCGCTTCTGCACCTTCTGGGAACGCTCCACGTCGTTCCAGAAGCCCTCGCGCTCGCTGGCGGCCTCCAGCTCCTCGATCTCTTTCTGCGCCGCGTCCAGCTTCAGCGCCCCGCGCAGCACCTCCAGCGTGGGCTTCAGATTGTTCAATTTGACCTTGTATTCTTCAAATTCAAGCATTTTAATCAACTACTTTCCTGTCACTGCCGGCTAAACCGGCAAATTTATCAATTGCATTGTCAAAACAGTATTATAAACAAAAAAAGACATCTTGTAAATGTGTTTTTTTATCGGCTTTTTAATTCAATATTTTAAAGCGAACTCTTCCAATCTCAAAGGTTTTGTGATATGATATCCGTGTACGTCTGGACCTATGCGCCGGCGCACTGAGGAAAAAGAGAACAGATGCTTAAGAGGAGATTGAAAAATGATTGCTCACGGCAAAGAGATCAAGGTGTTTACCGGCAACTCCAACCCCGCACTTGCACAGGATATATGCAGTCAGCTCTATATGAAGCTGGGCGAAGCAACCGTTACGCAGTTTGCGGACGGGGAGTGCTCCATCTCCGTGCACGAGCCCGTTCGTGGCAAGGACGTGTTCATTGTACAGTCCACCTGTGGTCCGGTCAACGACCACCTTATGGAACTTCTGATTATGGTCGACGCTATGCGCCGGGCTTCCGCCGGCCGCATCACTGCCGTCATCCCTTATTTTGGCTATGCCCGTCAGGACCGCAAGGCCAAGAGCCGTGACCCCATCTCCGCAAAGCTGGTCGCCAACCTGATCACCGCCGCAGGCGCGGACCGGGTTCTGACCATGGACCTGCACGCCGCCCAGATCCAGGGATTTTTTGACATCCCTGTGGACAACCTGATGGGCGCGCATCTGTTTGCCAGAAACTATATCAATCTCTTCGGCAAGGGCAATGAAGACGTTATGGTGGTCTCCCCCGATGTGGGCAGCACCGCCCGCGCCCGGGCCTTCTCCATGAAGCTGGGCGTGAACATGGCCATCGTGGACAAGCGCCGGGAAAAGGCCAACCAGTCCGAGGTCATGAATATCATCGGCAAAGTGGAGGGCAAGACCTGCATCCTGCTGGACGATATCGTGGACACCGCGGGCTCTCTTTGCGGCGCTGCCAAGGCCATCAAGGAGATCGGCGGAGCAAAAGAGGTTTACGCCTGCGCCACCCACGGCGTCCTGTCCGGCCCCGCGCTGGAGCGCATCGAGAACAGCTGCATCAAAGAGCTGCTGTTCCTGGACACCATCCCCTATCCCAAGGACATGCCCAAGTGCGCCAAGATCCGCTACCTGTCCACCGCCTCCGTTTTTGCCGAGGCTATCCGCAGGATCTACGAGGAAGTCTCCATTTCCAATCTGTTTGACTGATTATGATTTTCAAATCCACCGGCGGGGTGAAATGGCTCGTGGTGTTCCTGGGCAATCCCGGGCCCCGCTACGAGGGCACCCGCCACAACGCGGGCTTCATGGCCGCGGACGCCATGGCCGGGGCCAAAGGCCTTTCCATCAACCGCGCCCGCTTCAAGGCCCTCACCGTCACCTGTGACATCGGCGGGGAGAGCGTTATGCTGATGAAGCCTCAGACCTTTATGAACCTGTCCGGCGAGGCGGCGGCCCAGGCCGTAAAATTTTATAAGATCCCGCCGGAGCATGTGATCGTCGTCTCGGATGAGATCTCCCTGCCCATCGGCAAGCTGCGCGTGCGGAAAAAAGGCTCCGCCGGCGGCCACAACGGGCTGAAGAGCATCATCGCCTGCCTGGGTACGGAGGAGTTTCCCCGCATCCGCCTGGGCGTGGGCGCGCCGCCCCACCCGGACTACGACATGGCCGACTGGGTCCTCTCCACCTTTAAAAACCAGGACGCGGAGGATATGAAAGCCGCGGCCAAAAAGGCGGCGGAGGCTGTGGAGTGCTATATCCTCCACGGCCCGGACAGGACCATGAACCTGTATAATTAAACAAAGCACCTTTTAAACCGGATAAGGCGCGGCCCCGCGAAATTCAGGCGCGGCGGCTGCATTTACAGAAATATATCCATCCAAGGAGGCTGCATATGAAGAAAAACTGTATTGCCATGCTGCTGGCAGGCGGACAGGGCTCACGTCTCTACGCGCTGACGCAGAACGTGGCTAAGCCCAGCGTCCCCTTCGGCGGCAAGTACCGTATCATCGACTTCCCACTGTCCAACTGCGCAAACTCCGGCATCGACACTGTCGGCGTTCTGACCCAGTACCGTCCCCTGCAGCTCAACAGCTACATCGGCAACGGTCAGCCCTGGGACCTGGACGTGGCCGACGGCGGCGTGTACATCCTGCCCCCCTATCAGAGCGCGGGGGAGAAGGGCTCCTGGTTCTCCGGCACGGCCAACGCCATCTACCAGAACATGGCCTTTATCGAGAACTATGACCCGGAAAACGTGCTGATCCTCTCCGGCGACCATATCTACAAGATGGACTACGCCGACATGCTCAGAGAGCATCTGGAGCATGACGCGGCCTGCACCATCTCCGTTCTGCAGGTCTCCATGGAGGAGGCTACCCGCTTCGGTATCATGAACGTGGGCGAGGACGGCTTTATCTGCGAGTTTGAAGAGAAACCCAAACAGCCCAAGAGCGACCTGGCTTCCATGGGCATCTATATATTCAACTGGAAGAAGCTGCGGGAGTACCTGATCGCCGACGAGAACGACCCCAACTCCAGCAAGGACTTCGGCAAGAACATCATCCCCAACATGCTGAACGCGGGGGAGAAGCTCTGGCCCTACCGTTTCGACGGCTACTGGCGCGACGTGGGCACCATCACCAGCCTGTGGGACGCCAACATGGACATGCTCTCCACCACCCTCATCAACCTCTACGACCCCACCTGGCCCATCAGCTCCAGAAGCCCCATCTGCCCGCCCCATTTCACCGGGGAGAACGCCCAGATCATCCACTCCATCGTCACCGAGGGCTGCGAGATCGACGGAACCGTTGAAAACTCCGTGCTGTCCTCCGGCGTCAAGGTAGGCACCGGCGCCAATGTGATTTACAGCGTGCTCATGCCCGGCGCGGTGGTGGAAGACGGCGCCACCGTGGAATACGCCATCGTGGGCGAGAACACCGTGGTCCACAAGAACGCCCATGTGGGCGCGCCCCCTGACGGGACCGACGCCTGGGGCGTGGCCACCTGCGGCCCCGATATTGAGATCCGGGAGGGCGCTCAGGTGCCTGCCGGAGCCATGATCTATACGAGCGAGGAGGTTTGAGCAATGAAGGATTTTCACGGAATTATCTTTGCCTATCACGCATCTCCCGAGCTGCGCGAGCTTGTCAGCGTGCGCACTGCCGCGTCCCTGCCCTTCTGCGGACGCTACCGTCTGATCGACTTTGCCCTCTCCTCCATGATGAACGCCGGCCTTCGGGACGTGGGCGTTATCATGCAGCGGGATTACCAGTCCCTGCTGGACCATATCGGCAGCGGCAAGGCCTGGGATATGAGCTGCAAGGAAGGCGGCCTGCGCATCCTGCCCCCCTTCGGCCTGCCTGAACTGCACACCGGCAACTACTCCGGCACCATGGAAGCCCTCAACGCCGTGGGCGAGTATATCCGGGATATTCCCCAGAAGCATGTGATACTGCTGCTGGGCAACCTCTGCGCCAATATTGACCTGAACAAGGCCAAGATTCACCACCTGCGCTCCGGCGCGCCTATCACGGCTATTTGCGCCGACCATACGCCCGACGGCCTGCACCACCGTTATGTTGTGGGCGAGGACGGCTTTGTCAAGACCGTTTTGTTCGACCGTGTGGGTGAGGGCGAGGGTCTGCCCTCTCTGGAGGGCTACATCATCGACAAGGACCTGCTGCTGAGCCTGATGGACCGCTGCAAGGCCCTGAACCTGTACCGCTTCCACAAGGACGGCATCTCCATGTACCTCAACGAGGGCGGCAAGATGAGCGTGTTTGTCCATGAGGGCTACGCCTCCGTCATCCGCACCGTGAACGCCTATTATCAGGCCAACCGGGACATGCTGTGCAGCGCGAACCGCAGCCAGCTCTTCCCCGCCGACAGGCCCGTCCGCACCAAGAACCATGAGGGCGTCAGCACCTACTACGGCGCGTACGCCGTCTCCCGCAGAAGCCTGGTGGCAGATAACTGCATCATCGAAGGCGAGATCGAAAACTGCATCGTATTCTCCGGCGTCCGCATCGGCAAGGGCGCCAAGGTCAAGGACAGTATCCTCATGCGCCGCTGCGTGGTGGGCGATAACTGCGAGCTGAGCCATGTCATCTCCGACAAGGCCTGCACCTATTCCGCCGGTACCGTGCTCACCGGCAACGAGAGACTGCCCATCGTGGTCCCCAAGGGCTCCACGGTCTGAACGGTCAATCCTTTGTCAACAATGTAGGGGCGACCTCGTCAGAAGAAGCTCGCGCCGTTTCGTTTTCCGCTATTTGCGAAAAACTGCACTCCGCTTCCTCCTTCTTCCTCTCCGATTCAAACCCACGCTGTTGGGCTTTGAATCGGGGAAAGGGGCGCCAGCAAAACAGGTTCACCATAATGTTTTACTGTCATTCTGAGCCGCGCCAGCGGCGAAGAATCCCGTAGTTAGAAGACAAAGTCTCAGATACGGGATTCTTCGTCGCTTCGCTTGTCTGAATGACAGAGAACATTGCAGGGGCCGCCATTTGAATTGGATAATGATCTTGCCGCGCCGGTTTTTCCCGGTGCGACAATTTGATTATATAAATAATAAATTAAAAAATCCTTTTACTGGAGGTATATTTACCCGTATGATTGGTCAGATTTCACGCGACGAAGTGCGCAGCGCCATTGAGGATAAGCTGTGCGCCCATTTCGGCGTCTCCGGAGAGAACGCCGCCGACGATCAGATTTTCCAGGCCACCGCTATCGTTATCCGCGAGATCATGAGCCGCCTTCTGTCGGCGGAGAATCCCACCCGCGCGGAAAAAGAGGTCCACTACATGTCCATGGAGTTTCTCATGGGCCGCAGCCTGATGAAAAACGCCTTCAACCTGGGCATTTCCGAGGCCGTGACCGGCGCGCTGGAGGATATGGGCCACAACGCCACCGACATTTTCGAGTGCGAGCCTGACGCGGGCCTGGGCAACGGCGGTCTGGGCCGTCTTGCCGCCTGCTATATGGACAGCATGGCCACCCTGGGCCTGGAGGCCACGGGCTATTCCATCTGCTATGAGCTGGGCATGTTCCGCCAGAAGTTTGAAAACGGCCAGCAGACCGAGAGCGCCGACAATTGGCGCAGCGCGGCGGAGAGCTGGCTGGTTTCCAAGCACGACGAGGCGGTGGAGGTCCGTTTCGGCGGCCACATCTCCCCCCGCTGGGACGCCCTGGGCCGCTATCACGCGGAGCACACCGGCTATACCGCCGTCATCGCTGTGCCCCGGGATATGCTTATTGTGGGCTACGGTGGCAACGACGTCAATACCCTGAGACTGTGGGAGGCCCACAGCACCAACGATCTGGACATGTACCGTTTCTCCTCCGGCAAATATGTGGAGAGCCTGGAGCAGCGCTCCATGGCCGAGGTCATCACCAAGGTACTCTACCCCGCCGACGACCACACTGAGGGCAAGACCCTGCGCTTAAAGCAGCAGTATTTCCTGGTCTCCGCCACCGCCCAGGACATCGTGCGCAAGCACCTGAAGAAGTGGGGCGATATCCGGAACTTTGCCCAGCACCACACCCTTCAGATCAACGACACCCACCCCACCATGATCATCCCCGAGCTGATGCGCATCTTCATGGACGAGCACGGTCTGGGCTGGGACGAGGCCTGGGATATCGTGCGCAACAGCGTGGCCTACACCAACCACACCGTCATGAGCGAGGCCCTGGAGAAGTGGCCCCAGGACCTGGTGCAGAATCTGCTGCCCCGCCTGTGGGAGATCATGTGCGAAATCAACCGCCGCTGGTGCGACTATCTGGTGGCCAGCTTCGGCCAGGGCGAGAAGGTTGGCCGCAACCTGATCATCCGGGACGGCCAGGTGCACATGGCCAACATGTGCCTTGCCGCCTGCTATAAGGTCAACGGCGTCTCCCGTCTCCACGGCGAAATTCTGAAAAACGACCTGTTCAAGGACATTTGCTCCATCCGGCCCGAGCGCTTCACCCACGTCACCAACGGCATCGACCACCGCCGCTGGCTGGCCCAGATCAACCCCGGCCTGCACGGCCTGATCTGCGAGCTGCTGGGCAGCGACGACTATCTGACCAAGCCCGAGCGCCTGGGCGAGCTGCGCGCCTTCGCCTCCGACAGCGAAGTTCGCCGCCGCGTGGGAGAGATCAAGCTGGAGAACAAGCGCCGCTTTGCGGAATTTGCCGTGAGAAACGACGGCTTCACCCTGAATACCGACGCCATCGTGGACGTACAGGTAAAGCGCCTGCACGAGTACAAGCGCCAGCTTCTGTGCGCCATGAGCATCGCCTCCCTCCAGCTCCAGCTTCACGACAACCCCAACATGGACTTTTTGCCCCGCACTTTTGTCTTCGGCGCAAAGGCCGCCGCGGGCTACAAGACCGCCAAGCGCATCATCGAGCTGCTGCTGTCCATGTCCAAGGATATCAACAACGACCCCCTCTGCAAGGATAAGCTCCAGGTCTACTTTGTGGAGAACTACCGTGTCTCCGCCGCCGAGGCCATCATCCCCGCCGCGCAGGTGTCTGAGCAGATCTCTACCGCCGGTAAAGAGGCCAGCGGCACCGGCTGCATGAAGCTGATGATGAACGGCGCTGTGACCATCGGCACCCTGGACGGCGCCAATGTGGAGATGTACGAGCGCCTGGGCGACGAGAACATGTTCCTCTTCGGCCTGCACACCGACGAGATCGAGGCGCTGCGCCGCAAGGGCTACGATCCCGCCGCCATCCACCGGGCCGACCCGGAGATCCAGCGGATCTTCAACCGCTTCAGCCAGGGCTTCTCCGACGGCAAGAGCTATTCCGACCTGGTCTCCCAGCTGCTCTACGGCGGCGACCAGTATATGCTGCTGGCGGACTACCGGGCCTATGCCGACTGCCAGAAGAAGCTGTACCAGCGTATCGCCGATCCGGACGAGCTTGCCCGCCTGGCCATCATGAACACCGCGGAGAGCGGCGTTTTCGCGGCGGACCGCGCCATTGAGGAATACGCCACCAATATATGGAACCTGAAATAAGACAGTACTCCGCCGTGGTCATCGGCGGGGCCAATATGGACATCTGCGGCAGTCCCGCGGGAAAATTGATCGCGGAGGATTCCAACCCCGGCACCGTGTCTGTCAGACCCGGCGGCGTGGGACGGAATATCGCCCATAATCTGTGCCTGCTGGGCCTGGACGTCAGCCTGATCACGGCGCTGGGCGGGGATATCTTCTCCGCCGGGCTGCTGGAGAGCTGCCGGGCTCTGGGCATGGATATGCGTATGGCCCGCAGCCTGCCTGAACGCCGCAGTTCCACCTATCTCTACGTCACCGACGAGTCGGGGGATATGCACGTGGGCATTTCCGATATGGACATTGTTGAGTGCGTTGACCCCCAGTGGCTCAGCCGGCATATCGCCCGGATCAACCGGGCCGACGCCGTGGTGATCGACGCAAACCTGCCGGAGGAGAGCATCGCCTTTCTTGCGGAAAACTGCACTGCCCCCATGGTCGCCGATCCGGTGTCCACGGTAAAGGCTCTGCGGCTGAAAAGCATCCTGCCCAGGCTCCGGGCCATCAAGCCCAACGCCCTGGAGGCCGCTGCCCTCACCGGGGAGCAGGAGCCGGAGCGGGCGGCCAAAGCGCTGCTGTGCGCCGGGGTGGAGCAGGTCTATGTCAGCCTGGGGCCGGACGGCATCCTGGCCGCCCAGGGGGAGAGCCTGATCCGCCTGCCTTGCGAAAACCGGCCGGTCGTCAACACCACCGGCGCCGGGGACGCGGCCACGGCGGCCATCGTCTGGGCCGGGGTCCACGGGCTTGACCTGGCCTCTACGGCGGCAGCCGCCCTCCGGGCCGGGGCCATCACTGCCGCCTGCCCGGACACCAACAGCGCCGCACTGTGCCTGGACTTAAGTAAACGCTGAATAAATCGCCTGCGGAATCTGGCAGAAAATTTCCAGTATATGTAAACTAAGACCGAATTTCGTCAAAATTACACGAAATTCGGTCTTTCTTATCGCAAATACTTTAATGATTTTGAGCGTTGACAATTTAAAACGCCGAGAGTATGATAAGCACACTTCCTGAAATTGAGGTATGGAACATGACTAAGGCTTACGCACAGATGAACAGCTCCTGCACCGCCGCAAACGGTGCCGGTTTCGCTGCGCGCGCCTTTGCTCTTATACTGATTCTTGTGGACATCGCTCTGGCGGTGTCCATTATTATTTGCCTGGACAGCCTTCTGGCTCTGGGCCTGATTCTTGTCGTCATTATTCTGGGCGCTCTGGGCGTCCGTACATGTAAACGCTGTCGAAGGACGGTTGGATAGTCATTTGTCACATTGGATGATTACCGGCTCTGTCTTTTCAGACAGGGCCGGTTTTCATATATACACACCCCACACCCCAGCAAAAAAGAGAAAACAAGGAGAACAAAAAATGAAGACCAAGATGAAAAAGTTTGTATGTATGGCCCTTGTCGTGGTAATGGCAATGGCATGTCTGGTCGGATGCGGCAGCAGCGCTCCCGCCTCCGAAGGCGGCTCTCAGGCAGCTTCCGCCGATACCATTAAGATCGGCTGGCTGGGACCTCTCACCGGCGGCGTCGCCCAGTACGGCGAAGCGGTCAAGAGCGGCGTTGATCTGTATGTAGAGCAGCTGAACGCTGCCGGCGGCATCAACGGCAAGCAGGTTGAGCTGGTCGTTTACGACGAGGAAGGCGATTCCACCAAGGCCGTCACCGGCTACAACTCCCTGATGGACGACGGCGTTGTGGCCGTTGTTGGCAGCGTCACCACCGCTCCCACCGTGGCTGTGGTGACCGAGGCCTTTGCGGACAACACCCCCATGATCACCGCTTCCGCCACCGCCATCGACGTCACCTATAACGCTGACCAGGATACGGTCTACACCAACATGTTCCGCTCCTGCTTCATCGACTCCTTCCAGGGCGTGACCATGGCCCGCTTTGCCAAGGAAGAGCTGGGGGCCGCCACCGCAGCGGTCCTCTATGACAACGGCGACACCTACTCCACCGGCGTTTATGAGTACTTCGTGAACCAGTGCGCAGAGCTGGGCGTTGAGGTTGTAGCCACTGAGAGCTATGCTTCCGGCTCCGTTGACTTCTCCGGCCAGCTGACCAATATCGCCGCGGCTGATCCCGACGTTCTGTTCCTGCCCGTTTACTACAACGATGTGGCCCTCATCGCCTCCCAGGCTGCTGACGCCGGCATCACCGCCACCATGCTGGGCGTGGACGGCTGGAGCTCCGTTCTGGACAGCGTTTCCGACCCCGCTCTCGTTGAAGGCGCATACTACTGCTCCGGCTACTCCGTGGAAGACACCCGCGAGCTGGTCGTCAACTTCCTGGCTGACTACGCCGCAAAGTACGACGGCAAGGTTTCCAACATGTTCGGCGCTCAGGGCTATGACGCGGCCTGGATCCTCTGCAACGCCATCGCCGCTGCGGAAGAGTCCGGCGCGGAGTACGGCTCTGACGAGTACAAGCAGGCTGTGATCGATGCCATGGCCGCCACCGACAGCGAGTTTGTCACCGGCCACGTCAGCTTTGACGATCACAACGACCCGCAGAAGACCGCCGCCATCATCCAGATCACCAACGGCGCTGAGAGCTTCTGGGGCAACTTCTGATTCACGCAATCCCGATAAACATTTGCGGGTGCGGAAAAATCCGCACCCGCAGCTCCATGCAAAGGAGACACATCAATGATCGTCTTACAACAGCTTATC
>SAMEA3663248__coassemble_44_pt1 | contig 76842 bp, 75 predicted proteins | sample SAMEA3663248__metabat2_low_PE_036 | metagenome-assembled genome bin SAMEA3663248 (sample SAMEA3663248) | pig gut metagenome | biome: pig gut; feature: pig-associated habitat; material: faeces | place: China | collected 2013 | reverse complement strand
CGGGCGAAGCGTTCAAAAAGTCCCCCAGAGGGGGACTTTTTGATAAGCGGAGCCGGTCTGTAAGCCGGGTTCTGTTGAAAACGACCATCTATCTAGACCTGCCGTTGCCGGCAGGTTCAAGCCACCTCCTGAGAACGGCCGGGCCGGCCATGTGTTCTCCCACGGTGTTGCTCCGGATAGAGTTTACAGCGTCCACATGTCTCCATGCGACGAGTGAGCTCTTACCTCACTTTTCCACCCTTACCGGAAGGCAAGCCTCCCGGCGGTATATCTCTGTTGCACTTGTCCGAGGGTCACCCCTGGCGGGCGTTACCCGTTATCCTTGCCCTGTGGAGCCCGGACTTTCCTCACGCACAGGCTTTCGCCTTGTACCCGCGGTCGTTCAACCGACTCATGGGCCTATTTTAATCATTTCGGCCCCGCAAGTCAATAATATTTCTTGTAATCGGCCCCAAAAAGCATTATAATTATTATTTGCGAGGTGATTTTACTTGACACTGAACGAGTATGTAAATTCCATTAAAGATAAACGGATCGCCGTGATTGGCGTGGGCGTGAGCAACACGCCGCTGATCAATCTGCTCTTAAGCTGCGGCTGCAATGTGACCGTCTGCGACAAGCGGAGCCTTGGCGAAATGGGCATGGAGGCCCTCGACCTGATCAATCGCGGAGCCAAACTGAAGCTGGGCGAGGACTACCTTGAGGGCCTTGACCACGACATCATCTTCCGCACGCCGGGCCTGATGCCCTTTGACCCCCATCTGGAGGCGGCAAAGGCCAGGGGCAGCCTGATCACCTCAGAGATGGAGGTGTTCTTTGCCCTCTGTCCCTGCAAGACCATTGCGGTGACGGGCAGCGACGGAAAGACCACGACTACGACGATTATTTCCGAGCTGCTGAAGGCCGCCGGGTACCGGGTGCACCTGGGCGGCAATATCGGCCACCCGCTGCTGTGCGAGATCCCGGAAACCGTGGCGGACGATATCGCCGTGCTGGAGCTCAGCTCCTTCCAGCTCCACAGCATGTACTGCAAGCCCAACGTGGCCGTCGTCACCAACATTTCCCCCAACCACCTGGATAAGCACAAGGATTATCAGGATTATATCGACGCAAAGCGGGCGGAGTTTGAGCATCAGAACGAAAACGACAAGCTGATTTTGAACTTCGATGACGAGCACAGCGCCTATTACGCCCATTTTGCCCACGCGCCGGTGAGCTATTTTTCCGACAAAAACCGGGTAGACCGGGGCGTGATCTGCGAAAACGGCCTGATCCTGCGCGTTAACGGCGCAGAGCAGCAGGAGATCATGGGCGCCAACGAGATCAAGCTCCCCGGCGAGCATAACCTGCTGAACTACCTGGCCGCCTTTGCCGCTGTTGAGGGCCTTGTCAGTAATGAGATCTGCCGTCAGGTGGCCATGACTTTTGCCGGGGTGGAGCACCGGCTGGAGCAGGTCCGCGTGTTAAACGGCGTCACCTACATTAACGACTCCATCGGCACCAGCCCCACCCGCACCAGCGCTGGACTTCACGCCCTGAAGGTCAAGCCCATCGTCATTGCCGGGGGCTACGACAAGCACATCCCCTTTGACGGCCTGGGCGACGAGCTGTGCAAGTTTGCCAAGCGGGTCTTTCTCACCGGCGACACGGCGGAGAGCATACATAAGGCCATTGTCAATTCGCCTTTCTACGCCGAGAGCGGCCTGGAGGTACAACTGATCGACGACTTTAAGGAAGCGGTTCTGGCCGCCTCCGCCTCCGCGGAGCCGGGGGACATCGTTCTTCTCTCTCCGGCCTGCGCCGCCTTTGACCGCTTCAAGAATTTCGCGGAGCGGGGCAAATATTTCAAAGAAATCGTAATGGAGCTTAAATAAATGAAGATATCAGAGATAAAACCCCAGGTATATGAGATGGCCGCCCGGGCAGAGGAGCGGATTCGGTCCCGCTTTGCCCAGATCGACGCTGTGGCGGAGGAAAACACCCGCCGGGTCATGGAGGCCTTTCAGGATAACCGGGTGTCTGACAGCTGCTTTGCCGGCACCACCGGCTACGGCTATGACGATCTGGGCCGGGAAACGCTGGATAAGATCTACGCCCAGCTCTTCGGGGCCGAGGCCGCCCTGGTCCGCATCAACTTTGTCAACGGCACCCATGCCCTGACCACGGCCATGTTCGCCCTGGTCAAGCCCGGGGACACCATTCTGGCCGTCACTGGCACCCCCTATGACACCCTGCGAAGCGCCATCGGCATCTCCGGGGACGGCTTCGGATCCCTGAAGTTCTACGGCGTCAACTACGGCGAAGTGGCCCTGACCGCAGAGGGGAAACCCGACCTGCCCGCCATCGAGAAGGCCGCTTCCGATGAAAAAGTCACCGCCGTGATGATCCAGCGCTCCCGGGGCTACGCCGACCGGCCGGCCCTCACCGTGCAGGAGATCGGCCAGATCTGCAAGGCGGTGAAAAAGGTGAACCCCAACTGCAATATCATGGTGGACAACTGCTACGGCGAATTTACCGACGTGATCGAGCCCACCCATGTGGGCGCGGACATTGTGGCAGGCTCCCTTATAAAGAACCCCGGCGGCGGCCTGGCCCCCACCGGCGGCTATGTGGCGGGAAAGGCGGAGCTTGTGGAGCGGGCCGCCCTGCGGCTGACCACGCCGGGCATCGGCGCGGAGTGCGGTTCCACCCTGGGCAATAACCGCCTTCTGTTTCAGGGGCTTTTCATGGCTCCCCATGTGGTGGCCCAGGCCCTGAAAACAGCGGTCTTCTGCGCTGCCATGATGGAACAGCTGGGAATCGAGAGCTCTCCCACCGTTGAGGAAACGCGCTCCGACATTATCCAGATGGTAAAGCTGGGCAGCCCGGATAAATTGAAGAAGTTCTGCCTGGGCATACAGGCCGGCGCGCCAGTGGACTCCTATGTGACCCCGGAGCCCTGGGCCATGCCCGGCTATGACGATGAGGTCATTATGGCCGCCGGTGCCTTTATTCAAGGCTCCTCTATCGAACTCTCTGCCGACGGACCCATGCGCGAGCCTTACATTGCCTACATGCAGGGCGGTCTGACCTATGAGTCGGGAAAACTGGGCATCATGATGGCCGTCAGTGCCATGCTTGACTAAGTTCCAGCATATAATACATGGGGAGGTGACCCCATGGCTTACCGTCGCATATTCCGCCGCAGGCCCCGCAGAAGATATGCGGAGCAGACACCCGCTTTCGCTGGCCGGCCGCGCCGCCACAGAGGGATCAGTATTCTCTTCCTGCTGGTGGCCCTGCTGCTGTTTCTGGCCGCCGCGTCGCTGTACTTAAAAGACGTCTCCACCGCCATCGCTGTATCCGACGCCAGCGACGCCGTAACCGTCAGCATCAATAACGCCATTGCGGATATCATGCGGGACGGGGACTACAGCGCGGATTATTTTGTCACCTTTGAAAAGTCCGAAACCGGGGAGATCACCGCCATCAGCAGCAACATGGCCAGGATCAACGCCCTTTCCGCAAAGATACTGGACCGCATCGTCGGCGCAACCGACACCCACATGCTGACGGTGAATATCCCTGTGGGAAACCTGACCGGCGTCAGCGTTCTTATGGGGCGCGGACCCAAGGTACCGGTAAAGATCATCACCATGACCTCTTCCCGGGTGGAGTTTAACAACAGCATCGTCACTGCCGGCATCAACCAGACCAAGCACCAGATCAATCTGGAAGTGATCGTGGATATCGACATTCTGGTCCCCTGGGGCACGGAGAGTACCCAGGTGGTCACGGAGGTACTCATCGCGGACACCATCGTGGTGGGCCGGGTGCCGGATACCTATCTCAGCATGGACGCTGGCGATGCTGCACAAAATTGAAAACGGAGAAACGCAATGGACGCACAAAAGGAAATCATCAAGCTCCGCCGTGAGCTTGAACACCACAACAAGCTGTACTATGTTCTGGACGCGCCGGAGATATCCGACTACGAATACGACATGCTCATGCAGCGGCTCAAAGCCCTGGAGGCCCTGCACCCGGAGCTGATCACCCCCGACTCTCCCACCCAGCGGGTGGGCGGCCAGGCCCTGTCCAAGTTTGAGCCGGTGCAGCATCAGGTCCCCCTGGAGAGCTTGACCGACGTTTTCTCCTATGACGAGCTTTTCGCCTTCGGAGACCGGATGGACGCAAGCCTTCTGACGCCCCACGACTATGTGGTGGAGCCCAAGATCGACGGGCTTTCCATGTCTCTGGAGTATGAAAACGGCGTTTTTGTCCGGGGCGCTACCCGGGGCGACGGTGTGACCGGCGAAAATGTAACGGAGAATCTGCGCACCGTGCGCTCTCTGCCCCTGCGCATTGAAAACGCGCCTGAGCGGCTGATCGTCCGGGGCGAGGTGTATATGTCCAAAACGGTCTTTGAGCAGCTGAACGCGGAGCGGGAGATCAAAGGCGAGCCTCTGCTGGCCAATCCCCGCAACGCCGCCGCTGGCTCCATGCGCCAGCTGGACCCCAAGGTGGCGCTCTCCCGCAAGCTGGATATCATCTGCTTTAACCTGCAGTACAGCTCCGGCGAGCAGTACCAGACCCACGCCCAGACCCTGGACGCTATGCGCGCCATGGGTTTTCCTGTGGTGCCCTATACCCGCTATGACAATATCCGCGACTGCGTTCAGCGCATCGAGTGGCTGGGCGAGAACAGGGGAGAGCTGGCCTACGACATGGACGGCGCGGTGATCAAAATCAACTCCCTGGCCCAGCGGGAAGCCCTGGGCAGCACGGCCAAAGCGCCCCGCTGGGCCGTGGCCTTCAAATACCCGCCGGAGAAGAAGGAGAGTAAGGTGCTGGATATTGTGGTGCAGGTGGGCCGTACCGGCGTGCTGACGCCCAAGGTCATTGTGGAGCCCATCCGCCTGGCCGGGACAACGGTCTCCGCCGCCACACTCCATAACCAGGACAATATCGACCGGCTGGACCTGCGCATCGGCGACACGGTGCTGCTGCAGAAGGCAGGGGAGATCATCCCCGAGGTCCTGTCGGTGAACAAGGAAAAGCGCCCGGAGGGGACGGTGCCCTTTGTGCTGCCCTCCGTCTGCCCCGAGTGCGGCTCGCCCGTGGTCCGGGACGAGGACGGCGCGGCCCTGCGCTGTACAAGCCCGGAGTGCCCCGCCCAGCGGCTGCGCAACATTGCCCATTTTGCTTCCCGGGAGGCCATGGACATTGAGGGCCTGGGCATTTCTGTCTGCGAGAGCCTGATCAACAACGGTCTGGTGCAGACCGCCGCGGACCTGTATTATCTGGAGGCAGGGCCCATTGCCGAGCTTGAACGCATGGGCGAAAAATCCGCCGCAAACCTGATCGCCGCCATCGACCGGAGCCGGGAGGCGGGGCTTGCCAGACTTCTCTGCGCCTTCGGTATACGTCAGGTAGGCCAAAAGGCGGCAAAGGTGCTGGCCTCCCACTTTGAAGATCTGGATTCCCTGATGGAAGCGGACGCGGAAGAGCTGACGAAGATACCGGATATCGGCGCCATTACCGCAGGCTTTATCACAGAGTGGTTTTCCAATCCTCAGTCTCAGCATCTCATCAAGCGGCTTCGTGAGGCCGGCGTCAGCTTTGTCAGCAAGGAAGAGAAAAAGGATAGCCGCTTTGCCGGCATGACCTTTGTGCTCACCGGCGCGCTCCAGTCCTTCACCCGGGATGAGGCTTCCGCCATTATCGAGAGCTACGGCGGCAAGGCCTCTTCCTCCGTCTCCAAAAAGACCAGTTATGTTCTGGCCGGAGAGAACGCGGGCAGCAAGCTGACCAAGGCGGAAAGCCTGGGCATAAAGATCATCAGCGAGGAAGAATTCAAAGAGATGATCCAATAAGGCGCAAAGGCCCTTGAAGCACTGTATTTTAGGGAGGATATGAGGATGAATATCAGAAAAGAGACCATCATCGGCATACTCATCATAGCGTCAGCTGCGGCCCTTGGCATCGCGGGCTTCCTTTTGCTGCCCGCCACATTGACGGTCCAGGTCAATTTCAGCGGCGAAGCCACCAATACCATGCCGAAAGCCCTGGGACTGCTGATTCCCTTTGCCCTCAGCGCCGTTTTCAGCGTTCTCTATATGAAAGGCGGGGCTGAAACCAGAATACGCAATCTGGTCGTGGCCATCGTCGGACTGGCCGTCATGGTCGTCACCTTCATTTTTAATCTGTAATACTTTTTTCTGTAAAAACGGTATATGACGGAGCTATTCAAGCTCCGCCATATACCGTTTTCCTTTTTCTGTTTTCTCAATCGGTCGAAAACCGGCCTTTTCAAAGCAGCGCTGGGAGGCCGTGTTGAAATCGTAAATTTCCCGCACATACAGCCGGGTGTACCCAAGCGCCCGGCCGCGCTCTTTCAGGGCGGCGATCACCTGGCTGCCGATCTGCTGGCCCCGGTACGCCTTGTCACCCAGCACAATGGGCATGTCCGCCTGCCAGAAGGTGACGTCGCCGATGGGCCGGAAGCCCTCTTCCTCTGCCGCCTCGATGAAATACAATTCCCCGTGCCGGTCCAGATAGCGGTACATGCGCTCCAGCTTTTCCATGGTATAGGGCTCCCTGACCCCATCCACCAGATAAACCGTATCTTCATCCTGATACCAGGGCAGGGCAAAGGCAAAGACCCCGTCAAATTTCCGCAGCCGCAGACGATCGCTGACGGGGAGGATGTCCGGCTGAACGATTCCCGGAATGGGCATAACGCCTCAGCCCTCCAGGCCCAGCAGCTGCAGGGTCCAGCGGTCCGGCTTGCCGCCGTAGAACTTGTCCAGCACCTGCCGGAAAACCGGCTGTTCCGGGGCTGCCGCCATAAACAGTGTCATGGAGGAGCGGAGCTTCATATCGTCCGGGATGCCCATGACCTCCGTGGCATTGTTGGAGTCCAGCGTCAAAAGGGCCTGGGAAATTTCAAGCAGGTTGCGGCTCAGATAGGGGTCGGCCATGAAGGCTTTGGCCTCTTCCATGTCGTGTATGGAGTAATACTGTGCGGTGGAGCTTCTGCCCAGCCCCTCAATTTGGGGGAAGATATACCAGATCCAATGGCTGGTTTTTCTGCCTCTTTTGATTTCAGAGAGGGCCGTGCTGTAGCTTCTCTGCTGCGCGGTGATAAAACGGCTTAAATCCACACTCATGCTTCTTTTCCTCCTATGTGGGTATTAATAAATTCAAACAATGCAGCGGTCACCTGTTCTTTATCCACAGGGTAACTCAGGCCATGGCCCGCGCCCTCGATCAGCACCAGCTTTTTGGGGGCTGCACACAGTTCATAAGCCCGCTCAGACATCTCCGGCGGCACAAAGCGGTCTGCCGTGCCGTGAATAAACAGAATGGGGGTATTTGATTTGGCCACAGCGTCAAAGGTGTTGGCCTCCTTCAGGCCAAAGCCGGCAAAAACGCTTGTGAACAGGCCCATGAGCCACAGGGTAGGCTTGGCCGGCACGCCGTGAAATCGGGTCCGGATGACGCAGTCCATAATGTCGTAGGGGGAGCTGAAGCCGCAGTCGGCAATAATGCCCCGCACATTTCCCGGGAGATCCAAGCCTGAGGCCATCAGCACGGTGCTGGCCCCCATGGAGATGCCGCCCAGTAAAATGGGATGCTCGTCTCCGAAAAGCTGGGACGCATAAGTTACCCAGGAGACCACGTCGTGCCGTTCCTTCACACCGAAGCAGGTGAACAGGCCCTCCGATTTCCCGTAAGCGCGCTGGTCGCAGATGATGAGATTCAGCCCCAGGGAGTGATAGACCGGGAGAACGCTGCCGAAGTCCAGCTTCCAGGAGGAGCGCCAGCCGTGGAAGAGAATGATGGTGCCCCGGGCATTCTCACAGGGGACAAGCAGAGCGCGGAGCAGCTTTCCGTCATAACTCATCAGCTCCAGATCCTCGGTCTCCTGCTGATTAAGCCACGCTTTTCCCGCCAGAACATCGTCCTTTACCATGCCGTAGCCCTGTTTATCCAGTACATCCGGGTCAAAAAAATCGGGCACGGCCCGTCTGCCGCAGGCGTAAGATAAAAAGCCCAAACCTACGACAAAAACCGCCAGCAGCAGTCCCAAAACGATCCAGAGAACAATCATCTCTTCGGCCTTCTTTCTTTTCGATATCTCAATTATATCATGAAAAAGAGGAAAGGGAAATAAAAAAGAGGCTGAAAAACAGCCTCTTATTCTTTTTAAGTTCTGTCAAAGGCGGGGTTAACAGCATAGAAGTTCTTCTGGTCCATTTTTTCTATTGCCCGTCTTAAGCCCTCGCCGAAGCGCTGGTAGTGGACCACTTCGCGCTCGCGCAGGAAGCGGATCACGTCGTTTACGTCCGGGTCGTCGCTGAGCCGCAGAATGTTGTCGTAAGTGGTCCGTGCTTTCTGTTCTGCTGCAATCATATAAGAACAACATTTTAGGTTGATTCGTTCGAGTCAGTCCCATTTTAAGGACAATTATCAGAAATTCCAGTGAATTTCGATGGGAACATCCTTTGTTCCGGGAATCCTCTTGCCTATCACGATGTAGTCAATCAGGATTTCAACGATCTCCCGTGTCAGGTGTTCCAGATTGGTGTACTGTTCGATCAGTTCACGACGATTATCACCAACTGCAATCCGTTCTTCGATTTCTGCAAGCTGCTTCTGGCCGTCGATCATCACACGCTCTAAGCGTTCTTTTTCCGTGGTAAAGTCCTTCGACAATTCCACAAAATCGCTCTCGGATATGAGGCCCTTGACTTTATCCATATACAGCTCCCGGATGCCTTTGCTGTACTCGGCAATCTTCTTTTCATAGGCCGACATATCGGCAAGCAGCCGCTTTTTCTGTCCCTGTAAGTTGTCGCAAAACTCAATGTTCTGTTCCAGCTCGTCTTTGTCCAGATACTCCGCAGCCAGCCGGTTCAGTTCGGCAATCACCATCTGTTCCAATTTATCTACGGAGATAAAGGAGCCAATGCAGGCGTCCTTGGCAACATGGCGGTTGGAGCATTGAAGATAATGTTTGCCCCGGTTTTTGGAGGAACGCATTGTATAGCCGCAGTTGGCACAGCGAGCTTTTCTGGCAAACAGACCGATGGTGCCGGTATCAAAGGGTTTCGCCCGTTCTGCAATCATGGCCTGCACCTTATCCCAAAGTTCCCGATCAATAATCGGCTCATGGGTTCCCTCGACGACATACCATTCGCTTTTCGGGCGTGGTTTGTTCTGCTTCGTCTTATAAGAAACGCTGCCGTATTTGCCTTGCACCATGTTTCCGATATAGATTTCATTTATCAGCATATCGGAGATAGCAAAGTATTTCCAGAGCGTGCTGTTCTTCCTCTTGGGCTGCTGGTAACGCAGACCGTGAAGCCTTTTGTACTCCGTGGGATTTGGGATGCCTCTGTCGTTCAGCATCCGCGCAATAGCGGTTTTGCCATAGCCCTGCGAAAAGAGGGTGAACACTTCCCGGACGATAGCAGCAGCTTCTTCATCAATGATAAGATGCCCTTTTTGTTCAGGGTCTTTCTTATACCCATAAAGAGCAAAAGCACCGATGTGAAAACCGTTTTGTCGGCGGTTGGTGAGAACGCTTCGGATATTATCAGACATATCCTCTAAGTACCACTCGTTCACAAGGCCGTTGATCTGGCGGGACTTTTTGTTTCCCTTATTGGCAGTATCGGCATTGTCTACGATGCTAACAAATCGGATGCCCCAAATCGGGAAAAGGCCGTGTATGTATTTTTCAACCAATTCCAATTCACGGGTAAAACGGGATTGCGTTTTGCAGAGGACAATGTTAAATCGGCGGGCCTCCGCGTCTGCTAACAAACGGTTAAATTCCGGGCGTCTGCGGTCGGAACCTGTGTAATCATCGTCACTGTAAATGTTATATACTTCCCACCCCTGTTCCATAGCATATTGCAGCAGCATGGCTTTCTGGTTCTGGATGCTGTTGCTGTCGTCGGTTTCAAATTGCTTGTTCCGATCTTCTTCGGATAAGCGGCAATAAATAGCTACTTTCATATTCACATCTCCGTAGAGATAGAAACAAGCTATTCACATACATGAATTATACCATGTAAGTCAATAGCTTGTCATTACCGATTTTCGGCGGCTATCCTTTTATTTTTTTCAAGCTGGTTAATCAGTTCAATCCACTTGCGCGTGAATTGATTTTTGGTTGTTGTGCTTTCGCCGCTTTTGAAAACACTTTGACACGTCTGCTGAACCGGCTGTGTAGAATTTTGTTCTTGCATCGACATCGCCCCTTTCAAAACAGCGTATGCGATACTGCTTGTTCAATATTATTACAGAATAGGGGAGATGGGCATAAAACGGACGGCTGATGGCATCAGCTCCACAGGAATTTCACCTCGGCCCATGCTTGTGGGTGCGCCGCGCAATGCTGTGTGGGCGTTCAACGCGGGAGTATCGTTAGCGTATGTGCCGCTGCTTACGAGCTGCCAACTCTCGGTGTAGATGGTTCTCGCTCACTCATAGGATATGAGGTCATGGCGCATCCACCGACGCGGTACATACAGAATGTGTCCGTTGCCCTATACTGCGCCGGTGGCCTCCCATCGGGCTTTCTTTTTCAAGGTACTGCCAGCGGCCCGCAGCAGAGGGAAGAAACAGGGAAAGGGTTAAGCTGTTTCAGCCTCCGGGGGCCGGTTTGTCACTTCGTTGTGACGATAGCGTGGATGAGCTTGATTTCCAGACGGCGCTTCATGGCTTCGTCCAGGCACACATGAGGATAACCGTTCTCGTCATAGAGCGTCCGGGTACACAGCTTGTTCATGTAACCGCTGTAATACCGCAAAACACGTTCCACGGCTTCGGCGTCCCCAGCGCGGGCGGCTTCGATCACCGAGAGGGGCAAAAGCTCAATGCCCTTGTAGTTCGGGTTATTCATCCGCGTCTAACCTCCTTTCGGCATCAACGCCTTTAGCTGTTTCCGCAGCTCCGATAAGGTCTTTGTCCTGTGCCGCTGGACGGCGCTTCGGGACATTCCCACCAGTGCGCCGATCTCGCCGTCTGCCAGTTCCAGAACACAGTGCAGAATTAAAATACTCTGCTCCATGCTGGACAGCGTGGCAAAGGCTTCGGCAACAAGCTCATTGTCGATATGTAAATCACAGCCATGCGACGAAAAAACAAAGCTGTCGCTGGGGTAGCGATCTACGGTAAAGAGCTTGTCCATTTCCACCTGCGATAAAGAACCGAGTGAAACTTCACGTTTGCGTCGGCGCTTATTTTCCCGCAGGTAGTCAAGGGCCTCGTGGTACAGTACCAGCTTGCAATATCGGTCAAACTGGCACCGCTCGTCATAGTCGCGGGGGATAGCATCCATCTTCTCACCCCCTTTCTCTGGGGGATGTTGGTGGTTCTCTCCCTTTCCGCTAACAAAGCGTTTGCAACCGCGCCAGCTACCCGCTAAAGACCTCCTTTTTGAAAATTTCTCAAAAAATTTTTTCGGCCTGGGGCGACGTCCAAAATGCGACAAAAATCGCCCGGCAGGTCGTAGACCCACCGGGCGTTGATTTGAAATGTTTTGTTGTTTGTTTACATGGTATAGTTCATACTCGCGGCCGGGATTTCCCTGCGGAGGGACAAGGCTTTTTTTAAGCGGTAGAAGTGGATTAGATCATAGCGATAGCATAACAGCATGGTGGTGTCCTCCCGTGGGCCGCCATGCCTCTAACTGCTGAAAATGGACAGAAAGAAAGCGGCGGCCTTGATTTTGTCAAAGCCGCCACGAATAAAGAATGTGCATAACAATGCGGTTGCTGTACGACGGCTTTTTTTCTTTGCCGTCGCGCGGCAACAAATTTCTTCTTTTTTCTTTAATTTTAATTTGAAATTCTCACCAAATTGTCACCACCAAACGCTGTTTTGACATAATAGCAGGCTGAAATATCACAAAGTTGTGACATTTGAAAACCGGGGGCAGTCCTGCCCCCGGTTTTCAAAGAAAAATCAATTCTGCCGTAGTCTTTCAACCGTTGTTTTTTTCATCATACGATTTACAAATAGCAAAGGAATGAACCAGCAAAATGCAAGTAAGATAGCTGCAAGGGCGATCATCATCCAAATTGGATAACTAAAAGCTGCATATTCTACAATCCCCTTAAACGCTTGAAATGCCAAAACAAGCAATCCATTCCCCACCGTCAGACATAGAGCAAGTGATATAATCGCATACCAAAATCCTTCCATTTGGAGCATACGGCGACACTGTTTCTTTGTCATACCGATGCTTTCCATAACAGACAGCTCATGCTTGCGGGCCTCGATATTAGTAAACATGATATTGGCAAAATTGATTATGCCGATAAAGGCCAGTACAAAAGCAATACCACCGCCCAAAGTATAGAGCGTAATTTTGGCAGAATGCAACCCTTCTGAAAGTTCGGCCTTTGAAGTTAAGGAAATCGAACCTTCTTGATTGCATAATTCCCGCACAGCGGAAACCACTTGCTTTTCATTTGCTGAATTAACATCAATGCCAAGCTGGGAAATATAAGCATCAGGAGAAATCCGTTCCATACCCGCATCACTGATAAAAATATATGGGGCATCTGTACTTAGTCCACCGTAATAACTGCTGGGAAGAAAGCCGCCAATAGGCAGTTCCAAAATATCCCCACCTGCAACAGCCTCAAAGTCGCTTATTTGTCCACACTGGAAGCGAAGTGTCATATCGCTTGGAAATAACTCAGGCTTGTCAGTAACTAATAAGCCATAATCCCCATTATAAAATCCCTCATAGTCCATACCATTCTCAACGATATAGTCTTTGAGTTTTTCAGCGTCAATGCTGACTAATTGTGTATAAAACCGATTTGGGTATTGTTCGTAGTAATCAGCTCCGGGCGCTTCCATCCCCTGTGACTGATATTTGTCCAGAATATACGAATAAAACATATCTTCTGAATATTCTGGAATGATTGTCTGTTCTCTTTGCAAACTGATATTTCCAACGCCCTCAATCGAACTCAGTTCATTTATAAAATTCTCGTCAAAAAGCTGTTCTTGTTCGCCCCTATAACCAAGTACAAGAGTTTGATTGGTAAGTTCAATATCATACTCCATAGCACTGTCTATGAAGTTATCTGTACTCATGCTTTGAATGAAAAGGGTAACAACCAAGCAGGCAGTAATTCCTAAAAAGATAGACAGAACAGCAAGAACACTTTTCTTTTTTGTCCTCTGTATATTCCGCCAAGCCATCCCGGATGCTGAAAAATGTTTGCTTCTAAGTTTTGGCTTTACTTCTGCCACTTCATTTTGATAATGTAAAGCAGTTATAGGCGAAATTCTTTTTGCTATTTTGATAGGTTTACGGATTGACAACAAAACCGTGACAAGAGAAAAGAGCGCAGCACCAATGTAAATAATGGGCCGTTGTGCCACTATGATCCCCGTATTGGCTTCTGTAAGAGTGCGAAGCGCCAAAGGAATAACAAAATTTGATAGGGCAAAACTGCCAAGCAGACCGGCAATAATTCCAAAACAAGCAATTTTCATAGCCTGCCGTGAAATGATTTTTCCAATTTGCTTTGAAGTCGTTCCTATTGTTCGTAACTGTCCATAAAATCGAACATCATTTGATACGGAAATGTAAAACACATTATAGATCAAAAGATAGCCGCACAGAACAATTCCAAGTCCAAGGATAATGCAAACAGCAATCGTCTGAAAATTGGTATTCCCGTCTAATAAATCAGGATTGACGGAAAGCGTCTGTCCATCGCTTAATTTCAGACTGCTTTCTACGGTGGAAGTAATTTCGGCAATGTTCTGTGTATTAGAAAAACGCATATCTGCTGTTGTTTCCTGATTGCTCCAAATATCAAATCCGACTTCATTACAGAACGCTTCGGACACAAGCAGATAAGCAATATTTCCGTCCCCTATATAGTCGTACTCGTCAAACCAACCTGACAGACGAAAAGTTTTTTGTTCTGTTTCCTGCATGGAGCCACTTTGATAAGAGAATGGCAGTTCCATCCCAATATAAGGCTCTGAGATATTCCATTTTTCCAATACCCAAGTAGGAACCATAATCTCGTCTGCACTGCTGGGATAAGTGCCATAGATATTTTCCAAGACAGGAACACGATGATTTTCCCATTCAGAGGTATTATAAAATCTCAAGCCATAAAAAAGGCCAGCTCCATTTGTGTCAAAATCAGCATTAACAAAGCTCGGCAAAAACACATCGGCCCGCACACCGACACTATCTATTTCTCCCGAAGCTGCTAAAATTTCGTACTGCTCCAAAGATGGAGCGTTTAACGTAGCATGGCCCGTCGTGCCTCTCGTCTGTTCTTGTTGAAGTTGCCATGAGCTGATGTAGCTGCCACCAATTAAAAAAATAGTGCAGATTAAAAGCGTAGTCAAGAAAATTGCTAATGCTGCAATAGCATTTCTGATTTTATTCTGTTGAAAGCTGCGTTTTGACAGCTTTTTAATGATTGGCCTATTATTGTTGCCAAATAAAATGTCATTCATTGTCTGCGCCCTCCTTATTGGGAAATCTTGCCGTCCTCAATGCGAATAATGCGGTCGGCAAGTTGGGCGACTTCGTTGTTGTGGGTAATCATCACCAGCGTTTGATGGAATTTGTTGCTGGTGACTTTCAAAAGCCCCAGTACATCGTTGCTCGTCCGGCTGTCCAGGTTGCCGGTCGGTTCATCTGCCAGGAGGATAGCAGGCTTGGAAACGAGAGCGCGGGCGATGGCGACACGCTGCTGCTGTCCGCCGGACAGATTGTTGGGCATACTGTTCAGCTTATCCCCCAGGGCCAGCAGTCGCACGACCGCATCCATGAATTTCTGATCTACGGTATCACCGTCCAGCTCCACGGGCAGGACAATGTTTTCATAGACATTCAAAACAGGAACAAGATTGTAATTTTGGAAGATAAAGCCGATGTTGCGCCTACGGAAAATGGTAAGCTGCTCGTCGTTTAGGTCGGCCAGTTCCTTGCCCTTCACCTTGACGCTACCGGAGGTCGGCACATCCAGACCGCCCACCATGTTCAGCAGGGTAGACTTGCCGCTGCCGGACGTTCCGACGATAGCGACAAATTCCCCCTGCTCAACGGAGAGGGTCACGCCGTCCAGCGCCTTTGTTATATTCGGTTCGGTACCGTAATATTTTTTCAAGTTAGTTGTTTCCAATATGCTCATATAGAACACCATCCTTTCTTCGTGATGGCTCTATCTTAAAGATCAAACCTCACAGAAATGTCACCGCAGAATATTTTTTGCCCCTTGAAATGTCACAATCCTGTGATATTTTCAAGATATTTCATTCATGGGGCAGAAATACGGAAAATGCAGAACCATGCCCCACCCTTGACGTGACCTTGATGTAGCCGCCCTGCTTGGTGACGATCTCACGGGCAAGGTATAGCCCTATACCGATGCCCTCAATATCATGTACTTCTTCTTCTCGGTAAAAGCGTTTGAAAATCATCCCTTGCCTGTTCTCTGCAATGCCCTTTCCGCTGTCTATAATGTCGATTTTCACATATAGTTCCCAGCTTTGCACGGAAACTTGAATATCGCCGTCTGCGTTGGTGTACTTCACCGCATTATCCAGAATGTTGAACAGGGCTTCGCTCGTCCATTTCCTGTCATGGGCTAGCACAATATCTGTTGGACAATCCACGCTGACATGGATATTTTTTCTTTCCGCATTCAGCAGAATACCGCCCAGTGCCGCCGCCAGCGTATCATAAATCGGCTGCACTTTTCTCTCCAATGAAATAACGCCGGTTTCCAGGCGGGAGGTCTTTATCATGGCCTGCATGAGAAAGTCCAGCTTTTCAAGCTGGCCGCTGGATGCCTGCAAAAACTTCCGCCGCTTTTCTTCGGGCATGGGCTGTTCCAGCAGCGTGGCATTTACCATTTTGAGGTTGCTGATCGGCGTTTTCACTTGATGGGATATGTCGGAAATCAATTCCTGCAAGTCGGCCCGTTCTTTTGATATGCTCTCCCGGTTCTCCCGCAGAACTTCATAGAGGCGAGCCAGCCGGTGATTGATCTTATAAAACAGATTTTCTTCCTCATAGATTTGCGGCGGCGCTGCCGCTCCATCCAGCATATCGTCTATCGTCCGGCACAGGTTGTCCGAAAATAAAACCAGCTTGTGACGGAGAAAGGCCACAAAAGCAGTAGCACAGGCAAACACCAGCACGGCGAACAACAATCCCAGCCATACGACTGCCGAATTTTTGGTAAGGAGGACAGCCGCAACGATGGTAGAGGCGGAAATCACCCCTAAAAAAACAGCGCCTACCGCACAGGCACGGTTGATGGAAAGTTTACTAACACTCACTTTTTCAGCCCTCCAATCCACATATAACCCATACCATAGACGGTTTTGATATATTGTAGGCCGTCTATCTCAATTTTCCCCCGGATGCGGCTGATGGCAACGGTTAGGGCGTGTTCATCCACAAAGTTTTCGTCTGCGTCCCACAGCTTTTCAAGAAGTACCTGTCGGGTCAATACGATTTGCGGATTTCTCACCAGCACCTTTAGCAAGCGGTATTCCATCGGCGTGAAAGTGATCGGTTCGCCTGCAAGGGTAGCGGTCAGTTCCGAAAAATTGATGGACAGCGTACCGTCCGTATAGCAATCGCCGCCTGTCTGCTTCTGGATGCGGGCCAGCAACGCCGATACCTTTTTGCGGAATACACTGATAGGGAACGGCTTTGTTACATAATCATCCGCCCCCAACTCAAAACCTTTCAGCATATCGCTCTCCATATCATTTGCCGTCAGAAAAATCACAGCGGTATCTGGACGGCGCTCTTTGATTTCCTTGCAGAAGTCAAAACCATTTCCATCAGACAAATTGACATCCAGCACAATCAGATCATAGTCCTGCGCTTCGCAGAAATTGACCGCTACTGATTTTGTCATGGCAGCGTCTACAGTATAACCTGCCGCTGAAAGATTGTAACAAAGGGTATTATTCAAAAGGCGGTCATCTTCAACTACCAAAATTCGCATCGTATCACATCCTTTTCTTTTTAGAGTATCATTCAAATGTCACAGAATCCTCACAGTAAAGCTATTTTTTGTTTTCTTTACGCCGTTTGTCAGTTGGCTTTTCAGCCTCTTTTGGCACAAGCCAGATTGTTGCCATTTTTACAGCACCGGGGATGCGTCCCGCAGCGCAGTAATAGTTTATCCGCCGAGGGGTCACGCCCCATTTTTCGCTTGTCTCTTTCAAAGTCATATAGTCCATAGTATACCTCCCAAAACACATTATAGTTCTTTTACTCGAACAATACAATAAAGAAAATATGAATTATAAAGTTTAACCCATCCGCATATAGCAACATTCCATGAGCAGACTATGAAATATAGAATGTACGTGGGTGATGCAATATGGCAAAAATCGAAGATTGCCCCGGTTTTGAAACTTTCGGCGCAGACGTAAAGGCAGCGCGGAAAGCAAAGCATCTCACACGAAAAGACTTGGCGGAAAAGGTAAACATCGAATCCCGGTATCTCGCCAATATTGAGAATGAGGGGACGATTCCCAGCCTGCCCGTCGTGATACAGCTTATCAAGATTTGCGGCCTGCCCGTGGAACACTACTTCAATCCAGAAGTCATGCGGGAGGAAAGTGAAGATCGGAAACGTGTCAGCCACAAGCTGAAACTTTGCCCGGAGCAGTATCTACCAATCGTGGAGGGTGCCATTGACGGGGCCTTGAAAATCAAACAGCCAAACGAAGAAACGGAGAGTGAGTAAAACATCCTCTGTTTTCTTTTTATGGGGACGCGCAAGCGCCCTCTATTTTTTTGCACTTTTTCTGTCCAGAGGTCTATTTTGCGGGTAGTTTTGGAGTTTGGGAACGTCTTGTTAGTGGAGAAACAGTAACGTAGCAAGCATAGGGAGTGTAGCCACACTCCCGAAAAAACGGACCGACCCGCCCCTGCCGGGCCTCGTCCGTTTTGCTTGTTGGGGAAGTCCCCAAACCCCTTGAATGGAAAGGACGGTGAAACATGGTAAACAGAACCAGAAAGATTGTGCTGCGCGTACCCGTGACGCCGGAGGAACGGGAGCTGATTGAACAGAAAATGTCGCTGCTGCATACGAAAAACTTTTCAGCCTACGCCCGGAAGATGCTCATTGATGGCTATATCGTGAACATGGACACTACCGACATCCGGGCGCAGACCGCCGAGATACAGAAGATTGGTGTCAATGTAAATCAGATTGCAAAGCGGCTGAACAGCATGGGGCCGGTGTACGCACAGGACATCGAGGACATAAAGGGGGCGCTGGCGCAGATATGGCAGTTACAAAGATACATCCTATCAAGTCAACGCTGAAAAAGGCGCTGGACTACATCGAGAACCCGGACAAGACCGAGGACAAAATGCTGGTGTCCTCTTTTGGCTGCTCCTATGAAACAGCGGACATAGAATTTGAAATGCTGCTGACGCAGGCCATCCAGAAAGGCAACAATCTGGCCCACCACCTGATACAGTCCTTTGCTCCCGGCGAGGCCACGCCGGAACAGGCCCATGAGATTGGCAAGCAGCTTGCCGACGAAGTGCTGCAAGGAAAATATCCCTATGTGCTGACTACCCATATAGACAAGGGCCACGTCCATAATCATCTGATTTTTTGTGCCGTGGATATGGTCAATCAGCGTAAGTACGTTTCCAACAAACAGAGCTATGCCTACATCCGGCGCACAAGCGACCGGCTGTGCAAGGAAAACGGATTGTCCGTGGTAAAGCCCGGCCAGAGTAAGGGTAAAAGCTACGCCGAATGGGACGCCCAGCGGAAAGGGACAAGCTGGAAAGCAAAGCTCAAAGTTGCTATTGATGCTGCCATCCCGAAGGCCAAAGACTTTGACGATTTTCTGCGGCTCATGCAGGCGCAGGGCTATGAGATCAAACCGGGCAAATTTATTTCATTCCGTGCCCCCGGACAGGAACGCTTCACCCGTTGCAAGACGCTTGGGGAAGCCTACACCGAGGAAGCGATCAAAGAGCGTATCAAGGGCCGCGCCATCACAAGGAGGCCGAAAGAACGCAAGGGAATCTCTCTGCGGATTGATTTGGAAAACAGCATCAAGGCCCAGCAGTCGGCGGGCTATGAGAAGTGGGCGAAGCTCCACAACTTGAAGCAGGCCGCAATGACACTGAACTTCCTGACAGAACATGGGATAGATACTTACCCGGATTTGGAAAACAGAGTGGCCGAGATCACCGCCGCCAGCGACGAGGCCGCCGCTGCCCTGAAAGCTGCGGAACATCGGCTTGCTGATATGGCGGTGCTGATAAAGAACGTCACCACCTACAAGCAGCTCCGGCCCGTAGCGCTGGAATATCGCAAGGCAGTGGACAAGGGCAAATTCCGGCGTGAGCATGAAAGCTCGTTGATTTTGTATGAAGCTGCGGCAAAGGCCCTAAAGGAACAGGGCGTGAAAAAACTCCCTGATCTTTATGCCCTGAAAGCTGATTACAAGCGGCTGGCCGAGGAAAAAGAACGGCTGTATAAACGGTACGGCGAAGCGAAAAAGCAGATGCAGGAATACGGCATCATCAAGCAGAATGTGGATGGCATTTTGCGGGTGACGCCGGGAAAGGAGTGGACGCAAGAACGATGAGCATACCGAGAATGAATTACCCGCAATACCGCAAGGCCCGGAAGCTGGTGCGGGAGTGTTGCAACTACTGTGACGGGAACTGTCTGCTGCTGGACGATGGCGAAGAATGTGTTTGTGTTCAGAGCATTTCCTATTCGCTGCTATGCCGGTGGTTCTGGGCTGCTGTCCTCCCGCTGGATGCGGCCTTGTGTGCCGAGATCACGAAAGACCGGGACGAGGTAAAACGCTGCTCCGAGTGTGGTGCTGCATTTATGCCGAAGTCCAACCGGGCCAAATACTGCCCAGCCTGCTCCAAACGGATGCGCCGCCGCAAAGAGGCAGAACGGCAGCGGAAAAGATACTGGCAATCTACGCATTTAGGGCCTTAAAAAGCCCGGTATTCCGGGGCTTTTCCGGCATGGTTACAGGTGTGGTGGAATGATTTATCCTATCCCCGCCGAAACGCTGTTCTAAATGCGTAGAAATGGGTAAAAAAGAAAGCCACCAGACACAACAAACGTTTTGGTATTTGTGTCTGGTGGCTTCACAATAGACTTTACACTTTATTTCTGCTATAATTTAAGCGAATAAATACAATGTTTAGCGTGGGAGGTACAGTCATGGAGAAGAACAATTTTTCTTTGCTCCGATCTAAAGAAATTATAGCCATTTTAGATGGTGATAAAGACTTCGGTGAACTGACCTTTGAAGATAAATATGGAAACGAAACAAAAATAAAAATAGCGATGCCGTATTTAAGCGGGCCAGCTATTTGCGAGCTTTCGTCTTTCTTTGGGTTGCCAGCAACCTACTCATGGTCTGGCGGAGCGTTGAGCCGCTGGCAATACTTTGACAATATTATGGCTTTTTGCATTAAGCAAAATCGGATGTCTGATTTTCTTTCTTATCTGTTTTCAAAAGATAAATTTGTAGATGTGCTAAGAGATTTATCTGTAAAGGACATACAGAGCGCACACGAAGCTATTTTACAAAAAGTTTTGGAACAGATTAACAGCATTTTATACTTTGGCGGTCACGAATTACGCGTTATAGGCAAGGTATATCAGGTTTGTAATGTGGGGGAGGTTGTCGCTGTTGCTGCGCCAGCAGTAAAAATCATTGACCGCGCCTATATAAAAGATTTGGCTGGCAGAGCCAATAAGGACATTGATGAGGGAAATTTCGATAGCGCCATTACCAAGGCCCGCACCATACTCGAAGAAACCTTTTGCTATGTTATTGAGAAAAAAGGAGAAGTTCCCTCGGACAGCGGTGATATTGGCAAACTTTACGGTCAGGTCAAGACTTTATATAATATGCACGCAGACAAGAATTTGGACAAGCGCATAAACACGCTTCTCTCAGGTTTGGAAAAGATAATCTCTGCAATCGCTGAAATGAGAAATAAGGAAAGTGATTCTCACGGCGTTGGTAGTAAGCGCATTGGCATAGCTGATTATCATACCCGTCTCTTTGTTAATTCCGCAATCGCTATGGCGGACTTCATATTATCGGTATATCAAAATGCAGAGCGAGAGGCAAAACATGGGACAAACTTATAGAATTGATCGACTGAACCTTATCACACGCAAGCGTCGGCCTCAAAAAGTTGTTAATGAGGCACGTTGCCGTTACTTGGCCAAAAGTCAATTAGTCAAGTGTAATGCCCAAAATAAGCATTTTGATTATTTGAATTTTCGCGGTTCTCACTTCAAAAAAGTTGATTTTTCTTTTGCAAAAATTTCTGGATGTGATTTTTGGGGTACGAGTTTCAACAAATGTAATTTTTCCAATGCCTATATCACTGACTGTGTGTTTATGGGATGCAAATTCATCGACTGCAAATTTGATACTGCCCATATAGAATATACTACCATCGTCAATACGAATTTATCTGGATGTAGGAACATTGTTTTGGGTAAATTCGTAGAGGTCTTATCCCAATATCCAGATTACCAACACACATCCGATTTAGAAGAAGTGCTGGAAGCATTGAAAGACAATACTAATATTCGCAAATACAAACTACTGCACCTTCCGGGAAACAAGTATAACAGATTAAATCTTTATTTGTTACAGAAAAAGTTTTCACCAGAAGAATTACCTAAACTTTTGTGGCGCATCAGTGGAAAGTCAAACAGAAACTTAACCACATATAAAAAATTAGAACTGGAGTTGAAAGCTGAAAAAAGAATGGTATAATATATATGTCCCGCCCCACACAATCGAGAGGTTGTGTTGCTAATGAGGCTTGGTAACAAGAGATCGGGGACTGTAACATGATAGCTAACATTCGAGGAGGGATGTCTATGATTTCTAATATGAGTACTATCGTCGGATTTTTTTGTCTGGTTGTTGGAAAAATGTTAAATCTTGTAGCCCCTCTCGATTGTTTGGGGTAAATAAGAAAATATGCGCCGGACGCAAGCGGCCACATGGCCACCGCGCCCGGCGTCTGCTTTACTTATTCGTCAGTGAACTGGAACTTCTGGCCATCATAGTCGGCATCCGTCATGCGTTCCAGCTTAGAAAGGGTCTGCTGGGCCAACGTCCGCATATCCCTGTCCATTTCTGGCAAGGCTGCGGTGATCTTGCCTATCGTCCTGCGCCGATCAGCGTTGTGGTACATACAGATCAGGTTTTCTTCCTCCACGGTAAAGTGCATTTGTCATACCTCCAATTCCTTTTTCTTGGTTCTGGCCGCCGCCTTTTTCGGGCTGGCGGCCTGTTTACTGTCGGTGAGCTGTTTGCGGATAGAGGGCCGGGGCCTGCGTATTGATACGTCCCGGCGCTCGTCCTTGCCGATCATGGAATATACCCCGTGCCGGTCTTTTATGCCGGTAAAGCACAGGGACTTATAGGGCAGCATGGCAAAGAGCCGGTCATTATCCTTGGTGGAGGCCAGCGCGTCAAAGTGCGGTGAGATCTCCACCATGAAATGCGTCTTGTTGGGGCTATTGGGTGCAGACAGATCTTTCAACTTATCCACGATGCGTTGTGCCTCAGTTTCAATCCGGCTGTCATGCAAAGCCGTGATATGGGCCTTGAAATCTCCCGGCCTTGCCTGCTTCCGGCTGTGCTGCTCCTGCTGTAACGCCTCCTGCAGCACTGCCGGGTCGCAAGGCTGGGCCTCATACCGCTGGAAATCTCCAAACACCCGGTCTGGGCTTCCGTCAAAATACTGTTCCGCCGGAATGTCACGGCTTCCATGCTCATAAAAGAGTCGGTTCACACTCACCGGCAAGGCGGCGTCAATGACGTGCTGAAAATGCTGCTGGTAGTCCAACTCATAGAGATTGCCCCGGATAGTATCATCCTTGGTGCCGGTCAGTTCCACAGCGTAGGCCAGTATCTTGTCGCGGGTCTGCTCCCCGTAGAAACGCCATGTATTGTGCTGCCGGGTTCCTTTCAAAAACACATCACGTTCCCGGAAGCAGTACGTCCCGGAGGGCCGGGACATCCACAGCAGGGTCTTGTCCACAGCCTGATCGCTGGCGGCGGCCCGCTGGATGATGCCCTTGTCAATGTCAAAGTCGCTCTGATAAAACGCGGTATTCTGCCGCATGATCTCATCCAGCGCCGCAATCACGTCCACATTCTCAAACTTCTGCATCCGTTACACCTCCAATTCCTTTGATTTTTCCCGCGCCGGTTTCTTTTTTGACTGTTCCTCCTGTGCGGCTTTGAGTTGCGCCCGGATGGAGGGCTTTCTCTGCTGGGTCTTGCGGGACTGTTTGGCCTTGGGCTTCTTGGCCTCAGCCTTGGCAGCATCGGCAAGATCGGTAAGGGAAACCTGTTCCCCGGCTTTTACCTTGGCCTCCAACTCGCCCATGGACGGGGTGTTATTGATAACGCCGTCAATCATGTTTTCGTTCTGCTCCGTTGATAGCTCGGTAGTACGCAAGGGATTTTCCCGTAAAAACTCCGGCACCTGCTGAAAACCAAAGCTGTCACAGTAATGGGCAGTATCTTTCCCGCCCTGATGCAGCACCACCACGTCGGACACGGAAAGGGAATGTCCCTTGAAGTCTGCCGGATGGTCGATGTTGAATGTACGGTAAATGTCCTCCAACGTGGTCGTGCCATCCAGCGGCGCGGTGTAAACAAGGTCATAGTTGGCCCTGTCCACAGAGCGGCCCGAGGCCTGCAAGCGGTCATAGGGTTCAAACCGATAGTCCCGCGTTTCATCACCACTCTTGATCTGATAGATAGAAAAGCTGTCCTGCTCCGGTGCTTCATAGCCAGCCGCCGCATATTCCTCCACGGTCATACCGGCTGCGGCGGCCTCCTGTGCGATCTCGCCCTGAACCTGCTCCTTGTAGTCCTGCAAGGTCTGGTCAAAGTCGGACAGCTTCGGCGGCTCCGGCAACTGATACTGGCCCTGATTGAGAAGCGGGCGGCACTCCTGCACATAGTCAAGAACGGCATGGAAATAGGCTTCCTGCTCCGGCGTCAATTCCTCCCCGGAACGTAAGGCCCGTCCGGCTTCCTGCTCCATGTGGGAGAGATTGCAATGCAGCTTCATATAAGGAACAAACTCACCCAGCAGCATATCCCGTTCTGCTTTGTCCTGCTCCCAGCCCTCTAAGCCGGTTTCCGCAATCACATGATTTTTCCAGCTTTCATCCTGGGCGTAATATTCATGGTAGCTCTGGATGTGCTGTATCAGGGAACCGTCCCCGTCGCCAAAGTCCTGCCGCCCCTCGTAGTTGTCCGGCTGGCCCCGGAACGTAAAGTCAATGCGGAACTTGGTCTTGTCATAGCCCATGCCTGCCGGATATTCTGCATCCAGCTTGGCAAACAGGGCGTCAGCCTCATGCAGCGGCATGGTCTGCCCCTCTTTCAGATGGGGGCTTTCACTCCAAAGCACCGTAACAACCGGCTCCGCTGCCGGGTCAAGAGCCGGGGCCTCGGTCTGGTCTGGTATTTGCTGTTCCAGCGGCTGTTCGGCTTCCTGTTTTGCTTCGCGCTCCTGCTGAAGCTGGGCGAGATGGCCGTCAATGTCAGTTATCAGCTCATTGGCTGCTTTTCGGATGGTTTCAAGGGAGGCTTTCAGTTCGGACAGCTCCCGCCCGGAACTCCAACCGGCAACATAGCCAAAGGAATAGTCCGATGTATCCAGCCCGTAATGCTGGCAGACGGCATACGCCACGCTTTCAGCCTGCACCTCACGGGTGCGGCGGTCTGGTCGGTCAGCCTGCTCGGTGGCTGGGGCGTCCTTGTCGATGGCGTGGAGCTTGGCATGGGCGATTTCATGGATGGCTGTTTTCAGGGTTTGCAATTCACTCATGCCCTCGTCAATGGCAATCCGCTTTTCTTCCAGATGGTAGTAGCCGTGTGCGCCGCCCTCGATGTTCTCAAAGGCAATCGGAACCGGCGACGCCTTTTCCAGCGCGGCGAAAAAATCCTGATACTGTTCCACGCTGCCGGTCAGCTCGGACACAGCAATGTCCGGGATTTCTTTGCCCTCGGTCTGGCTCACGTCAAAGACTGTGACGACGCGAAAGGCCGGGATTTCAATTTCCCGTTCCTCTGTAACGGGCTTGCCGTCTGCGCCGATTACCGGCTTTTGGGTAGTCGGGTCGATTTTCTCCATCTGCTTTTTCACCTTGTAGGGGGACGGGGCCAGTATCTTGATGCCTTTTTCACCTTTCTTCACATGGCGCTCAAAGTCGTCCCGCCACTTACCAAAACCGGCAACCAGAGAGGCGTCCGGCTTCTGCATGGCGATCAGCAGCGTATTGTTGAAGCTGTAATTATGGAACTTGGATATCGCCGTGAGATAGGCTTTGTACTGCTCACTTTCAAAAAGGGCCTGTATTCCGGCTTCCAGACGGTCAGTGATCTCTTTCATGCGCTCGGCATTGTTCTTTCCGTTTAAGTCGATGGAGATAACCGGCTGGGGCTGCGGGGCCTCGGCAGTCAATACCGCCGCCTGCCGGGTCTTGATCTCATCCCGCATAACCTCCGGCTGGGGAAAGGCCATTACCCGGTATTCCTCCGGCACCGGCTGGCCCTCATGGACGCGCTGCCACTTGTCGCCGCTTTTCACGATATAACCATACTCGGTAAAAGCTCCCTGTTCCTGCTGGGCAATGTGACGTCCAAACTGCGCCGTATCAATCCCGGCTTTCCATTCCTGCGGCATATCCACCATGCCGGAACGGTTCAGGTAGTAGTCGCCTAAAGCGGCGGCGGTATGCACATCCGGCAGATGCACATAGTAGTCCACGTTTTCGGTAAAGTCGATGATCTGGCCGATACTCGCAAAGCCGCCCTTGGGGTTTTGCAGGGCGGCGTTCAACTCTGCGATCTCGGCGGCGTCAAGCTGGCCCAGCCGGGCAGCAAGGAAATTCAGCTCGTCCACGTCGGCGGCCAGCACCATATCGTAAGGCAGCGCAAGGCGCTGGCCCTCCGGGTAGGAAAAACCGTTGATAAAAAAATCCTGCGGATTGTCGGCGGAAATGCCGATCTGCCGCAGGGCTGCTTGTAGTTGTTCCGTTGTAGTAGGCATATCCAGCCAGACACCATCCTTGCCCTGTTCGTTGAGCTGGCGGTTGTGGAGCTGGATAGAAAATACTTCGTTCACGCGCTCACTCCTTTCTTTGTCCTGTTCCATCAGACGGTGCATCAGCTCGTAGTCCTCAATGCTCATGTTGCCGTCATATACATACGGGTCGATGTCCTCGCCATTATAGGGGCGCTCATAAAAGGGCGGCCCCGCTTCATGGGCCTTGACCCTCGATTCCTCTAACACCTCCGGGGGCAGCACATCGTCGTGGGCCTCCATAAACGGGGCGATATTACTTAGGCCGTTTTCGTAGTGGTGGCGCACTCCGGCGGCCAGCTCGTCCACGTTCATTTCCTCGCCCAGATAGCCGGAATAGTAGCCGTTCACCACAACGGCCTTGGGGTCTGTGGCCTGTATCTCGGCAAGCCGCATTTTGTCCTCCGGGTACAAATAGTCGCTCATATCCAGATGAAACGCTTCCCCGTGCCATGAACGGCCCTCCCGCCAGAACGCCAGCCATGCAATGCCGCTTCGTAAATCGTCCTGATATTCTCTTACGGTGTCCCGTAAACTTGCCATCGGCAGCCTCCTTTCTGTAAAAATGGGTAAAAGAAAAGCAGGAAACCTTTCAAAGATTTCCTGCTAAATCAAATATTAAGTAGGTGCAAAAAGTCACAACACAAATATATTAGTAAAATGGTGTTGCCGCCATTTCCGAGTGAAAGATTGGTTTATTCAAGCCATATTTTTTTACGACATCATATACTACATCCTCAAACCACTTAGGCGCATACGGCGAAATATAGATTGCTGCAATCAATTTTTCAATATCTATATCCTTTTCGATGCCGCTACTATTCGCTTTTCCCATTTTTACGACAGCTCTTACCTCTTGTTCATATTCAAATGATTTTCGCTTGTACCAATACGCTCCATTTACAGCAGAGAAGCGTTTTGTAAAATCAATATACTGTACTTTTCCTATTTCTATGGAAGGATCTTTTCCAAGGGCTTCATATAGTTGCTGGCAAGTTGTTTGAATTGCAAGTGCATTTTTTACATTTGTAGAATATAGCTTCCACATAGCCTCGGATTCATATTGATCACAATGCCAGCAGCTTACAAATGTGTTTTTCCTTTCAAACTTACCTCCAGTTTCCATTTCAGATAGTAGTCGTACAGCATTTTCTTCTATGTATTGGTCGGTTAAGTCCTTTGGATTGATGCCTGGAGCAGTTTGTATCGCCTGCTTGAAAAAATCAAGATAAAAATCATCCCATTTTTCTTTTCTCTCTGCAATTCCCTTTGCTCCTTCAAATATATCCTCAAACGATTCTAATGATGCAAAATATAGCTTTTTCTTTCCAATCAAAGAAATGAACTTGCTTAAGTCCATATATCGCCAGAGTTTGGCTGTTGGCAAAACCTCCTCATATTTTGGTTTCATCCAGTAATAGCGTACAACGGTTTCAGAAAGTAGCTGGGAACAGTCATCACAAAGTACCGCTGGGGTTTTATCTGCAAGATAGCCTAAGTGTGCCGTCATGCCATCTTGGAACTGCTTTCCACAATTGGTACAAGCTTTTCTGTGTTCATTATAGTAAATATCCAATTCGCGAGTGTGTTGATGCGTCATTTCTTGCATAATTTCACCTCGGTTTCTTTTGGCATATTATAACAGAAATTATCGCATTTTGGAATACAGATGTTCCTTGAGTTGATATAAAAAGTATAGAGGGAGTACATTCGCACTCCCTTATGCTTGCTCTGTCAGTGTCTTAGCTTCTGTGTTCCACGCGGTAATTGACGTATTTCCCTCCGGTATCAGCCAAAAGCACCGTCCCGTCATAGGTTTTGCCGGTTTTCATGGAATAGAGGCCCTTTACCTTGGCCTTTCCGTCTTTGAGCAGTGCGGCGGCGATCTTCGGGGTGAACACTTTCCTGCGTTCCTCAAAAAATCGGTCATTCTTCCACATGACAAACTGGCAGGCCCGGTTTCCGCAGTAGTAGTTTTTCCTACCCTCGTAGACGGCCTCGCCGCAGCGGGGACACGTCCCGATTGCCACACGCTCGGCCTGAAACAATTTCTGCTTATCCTCACTGATGCATGAATAGGTCTTTACCAGTTCTCGCGTCATAGCCTCAATACCGGCCATAAACTCGTCGGGGTCAGCCTGCCCCTTGGCGATCTCGGTCAGACGGCTTTCCCATTCAGCGGTAAGCTGGGGAGAGGTCAAAGCCTCCGGCAGTACCACGGCCAGATTGATGCCGTCCTTGGTAGGAATAAGCTGCTTTCCCTTTCTCTGGACAAAGCCCATCTGCACCAGCTTTTCCAAAATAGCGGCACGGGTGGCCGGTGTGCCTAATCCTTTGCGCTCGGCGTCCTCCGGCATATCCTCGGCCCCGGCCCGTTCCATAGCGGACAGCAGTGTATCTTCGGTATAGGGCTTGGGCGGCGTGGTGGAATGCTCCGTGACGGATGCAGCCACGTCCGCAAAGGTCTGGCCCTCTTTAAGCTCCGGCAGCTCCCGCACGGCCTCGGCGTCCTCGTCAGAATCGGTTTTCAGGGAGGAACGGAAACAGCGGTCAATCTCTTTCCAGCCGGGGGAAAGAACGGTCTTGCCCTTGGCGGTAAACTCTTTCCCAGCACAGGTGAATGTGGCGGCGACGGCCTCATACACATAAGGCCCGGCCACGGCACACAGTACCTTGCAGCAGATCAGGGACAGCAGCTTTCGCTCACTCTCAGCCAATCCGTCAAAGCCCTGCTTCACAAATGCAGCGGTGGGGATGATGGCATGGTGGTCGGAAACCTTTTTGCTGTTCAGGATGCGGTCAAACTGCGAGGAAATGTTCAGTCCCTTGGCGAAAGGCACCAGCTCCCAAAGGCCGGACACAAGGTTTTCGGCCACAGGCAGCATATCGTCGGTGAGATATTGGCTGTCCGTTCTGGGATAGGTCAGCAGTTTCTTTTCATACAGCGTTTGTGCATAATCAAGGGTCTGTTTGGCGGTAAAGCCAAAGAGCCGGTTGGCCTCCCGCTGCAAGGTGGTCAGGTCATAGAGCTTGGGCGGCTGCTCCGTCTTTTTCTCTCGCGTCACGGAAGCACAAACGGCCTGCGCTCCGGCACAGGCCGCCTTGACGGTGTTTGCTTCGCCAGCGTCAGAAATCCGGCTGCTTACTGCGTCCGCACCGGCCACACCAATATGGACGATGCGATATTTCTCTTTCTTGAAATTCGTGATCTTAGCGTCGCGTTCTACCAGCAGATTCAGGGTCGGGGTCTGGACACGGCCCACAGTCAGGGTCTTGTGGTACAGTACGGAGAAAAGCCGGGTGGCGTTGATGCCCACCAACCAATCGGCTTTCGCCCGGCACAGGGCCGATTGATACAGCGGGTCATAGTCCGTTCCCGGTTTCAGGTGGGCAAAGCCGTCCCGGATGGCGCTGTCCTCCATACTGGAAATCCAAAGGCGCTTGAACGGCTTTTTACACCCCGCCATCTGGTAGACGAAACGGAAAATGAGTTCTCCCTCGCGCCCGGCATCGGTGGCGCACACAAGGCCGGTCACGTCGGGGCGCTCCATCAGGGAGCGCAGAATGTCAAACTGCTGTTTTTTCTCGTCAGGGATGATGTACTGCCACGTTTCCGGTAGGATGGGCAAATCCTCATAGCGCCATTTCTTGTAACGCTCGTCATACCGGCCAGCGTCAGCAAAGGACACCAGATGCCCGATGCACCAGCTCACCAGATAACCGTTTCCCTGCAAATACCCGTCGTGTTTCTCCGTGGCCCCGATCACGCCTGCAATGCTGCGGGCGACACTCGGTTTTTCTGCAATTACCAACTGATAACTCATTCCTCGTCCTCCTGTTCATTTTCAACTTCCGGCGCTTTGTCCTCCAAATCCTCGTCGTCGCCAAAATCATACTCGTCTAAATTGTCGCTTCCCTTGGTGTCTGCCCTGGGCTTTTTGAACTTGAAGTAGTACAGGGCTGCACCGCCGCCAGCCAGTGCTACCACAAAGAACACGATCAGTCCGCCAGCGCCGGAACCGCTGTTTTTCGGTTCTTCCTGCGGGGCCTCGGTTTCTTGCGGCTGGGTTTCCTGCGGCTCCGGCCCGGTACACTCACTCATGTTATTCTTACAAACCGGGCAATTCGTATTGACGGCCCCAGCCTTGCATTTGGTGGTACAGGTGCAGACAACAGCAGCCGTTCCCGTCTGGCCGTCCTCCATCAGCGCCAGCAGGTCGGCTTCATCCACCTGATTTAAGAAATGGACGGTTTCTTTTCCCTCGTCGTCCCGGTCAATAATCAGGTAAAAGACGTTGCCGGTTTTGGTTTCCACGGTGATAAACTGCTTGCCGCTTTGGGTGGTGCTGCCGATGTCGTCAATCAGCGTCAGGTTCCCGCCCGGGGTCAGGGCAGCACTGCCGCCGGTCTGGCTGCCGGTGAACAGCCCCAGCAGGGCGGCAAGTTCTTCTTCATCAAGGGAGAGGGTGAAGTTGCCCTCGCCGGTGCTTTCTGTCTTGGTGTCGCTGACGGTCAGGTAGTCGGAATGGACATAGCCGATGCGCTCCGGCAGAAGAATTTTCACCCAATCGCCGTCTGTGCCGATCACTTCCACCTGCGTTCCGTTGGGAAGCTGGGTGAACGCGGTCTTATCAAGTCCCGCGCCGGTGCGGACGTTCAGCTTTCCACCGTTTGTTGTCACGGTGCCGGTCTGGGTGGTTTCCTCCGTGCTGCCGGTAGTGATCTGGATGCCATCGTCCGTAGTGGTGATGTTTACCTTGGAACCGAACAGAGAGGAAAGCAGGTCGGCGGCCTCCTTGCCGGTCAAGCTCTTGCTTTTATCATCCTCCGTTTTGCCTGCGGATGCAGTTTCAGTTTTGGAGTGATTGTCTGTGTCAGGCTCCACGCCGCCCGTTGCCTCGGCGGCAGCTTCCGGCAAAGGCTCCGGGGCCGGGTCGGTACCACCTGCAAAGGCGGTAACAGGAAAGACCGTGACGCAGAGCATCACGGCCAAAATTGCGGGCAGAATCCGGGTAATTCGTTTGGTTTTATTCTTCATGGGCATTGTCCTCCTGTTCATGGTACGCTGTGACAGCAGGGGCGGCCTGCATTGCGCCGGAATGCAGGAACGCGGCAAATTCCTCCGGCTTCATGTTCATGCCGCGCACAAGCTGGATGATCTGCAAATTCTCCTGTTCGGTTTTCTGCGCTTCCAGCTCCCGAAGCTGCTTCTGATACTCCGCGATCTTGGACTTGGTTTTCTGGATGTCCTTTTCGATACGGTCAAGTTTACTTGCCATAGTCAAAACTCCTTTCTGGCGTCAGGGCAGACGCCCGAAACTGTAAAAATGGGATTGCCAATAGTTTGAATTGAGATTTGTGTAGGAAATGGGGTCGCCGCAGTGCAGCATGACCGAATTGCCAACATACAGGCCGACATGGGACACGCCGGGGGTGTCGTAGGTGCCGACAAAAAACACAAGGTCGCCGGGCTTGGCCTGCGAACTGGAAACAGGGGTGCAGATGTTGTATAGGCCCTGCGCTCCCAGCCGTCCCACGTTCCAGCCGGAATGATTGATGACCCATGAGATAAAGCCGCTGCAATCAAAGCTGGTGCTGGGAGAGCTGCCGCCCCACACATAGGGATAGCCGATGTACTTTTCGGCCTCTTTCAGCATGGCGGCAAACTGTTCATCCTCCAAAGCCTCCGGGGGAACGTCATAATAGGTCGGTTCTTTCAGGGTGGAGGCGTGGGGGTACTGGCTGCCGGAAAACAGATCGGGCCGGTTGCCCAGCGTGGACATATACAGGGAATAGGCACTTAGCGTTTCCTCGTCCATGATGTAGACCGGCACATGGGACAGGTTGAAATTTTCCAGCGTCACAGTGCAGATGTAATAGTCATACGGTACTTCTACTTCATACTCGTATTCCTCGGTTGAGGTTTCGCCGGTGTCCGGGTCTGTGACCGTCCGCATCCCTGTCCGGGTTTCCGTGCGGTAACGCACTTCTTTCACAACGGTTTCCATCAGGATGTATTGCTTGTCGAACAGCATTTGCAGATCGCTTCGCACCTCTCCAATGGTAAACTGCCCGTCATGGAGTGCCGACAGAATGGAGATCAGCACATAGGGGTCATGCTCGATGCTGTCAAGGTCAAAGTGGTACTCGTCATAGTCATGGGTGGCCTCGTAGTTGTCCAGATACGCTTGCAGCTCGGCTTCCAGTGCAGCGTAGGCATCCTCGGCGGCCAGCATATCGCTGTCCTCGGAAAAGTAGGAGGACGCCGCAATGCCGCTTCCGGCGCTGCAAAACATGGCGGTGCAGGATTGCAGGCCGGTCAAAACCATCAGCAGCAAAAGCCCCAACACCAGAACAGCCAGCGAACCTTTCCAGTGACGGGCCACAAAAGAGGCGGCCCGTTTGCTTTCCCCGGCGGCTGCCTTGGCCGCTCTGGTGGAGGATGCGGCTGTCTTAGCTGCGCCCTGTGCTGCCGCCCCTGCGGTCTGGCCCGCTGTCCGGGCGGCTTTGGCATACTGGCGCTTGATCTGCTGCTTTTGCCAGAACCGGGAAACGGGATTGGTGGCCGCCTGCGCGATCTCCGGGTTATCCCGCAAGGACTTCTGGTAAAAATACTCCGCGTTTACGGCAAGGGCCTGCCGCTCGGCTTTTTCTGCGGCCCGGTAGGGTTTCAGCTTGTGGTGCCGGATGCTGCTGCGGATGGCCCGGCCAGCCTGACGCTCGGCAAGTTCCTCCCCCTTATGGCCGCTCTCCACACCCACGTTTTCATGCTCAACTTCGTGGATTTTGCCGTGGGCGAATAGCAGTGCCTCCGAAACGGGACGGCCTGCCGGATTGGGCTTTAACTTGGGAGGCCCTTTGTCCTGCTGTTCAAAGCTCAGGGCGCTCTTGGCCTTGCCGGTGGCCTCGTCATAGACCGTTTCTTTCACGACAACACGCTTTTTCGGGATGGCGTCACGGGCTGCATCCAGCATGTCAGCTTTCTGATCTGCTTTGCGGATATAGGGCTGCAAGTCCGGGTCGGCCCGTTCTTCCTCGGTCAGTTGGAGCCGGGAGGATGGCCGGTGCAGGGCGGCGTCTCCCTCGGCAGCGGTGGCCGCTGCCTGCTTTGCGGACTTTTTGGCCTTGTGCCGGTCATGGGCATCGTCGGCCCGTTCCAGCAGCTTTTCCGCTGTGCCGCCCGCCTCCGGGGTATAGTCCTGTTCAGCCTCCCGGCTGGAAATGTTCTCCACCTCGCCGGTGGCCTGATTTTCCAGCGTCAGGCCATCGCGGGTCATGGCCTGTGTCACCTTGGGCTTTGCTTTCAGCTCTTTCAATGGCCGTCACCCCCTTTGCTGTGTTTTGGGGTCATTGGCTTACCACCTCATTTAACCGGGTCGTCATAATCTTGTAGAGCTGGGTGTTGCGGGGGATCGGGTTGGTAAAGGGCAGCACCACATTTTCAAAGATCAAAAGGCCCTCGCCGGGTTCGGAATTGTCGATGTACTTCTGCTGGTCTGCCGACAGGTTGAGCCGTTCCGCAAGGATTTTCCTATCCCCGGATGCCTGATTGAGCAGCGTGATAAAATCGCTGTTTTCCAGAATGTTTTCGATCTCCGGGGAGGAAAGCAGGTCTTTCACGTTCTGCGTCGCGCCGGTTGGGATGCCGCCCCATTTCCTGAACCGTTTCCAGATTTCAGCGGAATAGGCTGCCGTCTGTTCCTCTTTCAGAAGCAAGTGGAACTCATCGGCAAAGTACCATGTGGCCTTGCCCTGGCTGCGGTTGGCGGTGACACGGCCCCAAATCTGGTCTTGGACAATGAGCATCCCCAGCTTTTTGAGCTGCTTGCCCAGCTCCTTGATGTCAAAGGCCACAAGCCGGTTGCCGATGTCCACGTTGGTACGGTGGTTAAAGACGTTTAAGGAGCCGGACACATACAGGTCAAGGGCCTGCGCCACACGGTCAGCCTCCGGGACGTGCTGATCTAACAGGGCTTTGTGGAGGTCGGACAGAATCGGCATATTTTCCGGGCGGGGGTCTGCCAGATAGGGCCGGTAGATCACCCTCACAGCCCGGTCAATGACCGTCTTTTCAATGGGTTCCAGCCCGTTCTTGCCGCCCATGACCAGTTCACAGAACGACAGCACAAAGTCGGATTTCAGGGCCAACGGGTTATCGTCCTCGGAATAGTTCAGGTTGATGTCCAGCGGGTTCACATAGTCCCGGCTGGTGGGCGACAGCCGGATTACCTGTCCGTGGAGCCGTTTCACCAGTGGATAGTATTCGGCCTCCGGGTCGGAGATAAAAATATCGTCAGGCGTCGTTAAGAACACACTGACAATCTCGGATTTGCAGCTCATGGACTTGCCGCTGCCGGGGGTGCCTAATTTCAGGCCGTTGGGACACCGGGCCTGTTTTCTGTCCAGCATAATCATGTTGTGGGACTTGGCGTTGACCCCGTAATACATGGCTGCGCCGCCCTGAAAAAGCTCCTGCGTCACAAACGGCACGAACACGGCCACGCTGGAAGTGGTAAGGCCCCGCTGGATTTTGATCTGGTTGACGCCCAGCGGCAGGCTGCTCACAAGGCCCTGTTCCTGCTGGTAGTCCAGACGGACAAGGGAACAGTTGTATTTCTGCGCCACACCGGCAGCCTGAAACACATCGTTGCTCAATTTTTGCTTGGTGTCGGCCACGTTCAGCACAAGAAACGTCAGCATGAAAAGGCGCTCATTTCTGGTTTGCAGCTTGGTAAGAAGTTTCTTTGCGTCCTCTCCGTAGGTGGCAAGGTCGGAGGGAAGTATGTCCATGTCGTAGCCGCTGCGGACGGCCTTTTTCTGTTCTTGTATCTTCATGGCGTCAAGGTCGGTAATCTTGCGCTTGATGGTCTTGATGGCCTCCGTCTGATCGATGGCCTGCACATGGAGGTTCACCAAAATACTGCTGTCCGTATTGAGAAAATCGGCCAGCATTTCATCCGACAATTCCGGGGCGAGAATTTGCAAAAAGCTCACCGCACCGTATTTGCCGCCCATGCCAAAGGTCTTTGCATTGCCGAAGCACAGGGAGGACGGGGCGATAAAGTCCTTGGTGGAAAGGCCGGAGGGGGTCATCCACTTCCAGTCAAAATTGAACAGTTCCCCGTCCGGGTGGAACACCCCATGCAGCACCGCAAGGCGTTCTTTGCCGTTCATCACATGGGCCACGGCCCCCATCGTTTTGAAGTAACCTAAAAGGTCAAGGCCGATGCGGTTCAGTCTGGCCCTTGCGGATTTCGGACTGTCAGCCTCAATGGTGAACGTCAGGTACTTGGTCTTGACGATGCCGTTGTTGCCGTTTGCAAGCTGCTTTTGCAGGATGCCGGTGTACTCGGCCCGGATGTCGTCGAAGTCGTCCCCCTGCGGCGCGATCTCAAAGCTCTTGGCGTACTGCACCGGGTCAACCCTGCGGTTCAGGAACGAAAACTGGACGTGGATAGAGGCGTCCACATAGTTGTAGAGGTCGCAAAGATGTTCAAAGATGGCCGTTTTGGTGTCCGGCTGGGCGAGCTGATAGCTGATGTCCTCAAAGGCAATGCACTTGGAAAAGGTGTTTTTCGTCAGGCGACACACGCCGTCCGGGTACATGGCCTCATAGGGGATGGTGGCCTGCGCCGTATGGGGCTTGCCGTCGCCCTTGTACTTGCGGATTACCGCGTCAATTTCTTTTCGCTGGGCGCGGGTCAGCTTTGTTTTTTCGGGTTCTTTTGGAATTTCTTTTTTGGACAATGGCCTTTACCTCCTGTTCCATTTGATGCTGCCGCATAAGGGCGGCATAGGCGTTGTTGGTCTGGTAGGGGCGCTCCTTGGGGCGGAGGAAGCAGCACTGAATCATCTGCATTACCACCACTTCAAGGGGCTGGCCGTGACGCTCATACATGGCAAGCAAAAAGCCCGGCAGCATGATAAATACCATGAGCAGGGCTGCCGCACTGGTGGAAAGATAGTCACGGGTGAGAAAGTATAACGGGACTCCTACCAGCAGCGCCCCGCCAAAACAGATCAGTTGCCGTTTGGTAAGGCCAAACACAACCTTGGATTTCACATGGGTTAAGTCCTTGGGGACAGTTACATAAGCCATCTGACACCTCCTTTCACGACGGGTTCAGGGTAAGATCACATTCCACTTCGTTGCCCCACGCATCCCAGCCGGGGCATTTCTGTCTGGCAAACAGCTCCACGCGGGGCAAGTCGCCCGCCAACTCTATAATCTTGTCACGGGTCACATCCGGCTTTTTGCTGTGCTGTTCAATCGGGCTGATAATGAACTGATGGACAGCGGCAGAATGACGTCTCGGTTTGCCGCGCTTTGCCAGCAGGCAGACTTCCGCGTTCCCCCTTGTCCAGTAACCCAGCCCGTAAAACCATGTAGGGCTTTTGCGGTTCTGTTTCAGCCAGACAAAGGCCACCGTCTTGAACGTAAAGCCCCATGCCCGGATAAGCTGCAATGCCTCCGGCAGCATGGGAAACGTGGCCCATAAAAACAGCAGACAGTCTTTGGCAGCCAGTGCTTCCACCGGCAGGGCGCACAGCTCGTCTATGCTCATGGTGGGATAGTGATTTTCCGCTGCACCCGATTTGTTTTTGCACTCATACCGCCACGGCGGATCGGCGTAAATGATGTTGTATGTTGAAATAAATGATTTCCTCCTGTGTGTAGTTGATTTTTAATGCGCCGAGAATACGGATTTGCTGATGCTGCCGGTCTTGAACAGGCAAAAGCACAGAAGCACCGTGTAGCCCATGCAGCCCCAGATTGCGCCGGATATGTCAGAAGCGGAAGCAATGTTCTGTATCAGCACCGCATAGATACCGACAACAACCATGATTAAAAAGGCTTGGAAGCCCAGCGCCAGCAGGGATTTCAAGTAGTTCTGGCCCATGCCGCGCCATTCGCTGTTTCCCATGGTGGCAAGGGGGATAGGCCCTAACGAGGTCACGACGTAAATTTCAATCATACGCCCGTAGGTCACAAGGAAAATGCAGATGGCGAGAATGTTCATGGTAAGGCCCACCACAAGGGTCTGGAACCACAGGCCCAAAAGCCCGCCCACGCTCATAGCCTCCAACTGGCTTTCAAGGTCAGGTATCAGGCTGTTAAAGTCCACAGACGTTTCCCCGATAATCACACCGGCGCTTTGATTGACGACGTTTTGGGTGGCGTCAAAGATGCCCATGACGATGTTCCATGTGTTGCTGACAATGAGGATGGCAAACGCAGACTTGAAAATCCAGCGGAAGAACATGGAGCTGTCGAAGTCGTGCATATTGTTTTTCTCGGTTATCATCTGTATCAGCTCCATGCACATGACACAGGCAAGGATGGCCGCCGCAATGGGCAGCACCACCGTTTCGGACAGGTTTTGCAGCATATTGAAAATGCCGCTGTTCCACGCCTGCGGGGTGGCTCCCACATCGGCGGCGATTTCTCCGACTTTGGCATTTACATTGTCAAACAGCCCGGACAGGTTGCCCGTGATGCCGTCGATCAGAATACCTTTTATCCATTCTTCAATGATTTCACTAATCACGGGTAAACACCTCCTTTCCCGCGCCCTCCCGGTCAGGCCGGGAGAGTGCGGAGGGGATTAGTGTGGATGGTTACGGACAAATGCCGGGCTTATCCCAGCAGGCCGGACAGCAGGGGAATCAGGGTCACACCGATCAGAGCCACGCCACCGCCAGCAACAAGCTGCTTCACGCCCTGGCTTTTAGCGCCGGGGTTGTCCTGGCCGTAGCCCTCCAGAAGATTGACGCCGCCCCAGACGCACAGGCCGCCGCCCAGTCCGATCACGATAGTCTGCAAAGTGTTCACTGCGCTGTTGAAAAATTCCATAAATGTCCTCACTTTCTGCCGCGTTTTGCGGCTCACAAAATTGTTTGATTTGGTTTTGGGGATGAAAATAGCCGCTGCTTATTCAGCGGCGGCGTCCTCGTCCGACAGATCAATTTCGTACAGGTCGAAAACCTCATCCTGCGTCACCACTTGCTGCCGTTTCCGGCGCGTAGCGGTTAAAAATCTGTCCACATCAAAGGTGTTCTTCTTGTCGGCGTCGGCAAGGTATTTGTAGCGGGGGTGCTTGGTAATATCAAATTTCTCCGATAAAAACGGGCGCACACCCCGTAACTGCAAGATGCACTTGCCGCCGTCCATCACGGCGATTTCGTCTTGGCTCATCAGCTCCTTTCCTAACTTCTGATAGTTCAGTCCGTGGGATGTCTGGCTTCCCCGGTTCTCGCTGGTGTTGAAACTGTCAATGGTTTCTTTCCCCAGCGCATCGGAGATTTCCTTGGCATTTTTGCCGCGCCCACTCAGGAAAAGCACAGAATCGCAGTTGTCCGATATGATTTCGGCAGCATCCTTGTAGATGGCCTTTAACTGCGACTGGCTCTGCAAAATAATAGAAGCCGAGATTTCCCGGCTTCGGATGGTGGCGATCAATTTATCAAAATTTGGTATCTGGCCGATGTTGGCAAACTCGTCTAAGATCAGCCGCACATGGACAGGCAGCCGTCCGCCGTACTTATCATCGGCCCGGTCACAAAGTAAGTTGATTAACTGGCTTTGGAGCATTGCCAGAATGAAATTGAAAGTGGTGTCCGTGTCGCTCATAATGAGAAACAGTACCGTCTTTTCGTCCCCGATGGTGTCCAGCTGCATTTCGTCGTCCTCCATCAGTTCGCGCACTTCCCGGATGTCAAAGGGGGCCAAACGTGCGCCGCAGCTTATCAGGATAGAGGAACGGGTTTTGCCAGCGGAAAGCAGAAATTTCTTATACTGCCGCACGGCAAAGTGGTCTGGGTCTTTCTGCTCCAACCGTTCAAACATCAGGTCTACGGGGCTTTGAAACTCCGGGTCGTCCTCGCGGGCTTCACTGGCATTTATCATTTCCAGCAGCGTTGTGAAGTTCATTTCCTCTGCCGGGGCCTCATACCAGATGTAGCCGATCAGGGCCGTGTAAAACAGCCGTTCCGATTTGACCCAAAAATCCTCCGCTGATTTTTCGCCCTCGCCCTTGGTGTTGGCAATCAGGGTATTTACCAGCTTTAGCACGTCCTTTTCCGAGTGGATGTAGACGAACGGATTGTATTTCATGGACTTGGAAAAGTTGATGGTGTTCAGAATTTTTATGCGGTAGCCCGCCTGCTGAAACATCTTTCCTGTTTCCAGAACAAGGGTGCCTTTGGGGTCAGTGACGACGAATGAGATCGGGTAGTCCGTGGTCGGAAAGCATTGCATCAGGTTGGGCTTCACGAAAAATCTCGTTTTGCCCGAACCGCTGCCGCCGATCACCAGCACATTTTTGTTCCGGGCCGTCTTGGGGTCTTTGGGACGCCCGGTCATAGTCAGCCGTTCCGTTTGGGTCAGCAGGATATTGTTTTCAAACTTGGGGTCGATGAAGGGGGCAATATCCTTGGCCGTCCCCCAACGGGCGCTGCCGTACTCCACGCCCTTGCGGTACTTCTTGGCGTTCTTGCCCTTGCAGTACACCACCAGCCGCACGATCAAAGCACCGGCGACGCCGACGCAGAAATCAAACAGATGCAGGCTGGGGAGGGGATTTGCAAAGGCCGCCGTAAAACCGTCCGCAAAATGCAGGAGCTTTCCCGACAGGTCAGCACCAGCGGCCAGCCGGTACGCCTGCCCGCATTTTCCGAATAGGTACACAAAAATCAGATACGGGAGGTTGAGGATCACCAGCTTTTTTATATCAGGCTTCATCGTTCCAGCCCCCTTTCCCTGACTTTCTCCTTGGCCCTCTGCTTGGTCTGCTCCGCTGTTTTTTGCTTCATGGCGGACAGCACCTTGCGGATGGAGGGCCGCTGCTCCTTGGAGAGCGTCTTTGCCGTAAACTCCCGGAACGCCTGTTCCAGATTGTCCGCATCCTTGGACTTAAAGATCACGACGTAGTGGGGCGGCTGGGTGGTCTTATCCTTTCGCAAGGCAAAATCTACGCCGTATTTCTTTGCACAGGGCTTGAACGCGCCAATGTTGGCCTCGGTGATCTCAATATTGGAGAGGGCAGCCCCATGCTTTTTGAGCTGCTTTAGGCTCTGCTGGCCGTGGTGCAGCGTGGTCTTGCCCTTGGCCCGGTGCTGCAAATACTTTTTCAGCGCCGCTTGCAGCACCTGGGCTGTGAGCTTGCCCGTTTTCATGGACAGGGCAATGGTTTTCTGATCGACTTCTTCCTGCAATAAGCATCCCTCCTTGTCAGATAGTCAAAAATGGCGTCTAAGGTGGAACCACCAGACGCCGCAGGTAACAACGGTTCAAAGCGCCTCCTTTTCCTCACAGGCTTTCATCCGGCGAACAGGAATAGTCCGGCAGGCCGGATTTCGGCTTGCCCCAATCCGAGTGCGCCATATCGTGCGCCACAAGGGACGTGTAGTAGTTACTGATGGTGCTGGGGGCATTAAACAGCATGGCCCGTAAATACTGCTTGATATTGCGGACTTTCGTGGTGTTCTCCCGCAGGCAGTCAAAGACAAAGCGGATATGTTCACTGTTCAGCTTCATAAACTTGGACTTCACCAGCTCGGCGGGGTAATCATCCCCGGCAATACGGATGGTCTTGCGGGAGGTACAGACGGTTTCCAGCATCAGGTCAACGATCTCGTCAAGCTGCTCCCGGTCAATGGAACTGTCCTGAATGAGATAGTCATACTCGATATTCTCCAAAAGGATTTCCCGATAAATCTGTACTGCCGCATCCTTTCCTGTTCCTTTCCGTTCCGGCGGTGCAGCCGCCGCCTCGTTCTCCACAGGGGCAGGGGGCAGGGATGGGAAAGGAATGGAATCGGTACTTTGTCCATCTGTATTTAATTTTTCTTTTCTTGGTGAGTTAGTTCTTTGTATCTCTTTATTTAATTGCGTTGGATTTCCCGACGCCGGATTATCCGATGTCGGGTTATCCGATGTTGGATTTTCCAACACCGGGTTTTCCAATACCAGCTTATCCAACATCGGCTGCTCGTAAATGGTATAGACCATATCGGCCATTTTGCCCTTTGCATCACGGCCCTGCTCCCGCCTGATATATCCGGCCCGTTCCAGCTCCCACACCGCCGTCCTGATGGCGTCAATGCTTTCCCGGTTGATAAGGGACAGGCCCTTTAGGGTATAGTCCCAATCCTCCGGCAAGGACAGCATTTGTGACAGCAGGCCCTTGGCTTTCAGGGACAGGGCTTTGTTCCGCAGGTGGTGGTTGGACATCACCGTATAGCCTTTGTTCTTCTCCACGCGGAATACTGCCATATCGTCGTCAGCTCCTTTCACTGTGAATTTGACCGCAGCAAGGGCGGTCAGCTTGCCCGGCTGATAGGGACACTCTGCATACACGCAGTATTGATATTTCCAATCCGGGCGATAGAAGCGGCAACTGCCGCAATCCTCCGGCGCGTTCGCCCCGCCGCCGTCGTAATGGTCGAAACCGGGCTTTTCCTGCATCAGCCGTTCAAAGGCCCGGTCTTGGCCGGAAGTAAAGTACATAGCGTCGCCTCCTTTCTGAATTTGGGCATGAAAAATGGGCGTCCATTTCTGAACGCCCATAGGTACGATATGGAATTTTGGTATGTGAAATAGCTTGTCCTATCTGTAATTTAGGTAGGTTGTCCTTTTACAAACGTAGCATGAAAAAACTCGTACAACAAAAAATCCTGTATTTTCAAGGGTTTTCCGCCACGTTGTTCTTGCACAGTCGTACCATCCGCAGCCATGTTTTCCGTAAGGTCGGTGATCACGTCGCCCTTTACCGCCATGCTGGCCGCACTCCAGGGGAAGCCTGAAGCGGCGGTGGGATAAACGCCGGTGGTGTGGTCCACAAAATAGGCGTCAAAGCCGGCCTTCTTGATCTGCTCCATGCTCAGATCCCGGGTAAGCTGATGGACGATGGCGCCGATCATCTCCAGGTGTCCCAGTTCCTCTGTACCTACAGAGGGGTCAAAATGGCACAGCAAAGCCCTTGAACTCAGGGCGTTATGACGGTATACTCAATACCGGAAGAGAAATACGGCTGTGGAGGCATGAAAAATGAAAACTGTCGTTCTTTTTGGCGCAGGCCAGGTGGGAGCAATGGTCTCCCGGCTTATGGGTCCCGGATATCGTGTGTCCTGCTTTGCGGACAATGATGAGAAGAAGTGGGGAAGCAGCCTTGCGGGGATCCCCGTATGTGCGCCTCGGGAGGCACTGGCCGGCAGCCCGGACTGCGTATGTCTCTGCGCCCTGGATGAGGAGCGATGCGGGCAGATGGAACGGCAGATCCGGGCGTTGGGCTTTTCAGGCGAAATACTGCGTCCCCAAAGTCTGAAGATCTTTGACGCCAGAGCGGCCACCATGCGCCTTCTGGCGGAGCAGATCAACGAGGAGAACATTCCCGGCGATGTGGCGGAGCTGGGCGTTTACAAGGGCGATTTTGCCATACTCATCAACGCCGCCTTTCCCGACCGCTGCATCCATCTTTTCGATACTTTTGAAGGCTTTGACGCAAAGGACGTGGCGGTGGAGGTCAGAGAAGGGCTGTCCAGGGCCAAAGAGGGCGATTTTGCCGGAACAGCCATTGACTATGTGGATCAGCGCCTTTTATACAGAGAGCGGGCCAGATATTATCAAGGCTATTTCCCCAACACCTTTGCGCGTTGCAGCGCCGAAGCCTTTGCCTTTGTCTCCATTGACGCGGATCTTTACGCGCCCACAGCGGCGGCCCTGCCCCTGTTTTGGGACAGGCTCTCTCCCGGCGGCGTATTGATGCTCCACGACGTGAACAGCACGCAGTTTCGCGGTCCGGGCAAGGCGGTTAAGGAATTTTGCCGGGAGCGGAAGCTGCTGCCTGTCCCCATATGCGATCTCCACGGCAGTGTATTGCTGAGAAAAGGATAACGTGAAAACTTGCACTTTGCAAATCATCTCCGGCCCTTATTTCAGAGGGCCGGATTTTTTTCGCAAAAGTAAACGCCTCCCGGAATAAAGTGAATAGGGGAGGGGAGACTGGATGAAAAGAAAGGTGCTCCTTCTGGAAATCGAAAACAATAGAGAGATTCACCCTGAAACCGACGGGGAATTTTTTGACGTTCTTCAGCACGCTCTGCTTCTCGCCCTGAAAGAGGACGGCTTTCTGAACGAGGGCCAGCTCCTCCGGGCTGAAGAGAAAATCCAAACCGAAAAGGGCGGAAGGTTGAACTATTGAAGGGGGGGAGCGGGGCGATCAAAGTTGCGGGCTATTGCCGTGTCTCCACAGAGAAGGACGATCAGGTCAATTCCCTGGAAGCCCAGCGGCGATATTTCAAAGAATACATCGACCGGCAGCCGGGCTGGGAGCTGTATCAGATCTACGCCGACGAGGGCATTACCGGCACCTCCACAAAAAAGCGTGAGCAATTCAACCGCATGATAAACGACGCGCACAGGGGAGCATTCCAGCTTATCATCACAAAAGAGGTCAGCCGTTTTTCCCGAAATATTCTGGACACCATTGCCTACACCCGGGAGCTGAAAGCGTTGGGTGTAGGGGTACTTTTTATGAACGATGGCATCAGCACCCTGGAGCCGGATTCAGAGCTTCGCCTGTCTATCATGGGCTCTATCGCCCAGGAGGAGAGCCGCAAGACCTCCTCCCGGGTAAAATGGGGCCAGGCCCGCCAAATGGAGAGGGGCGTGGTGTTTGGCCGGTCCCTGCTGGGTTATGATGTGAAAGACGGAAAGCTGACGGTCAACCCGGAGGGCGCGGAGCTTGTCCGGCTTATCTTCCGGAAATACGGCATTGAGAAGAAAAGTACCTCGGTCATTGCAAGGGAACTGCGTCAGGAGGGATACCGGAGCCTCAGCGGCAGTACGCAGTGGCGCTGCAGCACGCTGGTGAAAGTATTGAAAAATGAGAAATATGCGGGCGACCTCATTCAGAAGAAGACCATAACGCCGGACTATCTGACCCATGCCAAGAAATACAATCACGGCGAAGAAGCGCTGATCGTTATCGAAAACCACCATGAGCCGATCATCGACCGGGAGCTTTGGAACACCGTACAGGAGGAACTGAAAAGAAGAAACCGTCACAACCGGCAAAGCACCGGACACGCAAATCGCTATGTTTTTTCCGGCAAGATCAAATGCGGCCTGTGCGGCGCAAACTTTGTTGCCCGTAAAAAGTACGGAAAAGACGGCAGCCAAAGCCTCCGCTGGGCCTGCCGCACCGCGGCAAAAGAAGGCCGGATACACATAGACTCTGATGGAAATGCCGCAGGCTGCAATATCGGCAGACTCATTCCGGATGAAATGGCCATAGAAATGCTTCGTCAGGCCCTTTTGTCTCTCAGGATAGACCGTCAACGGATCATCCATCGTCTGACGGAGGTCGCCGTGACCGCAATCCAGGAGGCGGACGGAGACACGGCAAAAAAACTGGAAGCAGAGATCAACCGGCTGGGTAAAAAGAAAGAAGACGTGCTTGACGCCTTCTTTTCAAAGAATATTACATTGGATGAAATGCAAATACTGAATAAACGCTATGACCGGCAGATCGAAGACCTGAAGGAGCGGCTTGACCGCGCAAAGGAGACTTCCGATCCTGGGACAAAGGCAGCCATACAGGAGCGCTTGTCGTCCGTTCTCTCTTGCCGGGCGGAAAGCGAGCTCTTATATAAAGAACTTCTGGACAAAATCGTGATCTATCCGGAAAAAAGGGCAGAGCTAAGCTTCAATCATCTCCCGCAGACCTGGTGGTTTCAGGTTTAAAGCCTGTGGTACATACCAGGGAGCCCAGAAATGCGCCCAGAGCGTTGTGGATCACATCATCCGTCTCGGCCTGTCCCAGCGCAAAGCAGAATTGGCAGCATTCGATCACGGAACTGAACAGTGCAAGCAGCAGACTGACGAAAAGAAGCTTCTTTACGCGTCTCCACTTTTCCGGCAGCAGCTCGCAGAGCAGCAGCCCGGCGGGAAAGAAGAGGGCCACATTCATCAAATTGCTGCGGATGATTTCCCGGTTTCCGCCCGCAAAGACGGTATAATAGGAGTAAAAGGGGATCAGCGCCGGAGCCATCCGGCTTTCCGACAGGCTGCGGCTCATCAGCGTGGCAGCGACAATGAACAACAGCCAAATGAGCGCAAACACAGATACGCCAAGCCGCCAAAAACGCTTCTTCCTCAGCTTTTTCCGCAGAAACAGGGTAAGGATGCTGAAGATGACCAGCAACAGAAAGGCCTGCGATATGGGCAGGCAATAAAACCATCTTAAAACTTTGTGGAGCATTTTGCCGTCTCCTGAAATTCAAGCATGCATAAAATTTTACCATGTTCAGGGCAGAAAATCAATAAAGGGAAGAACCTATACTTCTTGATTTTCAAGCTGATATATGCAATAATAAGCGGCAGGAGAAAATTTTTCTGCATTTTTGGGGAGCGGATGATATAGGTATGGAAGCGGTTCAGGAGCTGTTTTTACAGGCCATGAGGGCCTCCCTTGAAAATAAAAAAGTGACTTGGGAGAAGGAGCTTGAAGCGCAGGAGTGGCTTGCGCTCTTTCAGCTGGCGGAAGTGCATAATGTTCTGCCCCTGATTTATGACGCGGTTTACAACTGCCCGGCGGCCCGGAAAGCGGAAGCGAATTTTTTTGCCCCGTATAAAAGGCGCGCTGTTCAGATGGTCATGCTCCAGACGCAAAAGACCAGTGAATTTCTCCGACTGTATGAAAAACTGAGGGAGGCGGGCATCCGGCCCTGCGTTGTCAAAGGCATCATCTGCCGGAGTATTTATCCCAATCCCGATTACCGCCTTTCCAGTGATGAAGATATTCTGATCCCGGCGGAGCAGTTTCCGCTTTGCCATGAAACCATGCTGGCCTTTGGGATGGCCCTTTCCGATCCAGAAATGGACATTGCCGCGGCCTATGAAGTCCCTTACGGCAGACCGGGCAGCCCCATCTATATTGAGCTGCATAAAAGCCTGTTTCCGCCTGATTCTCCGGCCTACGGCGATCTGAACCGCTTTTTTGAAGGGGTCACGGAACGGCTGGCGGAAGTGCGGGTACAGGGAAGCTCTGTCTATACCATGGCGCCTGACGACCATTTATTCTATCTGATCTGCCATGCCTTCAAACATTTTCTCCACAGCGGCTTTGGCCTGAGACAGGTTTGTGACATTGTTTTGTATGCAAACGCTTATGGGGATCAGATCGACTGGGCGCGTATCCTGGAAAACTGCCGGGAAATTCACGCTGAATTTTTTGTGGCGGCGCTGTTCAAAATCGGGGAAAAATATCTGTGCTTTGATGCGGATAAGGCCTGTTATCCCCCTGTCTGGAGAGAACTGGACGTGGATGAGAGCGCCATGCTCAGCGACTTGCTGGATTCCGGAGTCTACGGCGATGCCAATATGAGCCGCAAGCACAGCAGCAATATCACGCTGAACGCCGTGTCCGCCCAAAAGCAGGGCAAAAAGGCGGGAAACCATGTGCTGAAAACCGTTTTCCCCTCCGCAAAGGCGCTGGAGGGCCGTTTTCCTTATTTAAAGGAGCATCCCTACCTGCTGCCTGTGGCCTGGAGCAGCAGACTGATCCACTATCAAAAGGAACTGCAGCAGACCAGCGGCAACGACGCCGCCGAGAGCATCCGGATCGGAAATCAGCGTATTGAACTGATGAAAGAGTACGGGATAATTGAATAATTGCAAAATTAAACCGCAGATCAGGCGAATCTGCGGTTTTTGCTGTCTGGATTAATCTTCAAATCGCAGGGTAATGGACAAACCGTCATAACCGCAGAGCGCACCGGGATAAAATGCCAGGGCGTTGGGAAGCTCGTCCTCCGGCCGGCGCATCATCTGGGAAAAATGGGTCAGCCACAGGCGCATGGCCTTTGCCCTTGCGGCAAGCTCCGCCGCCTGGCGGAAGGTACTGTGACCGTATAAAAGGGCCTGATCCTCCTGGCTGTCGTCGCCGTAAGTGGCGTCACAAATCAGCAGGTCCGCTTCAGCCGAAGCCTGTTCAAGAGACGGACAGGGCTGGGTGTCACCGGAAAAGACCACCCGCAGTCCCCGACGCGGCTCACCCATGAGCATAGTGCCCAAAACCGGCTCCCCATCCTGATAGAAGGTGCTGCCCTCCCATTCAACAGCTCCCGTGGGATGGGCAATGATCTTTTTCCAGCAACGCACCGGAATGCCCAGCGCCTTAGCCTTTTCCGGGTCAAATTTCGGCGGACGGGCCAGGGAAAAGACATAGCCCTGGCTGGGCACGCGGTGCAGTGTGGGGAAGGCCGCGCAATGGGCCCCCTCCGGCCAGACCGGGCAGAGACTTTTCATGGCAAAATCCCCGGACTGGGGCACGGGAAGAAGCCTTATCTCATAATCCTCTACGGCGGCCAGACGCAGAACCGGCGCCAAGGCGTCCTCCAGGCCCTCCGGCCCGGTGATGGTGAGCGGCTCTGTGCGCCTGAGACAGCTCATGGTCTGAAGAAGCCCCGGCAGGCCGAAGATGTGGTCGCCGTGATAGTGGCTCAGGGCGATGAGGTCGATCTTCACCGGGCTGAATTTCTCCCGCCGCAAAGCCGCCTGGGTGCCTTCGCCGCAGTCGAAGAGTATACAGCGCCCGGCACAGCGGAGAACCGCGGCGCTGACACCGCGCTCCGGCGTGGGCATGGTGGCGCCGCTGCCCAGTAACGTGACGTCGATCATTGCCGCGCTCAGTTACCGGTAAACGACGGAGGAGGCAAGGGCTTTCGCGCGCTCCTGGCCTTCATAATATTGAACGATAGACAGGGCAAAGGGGATGGCCGTGCCTACACCCCGGCTGGTGATGACCGTACCGTCCACCGCCACAGGGTCAAAGCTGACATTTGCCCCGGTCAGCTGTTCCTCCATGCCTGGATAGCACACGGCCTTTTTGCCCTCCAGCAGCCCAGCCTTTGCCAGTACCGTGGGGGCGGCGCAGATGGCGGCGGTGAGCTTCCCGGCAGCGGCAAAGCTGCGCAGCAATGCCAAAACCCGCTCATCGGCGGCCAGGTTCGTTGTGCCGGGCATTCCGCCGGGCAAAATCACCCCATCATATTGGGAAAAATCCGTTTCGGAGAAGTTCCGGTCTGCGTCAATACTGATGTTTTGGGCACCGGTCACACAGGCGGAACCGGCGACGGAAATGATGTCGCAGCCGATCTTGGCCCGCCGCAGCAGGTCCACAACGGTCAGCGCCTCAACCTCTTCATATCCATGGGCAAATAAAATTGCTGTTTTCTTCATCAGACATCCTCCTTTTTTATGCAGATATTATACCTTAAGCTTTTCCCGGGTTCAAGATGGAAGGTTTCATTTTGACCCCTTTGTACCTATATCGGTGAGCAGACCCTTCAGCTCCGGGTAGGGCATGGAATAACGCTGGCTCAGGTAACGGAGAGAAGCGCCCAATTCCCCGTCTGGACCTCCGTATTGGGATATGATGAATTTTGCAAGCGCCGGGTTGGTATTTTTGATCTTTACCGGATATTGCAGCTTCTTTTCATACACAAACATCGCTTACACCTCCATTTTCGGCTGGTAATCCCAGGGCCAGGGGTTGTCAAGCCATGCATAGCTCTCCATTCCCAGCATATCCCGCTTGCGCACAGGGCCGAATTTCCTGATATATCTGTCGTGGGCCTCCTTGGCAAGTGCAAGAAAAGTCTGATACATCTCAAAGGCCTGTTTGTCGTTCTTGTGGGTATCCAGATACAGCCCAAGCTCATGGGCTACGAAATCAATGGCCATAAGCTCCGTCAGGGGCGTAACTTCCAGGTTTTTATTGACGATCCCCATAAAGGACAGGTCAAGTCCGGGGAATAACGTGCCCCGGGACAGCGCCTCGTTGCTTTCGTAGGCCGGGTCCACGGACTTCTGCATGGGCGTATAGGCCATGGCCAGGGGCGCCATAACGCCCGGCAAAGTCCCCAGCCGGTAATCATTCTTACTGTTGTCCAAGATCATTCCTCCTGTGTCGGATTGAGGTCTCCCTCAGACCATAATATGACCTGGGTGTTCCTTCCGTGAGACCGGACTTTTTCTTGACAGCAAGGGGGCAAGGGATTAAACTCTAGGGAAGCTCTGATTAAATCAAAGTGCCCCAGATTTGCGGCAGAAATTTTTGCTGGCGAGGAAGAAAAGTGCAGGAATACTTTGTGTATTTCAAACTTTTCTGACGACGTCCAGCGGGAATTTATGCCGTGAAGATGGGTGCTGGGATTAAATCAGAGGTTCCCAAATCAAATTTTTTTGAGCGAGGCCATGACCATGAGTGAAGTTCTGATCCGCACGGCAAGAGAGAGCGACGCGGAAGCGCTGCTGAAAATCTATACGCCCTATGTTACCGGTACGGCCATCACCTTTGAATATGATGTGCCGTCTGTTACGGAATTTAAAGAGAGGATAGCCCATACCCTTGAAAAATACCCCTATCTGGTGGCCGAGATCGACGGTGAGCCGGTGGGCTATGCCTATGCCGGCGTATTTAAAGGCAGGGCCGCCTATGACTGGGCTGTGGAGACCTCGATCTATGTCGCCAAAGACAGAAAACGCTGCGGCATCGGCGGGCAGCTCTACCGGGAGCTGGAAAAGAGGCTGAAGGCGCAGAACATCCTGAATCTGTACGCCTGTATTGCCTATGCCCAGACGGAGGATGAATATCTCACCAATGACAGTGTGGCTTTCCACCAGAAGTGCGGATACACGCTGGTGGGGGAGTTTCACCAATGCGGATATAAATTTGACCGCTGGTACGACATGGTGTGGATGGAGAAGTATTTGGGCGAACACAGTATTCCGGCACCTGACCTCCGGCCGGCTGATAACAGATAAGCAAAACCGCTCTGCGTTACATGGCAGAGCGGTTTTGGTTTATCCCTGTTTTCTTTGCCAGCCCTGTATGCAGAAGGGCAACTCCATCTGGTTTGCTTCCAGCAGTGCCTTATCCAGAAGCACCGCCTCCGCGTCGCCGTCGGCCACGATCTTTCCCCGGGAAATCAGCAGCACCCGCTGGCAGGTGTCCAGGATCATGTCCAGATCGTGAGAGGCGATAAGCTTGGTCTGGGGAAGGGAATTGATGGTGTTGATCACCCGGCGGCGGTTCACCGGGTCAAGGGCGGTGGACGGTTCGTCCATAACGATCATCTCCGGCTCCATGGCCAGTATGGTGGCAATGGCCGCCATGCGCTTTTCTCCGCCGGAGATTTTGTGGTTATGGCGGTGCTTCAGCGCCTGCAGGCCCAGGGTATCCAGCACCTTATCCACCCGTTGCTCCGCTTCTTCCCGGCTCAGGCCATAGTTCAGCGGCCCGAAGATCATGTCCTCATACACCGTGGGCATGAACATCTGATTATCCGAGTTTTGCAGCACAAAGCCGATTTTCTGCCTGATTTGGGGCAGATTTTGTTTGTTCACCGGCAGACCATCCACGAAAATCTCCCCGGAGCCTTTCAGCAGGCCCAGCAGCAGATTCATGATGGTGGACTTGCCCGCACCGTTTGCGCCGATCAGACCCACAGCCTCGCCCTTATTGATGGTGAAGCTCAGATCTTCCAGCACCGGGTGCTCGCCGTCATAGGAAAAACTGACATTTTGAAATTTGACCATTTTGCTTCACCTCACAAACAGGCTGCCCAAAAGGGCGCTGATGTTAACAATTCTTGCGCAGAGAAAGAAAGCCGCGCAAAGCAGGGCATATATAACGCCGGAAACCCGGCAGGGCGGGACCTCCGCGTAAAAGAAGTTGCCCTTGAAGCCCCGCAGCAGCATACTGTTATACAGCTCTCCGGCCCGGTCCATACTGCGAAGCAGAAGCTGACCGAGAAAAGAGCCCCATGCGGAGATATGTATTCCTTTTTGGCCGGGGGCCCGCAGACTGTAGCCCTGACTCATCACGGAGACCTCTTCCAGCATCACGCCGATGTAGCGGTAGGTGAGCAGCAAAAGCGTGGTGATCACAGCGGGGACATGTATTTTTCGAAGCGCTGCGCAGAGCGAGTCAATGGACGTTGTGGCGATGAGCAGGAAGGAGGCCATCAGAGAAAATACCCCCTTCATCATCAGCACCAGCATGGATACCACGCCGCCGCTTATGGTGAGGCCGGCCAGGGAGAGCAGGGGCGTGGGGTCCAGAAAAGGATTGACGATCCCCACCGCGCAGACCAGCGGCAGCACAAAGCGCAGCTTGTGAAAACACAGCCGCACCGGTATACCGGTGATCTGAAACAGCAGCACCGGGTAGAGCAGCATCACGATCAAGCCGGAAAAATCATATTTAGGAAAGGAGACCACTGCCACGATATACAAAATCGTCACCAGCAGCTTGCAAAGCGGGTGAATGCGGTGAATGGGGGAGTCTTCCGCGGCCAGCGCGTCCATCTCCCGCAGCTCAGACCGGGCTCTGGATAATTTGTCCATGAAACATTCTTCCTAAAGAGTTATACAGAGGCATCCAAGGGATGCCTCTAAGACTGTAGACAAAGCTATCGGCAGTGTATAGAATCGCATGGGGAGAGCGCGGAGAGGGGACGGGAGTCCCCTTTCGGCGTTCAATCCATGCTTATTCAGGAGTATTTCTGAATACTCCTGAATAAGTTTTCAAGGCGTCGGACTTTGACGACGCCTTGAGAGGCATCCAAGGGATGCCTCTGTATTATATCATAATATACGCATGAAGTCATCAGGCTTTTGCAGCAGCTTTTTTCTTCCGGAAGAAGCCGCCGCCCAAACAAACCAGCAAGGCCACGGCTGCCACAATGGCGGAGCCCGCAATGCCGGAAACCGAGGTCCCCGCAGCGCTGTCGCTGTTGGCAAAGGCGTAGTCGGGCAGGAAGGCGGTTTTCTCCTGAATGGCGGCTGCCGTATCGGCAGCGGTGCTGGCAATGCCGTAGTTTTCCTCGTCCAGCCCCATGTTTTCACTGTAACCGCTTTCCGCGTTGCCGAACATGGACCACTCCAGACCGTCAGGGTTGCCGCTGGCCTCAAGGCTCAGTCCGCCGCCCACAACCAGGACCAGGACAGCAAGAATAACCAGCGTGGTTTTTACCGAGCGCTTTCCCTGTACAGCCGTGGTGTTGTCCACATCCATCAAAAGCTCCGGGCGGCTTTCATAGACAAAGAGCAGAACGGCGCTGGTGATCAGGCCTTCCACCAGACCGATGGCCAGGTGTATGGGCTGCATAATGCCCACAAAAGCGCCGAAGGGCAGTTCGGTGACGCCGGAAATGCTGGTTTCCAGTACAACGGAGAAGGCGCCCAGCTGCAAGGTGATCACGCAGCCCAGGATAGAGGCCAGGATAATTTTGAGCCGTCCGGCCCCTTTTGCCCCCATGCCGTTAAAGGCTTTACTGTGCATAATGGGCCGCCACAGCAAATAGTAGCCCACAAAGCAGCCGTAAAAGGCCATGTTCCAGCAGTTTGCCCCCAGGGCCAGCAGGCCGCCGTCGGCAAAGAACAGGCATTGTATGGTGAGGATCACCACCATGGATAAAAAACCAGCCTGGGGTCCCAGCAGAGCGGACAGCAGCATACCGCCGCAGAGATGACCGGAAGAGCCGGTGCCGGGAATGGTGTAGTTGATCATCTGGCCGGCAAAGACCAACGCAGAGGTCACCGCCATGGTGGGCAGCTTGGCGGGATCTTCATCCTTCTTCAGGGTTTTCACGGAAGCGCCGACCGTTACTGCGGAAGCGGCGTACATGGTAGCGGCTACCGCCGGGGCCAATAAAGCGTCTGCCATATGCATAGTTCTGCACCTCTCCTGTTTTTGATGACACTATTTTAACAGGACAGAACCGGTATTTTAAGCCCCCCCGGGGGATATTTTTTTCAATTTTTATATATTTTTTCTTCCGTTACCACCAGATCCATGGCAATATCGTGGCTGTCGCAGATGACCTTATCCAGGCGCTGGAGCTCAAAGGCCGCCGCGATCTTCTCCGCTTTTTCGCAGAGGGGGAGGAAGCGGTCGTAATAACCCGCTCCGTGCCCGAGACGGCGAAGCTTTGCGTCAAAGGCCACGCAGGGGAGGATGATGGCGTCGATATGGGCCGGGTCTATCTGCCGGGACCTTTCAACCACAGGCTCCGGAATCCCGTAGCGCTTTTCCGCAAAATCATCCGGGCTGTCCGGCACATAGGCGGACATGATCCCGCCGCCGGCAGTGACCGGGTAGCACAGCCGCTTACCCATAGCCCGCAGCCTTTGATTCAGCCCGCTTACATCCGCTTCGTCATAGGTGGGCATATAGGATAAGATCAGCCCGGCCTTTTGCAGCTGAGGAAGTTCCAGCATCCTTGCGCAGATCAGCCCGCTCTTCTCTGAAAGCTCCGCGCCAGTCATGGCCCGTCTCCGGTCCAGCACAAATTTTCTCTGCTCCGCTTTATTCAAAAATCTTCTCTCTTCCATTTTTTCACCGCCGCTCGATCATCAGAATATTGCTGATTATGCTGTTGCTGTGCTGATGGATATAGCTGAAATACTCGCCCTTGTTGATGTAATACTCCCGGCCCCAAGAGGATATGCGAAGATCGTTCGGCTCACTGCCGGTGACCGTCACATAATGGGCCTTGGTAGAGGAAGCCCGGTGCATTCTGCCCAGACTGTCTTTGCTGTAAAGGGTCACTCTGTTTTCCTGCCAGAAAAGGGGAAAATTCCCGCCAATGGACAGGATCACAGGAATGTCCGCATCCAGCATGTTCTCCACCTTGCCCATCATTTTGCTGCCGGACAGCTGCCAGGAGGCCCGGAAAGGCATATTGTACCGGGCAAAGACCCGGTTTACGCCCAGGGCCAGAGCCGCACCGTTGGTGCCGAAAGGCGGGAGCAGGGGGAGATACCGGTGGCTCAGCTCCATGCACATCCGGTCATATTCTTTCAGCGGTATGGGCCGGGTCTCCGGAGCCTGGCCGCCGCAATGGTATCGGCTCAGATACAAAAGCAGGTCAAGACTGCCGATGACCCCGCAGCCGCATCTGCGGATAACGGCGTTTTCGGACCAGGTCTGGTTCCCGCCGTAAGAGATGATGCCCTCTTTCCTGACCGAGATAAATTCATTTTTCAACGCATGCACAGACATAGACTTCACCCCTGTTTTTTACATTATACTTGATTCTTTTCCTCTTTTCAAGAAATGCAAAAATATAGTGACAAAACCTGCGGTGCAGTGGTAAAATAGCATGATAATTCATTACAGGGATGGATGAACTTGGTCTTCAGTTCTGCGATTTTTCTTTTTGTTTTCTTACCCTGCGTATTTCTGTTATACAGGCTCATTCCCGGGCTAAGGGCGAAAAACATATTGCTTGCCCTGGCAAGCATCGTGTTCTATGCTTTCGGTCAGCTTCAATATGTTCCGCTTTTTCTCCTGTCGGTGCTCATTAACTACTTTTCGGGGCTGATCCTGACTTCGGCGAAAGCGCACCGGAAAATTGTTCTCGCTCTGGCCGTGATCCTCAATCTGGGCATCCTCTGCGTGTTCAAGTATACGGATTTTATCCTTCAAAACCTGAATCTGGCTTTTCACACGGCGCTTGCGCCAACGGGGATCGTCCTGCCCATCGGCGTTTCCTTCTTCACCTTCCAGGGTCTTTCCTATACCATCGACGTATACCGGGACCCCAAATCCGGAACGAAGAATTTTTTAAAGCTGCTGCTGTACATCTCCTTTTTCCCTCAGCTTATCGCGGGGCCCATCGTCAAATACCACGACATCTCCGAACAGATCGACAGCCGCAGCTGCACAGCGGAGGAGACCGCGGCGGGCGTACGCCGCTTCATCACGGGCCTTTCCAAGAAGATCCTGATCTCCAATGCGGTGGGCTACATCGCGGACGCCGTGTTCAACGATTATCTCCACAGCTTTTCCGGCAGCGCCGACTGGCGGCTGCTGTGGCTGGGCGGCATCTGCTATACGCTGCAAATTTACTATGATTTCAGCGGCTACAGCGACATGGCTATCGGTATGGGGCACATGTTCGGCTTCACCATTCTGGAAAACTTCAAGCACCCCTATGCCGCCACGTCTATCCGCGATTTCTGGCGCAGATGGCATGTCTCTCTGTCCTCCTGGTTTCGCGAGTATCTGTACATCCCGCTGGGCGGGAACCGGAAGGGCCGCTTCCGCACGGTTTTGAACCGCATGATCGTGTTTTTTTGCACCGGTATCTGGCACGGCGCCAACTGGACCTTTGTGGTCTGGGGCCTTTGCCACGGTCTGCTGTCCAGCCTGGAGGGCGCGGGGATCATCCCGGCGGAAAAGCTCCAGCGTACAAGGGCCGGGCGGCTTCTGGGGCGGATTTACACCCTGCTTGCCGTAATGCTGCTGTTTGTGGTTTTCCGGGCGGACAGCCTCAGCGACGCGGCCTTGTTTATCGGCTCCATGTTTACCGGCGGCATTACCGCTGAGGGCACGCTCCTTCTCCATGAGCTTCTGAACCCCGCGGCTGTCACGGTGCTGCTGGTCTCTGTCCTCTGCGCCGGGGGCGTGAGCGCCCGTATGCGCAGTGTGGGGGATAAGCTTCAGGCGCGCAATCCCGCAGTGATGCTCTCCGCCAACAATCTGCTGCACCTGGGGCTTCTTGTGCTCTCCGTTTTCAGCCTGTCCCGGGGCGGCTTTAACCCCTTTATCTATTTCCAGTTCTGAGAGGGGGAGAGAGATGAAAAAAAGACTGATCGACATTCTGTTTATCCTCCTGTTTCTGGTCTTGTGCCTGATCCCCAGCCTGGGGATACTGATTTTCGGCGAGAGTGAAGCCGCCGCCAACGAAATTCTCAGCTCCCGGCCCAGCGTCCAAAACCGGGACGGCTCCTTTAACACGGCGCTGCTCTCCGATTTTTCCGATTATATTGCGGACCGCTTTGCCTTCCGGCAGGAGATGGTCACGGCCTGGTCCGCAATCAACGCAAAGGTCTTTTCCGGCTCTGTGGAGGAGCAGGTGATTTTGGGCAGCGACGGCTGGCTCTATTACCGGGAGACCCTTGACGATTATCTTGGCAGAGGCATGAGCGATGAGGAACTGGAATACGCCGCGAGAAACCTGGCTCTGATGCAGGAATACGCGGAAAATCAGGGTGCTGCTTTCGTTTTCACCATTGCGCCCAATAAAAACAGCCTGTACCCGGAGCATATGCCGACGTATTATCCCAAGGGCCATGACGGCTCCAACGCCGAAAGGCTGCCGGCGCTTCTGGAACAATACGGCGTGAATTACGTCGATTTGTTTGAAGCCTTCCGGAATGAGGAAGTGCTGTATTTTTCCACCGATTCCCACTGGAATGCGCAGGGCGCAGCCCTGGCAGCCGACCATATCCTGTCCGGCCTGGGGATGGAGAGCAGCTATTTTTCCGGCAGCTTCATCAATCCCGTCAGCCACCGTGGGGACCTGTATGAGATGCTCTATCCCGCAGGCACCATGACCGAGCCGGACCCGCAGCTCTCCTCCGGTTTCAGCTATATTTGTGAAAATGACCCCAACGGCGGAAACGCCATTACCATCAATACCACCGCAGAGGGCAGGGAAGGCACGCTTCTCTGCTGGCGGGACTCCTTCGGGATCTCTCTTTACCCCTATCTGGCGGAAAACTTCGGCGCGGCCACGTTTTCCCGGGCCTCCGCCTATGATTTGAACCAGATCGAAACCCTGGACGCAGACACGGTGATCATCGAGCTGGTGGAGAGAAATCTGGAGCAGCTGATCACAGCCTCACCGGTTTTTGCCGCGCCAGCACGGCAGCTCAGCATCGGCGCGAAAGGGGAGGAGTGCTTTATCCTTTCCGTCACCGCGCCCAAGGCTGAGGGCGGGCTTACCCATATCACCGGGGAAATTCCCCGCAGCCGCATGGACGCCGGTTCCGGCATTTATCTGGCCGTGGGAGAGCAAATTTTTGAAGCCTGCGTTCTGCGGGGCAGCGATGAAGAGCATCTGTCTTTCTCCGCCTGGATCGCGGCAGAGGATTTGGCGTCTCTGTCCCTGGTCTGCTGCTCAGACAATGTTTTCACCATATATGATACAGAAATGAATTAAAGAAGAGGGTACTGACATGAAAAAATGCAAAAATCTTATTCTGATGCTTCTTGTGGCTGTCATGCTTTTCAGCCTGTGCGCCTGCGGCGGCAGCGAGGAAAAGCCCGCGGACATGGAATCAGTCCTGCCCGGCGCGGAAAGCGGCGTGGAGACCGAGGACCAGGCCCCGAACAGCCCGGCAGAAGAAGCCGAGCCGGAAGTTAACGAGGACAAGGCCCTTGCAGAGAGTATGATCGGCGAGGAGGTCTCCAAGCTCATCGAAGCCATCGGCGAGCCGGAGAGCGCCGACTATGCCGGAAGCTGCCTTGGTCCCGGCGAGGACGGCGAGCTGCATTACGACGGATTCACGGTCTACACCTATAAAGAAGGAGACTCTGAAATCATTCAGAACGTGTTATGAACGCCGCAAAGCATACAATCAGAAAAAAAATCGTAATTTTGATAGCAGCCATCCTGATTCTGGCGATGGCTGCTATTGCCGCGGCTGTATTCTTTTTCGGAACGGCCTGCGTTTATTTCTATACGCCCTCTGATCCCGTTCAGGTCCGAAGAGTTCTGAAGGGGAGTGAAGTTTCCCTTGATCCTCCCACCCCCATAGAGGGCTACACCTTTGTGGGCTGGAAAAATGAACGGGGAGAGCCGGAGTCACGGCAAAGCATAAACGTTTACGAGGATACCTATTATTCCGCGGTCTATTCCGTCGCCCTCAACTGCGAGGCGCACACGCCCTACATGTTTGCGGATGAATACGGCCTTTTCCGGCCCAATGACACCATGACCAGGGGCGAGGCCGCCCAGATGCTCTATTCGCTTCTCAGCGTCAAGGTGAAGGGCAGCGGCAATTTTATCGACGTACCGGCAGACGCCGCCTGTTATAAGGCCGTCGCCGCGCTGAAAGAGCTGAATGTGGTCAGCGGCAGCCGCTTTCACCCGGACGAGCCCATCACCCGCAGGGAGCTTTTGGGGATGCTCTGCGCCTTTTATCCCGCTCTGCCGGAGGAATGTGAATTTGCGGACGTGGATAAGACCGACCCGGACTATGCCATCTTCTGCACAGCCGCCGCTTACGGCTGGATCGACAGCGGAAGCGGGACAGCGCTTCAGCCGGACGCGGAGCTGAGACGGTATGAGATCGCTGTTTTGCTGAACCGCTTTTTAGGCCGGTCTACGGAGGGCGACAGGCCCGACGTAAGGGGTTTTGCCCTTGATGTAACGCCGGAGGACAGCTACTATTCCGATGTGGCTGAGGCGGTGATCGACCACAGCTATTCCCTTGAAGACGGCGCGGAGCACTGGACTTCTGATTTTTCCGCCGCAAAAAGGCCCAAGGGATTCTATCTGGCCGGAACGGAGCTGTACTGTATCTCCAAAGAAGGCTATGCCCTGAAAAACTGCACGGTAAATGGCTTTGCCTTTGATGAAAACGGGCGCTATACCAGCGGCATGCCGGAGCTGGACGAGCTGGTTCAGGAATCTCTGTCCGGCCTTATCACGGATTCTATGGATCAGACGGAAATGCTCCGGGCCATCTATGATTATACCGTGGAGAATTTCACTTATCTGAAGGGCAGTCTCTACGATTTTGGTGACACCTCCTGGCTCAATGACGAGGCCTACGGAATGCTCAGCACCGGCTATGGAAACTGTTACGGCTACGCGGCGGTGCTGTGCCAGTTGGCCAGAGCGCTGGGCTTTGACGCCTGCGTATACAGCGGTACGATCGGTATTGCCGACAGTGAGCACGGCTGGGTGGAGATGGATATAGACGGCCAGACCTATGTCTTCGACCCGGAGATGGAGATGTCATTTTGGGAAGACCAATACCAAACCATCGACATGTTTATGATGACTTACGAGGAAGCGGCAAGATGGCATTACATACGCTGAACACCAAAAAGATCGTTGTGATTCTGCTCTGCCTTGCCTCCGCAGTGCTGCTCTGCGCCTGTGGAAGTCTGTCTGCGCTCTTTGACCGGCTCCTGCCGCTGCCCACGGGAAACAGTGGGGACAGCACAGGGCAGCCTTCTGTTGTGGCTCTGCCGACGGAAACGGAAGCACCGGCCGAGCCTTCTCCTGCGCCTTCTCCCGAACCGGAGGAAATCCACGACACTTATATTGTCAAGATCGCCGGTACACCTTACCGCTCCGAACCCAAAACAGAGCAGGCCAATGTGCTTGGCAGTTTAAGTATGGGTGACAAGGTGGTCTGCATTGAGGATGAGGGCGAGTTCATGCTGGTGGAGCTTTCCGATGGACAGCAGGTCTGGTGTGCTTCCTGGTATCTGCAGGCAGAGGATCCGAAGCTGGAAGCGCAGCGGTCCGCATGCTTTCTGGCGGAAAGGACCGGAACAGACACTTATGTCCCCATTGAGGGAGAACCGGTATATTGCTGCACCGCGACCATGCTGAACTGCCGGGCAGAGCCCAGCACCACCTGCACTATTCTCTATCAGATCGTTATGGGCTCCCAGGTAACTGTCCTTGGACGGGACGGGGATTTTTATCTCTGCCGGCTTCCCAACAGCGGGATCGCCTACTGCTCGGTAAATTACCTCTCCAGTGAGGCGACCTATGTGGATCTGGACGGCGCGGTAGACCTGCGCGTTTTTATGCCCGGAGCGGAATTTGACCTGCTTTTTGCCTCGCCAAACAATATTAGCGGCGAAGCCATGTACCCGCCTATCCCCCTTTTGGAAGAGACCACCGCCGACAAACTGATGCAGGCCTACAACATCTTTCGCGAGGACGGCTACACCATCAAAATTTACGACGCGTACCGCCCCAAATCGGCCCAGTATAAGCTTTATGACATCGTTCAGGACTCCCGCTTTATCGCCAATCCCTACGAGGGCAATTCCTGGCATCAGCGGGGAAGAGCAGTGGACATCTCCCTTGTGAATCTGGCCACAGGGGAGGAACTGGAAATGCCTACACCTATGCACACCTTCTCCCTGGACGCGGCCAGAAGCAGCTACAAATCCTGGAGCGTGGAAGCCCAGAAAAATGTGGACTATATGACGAAAGTGATGACCTCGGTGGGCTTCGGCACCATTGAGACCGAGTGGTGGCACTTTGAATATACAGGGCCCGGCGGCATGATGGATAAAGATATTGACCTGAGTGCCCTGACCTACCGCCCTGTTTCCGAATATGTTCCAAAAGACTGAGAAAAAGAAAACAATCGGAGGACTGAAATGCTGGATTTTCTGAGACAAGAGGGAATAAACGCCCAAATAATCCAAAAAATCGAAGATTTTCGTAATACATATCCTGTCAACGATGAGATGGCCGGGCGCGTCCCCGCACCCAAATACCATTATTACGGGAAAGATGTGTGGGAAAAGGCACTGACGGCCTTGCTTTCCGGGGAAAATCTGCTGCTGGTGGGCCCCAAGGCCACCGGAAAGAATGTTTTGGCGGAGAATCTGGCCGCGGTTTTCGGTCGGCCGGAATGGGACATCTCCTTTTACCTGAATACGGACGCCGCCTCTCTCATCGGCACGGACACCTTCATGGACGGGCAGGTCTCTCTGCGCCACGGGCCTATCTATCAGTGCGCCGAGTTCGGCGGCTTTGGGATCCTGGACGAGATCAACATGGCAAAAAACGAGTCCCTTGCGGTGCTCCACGCCACGCTGGACTTCCGGCGGATCATTGACGTCCCCGGCTATGAGCGCATCAATCTTGCCCCCTGCACCCGCTTCATCGCCACCATGAACTATGGCTATGCCGGTACCCGGGAGGTAAACGAGGCTCTGGCTTCCCGCTTCATGGTCATCAATATGCCCATCATTTCCCGGGACAATCTGAAAAAGCTGCTCATGGCCCAGTTTCCCAGCCTTTCGGAGAAATACGCGGATCAGTTTTCCGACCTGTTTCAGGAGATCCGCAGCAAATGCGACAGCGCGGAGATCTCCACAAAGCCCCTGGACCTGCGCGGTCTGATCGCCTCCCTGTCCCTGGTGAAAAACGGCCTGAGCACCGGGCAGGCGCTGGAGATGGGCATTATCAATAAATCCTTTGACGATTTTGAGCGGCAGCTGGTCTCCGATATCATCCACGCCCGAATCCGCGCCGACCTTTCTGCCGCAGATTTGTTTGCACAATGAACCAGGTATCTGAGCTTCAGAAAAAACGCGCCGTAAACATCATCTGGAACGCCGCGCAAAATTATGATTTCAGCCCCGATTTTAAGGCCTACGATAAAGAGGGCCAGGCGGAGCTTTACTGGAATACCATCATCGGCGCGGTCCGGCGTCATTATGATTATCCGCGGATCGAAAAGGTCTTTTTGTCCTTCCAGCAATACGAGGACGCGGACACCTATGAGGGCCTGCTCTGGCTGGGGCTGGAAAACTGCGTTTACGGCCGGGAGGTCAAAGACCGCCCCGCCCTCAGTTATCTGCGGGAGTGCTATGCCCGGCAATTTATCGCCGAATATAAGACGCCGGATGACCTTCAGCTGTACGACGCGCTGGCCTATGCCCATTACTGCCGCGTTCTGGGCCGGGAAGTGCGTATGGATAAATACAGCGTGAAGCTCCTGGACGAGCTGGAATTTCCGCCGGAGATCACCACGGAGGAGATCCTTGCGCGGGCGCAGGACCTGTTTCAGCGCTGGTTCCAAATCAGAACCGAGGAGCGGAAAAAGGAGAAAAAAACGCGTGCGCTCCCGGGTCTGAAGAAGAGGAAGGACAGCAAAGGCCGTTTTCGTAAATTCGGTATCGGCTTTGCCGATCACCCGGACAATGTATATGGCGGCGCCGACGTCTCCGGCCGGGCTGACCCCAATGTGCTGCATACCAAAATGACCGCCGCGGAGCTGCGGGAATTTATGGAGACAAAATACGGCAAGCCCATCTATTCTCCAAGCAAAAACGCGGAGATCGAACGCAGCCTGTGCAGCGGCAATCATGCCGACTGTCATCTGCATTTTACCAAAGGGGAGCCGGTAAAGGGCAAAATCCAAAACGGTTTTGAGGCCCTACAGAAGACCCGGGAAGCGGTGCAGATCCAGAAAAACCGGGATTTCTATCAGAAGAATCTGGCGCAGAACCGCACTTCCATCGCAAAGCTCACTGCGAAGATTCAAAACTCCGTCCTGCTTCACCTGCAGCCGGCTCCGGTCAAGGCCAACGCCGGGCGGCTCAACGGCAGCGCGGTGTGGCGCGCCCTGCTGCTGAACGATGACAAGGTGTTTATCAAAAACGAGCAGGACAATATGGGCGATCTGAGCGTGGACATCCTTTTGGACGCCTCCACCTCCCAAAAGAGAAGGCAGGAGATCGTGTCCACGCAGGGCTATATGATCGCGGAGAGCCTCACCCGCTGCGGCATACCCTGCCGGGTCATGTCCTTTTGCTCTATGACGGGTTATACCATTCTGCGCGTTTTCCGGGACTACAATGAGCCCAAGGGCAACAGCAAAATATTCGAATATGTGTCCAACGGCTGCAACCGGGACGGCCTGGCCATCCGCGCCGCCCGTTATCTGATCTCCCAGGAGCGGTATGAGCACCGCATCCTTATTGTTTTGTCCGACGTCAAGCCCAACGATGTCTGCAAGATCCACGGAAAAGGGGAGGGGGAGCTGATCCCCTACGAGGCAAACGCCGGGGTAACGGACACCGCTTACGAGGTCCGCAAGGCCCGGGCGGAGGGCATATCGGTCATCTGTGTTTTTACCGGCGTGGACGAGGACATCCCTTCCGCAAAGCTGGTCTACGGCCGGGACTTTGCCAGAATACAGTCCCTTGACCTGCTTGCCGATACCGTCGGCACATTGCTGCAAAATCAGATAAGAAACATTTAATACTATTTTCCAATAAAAAGTAGACACTTTTTTATTGGAAAGACGCCGCGCTGACGCGCTATGAAAAGTAGTCTTTGTCTACTTTTCATGGGAGTCTAGTATGACGTAGCCGAAATAATGGCCATAAAAAATACGGAACACATCAAAAATGTGTTCCGTATTTTTTGATCGATTTTCTTATTTCGCCAGGACCTTTTTCAGCCGTGCGTAGCGGGGGAGGGAATTTACCAGAGGCAGCTTGGGCTCGCCCTGAATGAGGGGCAGCACATAGTCGATAAACTCGTGCTTCAGGCCGTTTTGCTCCTCGTTGATCCACTCCAGGGGGACCTTCTTCTCGTAGTTTGCCACGGAGGACAGGGGCAGAAGCTCCATCTCGCAGGTGTACTGGCCGTCCACATACACGCGCTTGAAGGCCACCATCTTGCCGGTGACGCCCTGGACTGCCGCTTCAACGGCGGTCTTGCCAGCGGTAAAGGCCTCGTTTACGTCGGTGGCGGAAGCCAGATGTGCGCCGCAGCGCTGGAGCAGGCTCAGCTCGATGCCGCGGACCTTCGCGCCGGTGCGCTCCTTGACCAGCTCGGCCAGGGTAGATGCAAGGCCGCCCAGCTGGGCGTGACCAAAACCGTCGGTAGCGGAGGTCTTTGCCTCGGACACAAAGCGTCCGTCCGCGTAGTGGATGCCTTCGGAAACCGCCACGAGGACCTTTCCGTTTTCGGCGTAAACTTTCTCCACGTCGGCATAGAATTTGTCCAGATCAAAATCACACTCGGGGAGATAAATCAGGTCCGGGCCGGAACCGAACTCGGTGGCCAGAGCGGCGCTGGCGGCCAGCCAGCCGGCGTGGCGGCCCATGATCTCCACGATGGTGATCATGCCGTTGTCGTAAACTCTGGCGTCCTTGTTGATCTCCATGCAGGAGGTGGCGATATATTTTGCGGCGCTGGCAAAGCCGGGGCAGTGGTCGGTGCCGTAAAGGTCGTTATCAATGGTCTTGGGAACGCCCATAACGCGGCACTCATAGCCCACAGACTCCATATAACGGCTGACCTTGTTGCAGGTGTCCATAGAGTCGTTGCCGCCGTTGTAGAAGAAGTATCTCACATTGTATTTCTTGAAAATCTCAAGGATCCGCTTGTAATCGGTGTCGTCCACTTCGGGATCGGCGATCTTGTAGCGGCAGGAGCCCAGCTCGGAAGAGGGGGTGTGGAGCAGCAGCTCCAGCTCGGCGGGATCTTCCTCGTCCATAATGTAGAGCTTATCCTCAAGCACGCCCTTGATGCCGTGGGCCGCGCCGTACACCGTGGTGATCTCCTCCGCGTCGAGAGCAGCGCGGATTACACCGTAAGCACTGGCGTTGATGACAGCGGTGGGACCGCCGGACTGACCGAAAATGCAGGATCCTATAAGTTTCTCACTCATATCTTTTTGCCTCCGTCAAAATTATTAAGAAAAATTTGCTGGTTTTCTTGCATGTGCTTCTTGATTATACAACAGTTTGAGGATATAATATAAATGCAAATTTGTAAATATGCCAAATCACCAAATTTGCAGAAAATTGTAAGGGAGTTAACTGATTATGCCTCTGGTAACAACAAAAGAAATGTTTGAGAAAGCCTACAACGGCGGATACGCCGTCGGCGCATTCAACGTAAACAATATGGAGATCGTGCAGGGCATCACCGAAGCCGCGAAGGACCTGAATGCACCGCTTATTCTTCAGGTGTCCAAGGGCGCCCGTGCTTACGCAAACCATACTTACCTGATCAAGCTGGTTGAGGCCGCTGTGATTGAGACCGGCCTGCCCATCGCCCTGCATCTTGACCACGGCGACAGCTTTGAGACCTGCAAGAGCTGCATTGACGGCGGTTTTACCTCCGTAATGATAGACGCGTCCTCCAAGACCTTTGAGGAAAATATCGCCCTGACCCGTAAGGTTGTTGAATATGCCCATGACCGCGGTGTCGTGGTCGAGGCCGAGCTGGGCACCCTGGCCGGCGTAGAGGACGAGGTCAATGTCTCTGCCGAGAATTCCTCCTACACCCGTCCCGAGGACGTTCAGGAATTTGTTGAGCGCACCGGCTGCGACTCTCTGGCTATTGCCATCGGCACCAGCCACGGCGCATACAAGTTCAAGCCCGGCACCAAGCCCCAGCTCAGATTTGATATTCTGGAAGAGGTCTCCCGCCGCCTGCCCGGCTTCCCCATCGTTCTGCACGGTTCCTCTTCCGTTCCCCAGGAGTTTGTGAAGATGATCAACGAGAACGGCGGCAATATGCCCGGCGCTATCGGCGTGCCCGAGGATCAGCTGAGAAAGGCTGCTTCCATGGCCGTCTGCAAGATCAACATTGACTCCGACCTGCGTCTGGCCATGACCGCAACGATCCGCAAGTACTTCAACGAGCATCCCGATCACTTTGATCCCCGCCAGTATCTCAAGCCCGCAAGAGCAGCAATTAAGGACATGGTCGCTCACAAGATCGTAGACGTTCTGGGCTGCGACGGAAAGGCATGAGCCACAGGTAAACAGAGAAAACATAGGAGGTGGCTGAATGGGCAAACATTCTGAAAAACAAAATGAGGCTTCCACAGTAAAAAGCCAGAACCAAGGCGGTCTGAACAGTATCATTGTTATCCGGCTGATCATCGCCTCACTGATCTTTGCCGTATCACTGATCGTCAAAATGCCTTCTTTGGTCCGCATACTGCTGCTCGCCCTGTCTGTTGTGGTTTCCGGCTATGACGTGGCCCTTGACGCGGTCAACAGTGTGGAGTCGGGAGACTATTTTGCCACCCCCATCGTTATCGTATTCGTTGCCGTAATTTCCTTTTTCATCGGCTTTGGTCTGGAAGGCGCTGCCTTGATGATGTTCTATCAGATCGGCCAGATCCTCATCGCTTACGCAAAGGAACGCACGGTTAAATCGGCAAAGGAACTGCTGTGCTACTCGGATGATGAAACGGTGGAAAAAGTCACCGGCATTATTGAAGAAGAGAACGCCGGAAAAATGACGATGGAGTCAGCGGTTGGCTCTGCCGCGTCCTTTATCCTTAAAATCGCTCTGGGCATTGCGGTTTTGTATGCGGTGCTGATCCCCATCTTCACCAATTTGAGCTTTGCCGTCTCTATCCACAGGGCCCTCACCATTATCGTCATTGCTACGCCTTTGTCCGTTGTGGTGGCCATGCCCCTTACCGGCATCATCGGCATTTGCTACAGTGCGCAGTTCGGCGTTATCTTTAATCGCGCTGCGGCCATGGAAAAAGCGGCCGAGGTAGATACAGCGGTTTTCGATAAGCCTGGCGTTTTTGCGGACGATCATCCCAAGCTGGTATCGGTCCAGTCTGACTTGCTGGATAAAAGCACATTTATGAATTTTGCCGCCCACGCTGTTTATTATTCCGAACAGCCCTTTGCCAAGGCCATATCTGACGCGTTCACTCTTGACTATAAGCTTGATCTGATCTCTGATTTTCAGGATATTCCCGGCTGCGGTGTAGAGCTGAAGATCAACGGTGCCCATGTCACGCTGGCAAACCGTGAGCTTTTCGCCAGCAGGGGAGAGGCTGTTCCTTACGAGAACGCCAAGGAAAACTATCAGATGTACTATATGATGGTCTCCGAAAAGTATGTGGGCAAGATCGCCCTTACCAATGAGTTTTACGGTGAGGCTGAGCAGCTCGCGCCGGACCTGAAGGCCATCGGCTTTGATAAATGCATCCTCCTGACGGAAGACGGAAAAGAGGAGAGCGAGCTTGCGGCCACAGAGCTGGAATTTGATGAGGTATACGGCGAGTGCGACACGGAGAGAAAGCTCCGCCTGATCAACGACCTGAAAGCAAGCAGAGACACGCAGATGATGTATGTCTACGCAAACGGCTTCGATGCCCACAGTGCGGCAGATCTGGATGTCAGAGTCAACAGAAAAGGCAAATTTGCCGATATTCTCGTCATTCCCGAGTATATCGCCAATCTGCCCCTTGCTCTGCAGCTTTGCTCCAGAGTCCGTGAAGTGGCGGCAGAAAACGCCATATTTGCTTTCGTTGTCAAAGCAATTCTGATTTTCCTCAGTCTGACCGGTTACTGCAACATCTGGTTTGCCATCTTTATTGACATGGTGGCGGCCCTGGCGACCATTCTGAATTCCATCAGGGTGACAAGCCCGTCCCTGATCGGCATACTGAGATACAAAGCCGGAAAATAGAAAAGATACGATAAAAAATGAGGATGGATAAGAATCCATCCTCATTTTTTGTTGACTTTTTCTACAAAACGGAGAAAAGCTCTTTGGCCCTGCTCGTCTCGTTTGAATACACCGGCGTCCTCCAACACCTGCTGGAAAACGGCGCCCACCTCACGGTGGAGGATATCCTCCGTATTTTCCGGGGTAAAGGTGTATTTTTCTCTCAGTTCATCCACCCATTCGGCGTGTTTCGCAAGAGTATTATCGGAGCGGATATCCGCATTGTCCAGGATCGCCTGCCGCAGCAGGGCAAGCTCCGTTTTCAGACGGGAGGGGAGAACGGCAAGGCCCATTACTTCGATCAAGCCGATGTTCTCTTTTTTAATATGGTGCAGCTTTGCATGGGGATGAAACAGCCCCAAGGGGTGCTCCTCCGTGGTCAGATTGTTTCGCAAAACCAGGTCAAGCTCAAAGTTTTCATCCCTCTTGCGGGCGATGGGCGTTATGGTGTTATGGGGCACACCCTCCGTCTCCGCAAAAATAGATACCGCCGGATCGCTGTAAGCCCGCCATGCAGAGAGGATCTTGTCCGCAAGATCAATGATCCTTTTGCTGTCCGGGCACATAAGACGGATGACCGACATGGGCCAGCGGACGATACCCGCCTTCACGTCCTCAAATCCTTCAAATTCAAGAGGCATTTCGACCGGCGCTTTTGCCATGGGAAATTCATAGTGACCACCCTGAAAATGGTCATGGCTCAGAATGGAGCCGCCCACAATGGGGAGATCGGCGTTTGAGCCGACAAAGTAATGGGGAAACTGCCGGACAAAATCAAAAAGCTTGCAGAAGCAGGCCCGGTCAATTTTCATGGGCGTATGCTCCCGGTTCAATACAATGCAGTGCTCATTAAAATACACATAGGGGGAATATTGCAGATACCACTGGGAATCCGCAATGGTCACCGGGATGAGCCGGTGATTCTGCCTGGCTGGGTGATTCATTCTGCCGGCATAGCCCTCGTTTTCGCTGCATAGCTGACATTTGGGGTAATCGGTCTGGGGTGCATTTTTGGCTGCGGCGATGGCTCTGGGGTCCTTTTCCGGCTTGGACAGGTTGATGGTGATGTCAAGGCCGCCATATTCGCAGTCATAGGTCCATTTCTGGTCCTTTTTGATCCTGTCCCGGCGGATATAATTGGTGTCCTGGCTGAACTGATAATACCAGTCCGTGGCACTCTCCGGACTTTGGGAATAAAGATCGAAAAATTTCCGGCGTACCTCATGGGGAAAGGGGGTCAGCGCACCCATCAATTTGGTGTCAAACAGGTCCCGGGCGACGATGTTGTCCTCCAGTATGCCCCGGCGGCAAGCGTCGTCACAGAGGGCACCGAGAATCTCGTGCAGGGGAGCGGTGATGGGTCCTTTGCCCTCAGCGCTGTCCAGCTCCAAAAGGCTGTTATAGGCGTAAACCCTATCCTCATCCTCAATAAGGCCGCTGTCTGCGGCGTAGTTTACCAGTGCGTCAAGATACGCTTTCATACCTGTTCCTCCAGTAGCTTACTGCCATGACGGCATATGCATGCCTTATAATATAATATTAATAGAAAATAAAATCAATACTCCCGGAAAACATACAGCTTCCGAATATGCTATTGACAAAAAGAAAAACCTATTTTATAATCATTTCATCAGGGGACGGGAAAGACCGTTCCGTTCTCTTTCTCCCCCTTTTGGTTCGCATAATATCAATTAAACGAACTTCATACCGTAAAAAACGCCCTTGGGAGATGATCTCATGAATATAGACGAAATTAACGACGCGCCAGACATTTTGATGGAGTTTCTGGATTATCACTCCACCATACGGGGCCATTCAGACAAAACTGTCGCCGGTTACTATCTGGATCTGAAGATCCTTTTCCGCTATCTGAAACGCCGCAGAGGTCTGGTTGACCCGAAGACGCCTTTTAATGAAATCGACATCACAGATATTGATATTGATTTCATTAAAACCATTAAAATTGAAGAGCTGTACCGCTACCAGTCCTTTTCACCTGAGTATCTGGGCACTTCTCAGTCGCTCTCCGCGGCCAGCCGCTGCCGCCGGACCTCTTCGGTCAAATCCTTTTTCAATTATCTGACCGTAAAGCGCCATCTGCTGGATTTCAATGTTTGTCAAGAACTTGACATGCCCAAGCGTCAGGCGTCTTTGCCCAGGTATCTTGAAGAATCTGAATGTGAACGGCTTCTGGCCGCCTGCGAAGGCCCCTTTGCGCTGAGAGATTACTGTATTCTGATGCTTTTCATGTCCTGCGGCCTGCGGGTCTCCGAACTGGTTTCTCTCAACACCACAGACATCTATGAAGATCACGTCCGCGTTCTGGGCAAGGGCAACAAAGAACGCATGGTGTACTTTGCCGAAGGCTGCCGGGAGGCCATCGACGACTATCTCTCTGTACGTGACGGCGAAAATCTGCCGCCGGAGGATAAATACGCGCTGTTTATCAGCCGCGATCACCGGCGGATCAGCGTTAGGGGTGTACAGAAAAGGGTGGATAAAAAGCTGAAGCTGGCCGGTCTGGACGCCAGCCGCTATTCGCCCCATAAGCTGCGCCACACCGCCGCCACACTGATGCTGAAAAACGGCGTGGACACCAGAGCCTTGCAGGAAGTGCTGGGGCACAGCAATCTGAACACCACGCAGATCTATACCCATTTGGACAACGCCTCACTCCACGAGGCGGCCATGGCCAATCCCATCGGCCGAAAGCACAAATCCGAAATTGAGGAATAAAAATGATATAAACTTATATAAAAGTGAGCGAGTGCATTTCACTCGCTCACTTTTCCGTTACCGGCAGCACACCGCCGATATCAAATATGGGATAATGTGTTATGTAAACCGGTTTGATCTTTCTTGCCGCTAAAAACTGCTCTATAGCAGCTTTGTCGGGATGCCGGTCCAGCGTGCCGGTAAATGCGAGAATATCGGCTGCGATTTTGAAAGCCGCGCCGCCGATAAAGCCATAAGGAAAACCATCCAGGGCAATAAATCCCGGACGGATCACAAGGACGTCGATCCCGTTTTTTCTTGCGGCGGCCGCTATTCCCCTGTCCGCCGTAATAATGGACTTTTCATCCACAATACAAACCGAACAGCGGGCATAGCCCTGTTTACAGGCGATCATCCGGTATCCCTTTTCGCTTGTGAAATAATTCACTATTTCCGCGCAGCTTACGCCCGGCGCAGCCATGATATTTTTCCCGAATGCACAGCAATTCAGCTGGGCATCCTGGGGATATTCTGGTTCCTGCGTGATTTCCGCAAATGAAACGGCAAATCCCCTGCTCTGCATGGATTCTGCAAATTTGCTCCCTTTCAGATAAGGGGCCAGAAGCAGGTCCTTCCCTCCCCTATGAAATACGGCGAGATCAGCATGTCCGGACAGCCGTTTATCCACACAGGGGTTATCAGGAACTTTTATTGCATCAATACCCCGTTCTTTCAGTGGATTATATAAAATGTCGAAATATTTTTCTCCCAAAAGCACTTCTGCCGCCCGACGTGGGAGGTTGGGAGAAGCCACAAATTCAGCCATTTTTTCTTAAAACAGCAGCCAAAGCCTCGGAAATATTTTTTACCGGGATGAGTGTCAGCCCCTCAAACTGTTTTAAATCGTCCTTCGCATGGGCCGGAATGACGCAGCGGCGAAAGCCGAGACGGGATATTTCGGAAAGGCGCTGATTGATGACGCTGACGCTGCGGATCTCGCCGGATAGACCCACCTCGCCGATAGCGGCAAGATCCGCGCCCAAAGGACAGTCCAGGAAGCTGGAGGCGATGGCAAGCACCGTGGCCAGGTCCGCCGCCGGCTCATCAAGGCTCAATCCGCCGATGACATTGATATAAGTGTCGCAGCCAGAGACCTGGAGCCCTCCCCTTTTTTCCAGTACAGCCAGAAGCATGGCGGCCCGGTTATAGTCAATGCCATTGCTTCGCCGTGAGGCGTTGTAGCCGGAGGGGCTGACAAGGGCCTGCACTTCCGCCAGAATGGGCCGTGTGCCCTCCACAACGCAGGCCACGCAGGTCCCCGGGGCGTTTTGGGGACGGCCTGCCAGCAGGGCCTCTGAGGGATTTTCCACGCAGTTCAGACCCTCTTCATCCATCTCAAAAACGCCGATCTCATTGGTGGAGCCAAAACGGTTTTTCACCGCGCGAAGCAGGCGGAAACTGGTGTTGCGCTCGCCCTCAAAATAAAGCACGCAGTCCACCATATGTTCAAGCACTTTCGGCCCGGCGATGCTGCCCTCTTTGTTGATATGGCCCACCACGAAAACCGTCAGACCCTTTTCCTTAGTGAGACGCATGATGCGCATAGTACACTCCCGCACCTGGCTTATGCTGCCCGGTGCGGAGTCCACATTGGCGTCGGAAACGGTCTGAATCGAGTCGATAATGACGATCTCCGGTTCCAGTTCGTCGATACATGCCGCAATGCTGTTTATATCCGTCTCGGCCAGGACATATACTTCCGCGTTGTCCACGCCCAGCCGAACGGCCCGGAGCTTGAGCTGCCGTTCGCTCTCCTCACCGGTGACATAGAGGATCTTTCGTCCGCTGTCCACACAGCCGCACATCTGCAGCAGCAGTGTGGATTTTCCGATTCCCGGCGCGCCGCCCACAAGCACCAGAGAGCCCACAACTGCACCGCCGCCCAGCACCCGGTCCAGCTCGGCTATGCCGGTGGAAAAGCGGATCTCGGCGGACATATCCAGCTCAGAGATCTTCTTGGGCTTTGCTGTACTCCGCGTTTTTGCATAGGTGTTGCTCCTGCCTGCGCGGGAGTCGATTTTCAGCTCTGTCAGGGTGTTCCACGCGCCGCATGAGGGGCACTTCCCTGCCCAGTTAGCTGTTTCGTTGCCGCATTCGCTGCAGCAGTATATGGTCTTTTGTTTGGGTGGCATATTTATCTCTCCTGTAGTATCTAAGCTTCTGCTGTCCCGCCGGTATATTGAAGAAAAGAGCACATGAGCACCAGGGCCAGAGAAAGCTGATAGCTGTCATCTTTAAGTTTCAGGACGTCAAAGTTATTGGACATGAATCCGCACTCCACCAAAATCGCCGGGCATCTGACATGGGCGGTAATATACAGCTTCTCCGAAGCCGGTTCCGCCACCCGCCTGTTTTCCGGATCAAGGCAGGAGATCAGGTTGTTGTGCGTGAGCGTTCCCAAAACATCGCTGCCTTCATTTTTGGCGTACAAAACCTGGGCTCCGCTGGGCTGGGCCGTGGGAAAACAGTTTTGGTGGATACTGAATAAAATGGCGTTGGGCACCGCGTTGATGATCTCTGTGCGGTGTACCAGATCCTCATGCTCGCTGTATGAGGCGGCGTCGGTCCGCCAACTGTCATCCTCCCGGGTCATCACAGTCCCTTGCCCCACAAACTCGGCAAGGGCGCGCAGCTTCAGGGCGATGGCCAGATTGATATCGCTCTCTTTTGTGCCGTCTGTGGATATGGCCCCGCCGTCTATGCCGCCGTGGCCCGGGTCGATCACCAGGGTGTTGGCAGCTACCATGCGTGTCTCTGTCTGAACCGCCACTGTGTCCAGATAAACGGCGATCACTGCGGAGACCACGCAAATGCACATAATCAAAATGAAAATATTTCTTGGGCTTACAAGCTTCATATTGTGTTGCACAAAACCGCTCCCATGATAAAGAGGCAGAAAGTATTATATATACTTTTCTGCCTCAAGTCAAATCTATTCCTTATTATAATAGAATACAGATCAGCCCGCCGCTGCCCTCGTTGATGATCCTTTGCAGCGTTTCTTTCAGCTTCTGCTTGGCACTTTCGGGCAAGGCCTCTATTTTGGCGTTCAGCCCCTCCTCCGCGATATCGTTCAGGGATTTTCCAAAAATATTGGACTGCCATATCCGGTTCACGTCCCCGTCAAAGCCCTGCAGGAGGAAGTTGATGATGTCCTCCGAGGCGGTCTCGCCGCCGATGGCCGGTGTCACCTCTGTTTCAATATTGGTCATGAGCATATGGATCGCCGGTGCGCTGGCTTTCAGTCTGACGCTGTACCGGCCGCCCTGACGGACGATCTGCGGCTCCTCCAGCTGCATCTGGGCGGAGTCGGGCATCACAACGCCGTAGCCCTTTGTACGCACATCTTCAAGGGCGGTACGCAGCTTGTCGTAGTCGGCCTTCACGGCGCTCATCTCGGTCAGGGTGGAGATCAGGTCGGCGTCATTATTCACGGTGATCCCGGTCTGCTCGCTGATGGTCCGGTAATACAGGGCTCTGGGAAGCTGCATGGAAATATTCATGGCTCCCCGGCCCAGGTCGTTTTTCTCCAGCTTCACACTGCTGATATTTTCATTCTGCCCCAGTACAGAGATCAGTGTATAGCCGTCCTTGATCTTTACGGTGTCCTCCGCAGCTTCAAGGATACTGGAAAACAGGCCGGATTTCAGTTCGTTGCCGTCCGGCAGGGCGTCCAGCCATTCGGGCAGGAAGATCCCCAGGGATTTCAGCGGAAATTCCTCCAATACGGCCCGGAGCACCTGGGTCAGTTCCTCCTCGCCAGTATTCAGGCAGTCGATGCACAGGCATTTTACGTCATACTTTTCCGCGATCTCCGCCGCAATAGCAGCCGCCTCCTCCGACTGGGGCGCCGCGCTGTTGAGCAGCACTACAAAGGGCTTGCCGATGCTCTTCAGCTCCCGGATGACCCGTTCCTCGGGCACCAGGTATTTCTCTCTGGGGATATCGCAGATACTTCCGTCGGTGGTGATGACGATGCCGATGGTGGAGTGTTCCGCGATCACCTTGTGGGTCCCCTTCTCCGCCGCTTCGGTCATGGTGACCTCATTGTCAAACCAGGGTGTGGTCACCAGCCGCTCCTCGCCGTCCTCAAACTGGCCGGACGCGCCGTCCACCATATATCCCACGCAGTCAATGAGCCTTACGGACATCTGTGTGTTCTCATCCAGCTTTACCGCCACCGCGTCCTCCGGCACGAATTTGGGCTCCGCCGTCATGATCGTTCTGCCGGAGCCGCTTTGGGGCAGTTCGTCTCTGGCTCTCTCCCGCATGTAGGTGTTATCAATGCGCGGGATCACCATGGATTCCATAAAGCGCTTGATAAATGTAGATTTCCCGGTTCTGACGGGCCCGACAACGCCAAGCATGAAAGCCCCGTCTGTCCTTGCTGCTATGTCACGATAGATTCCTGTATCCGTCATAATGAATGCCTCCGCTCTCATGTTCTCGTTTGTACGAGTTTATGAGCAGCGGAGGCATGTTATGACAGGCTATTCATCGTTTGCTTCAGAAGAAATCCACGACCTGTCCGTGGGTTTCGGAGAGCGCAAATTCCACCTCAGGGAAAGTATTTTTCAGTAATCCCTGCAACGCAGCCATGACCGGGTTTTCCGTGCAGAAATGGTCGGCGTCGATCAGGTTCAGGCCAAGCTCAGCGGCCAGCAGAAACTGGTGGTACTTGATATCTGCCGTCACATAGGTGTCGCAGCCCAGCGTGAAGGCGCGTTCGACACTGTCGCCGCCGGCGCCGCCCATAACGGCCAGCTTCTGTACCGGCCGGCCGGCGTTATAATACCGCAGGCCCTTTGTTTTCAAGATCTCCTTGCAGCGGATAAGAAACTCTTCCATACTGACAGGCTCAGGAAGGGTCCCGATCCTTCCGCAGTTTTCCTCGTCCAGGCCTCTTTCCGCTGTGGCGCCCAGAGCGGAGATCAGCACGTCATTCACGCCGCCCAGGGCAATATCCAGATTGGTGTGCATGGAGATGACGGCAATGCCGTTTTCCGCAAGCCGAAGCAGCTTCTCCCCATCTCTGCTCTCATCCGTAAATTTCTTCAGCGGCGTAAACAAGAGCGGGTGGTGGGACAAAATCAGCTCAACCTGCTTCTCCCTTGCCTCGTCGATCACCCAGTCTGTCACGTCCAGCGACAGCAGCGCCTTTTTCACTTCCCTGTCGCCCCGGCCGGTCTGAAAGCCGGCGTTGTCAAAGCTGCACTGCAGCTCCAGAGGGGCTATATTGCAGAGAAAATCATAGATATCCTTTATTCTCGTCATTTGCTCTTCTCCTTCATTTCCCGCAGCTGGGCGCAGATCTGCTTTTTCAGCGCCAGAGTCCATGGCGCACAGTCCTTTGCTCTTTCAAGTCCTTTTATCCCTGTCTCAAAACGCGAAATCAGCGTGTCAAGAAATTCTACGAAAAGGGCGTTTTTCCGGGCAAGGGCGAATTCACCGGTATACAGCTCTGCCAGGGAGAGGGGCGTGTTTTCCTTTATGCGCGCCCGAATGATCTGATAGATAATGCCGCCGTCCCTGACCAGCACTTCATCCAGAAATTCATATCCGTTGTAAGCAAGCCAGTACCTTACCACCTCGGCCTTGGTCACGGGCTGCAGAATCAGGGTATAGTCCGGCGTCATGCACCACTCCGCCCGGTCAAGTATGCCGCAGATGGTATCACCGCCCATGCCGGCGATCAGTATGGTATCTATAGCCGATGGGTCGCAGCCGTCCAGCCCATCACAGAGGATAAAATGGATTTTATCTTCAACGCCTGCACTTGTGGCGGAGCGTCGGGCGGCCTGAAGGGGACCGGGCTTAATATCTGAGGCGATGATATTTCCCGCATACCCGCTTTGGGCCAGGGCGGTGGGAATATAGCCGTGATCTGTGCCCACGTCAACAAGTCCCTTGCCCTCGCCGATCAGCGCATAGATGGCTTCCAGTCTTTTGTTCATGGAATCCTCCCTAAAAAAGAAAAGCCGGATAAGTTCCGGCTTTTGATCAGACAGTGAGAATGAAAGCTTTCAGCTCTTCAATAAATTCGTCGGGGTCAACACCGTGAACTGCGCAAGCCTGCTCCAGAGTCTCGCCGCTGGCCATAGCACAGCCCATGCAATGCATACCGATGGCCTGGAAGGCGGGCATGGCCTGGGGGCAGTTTTCAACGATCTCAGCAATAAGGGTCTCTCTTTTGATTTCCATTGAATACACCTTTCTTTTTTTTGATGAATGAGATATTGTTTATAAATGAAAGATTGGGGCGCTTTAAGCAAGCGCCCCAATCTTTTTGTCAGCAACTCAGGCCTGCTCTCTCATCTTGGCAAAGCACTCGCTGCAGTAAACAGGGCGATCAGACTTGGGCTCGAAGGGAACCTTTGCCTCGCCGCCGCATGCTGCGCAGGTTGCAGTGAAGAACTCGCGGGGACCACGGGCTGCGTTCTTGCGTGCGTCGCGGCAGGCCTTGCAGCGCTGGGGCTCGTTCTGGAATCCGCGCTCTGCGTAGAATTCCTGCTCACCGGCGGTAAAAACAAACTGATTGCCGCACTCTTTGCATACTAAAGTTTTGTCTTCGTACATTTTGAATCCTCTCTTTTGATAGATGTGCCGTTATCGGCTTTATTTGCGTTCAGCTAAAGCTGATTTCGCCAATTTTGGGGTTCCGCGCCAGCTTGTGCCTGATCCTTTGCACTGCGTTGTCCACAGACTTGGTGTCCTTCCCCAGCCGGGACGCAATGTCCTGATATGACAGCCCGTCAAGGAATAAATCAAGCACTTTTGACTCAAGCTTTGAAAGGCAATTTGATAAGGCGTTATAAAGTTCTTCCTTGCTCTCT
>SAMEA3663248__coassemble_43_pt1 | contig 77551 bp, 74 predicted proteins | sample SAMEA3663248__metabat2_low_PE_036 | metagenome-assembled genome bin SAMEA3663248 (sample SAMEA3663248) | pig gut metagenome | biome: pig gut; feature: pig-associated habitat; material: faeces | place: China | collected 2013 | reverse complement strand
CAAAATCGAATGACACATCTTGAGATACCCAACAATATCTTTAACTAAGGGAAACCGGCGTCTCCTGCCCGGACATCTCCACCCTGCCGCTGATCGCGGATCTTTTCAGCGTCAGCATTGATTCTCTCTTCGGCAGGGAGACGGCGGCGCTGGCGGTGGTACAGGAGGAGCCCAGGCAGAGCGCCCCGGACTACCCCTGGCCCAACGACGACGCCCTGTACGCGGTGCTGTTTCGCGGACACAATTATATCGGCAGCGGAAACGTGGACGGCCACCAGAAAAAGCGCATTGAGTTTTGCTACGAAGGCCCGGCCATCAACATTTGCAGCGATTTTTCCGTCACCTGTGAGGGGGCCGTTCAGGGCGACATCAAGGCCGGCGGCAGCGTGGACTGCGGTGAAGTTGGCAAGGGCGTGTATGCCGGCGGCAGCGTGAACTGCGAATGCGTCTCCGGCGATGTGACAGCCGGCGGCGGCGTCACCTGCGACACGGTGGGAGGCAATGTGTCCGCCGGAGGCAGCGTCACCTGCGACGATGTGGGCGGCAGCGTCAGCGCCGGGTCCAACGTGACCTGCGACAGCGTCGGCGGCAACGTGCGGGCAAACTCCGTCCAGTGCGAGGATGTCTCCGGCGGCGTATTCCGGATGGATTAAAAGCACAGCTTCAAGCCTCCTCTGAAAGGGGAGGTGGCATTTGCGAAGCAAATGACGAAAGGGTTAAAACCGCAGTAAAATCTTTTTTTATTTGCGGTGGTAGCTTCGGCAGACCCCTCAGTCACGGCTATGCCGTGACAGCTCCCCTTTCAGGGGAGCCTCAAAGCGTCGACAAAGTTCGACTCCTTGCAAATCTATACACCGCCGATAGCTTTGTCTGCGACTAAAGCCTCCCCGAGGGGAGGCTTTGTCGTATAAAGTGTTATAATCCTTTTGCCATTTCCGGATTCAGCGCGGCGCATTTTTCCTTGTATTTCTGTGCAAGCCGTGGGTTATAGCGGATATAGGGTTCATAGAGCTTTGTCCTGTAGCACATGACCAGAGCCATACAGCCTGTTGCTCTCTCCACTTCCTGACTGTTCCAGCCTTCCGCTTTCTCAACGGTTTTGCTGAGGATGTCCACTTCCTTTTTCAATTGCCGATAATAGCCGTCCCGAAGCCGCTTTTTATCACGGGGGCTCAAGGAGCTGTTCTTTTCCAGCGCATCGTCTTTCTTGAACAGGGCCATCACGGCAACTACAGCGGCAAAGGGCACCAGGCTCCGATCGGCATGCTCCAGCAGTTCCCATGCGTATTTGTCCTGATCCATACCCAATGCCAACTCTGCCAGATGGGTACAGGCAAAAGAGCTTTCCTGTACCATTTGGGCGTCCAGCTTCCCGCACAGCTCTTCCAGGTGATTGATCCTGCCCAAAACATCAACGAAGGCGGAATAGGCCGTCTGGCGTTCTTTATCCGTCTTTCCCGTAAATTTTATCATGTATGCTCTGATATTGGCATTAAGAATCCATCTCCGCAGAACTTCCGGATGGTCTGGGTAGTGCTTCAAGGCGAAAGACAGTATGGATAAGCATTCCATCAGCACTGCACCATTGTTTATTCCCTTTGCTTCGATTTGCGCCTCTTCCGAGAGAAGCTCTTCAACAGACGGAATCTTTTGGGTTGCCGTCGTTTTTTGCTTCTGCTTAGCTTTTTCCTGATTTCTCAGCTGCTCCAGCTCTTTCAGCATCTCCCGGGCATCGTCATCTCCCATGTTTGCCGCCTGGGTCAGCAGACGGATTGCTTCAGCTTCATTGTATTTGGGATTGTTTTTATCCAGATAGAACTCGCCCAGAGTGGAAACAGCAAAAGCATTACTGCCATCAAGGCTTACCGCACGGCGCAAATGCTTCTCGGCAAGGTCATAGTCGCCCATTTTTTGGTAGACACGGCCGAACTGCACATCCATGTCATTACGCCCGTGACTCTGGGCAAAGCGGAACATCTGCAGCGCCTTGTTTAAATCTGTTTTCAGGTCGGCAATGCCGCTTTCAGGCCCAAATTCATAGAGTATGCCCAGATTGACGGCGGAATCCGCGTCTCCGTAAGAATATGCTTCCTTCCAGAACTCCATGGCAAGGGCCGAGTCGCCTTTCTCTTCATCGAGATAAACGGCAAGCCAATGCATGGCCCGGACATTTCGCTGTTCCCACAGTGTCTTGCTGTACCATTTTGCAGCCTCATCCTGGTTTTGCACAATGTCTTCGCCCAGCCGGAAGCGGGAAGCCAGCTCATACATGGCAGCGGGGTCGCTCTCGGCCGCTTTAAACACGGTGTCGATGGAAGCTTTATCATATTTGCTGTCGTAGGTTTTTACCAGCAAGCCCGTGGATTCACGCAAATGCCGAAGAATCAGATTGTAGTCGTTCTGGACAACATAAATTGCCGGTCCGTAACCCAGATGGGCAGAGGAGAGCATGTATCTTTCGTGTTGTTCTTTATCTTTGGGGTCCAGCAGAATCCACGCAATATGCCAAAAAGCTTCGCCCCGGTCTGAATCCGGCGCCGCTTTGAAGTATTGCATGGCCCTGTCCTCGTCCTTTTCCAGATAGCCCGGGATGCCAGACATACAGGCTTTCCCCATGGGCAGCTTGAACAGGTCCACCTGGGGGTGCTTTTCCATATAGACAAAGGCATCGTATTTTTCCTTTGGCGAACCGGTTTCTATGTCGATAAGCGCAAGCATCTTCTGTGCATAGCCTTCAAGAGTAATCTCCGTCGCTTCAAGGGCTGTGCGGAAGAAGCGCTTTGCATAATCCAGATTCTGCTCAACGCCATCGCCGGTAAGGTACATGTAGCCCAGATAATTGGCGCAGACTTTGTCACCTTTGTTCAAACCGTCGGTATAGTGCTTTCGGGCCTTGTCAATCCAGCCCAGCTCTTCGGCAACCTGCCCCAGAGATCTGTCAACATCGATCCCTGTGCCCCGCTCTTTGGCCCGCAGGAACAGGGCATAGGCCTTTTCATTGTCTTTCGGGGCAATATTGGCCATTTTAAAGTACACGTGCCCCAGCAGCCAGGGAGCGTCCTTGTCACCCAGACTGTCGGCGGTTTTCAGATAAATCAGGCCGTCCTGCTCCATCCCGGGTAAGAAAAGCAGGCATAAATATCCGGCCCAGTACATGGCACGGATATTTTTTTGGGAGCAAAGGACCTTCTGGTAATAGTGCAGTGCCTTTTCTGGGGAGCAGGGAACGCCGCCGGTGCCGTCTTTATATCTGGTGGCCAGCTCATAACAGATGACGGGATCAAGCCCGCAGGAGGCCTCCAGTGTCCCGGCGTCCGTTTCGGCGTACCGGTTGTCATAGGTGCTCACGAGGGGAAAATCATATTTCAGATTATTCATGAGCAGTTCTTCTGCATTCATCTCTTTTCTCCTTTGCTTGTTTGTGAACAGAATAGTATTCCCATAAAAAGCGGACAAAGCCCGCTTTTTATGGGATCATCGTTTGCTGTAGATTGTTTTCTTATTTTTTCCACTCAAAATCCCCGCAAGTCCAATCATCTGCCGGGACATATTTCTGCGTCATCCTGCACAGGCATTCTCCGTATTTGTTGTATTCGGTTTTGTCGAAAAATACGCAATCGCTGCACTGGAAACGGCCGCAGCACATATTTTCCGGAAGTTCAATGGTTTTATTCTGCTTTTTCTGTTCCATGATTATTTTTCTCCCTTTTTGTCCTTGATTATATATATCATTTCCTGATCGACACGATCCGGGGAAATGCGATATACTGTTCCGAAAAAATCTTTTGAATCAAATTCGGATGAGATAATGGGAAAGAACAAATGCTCACAAAGTGAACTGTTCTTGCCGATGATTTCTCTGGCAACGGCAATATCCCGCGGGGACAGGCGCATATCTCCGAACTGATGGCTGTGAATGATGCCGAGAAATTGCGTCCCTTCCTGATACCAATCGTTCAGTACAACATTCAGTTGTTTTGCGCTGGGGTAATAGTGGGCAGAATCCCTTCTGGCGTCCGCGTCAAAGAAAAATGTTGTAACGGTATCAAGGGTACCGCCGAGAATACCGCCCTGCTCCGGCGGCAGCGTTCCCAGAGTCCGGTGAATCTGTTCCCATACAGACGATACTATCTTTAACATAAATGCTGCTTTTTCGCTTGATAAGATTTTTTCATATGGTATTTGCCTCTTATTTCAGTTTAACCTATATCTGTTTATTCGTCAATGTTTTTCTATAGAACGAACTATGATTCACACCAATCAAAAAAGACGGCAGTACGGGCGATCCGTGAATCGCCCCTACGGATGCACCATAAAACATGGTTGTAGGGGCGCATCACGATGCGCCCGCCCCGGGATTTCCACCAGAAAACGAAAGAACCAGCTCCCATGCCGGGAACTGGTTCTTTATTGCAATTTTCAGTTTTCAAAGAAACTCAGCGCATAGTCATAGACCGCGTGGCCGCTTTCAAAGGGCTTGCCATCGACGGTGATGAGCACGGCGTCGGCTTCAAACACGCTGATAAAGCTGTTGACCAGACTGCCCACCATGATGTGCTCACCGGCGGTACCGCTGGAGAAGATCTGAGTGGCAAAATCCTGGCCCATGTCCAGGTGGATCACATTGCTGTTATCCACGGTGAAGCTGTTGGCCGTGACGGCGGAGCCAAAAACGCCCAGTTCAACAAGCTTATCCACAATGGCCTGGGGGCTTTGCTCGGCAATCTCGCACTCCACGGGGACCACAAACTCCGCGTTGTCGTCGCCCTTATAGAGGGTAACGGTGATGGTGGGAGCGGCGCTGGGTTCCTCGCTGGCTTCGGGGGCCGCGCTGGGTTCCTCACTCGCTTCGGGGACCGGTTCCGGGCTGTCCTCGGGCACGGGGAGAACCGGGGCCGCCACATCGTCAGGCTCAGGCGTAGTGGGAGGCGGCGTCTGTTCGCCGCAGGCGCAGAGAGAAAACACAAGGGCAAGGCAAAAGAGCAAAGACAAAATCTTTTTCATGTTTATGTCCTCCAAATCTTTGTCGTGCTTATTCTATCATAGTTTCCCCGGGAAATCCCTTAATAATTATTAACTTTATTTCGCAGGCCGGTTTTTCCTGGCAGTGTGGCCCCGGCCCCGGCGTCTGGCCTGGGTAGCCTTGGTCTTGTAAAAGTCGCACATGCCCTCGTCGGCCTGATAGACCAGCTTGTTGGCCGTCCAGGAGTTGTCATCGGCGTTTTTGTGGAATCTGGCCCTGGCCAGATAATTGCCGTGCTCCGGGCAGCTGAAAATGTTCATATAGCGCTGGTCGCCCTGGTTGACCCACTTTACACCGCTGAGCTTTTCCCCGCACACCGGGCAGACAAGCTCGGTGATCCGCGGATCGGCAAAGGCGGCGGCCTTGCTCACAAAGCCCTCAAAGCTCTCGTGCAGCAGGGCCTCCGGGCCGGTGTTTTCCCGGGGAGGCTTGTAATTGGGCATGCGGGAGGCCAGGATCTTCCCCGCCTCGGGATAGAGGCGCAGACCCTCCTCCATATCCAGCTTGGAGCAGACGAGGGCGGTGTTGTAAGCGTCGCCCAAAGCGTCGTGGGCCACACGGGTCTGCTCGATCTCGAAATGCTCCATAGCGCTGGCCAGAGACTTCTGGTTTTTGTCCCCGCCGGTCTGGAGGTTGTAGATCAGCTGGAGGTTGATCCAGCCCGCGATCCAGTCCCAGTCCAGGTCGTGGATAATGATGTTCTGTTCCATGATCCCCTGGTCGTCGCAGCCCCAGGTGATGAAGGTCACGTCGTCGCCGCACCAGGCGCGAAACTGCTCCATGGCGTCGGCAAAGGCGATGCCCTGGGCCAGGCGCTCCTTGTCAAAGCCGGTGATTTTCTTCACCTTGTAGTGCATCCTGCGGAAGTATACGGGCTTGACATCCACGGTAAATTCTTCGCCCGGCTGCATGTCCTCCGTCAGCTTGACGGCGCCGATCTCGATGATCTCTCCCCTGAGATGGATGGGGAGCTTGTTGAAAACGGAGGACTTGGAGCTCATTGCCTGATTCCACTCCAGATCCACCACAACGTAATTCATAGCATACAATTCCTTTTTCTAAAACTCGTAAAACGTAAAAATTATTATAACATATTTCTTTCCCATATGCACTACTTTTTTTCGCCCATGACGATATGAAAATCCCGCGCAGTTTCCTGCGCGGGATATGCTGGGGGATATAGGGAACAGGGAATTGTTTACAGGTCGAAGTCCACCATGTCGTAGCGGCGGAGGAGGGTGCCGATCTCCGTTTTGTCCACTTTCTTCAAGATGGCGCGAATCACCGGCTTGGTGATAAATTTGGGCAGCGGCAGCTTCATATCGGTGAGCTTTCTGCCGTCCATCAGCTTCTTGGTGCTCTCCAGCAGCACCCGCACGTCATATACGGAGTTGAATACCTCGGGCACGCCCCGGTCCACGTTGCAGAGGGTGTACACGGCCTCCATGGCGGTGCGGACAGAGTATTCCGTGGTAAAGACGGTGTCACGGAAGGTCTCGGCGTGGTTGCCCAGGAAGGCAAAGTTCACCACACCGGCGGGCACCACGTCAGGCCGGTCGCCCTTGTTGCGGCAGATAAAGTAAGTGGTGACGCGGGGCATCATAACCGGGACGCAGTTGCAGCTGTTGGCGGCCAGCCGGTCGATCTTATCCAGAGGCACGCCGATGTGGTACAGCCATTCCTTGGCGATCTCCTCGCCGGTGCAGTCCCGCATGGGCTTTTTCACATAGTCGCCGATTCGGCTGGTGTACAGGCCGTAGATCCAGACCACCACCTGGTTTTTGGGCTGCACCTTGAAGTGGGGCTGACGGTTTACGGTCCAGCTCATGACCCAGCCGGAGTCCCGGCAGGTGACGATACCGCCGGTGACGACCATGCCGCTTCTGGGGTCTCTCTTGCAGATGGCCTGCATGTAGGGGATGATCTCCTCGTCCAGGGTGGTCAGGGTGGCGGACTCCCACTGGGTCAGCTCCGGATCCTTCAAAAATTCATCGGGATGGCCGAAGCTGGGATCCTGCCGGGCGATGTTCTGCCACATTTTCCAGCTGTCGCCCACAGAGGTGTCAAAGCCCGGGGCGGTGTGGTGGTCGCCGATGGTGGCATTGGAGCAGTTGGAGCCGTTGGTGAAGAACACCAGGGTGTTTTCGTCGATATCCATGGCCTTGGGCTCACCCTTTTCCGTGTACTCGATGCGGGTGGCCACCTTCCGGGCGTGGTTGATGTCGAAGATCACATTGGTGCCGCAGGTGTTGAACATGAAGTTGACGCCATGATCCCGGAGGTATTTGATCATGGGCAGGATCATGGACTCATACTGGTTGTATTTGGTGAATTTCAGGGCCTTCAGCTCGGGCAGGCCGCCGATGTGGTGGATGAAGCGGTGAACGTATTTTTTGACCTCCAGGGCGCTGTGCTCGTCCTTGAAGGCGAACATGGTCCGCCAGTACCACCAGAAGTTGGAGTTGAACACCTCGTTGGTCCAGATCTCATTGATGGCCTTGCCGTACAGATCCTCGTCCTTCATAAAGAACAGCTTCATGATCTCCATGCAGGCCTTATCCGACAGGCCGAAGAGCCCGTCGGTGTGGGCGTTCTGGCCCCGCTTCTCGGTGACGCGGCAGAGGGAATAGTTGGGGTCATGCTTGTTGAGCCAGTAGTATTCATCCAGAACGGAGACCTCGGGATTTTCGATGGAGGGGATGCTGCGGAACAGATCCCACAGACATTCAAAGTGGTTCTCCATCTCCCGGCCGCCCCGGATGATAAAGCCCTTGTCAATGTTCAGAATACCGTCGCAGGCGCCGCCGGCCACCGGCATGTCCTCCATGATGGTGATGTTTTCGCCGGGCATCTGGGCGTCGCGCACCAGGAAGCAGGCGGCTGAAAGCCCCGCCAGTCCCGCGCCGATCACCACTGCCCGCTTTTTCTCAATGCCCTCGGGTTTCTCTGGATGGGCAAATGCCTCGTAGTTGCCGTTGCTGTAATACATGTTTTTTCCTCCCCTGATCAATTTATTGTTTTGCGGATGAGGTCCGCATAACGCCCAAAATGCTCAGCCTGGCCCGGTCAAGAATGCCGATCCGCCCTCTGGCTGTGGAGATGATGCCCGCGTACCGGAGCTGCTCCACCTCCCGGCTGACCACCTCTCTGGTGGTGCCCAGGTGGTTTGCGATCTGCTCGTGGGTGATATGGATGCTGTCGCTCTTATCCCGTTCGGCCTGCTCCAGGATGATGCGGGCCACGCCGTGGCGCAGGGAGCTGAACAGGTGCTTTTCAATGCAGTTGAGTATGCCCTGGGCGTTTCTGGCCGCCACGTTCAGAAGATACTCCGAAGCCTGGGGCACACAGTAGGCCACAGACACAAAATCCGCCTTGGGAATGTAGGCCAGAACGGTCCGCTCCGTGGCCTGGAGCTGGGGCACGATGTCAAAGGGGCCGGCATTGTCCACGGTGATGATGCTGAAGGGATCCCCTTTGGTGAGGAAAAGAATGCTGATCTCCCGGCCGTTTTCCGCCGAGATGTAGACACGAAGCCGCCCTTCCAGCACCAGAAGCAGCCCGTCTTTGCATCGGCTTTCAATGGCCACCAATTCGTTTTTGCCCACGCATTTCACCTGCAGCGCGTTTTTCAGCCGTTCCTGCTGCTCCGCGCTGAGGGCAGCCCAGAAGGGAAACAACTCTGCCAGCCGGCTGCGGTACGTTTCCGTCAAATTCATTGAATCGCCTCCTGACAATCCTGTCTGCGATGATGTTATAGGTACTAACATCCGATTCCATAAAAAAAGGCACAGTTCAATGTCTGGTAAAATTTTATCAAAACTGTGCCTGAAGTCCGTATCAAAAGTCACACAAAGGGAAAAGAGTCTTGACGAAAAAGCAAAACTGTCGTTATTGACAAGCGGGGCCTGGATTTTTTATGTAATTTGCTATCAGGTCTCCGGTAAAGCGAACGATGTCCACTGGCTCCACGCCGAAGGACAGGTTTTCATAGATGGCGGTGCCGGTGTAGGCGTTGAGCAAGATCTGGTATACGGCGTAAATGTTCACGTCGCTTCGGATTGAGCCGTCGGCAATGCCCTCCTTCAGGGCCTTCAGGGCGGGGATGGGAATTTCCTTGTCGTAGTACTTCCAGAAAACGTTGTACATCTCGCCGCCCCCGGTCTGTTCCGTAAAGCGGTAGGAGAACATCTCCCGGGTGTAGCTGTACCACTGGGGAAATTCGGAGTAGGTATTGAAATATACGTTCATGCTGGCAACAAACTTTTCATAGCCTCTGCAGCCGTCGAGGGACAGGGCATTGTACTGCTCCATGTATTGCTCATAAAAGCGTTTCAGGGCATAGCTCCACACCTGGGCCACCAGGGCGTCTTTAGTGCCGAAATAGCGGTAGATGGACATGGGGGCCAGGCCGCAGGCTTTGGCCAGGCGGTTGACGCTGGTTTCCGCGATGCCGTCGGACAAAAACAGATCCAGTGCTGTTTCAATCACCCGGCTGATGTTTTTTTCTCTTTCCTCACTCTGGCTCAATTCTGCATCCCTCCCATGTTTACAGTATGGCATAATTCCGCGTCCAATGCAAACAAAATCGACCGCGCCAGAACATATATTTTTGTGGCGCTGTTTTTCTATTTGTGTTATACTTTTCCCACGGGAGGGTTGAGCAATGACAGGAATGACGATTTCAAGGGCGGCAGCGGTCTGCGGCGGCCGGATCTGCGGCGAGGGAGACTTCGATGCGGAGCTGGGCAGCGTGGTGATCGACAGCCGCGCCGTTTCAGCGGGCGACTTTTTTGTGGCCTATAAAGGGGAGCGGGTGGACGGACACGACTATATCTCCGCCGCCTTCGACAAAGGGGCGGTCTGCTGCCTGGCCCAGCGCGTGCCGGAGGGGGAGACAAGGCCCCTCATCCTTGTGCCGGACGTACAGACGGCCCTGGAGCAGATCTGCGCCGAATACCGCCGGGATCTGCGCCTGCCGGTGATCGGCATTACCGGCAGCGTGGGCAAGACCTCGGCCAAGGAGATGATCTCCGCTGTCTTGTCCCAGCGGCTGAATGTGCTGAAAACGGATAAGAATTTAAATAATCAGATCGGCGTGCCCATGACCATATCCCGTATCCGCCCCGAGCATCAGGCTGCGGTGGTGGAGATGGGCATATCCGGCTTCGGGGAGATGAGCGTGCTGGCCCAAATCGCCCGGCCCGACATGGCGGTGTTCACCCTGATCGGCCACGCCCACCTGGAATTTCTCCACGACCTGGACGGCGTACTCCGGGCCAAGACCGAGATGCTGGACTTTATGGCCGATGACGCCCCGGTGCTCATCAACGGCGACGACGAAAAGCTGCTGGGCCTTCAGTGCCGGCAGAAGAAGATCAGCTTCGGCCTGGGGGAAAACTGCGACGTCCGGGCGGAGAACATCACGCTGTCTCCCACCGGGGAGACCCTGTGCGATATCGTATACGGCGAAAGGCGCATCCCCGTGGAGATCAGGGCCTATGGCCGCCATATGATCTACGCCGCCCTGGAGGGGGCCGCCGTGGGTCTGCTCATGGGGCTCAGCGACGAGGAGATCGTCAAAGGCGTCGCCTCCTTTGAGACCGTGGGCCGCCGGGCCGCCGTCTGCGACACTGGCTATATCACCCTGATCGACGACAGCTACAACGCAAACCCGGACTCGGTGAAATGCGGCATCGACTCCCTGATGAAAATGCCCGGGCGGCATGTGTGCATCCTGGGGGATATGCTGGAGCTGGGCGAAGGCAGCGGAGAAATGCACTTTGACGTGGGCCGCTACGCCGGGGAAAGGGGCGCGGAGCTGGTGCTGACCAGCGGGCCCCTGTCTCGTGAGACCTGCCGGGGCGCAGGGGAGAGAGGACTGCATTTTGACACCCGGGAGGAGCTGATCGCGGCCCTGCCCGGCCTGATTCAAAAAGGGGACAGGGTGCTGGTAAAGGCCTCCCTGGGCAGCCGCTTCGACCAGATCTCCGAGGCGCTGAAAGAGTTAAAATAAAAGCATTTGGGAGAGAGCATATGACAGAGAAAAAACCGCCGGTCTTTGTACTGCTGGACCTGGACGACACCATACTGGACTTTCACCAGGCGGAGGCCAACGCGGTGGCAAAGACCCTGGCCCAGCTGGGGATCGAGCCCAAGGAGAGCACCGTCCGCCGGTACAGCGAGATCAACGCCGGACGCTGGGAACTGCTTGAACAGGGACGCATCACCCGGGAAGAGGTGCTGACCAGCCGCTTTGAAATGCTGTTTGGCGAACTGGGTGTGGAGGGGTCCGGAACCCAGGCCCAGAAAATTTACGAGGAACTGCTGGGCAAGGGACACTGGTTCATGCCCGGCGCGGAGAAGCTGCTGGAGGAGCTTTACGGCAAATACCCGCTGTACATCGTCTCCAACGGCAACCTGAGCGTCCAGGACGGCCGGATCGCAAGCGCCGGGGTCGCCAGATATTTTGAGGAGATCTTCATCTCCCAGCGGATCGGCTTTGACAAGCCCAGAAAGGAATTTTTCGACGCCTGCTTTGCCAAAATCCCGGGCTTTGACCGGGAGCGGGCCATCATCGTGGGCGACAGCCTGACCTCCGATATCCGGGGCGGCGTCAACGCCGGGATCAAGACCTGCTGGTATAATCCCCGGGGCAAGGCGGCCAGGGAGGATATCCGGCCCGATTACTGCATCACGGCCCTGAATGAGCTGCCCGGACTGCTGGAAAAACTTTTCGGTTCGTTAAATCAGACAGTTTTAATGTAAAATCTTTGTAAAGTTTTCCACCTTGTTTTTTAAAATTCAGGTGCTATAATCTATGAAACAACACGGGGTGCTGCCAACTATCGGCACCCCGAATTCTTATCCGGAGATGGCGGATATGGGCACCTGTTTTGAATATCTTCGACAATTGAATTTGGTATCCATGGTGCTGCGGATCATTCTGGCCATGCTTATGGGCGGCCTTGTGGGCTTCGAGCGGGAGAGAAAACGCCGGCCTGCGGGCTTTCGCACCTATATGCTGGTGGCACTGGGCGCGGCCCTGACCATGATGTTGAGCCAGTACCTGGATCTGATGCTGCAAACCCGGTGGGCGGTGATCGCGGACGGCAGCAAGACGGACGTGTCCCGCTTCGGCGCGCAGGTCATCAACGGCGTGGGCTTTCTGGGCGCGGGCACCATCATCGTCACCGGGCGGCAGGAGGTCAAGGGCCTGACTACCGCCGCGGGACTCTGGGCCTCGGCCTGTATGGGACTTGCTATCGGCGCGGGCTTTTACGAGTGTATGCTGGTGGGCTTTTTGCTTATCGAGCTGTGCATGAGGGTGCTGCCCTTCATCGAAAACTGGATCATGGCCAAGGCCAGAAACCTGAATATCTACATTGAGATGGACAGTATTGAAAATCTGGGCAATATCGTCACCCGGATGAAGGCCGAGAAAATCCTGATCTACGACGTGGAGATCGACAAGGAACAGACTGCCCACATGAGCCAGATCAACGCTCTTTTCAGTGTGCGTTTGCCCAAGAAGCAGCAGCACACCGAAATTCTTGCCAAGCTCTCCATGCTTGATGGGATCATCAGCATTGAAGAGGTCTGAAAGGAGGCGCGGCAATGTTATCATGCTTTGATTTTGTCCGGGATATGAGCTTTCTGGCGGTGGCCGTGCGTCTGTCGCTGGCTGTGATATGCGGCGGCATTATCGGCCTTGAACGGGAATACAAGCGCCGCCCCGCCGGTTTCCGCACCCATATTCTCATCTGCCTGGGCGCGGCCATGACCACCCTGACCAGCCAGTATCTCTGCCTGGAAATGCACCTTTTTACCGACGTGGGCCGTCTCGGCGCCCAGGTCATTGCCGGTATCGGCTTCATCGGCGCGGGCACCATCATCGTCACTAAGCGCAAGCAGGTCAAGGGCCTGACCACCGCCGCCGGTCTCTGGACCTCGGCTGTCATCGGTCTGGTCTGCGGCGCGGGCTATGTGGAATGCGCCCTGGCGGCAACCCTGGCCGTGATCGTGGCAGAGCTGCTGCTCATTAAGCTGGAGTACCGCTTTGCCAGACAGGTTCACGATGTGATTTTGTACATCGAATACGCCCACGCCAGCTGCATTGAAAACATTATCCGGGTTTTGAAGGAAGGGCATATCAAAACCAGCGGACTGGAGATCTCCCGTGTGACCGGGGAAGGGGACGAGCATTATTACTGCGCGGTTCTGACCCTGCAGGCCAGCAAACGGCAGCTTGACCAGGGCTTGGTCAAAAATATCAGTTCCCTTGAGGACGTCAGAAGCGTGGAAGAGTTGTAAAGTTGTAAAAGAGATAATATCAGCCCGCCGGTTTGCACGTTACGCAAACCGGCGGGCTGTATTTTTTATTCCCGATCGTCCGGGGAGGGGTTTTTGTTTTTGCAATAATCTACAATGAGCAGAATGTCGACGGCCAGGGTGAGCAGGCCCAGCAGCGTACCGGCCAGCTCCAGAAAAGAGATATCCAGCCCCCAGCGGAGATCAAAACAGAGACAATAGGCGCTCAGCGCGCCGAGAATCAGAAAGAGCACCGAAACGATGGCAAATCCCCACATCCCGGAGCTGCCGGAACTGTCTGCGCTGGCTCCGGAACGGCTGATAGTGCTGCCGGTTTCCGCCGTTTCACCCTCCGGTACGACGATCACATGATTGCCCGGGCCGCTCTTGCAGCGGCCGGCGTAATTGCCCTTGCTGTCCAGAAAGACCTGGTTTCCGGCGGCGTTTTTAACGCTCCTGCCCACATAGCGGCCTTTTTCATCGTAGAGAAGGCGGTTGCCGTTAGGGCCGGGCTTGCTGTTGGTGACCTTGTTTGCCATTGCCTTTGATCAAAACAGGAACTTCAGCAGCACCAGCAGGATGACGCCGGGCACGCCCAGAAATCCTGCCACGAGGGCGTTAACAAAATTCACGCCTATGTAGATGCCCACCGGGTCGCCGAAGAAGTTGACAAGAAACAGCAGCACGAAGCCGAAGGCCGCGTTGAGCAGCAGCTTGAAGATCCAACGGATGGGCTTGGTCAATATTTTCAGGATCAGTATCGCGCCCACGACCAGGGCGGCGATGAGAAGTATTCCGGATAAAGTTTCCATAGGTTTTCCTTTCTTTATTCCAATTTTCTGATTTCTCGCAGGACAGAGTCCCGCTTGACGCGCAGGGCGTTGATCTCATAGATACATGCGTCCATCTGCACAGGGTCGACAGTGTTGTTGAAGCTGCGGTAAGCCTGGGTGATGGCGTCGGAAAGCTGCGCAAATTCTTTTTGACTGCGCTTCAGGTTTTGCTTGCGGCGGCGTTCCTGCCAATAGGGGCTGTTCAGGTACATACGATAACCTCCGGAATCAGTATGACCATATTTTGCCCCGGATGAGAGAAAACAAAACAGCGGAAGAAAATTCCTGCGTAAGAGACGGTTCCCGGCATATACTATGCTCAGACAAGGAACCGGGACAGCGAGAGAGAAAGAGCGTCCGGATGCTGATACATGTATCTTGTTTGATATATGGATACATCCAAAACGGTGAATTGTCAAGCGGTGAGAGAGTTTTTCCGTAAGAAAAAATATCCGCCGCGGGGCGGGCTGCCTGTGCAGCCCGCCTTTTGCATGTAAATGAAACGTTTTAGTGTACTGTGACAGAGCAGCGGGGGAGCGCGAGGGGGAAAGGCCCGCCTCGCATTACAATAATCCGCCACCAAAAGTTTGATTCTTCAAACTTTTGGGCGAAGCAGAGTTTTGATTATTCAAAACTCTTGGCGGAAGAAGCGGGCGAAAAAGTCTGAAAGACTTTTTCGGCAAGCTGGCGGGCTGCCTGTGCAGCCCGCCTTTTGCGTTTTTAGGCTCCCCTGAAAGGGGAGCTGGCTGCCGTAGGCAGACTGAGGGGTCTGACAAAGTTACCACCGCGATGACGAAGGGCTTGTGCCAACCCCTCCGTCATTTGCTCCGCAAATGCCACCTCCCCTTGCACAGGGGAGGCTTTGGCGTCTCCTTCAAAAGCATACCACATTTTCCCCGCCCCGAAAAGCCCGGCTATCGCAGGGCTTGAATTATTAAAACAAATGCGCTATACTACATAAGATAAAATTGGTCGTAGTGTGCGGATTTGGGCACACAAGATATTGTTTTGAGAGGAATATCACATTTTATGAGCAAAAGCACCCCCCAATACGGCAACGACAGCATATCCCAGCTCAAAGGCGCGGACCGGGTGAGAAAACGCCCTGGCGTCATCTTCGGCTCCGACGGGCTGGACGGCTGCGAGCACGCCGTATTTGAAATACTGTCCAACGCCATTGACGAGGCCAGAGAGGGCTACGGCGATCTGATCACCCTGACAAGCTTTGCCGACGGCTCCATCCAGGTGGAGGACTTCGGCCGGGGCTGCCCGGTGGACTGGAACCCCAACGAGAAGCGCTATAACTGGGAGCTGGTGTTCTGCGAACTGTACGCCGGCGGCAAATACAAAAATACCGACGGGGGAGATTATGAATACTCCCTGGGTCTCAACGGCCTTGGCTCCTGCGCCACCCAGTACGCCTCGGAGTACATGGACGTGACCGTCTGGCGCGACGGGAACAAGTACCAGCTCCACTTTAAAAAGGGCAAGGTCTGCGGCAAAAAAGGCCAGGAGCTGATCACGGAACCGGCGGACAGAAAAAAAACCGGCACCACCATCCGCTGGCGGCCGGACAGGGAAGTCTTTACGGAAATTGACATCCCGGAGGAGTATTTCCGGGACGTGCTGCACCGGCAGGCGGTGGTGAACGCCGGCGTCACCTTCCGGCTGAAGGTGGAAAAGGACGGAAAGTTCGAGACCACGGACTACTGCTACGAAAAAGGCATCACCGACTATGTGACGGAGATCGCGGGGGAGGGACCCCTGAGCGCGCCCTGCTTCATCTCCACCGAGCGCCGGGGCCGGGACCGGGAGGACAAGCCTGAATACAAGGTCAAGCTCTCCGCCGCCTTCTGTTTTTCAAACAAGGTGACGGCTCTGGAGTATTACCACAACTCCTCCTGGCTGGAAAACGGCGGCGCGCCGGACAAGGCGGTGAAAAACGCCTTTACCTATGCCATCGACGCCTATATCAAAAAGATCGGCAAGTACCAGAAAAGCGAAAGCCCCATCAAGTTTCAGGACGTGCAGGACTGCCTCATTTTGGTGACCAACTGCTTTTCCACCCAGACCTCCTACGAAAACCAGACCAAGAAGGCCATCAACAACCGTTTTATCCAGACGGCCATGACCGAGTTTTTCAAAGAGCGGCTGGAGGTCTATTTCATCGAGAATAAGCCCGAGGCGGACCGGATCGCCGAGCAGGTGCTCATCAACAAGCGCAGCCGGGAGACGGCGGAGCGGGCTCGGCAGGGCATGAAGAAAAAGCTCTCCGGCAGCATCGACATCGCCAACCGGGTCCAGAAATTTGTGGACTGCCGCAGCCGTGACCCGGAGAAGCGGGAGATCTACATCGTGGAGGGCGACTCCGCACTGGGCGCCTGCAAGCTGTCCAGAGACGCGGAATTTCAGGGCATCATGCCCGTCCGGGGCAAGATCCTCAACTGCCTGAAGGCGGACTATGTGCGCATCTTCAAAAGCGACGTCATCACCGATCTGATGAAGGTTCTGGGCTGCGGCGTGGAGGTCAAGGACAAGCACACCAAGGACCTGAGCAGCTTCGATCTGAACAATCTGCGCTGGAACAAGGTCATCATCTGCACCGACGCGGACGTGGACGGCTTCCAGATCCGCACCCTGATTCTGACCATGCTCTACCGCCTGGTGCCCACCCTGATCCGGGAGGGCTATGTGTTTATTGCCGAATCCCCCCTGTACGAGATCGAGAGCAAGGGCAAGACCTATTTTGCCTATTCCGACCGGGAAAAGGCGGAGATCCTGGACAGCCTGAAGGGCGCCAAGGCCAGCATCAGCCGCAGCAAGGGTCTGGGCGAGAACGACCCGGACATGATGTGGATGACCACCATGAACCCGGAGACCCGGCGGCTCATCAAGGTCATGCCCGAGGACGCGGAGCGGATGGCCCGCAGCTTTGACCTGCTGCTGGGCGACGACCTGGCGGGACGGAAAAACCATATTGCCGAGTTTGGGTACAAGTATCTGGACATGGCCGATATTTCCTGAGGGGGAGGCTTTTTGATGAAAAATATGCGTACAAGAAACTTTGAGGACACCAAGAGCCTGATCAAAACGCTGGTGGTTCTGGCGATCATCTGCTGCGTGTCCTGCCTGTTTTTCACCGTGGAGGGCAGCGTGCTCCAGGCGGTTCTGGTTGTTCTGACCCTGGTGTTTATGGTGGCAGCCATCGTGGTGGTGTTCGTGTACAGCCGCTGCCCCAGCTGCGGAAAGCTGATCGCTTTCGGTGTATTGCAGGCGACCTGCTGCCCCCGCTGCAAGAGAAACCTGGTCACTGGCCAGAAAATGAAGAAAAAGAGCAGATAAGATGGCAAAGAAGAAAGAAACCGAAGGAAAAAAATACAATAATCCCAATGTGGTGGGCCTGAAGGCCCAGGTACTGGAGCAGCCCATCACCGAGACGTTGGAGACAAACTATATGCCCTACGCCATGAGCGTGATCGTCTCCCGCGCCATCCCGGAGATCGACGGCTTCAAGCCCTCCCACCGCAAGCTCCTGTACACCATGTTCAAAATGGGCCTTCTGACCGGCTCGCGCACCAAGAGCGCCAACATCGTGGGCCAGACCATGAAGCTCAACCCCCACGGTGACGCCGCCATTTATGAGACCATGGTACGTCTCTCCGCCGGGTATGAGGCCCTGCTCACCCCCTTTGTGGACTCCAAGGGCAACTTCGGCAAGGTCTATTCCCGGGACATGTCCTACGCCGCCTCCCGTTATACCGAGGCCCGGCTCTCCGCCATCTGCGCGGAGGTCTTCCGGGACATCGACAAGGACACGGTGGATTTCGTGGACAACTACGACGGCAGCATGAAGGAGCCCACCCTGCTGCCCACCGCCTTTCCCAATGTGCTGGTCTCCGCCAACTCCGGCATCGCCGTGGGCATGGCCAGCATGATCTGCGGCTTCAACCTGAATGAAGTCTGCGAGACGACCATTAATTATCTCCGTGACCCGGAGCACGACCTGTTTTCCACCCTGCCCGCCCCGGATTTTCCCACCGGCGGCGAGATCATCTACGACCGGGCGGAGATGGAGAGCATCTACAACACCGGCCGGGGCAGCTTTAAGGTAAGGGCCCGGTGGCGCTACCTGCAAAAGGAAAACATTATCGAAATATACGAGATCCCCTACACCACCACCTCCGAGGCCATCATCGACAAGGTGGCGGAGCTGATCAAGGCCGGAAAGGTCCGGGAGATCAACGACATGCGGGACGAGACGGACCTGGGCGGCCTGCGTCTGGCCATCGACCTGAAAAGGGGAGTGGACCCGGAAAAGCTGATGCAGAAGCTGTTCAAAATGACCACCCTTCAGGACGCCTTTCCCTGCAATTTCAATATCCTCATCGCCGGAAACCCCAGGGTGATGGGCGTGCGGGAGATTCTGGACGAGTGGACCGCCTGGCGCATGGAGAGCATACGCCGCCGGGTCTACCACGAGCTGGAAAAGAAGCGGGAAAAGCTGCACCTGCTGCAGGGCCTGGGCCGTATCCTGCTGGATATCGACAAGGCCATCGAGATCATCCGGGGCACCGAGCTGGAGTCCGAGGTTGTGCCCAACCTGATGATGGGCTTCGGCATCGACCAGGTCCAGGCGGAGTTCGTGGCGGAGATCAAGCTAAGAAACATCAACCGGGAGTATATCCTCAAGCGCACCGCCGAGACCGAAGCCCTGGAAAAGGATATCGAAGAGCTGGAGGGCATCCTGAACAGCCGCCGGAAGATCAAGAACATCATCATCGACGAGCTGAAACAGATCAACAAGAAATACGTCACGCCCAGAAAGTCCGTCATCGTGTACGCCGACGAGATCGAGGAGTTTGACGAGGAGCAGCAGATCGAGGACTACCCCGTGACCCTGTTTCTGTCCAAAGAGGGCTATTTCAAGAAGATCACCGCCCAGTCCCTGCGCATGAGCGGGGAGCAGAAATACAAGGACGGGGACCGGCTGAACATCAGCTTTGAATCCACCAACCGGGGCGAGCTGCTCTTCCTGACTGACAAACAGCAGATGTACAAGGCCAGAGTGTCCGATTTTGAGGATGTAAAGGCCTCCGTGCTGGGCGTCTACCTGCCCGCTAAGCTCCAGATGGACGAAGGGGAGAACATCATCACCATGATCGACCCGGGGGACTACAAGGCCCACCTGCTCTTCTTCTTTGAAAACGGCAAGGCCGCCCGGGTGGAGCTGTCCGCCTATGAGACCAAGACCAACCGGAAAAAGCTGGTCAACGCCTATTCGGACAAGAGCCCCCTGCGTTCGGTCATCAAGCTGACCGGGGAGACCGACCTGTGCTGTGTTTCCAGCGACGACAGGGCCCTTGTGTTCAACAGCTCCCTGCTCCAGCCCAAAACCAGCCGCAGCGCCCAGGGCGTGGCGGTCATGTCCCTCAAAGCCAGGCGCACCCTGGACCGGGCAAAGCTCCTTGAGGAGACGCAGATCAAAAATGTGTCGCGGTATCGCGTCCGCTCCCTGCCCGCCGCCGGCGCCCTGCTGCGCCCGGAGGACCGGGAGGAGCAGCAGATGTCGCTGATCGAAGAATAAACGAGGAAAAAATCCTATGGAAAGCATTACTAAACAGACAGAAAAGAACCTTGTCCTGAGAAGACTGCTTAAGTATCTGACCATCGTTGTCGGCTCCGCCATCTACGCGGTTGGCTTCCAGTTTTTCATGTTCCCCAACTCCATCGTGTCCGGCGGCATCGTGGGTATCTCCATGATCATCAACCATTTCACCCAGTGGCCGGTTGGTGTGATGACCATCATCATGAATATCCCGCTTTTTGCCGTGGCCTGGCGCTATTTCGGCCTGGATTTTCTGATCGGCTCCTTGGTGGGCATGGCCCTGTCCTCGGCCTTCGTGGACCTTTTTGCCCTGACCGGCATCGTACTTACCAATGACCCCATGCTGGCCAGCATTATCGGCGGCGTCATCAAGGGCTTCGGCCTGGGCATTGTTTACATCGTGGGCGCAACCACCGGCGGCGTGGACATTGTAGCCAAGTTCCTGCGGCGTAAAAATCCCCACATCAACTTTGGCACCCTGATCCTCATTATCGACGCGGTGATCATCGCGGCCTACGCTGTGATCCTCAATAAATATGAAAGCGCCATGTATTCCGTCATTGCCATGTTCGTGGTCAGCAAAGTGATCGACCTGGTGCTCTACGGCATCGACAACTCCTGCATCTGCTACATCATCAGCGAGAAGAGCCAGGAGCTGATCGACAACATCATCTCCGGCACCATGCACCGGGGCGTCACCATACTTAACGGCGAAGGGGCCTATTCCCACCAGCAAAAGCAGGTCATTATGTGCGTCATCAAGCGCACCCAGATCGCCGAGCTGAGAAAGCTGATCCGCATCGTGGACGAGCGGGCTTTCTTCATCGTCACAGACGCAAAGAACGTGTTCGGAAACGGCTTTGAGAATATTTCCGAGGTAAAATAATGCTGAAACGCCTTACCGCTGCCATGCTCTCTGCCGCACTGCTTTTGTCGCTGTGCGGCTGCGGCAGCATGTTCGAAAAGGAAGTTGTGGATATCCAGGACTATGAGCCGCCGGTGCAGGAGAAGGTCTCCGAGTCCGAAAAGGTGACGGTCCGGAACTTCACAGCCCTGAAAAAGGCCATAACCGATATGGTGTACAGCGGCGCGGAGGGTGGCAGTCTGGCTTTTGACGCCAATTATGACGGCGACGCCGTGAAAGATATCGAGGAGGCCTGCTGGCAGCTGCGGACCCAGAACGCCCTGTGCGCCTACTGCGTGGTCAATATCTCTTATGAGATCTCCAAAATCGTGACCTATTACGAGGCCGAGATCAGCATAGACTACGCGGATTCCGCTCTCCCGGTTTCGGAGATCATTCAGCTGCCCTATGCCATCGGCGTGGAGGAGATCCTCCGGGAGGCCATGGAGAATAACCGCACCCGGGTGGTCATTTTCGTCAATGCCAGCACCTATTCCCGGGATAAGATGGCCCAGTTGGTGACGGATGTGTACCGCAGCAATCCGGTCTGCTCCGTCCGGGAGCCAAAGACCGATGTGTATCTCTACAGCGGCGCCTCCATGCAGCGCTTGTATGAGATCAACCTGGACTACGGCATGCCGGAGGACGAGCTGATCCGCTGCAAGTCCCAGCTGAAAAATCTGGATGTGCGCAGCAACACCGGGGCTTACAATATGGACCAGGCCCACGAGGCCCTGGCCGCTTATACCTATCTGTCGGAAAACTGCGTCCTGTCCGGGGACAGCAGTGAAAATTCCGCCTACTCGGCCCTGATTCAGGGCAGAGCCGACAGCGAGGGCGTGGCCCTGGCCTTTGTGGAGATGTGCCACCAGCTGGGCATTGAGTGCCGCATTGTGTACGGCCAGCTGTACTGGCAGGACCACTGCTGGAATATCGTTCAGATCGACGGCGAGTATTACCATGTGGACGTCAGCGCCGCCATGACCGGCGAAGTGGGGCAGGGCTTCCTGCTGCGGGACGAGGACATGTGGAACAGCTACCGCTGGGACATCTCTTCCTACCCCGTCTGCGGCGGCGTTTTAACTTATTATGATCTTGCGTAAATTTATGCTTGACAAATCAGCAATTTGTGGTAAGATAACACCGTTGCTGATGCGGGCATAGCTCATCCGGTAGAGCGCCACCTTGCCAAGGTGGAGGTAGCGAGTTCGAGCCTCGTTGCCCGCTCCAAAAAAGCCTATTGCGAAAGCAATAGGCTTTTTCTTACCGCGGGTAAAGTGTGGTTACACTCCGCCTCGGATGCTCCTCCGTGTAAAAATCGGAGCAATGCGGATCTGGCGATATGCCCCGCCCCGGTTCCCTCACCGTGTAAAAATCAGAGGGTCAAAAGAATGAGCGCCTGTGATGGAATTGGTAGACATGCGAGATTTAGGTTCTCGTGTCGGGAGACGTGTGGGTTCGAGTCCCTTCAGGCGCACCACGAAAGAAACCTCTTTTGTCTACCACGACAAAAGAGGTTTTTCCTGCGTTTTGGGGCTAAAACAGGTCAAAATTCCGAAAAAACAGTGGTTGGAGCAGTCGTCAGGACCGTTCCGGCCACTGTTTTGGCGTTTTCGGGGTCAGAAATGCAGGCTACTTTTTGGTTTTTTTGCTCGGCAAAGAGTGCGGCAAAACGATGAGTGGCAGGATTTGAACCGGAAACAATTGCTGTGCCGGAAAGCACCTATTACGGAGTGTCGTGAATAAACAGGAAAAAACTGCAAAAAAATGTGCTTTTAAACCATTTCAAGTCTTGACATGGAATACGATTGTAGTACACTAAAAGCAGTCATAGTAAAGTCAGAGGTGATTAAAATGCCGGAGCCGGTTTTTCGGATTGCACAAAAGAAATATACAGGCGACACGGCGATCGTTTCCATGCGTATGCCAAAGGATATGTTGAGCGACATTGATGCCGTGGCGGCAGAAACAGGGCGTACCAGAAACGAAGTCATGATGATGAGCATGGAATTTGCACTGGAGCATCTGAAAATTGAGAATAAATAAAACAGAGATAAAAACAAGGTAAAGGGGAAAAACAACATGGCTGTAATCAAATGCAAAATGTGCGGCGGAGATATGGAGCTTTCGCCGGAAAAAACATTTGGAATCTGTGAATACTGCGGCAGTACGATGACCCTGCCCAAGGTCAGTGATGAACAGCGCACGGCAGCATTCAACCGAGGCAATCATTTTCGCCGCATGGGAGAGTTTGACAAGGCTCTTGCGGTGTACGAGCGCATTGTCGCCGAGGATGACACGGATGCGGAGGCGCACTGGTGCTGCGCCCTCTGCAGGTACGGTATTGAATATGTGGAAGACCCGGTGAGCTATGAATGGTTACCCACCTGCCACAGGGCAAGCTTTGACAGCTTCCTTGAAGACGTGGACTACCTCGCTGCGCTTGAACATTCCGACGGCATTACCCGCCGCCAGTATCAGAAGGACGCGGCAAAGATTGCCGAGGTACAGCGCGGCATCCTCGCCACCTCGCAGAACACCGAGCCTTATGATGTTTTCATCAGCTACAAGGAGCTGGACGCAAACGGGGAGCGCACCCGCGACAGCATACTGGCGCAGGACATCTACTATCAGCTCACCGAAAAGGGCTGGCGCGTGTTCTTCTCCCGCATTTCGTTGGAAGATGTACCCGGCACACAGTATGAGCCTTACATATTCGCCGCGCTCAACTCTGCCAAGGTCATGGTGACTGTTGGCACCAGCGGAGAAAACCTCAACGCCGTCTGGGTCAAGAACGAGTGGAGCCGTTTTCTTGCCATGATGCGCAAGGACAAGGGAAAGCTGCTCATTCCCTGCTACCGGGACATGGACCCATACGACCTGCCTGAGCAGCTTTCTGTGCTGATGAGCTATGACATGGGTAAAATCGGCTTTATTCAGGACCTTATCCGCGGCATCGGCAAGGTGCTCTCCGCAGACAGACCAAAAGAAATCGAGCATGAGCCGGTCAAGGAGACCGTTGTCGTACAGCAAAGCAGCGGCGGGCCCAATGTAAACGCCCTGCTCAAGCGCGGCGAGATGGCGCTGACGGACGGCAAGTGGGCTGAGGCCAAGGGTTACTATGACCGTGTTCTGGACATGGACGCGGAGTGCGGCGAGGCATATCTGGGCCTGTTTTTGGTGGAGTATAAGGCCTCGAGCGTGGATGCCTTTGTTGCCGGGCAGCTGACGGAAATGAAAACATGCACTACAAAGAAACTGACCGCCTGCGAAGAGCAGACCGAGCGCGTCCGGAAAGCCATTCAGGACAATGTGGTATCCGGTTATCTGGATGAAAAAGAACTCCAGCTTCTGTTCATTTTTGACCGCAGTTATCAAAGTTCGCTAACTATGCGGGAAGAACAGCTGCAAAAAGAAGAGAAATTTTTCAGCGAAAATCGCACCCTGAACCGGGCAAAACAATACGCCACTCCTGAGCAACTGGAAAAGCTGAAAGGAATGGAGGCCACTGTGCGAGGCTTCCTGAAGAATGCCATTGCCGAAGCACAGGCAGAGGACGAGGCCAATGCCGCCCGCGTCACCGCCGAATATGCCGCCCATCTGGAAAAGGCGGAGGCGAAAGCTTATCGCCTTGGCCAGGAAGCCCGGTCCAAGTGTGAGCCAGACTATGTGGCGGCCTGTCAGGCGGCGGACGCGGCAAGCAGCACGCTGGGACACCAAAAGGCGGCTCATCGCTTTGCTGTCCTGAAGGGCTACAAGGATTCCGCGGAGAGGCTGCAGAAGGAAATCGAGATAATAAATGAATTACGTGTACAACGCCGGCAGATTGCCGCGGAGGAATTGACGCGGCAACGTACGATGGCCGAAGAGTGGCAGCGTTCCAAGGCGGAAGAGCGCAAGAAGCAGAGTGTTCTGAAGCGGATGTTTGCCAAGGACGAAGCATACCAGCCAGACCTGTCCGGAAGCGCTGCGGTCTGGGAAAAGACAGGGAACTGGCATACTTTGGCAGCTGGATTCAATTACACGGTGGGTCTGAAAGCGGACGGCACCGTGGTGGCCGTGGGAGATAATGATTACGGCCAGTGCGCAGTGGGCGGCTGGACAGACATTGTGGCGGTCAGCGCGGGAGCCTGGCTCCCGGTAGGCCTGAAATCAGACGGCACGGTGGTCCCCGTGGGATGGAATGGCTCCGGTCAACGTGATGTCGACGAATGGACGGACATTGTGGCCATCAGCGCGGGAGGCTATCACACGGTGGGTCTGAAAGCGGACGGCACCGTGGTGGCTGTGGGAGAGGATGAGTATGGTCAGTGCAATGTAAGCGGTTGGACGGACATTGTGGCAGTCAGCGCCGGAGACAATCACACGGTGGGTCTGAAAGTGGACGGCACGGTGGTGGCTGTGGGCGATAACGAGGACGGCCAGTGTGAGGTATCCGACTGGCGGGATATTGTGGCCATCAGCGCGGGAGGCTATCACACGGTGGGTCTGAAAGCGGACGGCACCGTGGTGGCTGTGGGAGAGGATGAGTATGGTCAGTGCAATGTAAGCGGTTGGACGGACATTGTGGCAGTCAGCGCAGGACGATATCACACGGTGGGTCTGAAAGCGGACGGCACGGTGGTGGCAACAAAGTATTCCGGTGATTATTATTCCGGTCAGTGTGATGTGAGTGACTGGACGGACATTGTGGCCATCAGCGCGGGATACTCTCACACTGTGGGTCTGAAAGCGGACGGCACCGTGGTGGCTGTGGGCGATAACGATTACGACAAATGCGATGTGAGCGGCTGGCGGGACATCAAACTGCCTGAAATATGAAGAAGAGGAGAACAATATGAATAACAGACCGCAGGTGTTAATGCTCGGTAACGGCTTGAACCTGGCCTATGGCGGTGTCTCGTGGGGAACCCTGCTAAAAGAAATTTCGGTGCGAGAAGATATTCCGGAAAGACTGAGCTGCCCCATGCCAATGCAGGCTATTCTTCACACAAATAACGACATCAAAACTGCAATGGAGAAAAAGAAAAGCAGTTTGTACGGAAATGTGGGGAATGCAGAACAGAGACTGATTCTCCAAAACGTTCTACGCATGGGCTTTGATGATATCCTGACTACCAATTACAGTTATGAATTGGAAATCGCAGCCTTGGGTTTGTCGAGTGTGAAAGAGAGCCAGATAAAAAAGCTGAACAGACACACGCCCAGAGTCGGCCGGGTTGAGAGTAAATACCTGCTACATAGCTACAATGAATTGAACGTTGATGATGTCCAAAACCGCGTCTGGCATATTCACGGTGAGGCACGAAAACCGGACAGCATGATTCTCGGCCACTACTACTATGCAATTCTTCTGGGACGCATGATCGACTATGTGTCGAGCAATGAAAACCGCTATGAGAGCAATAGCCGGGCAGGCAAAGAAGTCGAACTGCTCAGTTGGCTGGATTCTTTTATCCTTGGGGATGTCTATGTTCTCGGTTTTGGATTTGACGTCTCAGAATTTGATTTGTGGTGGCTTTTGAACCGAAAGAAACGTGAAAAAGCCCCGCATGGGGATGTATATTTCTTTGAACCGAGAGATGAAGGCTTCAACGAGAGGATTGAACTTTTGAAGCTGCTGGGGGTTAAGCATATCGACTGCGACATTGCAAAGCCAGAAAAAGATAATCCTTTGAGATCCGAGATTTATAAAGAGTTTTATTGCACGGCACTTTCCGAAATGGAAAAGAGAATGGGAAAAAGTAAACCAGCACTTGTGGGAGGCTGAAAGCCATGTCTAAATTCGTAATTCAATGTCCAAGCTGCGGGAAGTACGCCGAGGCAAAGACCGGCTTGGGGCTGCTCCAACAGGATCAGTAACGGCAGAGCGGCCTGCGACAGCCACCATGTGAACGAAGATACGCTGCAGAACACCTACACGGCCGCTATCAGAGACATGATCGAGGATGCAGAGGAAATCATGACAGCGGTTAAGGAAAGCGCGGGGCTGGTCATGGAGCCGGAAAACAGAGCGGCGCAATCATGAACGCAGATGACAGCATGATCATGAAGCAGCTGGTGGAACAGATCATCGTCGGAGATGATGGCATCGAAGTCCACTTCAAATGCGGCATCGTCGCCAGCCACGAATACCTGTAACAAAGACGCCCTCGGCAGCCAAAAAGGTTGTCGGGGACGCTTTTTTGCGTTCGGGTGAAAAATTCATAGTTTTATAGAAAAAAATAACAGTCTCGAACATAATCCGGCTCGTTGACAAGGGACGGGCTTTATGCTAATATACTCCCGTCATTTATGTCTGTGATTGGACAGGCGCCCCAGAAACGACCGTAAATCGTTAACAGTGACACTGAGACTTTCGGTGTCCGCGGCGCCGTTGATTCAAGAGATGCTGCCTGACGCCGCTTGGCTCAGGCAGTTTTTTTCTTGGAGGATAAAAATGGACAGAATCCTTATCGGCAATGCCTTGTCCCTGATCGGCGCGATCCTGATGGCCTGCATCGGCCTGCTGAAAAATCGGAAACAGATTCTGACGGTACAGTGTGTTCAGTTCGGCATCATGGGAATGGCGAACTTAGTGCTGGGCGGTATCACCGGCACGATTTCCGCCGCCGTCAGCATTGCCAGAAACCTGGTCTGCGCAAAGCGGGAGCTGACCGTGCCGCTGAAAATTTTGTTTACCCTTATTCTCGTCGCTCTGAGCCTGTACGCCAACACCGCAGGCTGGCTGGGCGTCCTGCCCGTGCTTTCCACCTGCATTTACACCTGGCTTCTGGACATCAAAGGGGAGCGGCGGTTGAAGGTGGTTTTGATCATCGCCCAGGTTTTCTGGCTGGTCTTTGACCTTTCCCTGTGCAACTATGTCTCCTTTGCCTTTGACATCGTCACGATCATTACCAACCTGATCGGCATCGTTACACTGACCGCGGAGGCCGGGAAAAGCGCGGAAAGATAAGGAATAAAATGGCTGTATTGCTTAACCGGAAAGTAGGCCTGCTTTTGTCAGCTTGTAGAGTTCTTCGGCCGCAAGGCGGGTCTTCGCCACCACATCCTGCTGTCCGGTGGGGAAACAGTAGTAGAGCACCTTGCTGTTGCCGATGCAGATCATGTCGCCCAGCTCATACCAGAAATAATCGGAGTAGAGACTGTACGAGGAACTGGGTTTCTGCCTGTAATCCAGTTTTCCTTCACAGCCGCTGAGATGGAAACCTTCCCGGGTGTGGATCAGTCGCCCTTCTCCCACCCGGTAGATGGATTTGCTGTCTACCAACATGCAGATGCGCACAGGGATATCCAGCCGGTAGCTGCCGTCCAGCAGCTCCTGCCGCACACAGCTTCGCTCCCAGCGGTACCACTCCGGGATGTGGGGAAATTCCGTCTCTCCCTCCTGGGCCTGCAGAAAACCGGTCTCGGTCAGCAGATATGGCTTGCCGCAGCTGCCGCAGCGGAGGGTGATTCCTTTGCCGGTCATGGCGCCTTCTTTGCCGCAGTGAGGGCATTTGTAGAGAACGCGGTTCAAGCCATCGGCCCGGAACGGTTCGGTAATGCGGATATTCCGCTCCTGCTGGTCACGGAAGTTGTCAAAGGAGAAGCGTTCTGCCAGCAGCGAATTGATCTCCGCTGGGCTGGCTACGGCAATCTCCTGGGGGGAGAGGAGATATTCCATGTCGGCGGAAACCTCCACCTTGCGCAGCTGAAGCCCGTTATACAGCGGATCCCGGGCGAAAGCGCCATAGGTGCGGATCATCACCAGCGGCACGCCCAGCATCTTTACGCATTTTCCGATGCTCTCCGGCAGGGGCGTCGCCGTGCCGTCGAAGGAGTAGCTGGCCTCGGGATACATCAGAATGGAACTGCGCAATTCCTTGACAGTGTAGAGCATATCCCGCACCAGACTGAGGTCGGACACAAACTTCTGCGTTGGAATACAGCCCAGATGCCGCATCAGCCATGCTTTGCCCACAAAGCCGTCAGAGGTGCAGACAATGTTGAACGGGCGGGGATAGAGAATCGTTGAGGCAATTTTCAGGTCGATGAAGCTGGAATGATTCATCAGGAACAGACAGGGCTCATCGGCCCCCAGACGCTCCATGCCGATGCTGCGGCAGTGAAAATTGGTGGCCTTCAGATCCGCGGCGGAGAGGAGCTTCAGCAGCGTGCGGAAGAAAATGGAGGGTTTGAGCGGCTTCCGGTGCTCTTCCCGCGGAAGCGCCAGGACCTGCTCGTAGGATTTGTCGGTGACCTTGATTTTCATACGCTAACCTCCTGCGGCTTTTTTACTTTAGTATTTTACCATATGAGAGAAATAATAAGCAAGATATTTGGCGGAATATGAGGTGGAAAGGGGATAAGAAACAGAATGTAGGGGCGATTCACGAATCGCCCGCCTGCCGCAGTACAGAAATCATTTTCCCACCACCACGCGCTACACCCACTCAGGGGCATCTTCATATTTGCCTGACGGCAAATATGAAATAATGCCTTTCAGGCATTGTGAAATGAAAATCACCCGTTGATTTTTCTATACGACATTTCCGTCTTGTCAGAAGTGGCAACATTGTTAAAATCATCCTGTAAGTCACACCACTCAACAATACACCCCCCATATTGACGGACTGGTAAATATATGATATGGTTCAAGCAAATAAACCACAGGAGGTAATATTATGCCTGAATATGGTACATTCAAGAATTATCAGGACTTGGTCGTGAGTTATTCCCAAGAGCCGAGGGATGTCCATACTATTCCGTTGCGCGGAACTCCAGTGTGGTTTTATACCTATATAGACAAAGGATATATTTTTGTAAAGCCCGCTCACAAAAAAACTCCTGCCAGCAAAATACGAACACCTCGGAAACTTGATCCTGCAGAATTTGATACAATGCTTGATCTCTATCGCCGAAGGAATAAAGGACAGATGATTTCATACGATGCCAGCAGAGTAACCCGGAATCAAGTGTATTGGTATGGTATCTTTCATGATATGGAATGAAAGATACCATTTGAGGAGAGGCGGCTCTATCTCCGGGGATGAGGTTCATTTTATGCAGCAGCTTGTTCCATAGTTTGAAAATGGGCAGATAAAAGTATATGCTCCTCAGAAAGTATATAATAATCGTAGTTACTTACCTTCACCCCTCTCGTCCTTAACTTAATTTACAGGATATTTTCAATAAAAATTATAAATCCGAGCTACATTCCCCATTCGGGGAATGTAGCTCGGATTTCTCATTATTTAGTCATAGTGTTATTAAAGAATCTGCGCTTTCCGGTCCAAGCCCACCAAATCGAAGCCCAACGAAGTGGGTTCGATTTGGAAAGGAGGAGCAGCGGCGTGAGCGCGAGACGACTTTTTGATGCAGCGCATAAAAAAGTCGTCGCAAGCGATACAAAGCTTGCGACGACGTGGTCGGAGTGGCGAGACTTGAACTCGCGGCCTCATGGTCCCGAACCATGCGCGCTACCAGCTGCGCTACACCCCGATGCAGCTTTTCTATTATAATTACGAAATGCCGCCTTGTCAAGAGAAATCTCCCTGCATATGCCTGTCCCGGGAAAAATATACTGCAATGCAGGGGGGTGACACAGTGGAAAGACTGAAAATCTACGCGGCCAGCGCCGTGTTTCTCTTTCTCACGGCGGTAAAGCTGCTTTTTCCGGACACCGCGGCAGCGGTCAGGGCGGAGGTACACAGCATTATAGACCACAACGACGACTATACCGAAATGGTCCAGACCCTGGGCAGGAGCCTTGCGGAGAGCAGCTGGGGAAACAAGCTGGTGGCGGCGCTGGGGGTGGACAGGGGAGAGGCGAAGCAAAAACAGGAAGCCGTTCCTGCGAAAACAGCAGAACCGGAAACCGAGCCTGAGCCTGAGCCAGAGCCGGAGAGTATGCCCCTTCCCAGCGCCGAAGAGCCGGAGACAAGCGCCGTGGAAGAGGCCTTTCTTCAGCAGCAGGCCCGGTTTGAAGGGGCGGTCATCCCTGCCAACGTGAGAACGGACAGGCCGGAGCTGCCCTTTGCCTACAGTGCCCCGGTCTCCGGCATGGAATCCTCCGGCTTCGGCTACCGGATCCACCCCATCGACGGCGAGCTGAGCTTCCACTATGGAACAGACTTTGCGGCAAACAGCGGGGACGATGTGACCGCCTTTGCCGACGGCTATGTCTATGCCGCCGGAACCAGCGAGGGCTACGGGAATTATCTGATTTTGACCCACGAGGGCGGCTTTTCCACCATTTACGCCCACCTCAGCAGCATTAATGTGTCTGAAGGGGAGATGGTGAGCCGGGGCCAGCTGATCGGTGCCGTGGGTCAGACGGGAAAGGCCACCGGGCCTCATCTGCATTTTGAGCTGCTGTGCAGCGACATCTATCTCAACCCGGAGTACTACCTATGAGCAAAAGCCGCTTTCACATCAGCGCCGGGGCCGTCCTTGCCGCCGCGCTGCTCTTTTTCTTTACGGATACGGCCACCCTCTGGGCCATCGCTCTGCCGGTGGCGGCCCATGAGCTGGGGCATGTGATCGCCCTGCGCCTTTTGGGGCTGCGGATCCGGGGCTTTCGGGCGGAACTGAAGGGCCTCTGCATCGACTACTGCGGCTTCTGCGGCACGGCGGGCCAGATTTTCGCCGCGGCGGCAGGGCCGCTGGCCGGGCTTGTTTACGCCTTTGCCGCCTCATGCTGGGCAAGGCCTTTCGATAACAACACGGCGGCGCTGTCCGCCGGGATCAGCCTGCTGCTGTCCCTCTTCAATCTGCTGCCGGTGCTTCCCCTGGACGGCGGACGGATATTCTCCCGCATCGCCTGCATGAGCCTGGGCTACGGGCGGGGAGAGCGGCTGAGCAAAAATCTGGGTCTGGCCCTCAGCGCCGCCCTGCTGGCCGGGGGACTGCTGCTGATGTGGCAGGGGATGGGCGCGGGCCTGGCCCTGGCCGCAATATGGCTTCTTCTGGCCCAACCGGAGGAAGTGGGGATTGTAAAACGGAAAGAAATATTGTAAAATAACCCGGATAAAATAAATACCGGAGCGTACTATGGATAAACGACTTGAACGCATATTGCCGAGAGTGCAAAAACCCGCCAGATATACCGGCGGGGAATATAACCAGATCATCAAGGACAAGGAGAAGGTGGACATCCGTCTGGCCTTCTGCTTCCCTGATACCTACGAGATCGGCATGTCCAACCTGGGCATGAGCATTCTGTATCACACCATGAACAGTCTGGACTATGTGTGGTGTGAGCGGGTGTTCGCCCCCTGGGGGGATATGTTTGAGGAGATGAAGAAGGCCGGTCTGCCCCTCTACGCCCTGGAAAGCGGCGACAGCGTGGGCGAATTTGACGCGGTGGCCTTCTCCATCGGCTATGAGATGGCCTACACCACGGTGCTGGACATGCTGGACATGTCCGGCATACCCTTGAGAAGCGCGGACCGGCCTGAACTTCTGCCCCTGGTCTTTGCCGGCGGCACGGCCTGCGTCAACCCCGAGCCTATGGCCCCCTTCATGGACCTCTTCGTCATCGGCGAGGGGGAGGAGATGAATAACGAGCTTCTGGCGCTGCTGCACAAAGCAAAGCTTGAGGGCTGGTCAAAGCATGACTTCCTCACAAAAGCGGCGCAGATCGGCGGCGTTTATGTGCCCAGCCTCTACGATGTGGAATACAAGGCCGACGGTACCCTGGCCTCCGTCACGGCGAAGGACGGCGCGCCGGAGAAGGTGACAAAGCGCATTGTGGAAGACTTTGACGCCGCACCCTTTCCCACAAATCCCATCGTCCCCTCCACTGAGGTGGTCCACGACCGGGTGAATCTGGAGCTGTTCCGTGGCTGTGTCCGCGGCTGCCGCTTCTGTCAGGCGGGCCATGTGTACCGGCCTATCCGCGCCAAAAAGCCGGAGACCCTGATCCGGCAGGGGATAGAGACATTGAAAAACACCGGACACGAGGATGTGACCCTCCTCTCTCTCAGCACCAGCGACTACCGGCCCCTGCCGGAGCTCTGTGACGGGCTGCTGGACTACTGTGAGGGGCGGAGCATCGGCCTGTCCCTGCCCTCCCTGCGGGCGGACAACTTCTCCATGGAGATCATGGAGCGGCTGCAGAAGGTGAGAAAAAGCGGCCTGACCTTTGCCGTGGAGGGCGGAAGCCAGCGGCTGAGAGACGCCATCAACAAAAACGTCACCGAGGAGGATCTGCTCAACACCTGCCGCATCGCCTTTGAGGGCGGCTGGAACAGCGTGAAGCTCTATTACATGCTGGGCCTTCCCACGGAGACCGATGAGGACATCGTGGGCATCGCGGAGATGGCCAATCAGGTGCTCCACTGCTGGCGGCAGTACGCCAAGAACAAGAACCGGGGTGTGAAGATCACCATCTCCACCTCCTGCTTTATTCCCAAGCCCCACAGCCCCTTCCAGTGGGAGGCCCAGATCAGCATTGAGGAATATCTCCGCCGGGTGAATCTGCTCCGCTCCAGCATTGTGGCCAGAAACGTGACCTACAACTGGCACGACGCGGAGACCAGTCTCATCGAAGCGGCCCTGTCCCGCGCCGACCGGCGCGTGGCCGACGTGATCGAGGAGGTCTGGCGCAGCGGCGGAAGGCTGGACGCCTGGACGGACTACTTCTCCTTTGACCGCTGGATGAAGGCCTTTGAAAAATGCGGCGTGGACCCGGCTTTCTACGCAAACCGGGAATTTTCCACCGACGAGCTGCTGCCCTGGGATGTGATCGACGTGGGCGTGCGCAAGGCCCACCTGCTGCGGGAGCGGCAGCGCTGCTATGAATCCACGTTGTCGCCCGACTGCCGGAAGCAGTGCTCTGCCTGCGGCGCGGCAAGGCTTTTGAAGGAGGTGCGCTGCGATGGATAAGCTGAGACTTCGTTTTACCAAGACCGGCCGGGCCGTGTATATCTCCCACCTGGACCTGATGCACACCATGCAGCGGGCCTTTTCCCGGGCGGGCTATGAATTGAAATATTCCGAGGGCTTCAACCCCCATCCCCAGATCTCCATCGCCCTGCCCCTGTCCGTGGGCGCGGCAAGCTTGTGCGAGATCATGGATTTTCGCCTCAGCGGGGAGGCCAATCTGGCTGAGCTTCCCGCTCGGCTCTCCGCTGTACTGCCGGAGGGGATAGAGGTCATGGAAGCCTACGAGCAGCAGAGAAAGCCGGCGGAGATCAAATGGCTTAAGATCGAGGGCCTGTTTGAATACGATGAGCGGGACGCCACCCAAATGGCGGCGGAGCTGGAGGGCTTTTTCGCCCAGGATCAGATCGTCATTGCCAAAAAGACCAAGCGGGGCCTGGGGGATACGGATATCCGCCCGGCCATCCGCTCCATCAGCTTTGAAGCCTGGGACGGCGCGGTCAAGGTCTCGGCGGTGATCTCCGCCCAGGAGCCTACGCTGAATCCCGAGCTGCTGGCCGACGCTTTGCGGCAGAAAAAGCCTGCGTTTGCCCCGGATTTTGCCCGCTTTACCCGGCTGGAGACGCTGGACAAAAATATGGAAATTTACAGATAAAAAACACTTGCAATAAGCTGTAAATTGTGGTATTATACATCAGCTTGTGCGGATATTGTGTCCGCACTGAAAAAGGCGGTCCGCTGCCGAGGCGTATTTTGGCCCTCCGGTATTGAACGTCTATACGAAGAAAGGATTAGATTATGGATCTGGTCAAAGTTCTCAGCGAGAAGTACATGAAGGAAGAGCTTCCCGAAATGAACGTGGGCGACACCGTGCGTGTCCTCGTCCGCGTCAAGGAAGGCAACCGTGAGCGCACCCAGGCTTTCGAGGGCACCATCATTGCCAAGAAGCATGGCGGCATCAACGAGACCATCACCGTCCGTCGTATCTCCTACGGCGTCGGCTGCGAGAAGGTATTTCCCGTACATTCTCCCTCCATCGTCTCTGTCACCACCGTCCGCAAGGGCAAGGTCCGCAGAGCAAAGCTGTACTACCTGCGCGACCGCGTGGGCAAGAAGGCAAAGGTCAAGGAGCGCCTGTAAGCTCAAATGTCAAAAAAAGAGGCCGTTTCGGCCTCTTTTTTTGTCCTCAACATAGTCCGGCGCTTGCACAAAAGGGATAAAGTGGTGTATAATACCATGAATCTCTATGAGTAGGAGACGTTTATGAGCAAAAAAAGAAATAAAAAAGAGAAGATCCCGCCGGAGCTGCAGGCCCGCCGGGAGACCTATGATTGGATACAGTGCATCATCACCGCGCTGATCATCTGCGTCGTGGTTTTCGGCTTCTTTATCCGGGTGATCGACGTCAGCGGCAGCTCCATGAACCCCACCTTGCAGGACGGGAACAAGATGCTGGTGTCCGACCTGTTCTATAAGCCCAAGGTGGGCGACGTGGTCATCTTCAAAAAGGACGAGTATGACCCGGACAAGGCCCTGGTGAAGCGGGTGATCGCCACCGAGGGTCAGGTGGTGAATATCGACTTTGATCTGGGCATTGTCTATGTGGACGGCGAGCCCTTCGAAGAGGATTATATCACCGAGCTTACCCGGAACAAGATCGACTTTATCGGCCCCCAGACCGTGCCGGAAAACTGCGTTTTCGTCATGGGCGATAACCGCAACGCCTCCACCGACAGCCGGGACAAGCGCATCGGCATGGTGGACGTGCGGCTGATCATCGGCCGGGCCTACTGCGTGATCTACCCCACCAATGAGATCGGATGGATCAGCTGATGGAAAATAACCGCTTTGAAAAAATGAATATCCAGTGGTTCCCGGGCCACATGACCAAGGCCCAGCGGATGATCGAGGAGAATCTGAAGCTGGTGGACGCGGTGTGCGAGATCCTGGACGCCCGTATACCCCGGTCCAGCCGCAACCCGGACATCGACCGGCTTGCCGGGGATAAGCCCCGGCTGGTGATCCTCAACCGCATCGACCTGGCAGACCCGACCGTCACTGCCCGCTGGAAGAAATATTTTGAAGCCCAGGGCCTTGCCATTCTGGAGACCGACGCCAGAACCGGCAAGGGCGTGAACGGCTTTGCCCCCGCTGTGCGCCGGCTTCTGGCCGGGAAGATCCGGGAGTATGAGGCCAAGGGCCAGGTGGGCCGCCCCCTGCGGGTGATGATTTTAGGCATACCCAACGTGGGCAAGTCTACCTTTATTAATAAAGTAGCCGGCCGTAAGGCCGCCATCGCCGGGGACAAGCCCGGCGTCACCCGGGGCAAGCAGTGGATCAATATCGACGCCGGTCTTGACCTGCTGGACACCCCCGGCATCCTCTGGCCCAAGTTCGACAGCCAGGAGGTGGGGGAGATGCTGGCCATCACCAACGCCATCAAGGCCGACGTGCTGGACAAGGAGACCCTTGCGGCAAACTTTATGCTCCGTCTGCGGCAGATGTACCCCCAGGCCATCAGAGACCGGTATAAATTTGACCCGGACCCGGACATGAACGGCTTTGAACTGCTGGAACAGGCGGCCAAAAAGCGGGGCTTTCTGGTCTCCCAGGGCGAGTACGACATTGAGCGCATGGCCAATACCCTGCTGGGGGAATACCACGAGGGGAAATTAGGCCGCCTTTCTTTGGAGATGCCCGATGATTGAGCTTTGGACGCTGGAAAACGAGATATACGCCGGGGGCGTAAAGCTTCTTTGCGGCGTGGACGAGGCGGGGCGCGGCCCTCTGGCGGGGCCGGTGTGCGCCGCCGCCGTTATCCTGCCCCAAAACTGTGAGATCGAAGGGCTGAACGACTCCAAAAAGCTGACGGAGAAAAAGCGGGAGGCCCTTTTTGATGTGATCTGCGCCGCCGCTGTCAGCTACGGCATCGCCTTTGCCACGGCGGAGGAGATCGAGGAGTATAATATTCTTAGCGCCACCTTTATGGCCATGAACCGGGCCATTGCGAAGCTTGATCCCGCGCCGGAGCTGGCCCTCATCGACGGCAACCGCAATACCGGGATCCAGATCCCCAGCCGCTGTGTCATCGGCGGCGACGGGAAATGCGCCGATATCGCGGCGGCCTCCGTGCTGGCCAAGGTCACAAGGGACCGGTACATGCTGCAAATGGCGGAGCTGTACCCGCAGTACGGCTTTGAAAAGCACAAGGGTTACGGCACGAAGGCCCACTATGAGGCCATCCGGGCCTACGGGCCCTCGCCCATACACCGGCCCAGCTTTTTGAGGAAGATGCACTGATGGACAGGCATTTGACAGGGCGCTGGGGCGAGGAGCAGGCCGCCGCCTTTCTGCGCCGCAAGGGCTATAAGATCATCGGCATGAATTACGCCTGCCGCATGGGCGAGATCGACATCATCGCCCGAAACCGGAAATTCATCGTCTTTGCCGAGGTGAAGCTGAGAAAGAGCGCCGCATTTGCCGAGGCAAGGGAGTTTGTCACCGCTGCAAAGCAGGAGCGGATCAAAACCACCGCTGCCATGTGGCTTTCGGAAAACGAGACTTCCTTGCAGCCCCGCTTTGACGTGATCGAAATTTACGCTCCCGATGGCCCGGAGAGCCGAAACGTCAGTATCCGGCACATCGAGGACGCCTTTCAATAAATATGTAGCCCGGGCAGAGCCCGGGACTGACCGTACGATCAGCAGGTGCCTCTGGGGCAGAAGGTGGAGCAGTAGGTCTCGCCCTTGGTGCTGGCCTTCTCGTTCTGCACGCTGATGCGGGTAGCGCTGCACTTGCAGTCGATGGTGTTGTACTTGCAGTTGGTGACGTCACAGCCCACGCCGGGGATGATGTCGCCGCGATTTTTCTCGTTCATGCTTATACCTCCGCATTGTATTACCTCATCATAAGGCACCGTTAGTATCTGATTTTCGGCAGTAATTATTCTTGGGAACGGTATTCACTATGTCACTTTACGCGATCGGCGACCTGCACCTGTCTTTTTCGGCGGGAAAGCCCATGGATGTCTTCGGGGACAAATGGGAAAACCACGCGGAAAAGCTGCGGCAGGGCTTTTCAAAACTGAATGAGGACGATGTGTGCGTCATCTGCGGCGATCTGAGCTGGGGCATGGGTCTGGAGCAGACGCGGGAGGATTTTCTGTTTATCCACTCCCTGCCGGGGAAAAAGATCATCCTGAAAGGGAACCACGACTACTGGTGGAGCACCGCCACCAAGGCCAAGCGCTTTTTCGCCGAAAACGGCATTGACAGCATCGATATTTTGTTCAACAACAGCTTTTTTTATGAAAATTACGCCCTCTGCGGCACCAGGGGCTGGTTTTACGAGGAGGAAAAGGGCGACGGGCACGACAAGAAGATCATGCTCCGGGAGATCGCCCGGCTGGAGACCTCCTTAAACGCTGCGGGGGACCGGGAAAAGATCGTTTTTCTCCACTATCCACCCATCTACCAGAAATACCGTTGCCCGGAGATCCTGGAGCTGCTGAAAAAGCACGGCGTCCGGCTCTGCTGCTACGGCCATATCCACGGCAAGGGCTGCGCCTATGCCCTCAACGGCTGGAGCGGCGGCACGGAGTACAGGCTGGTTTCCGCCGATTTCGTGGATTTTTCCCCCATAAAGCTCTTATAATTCAAACAAGTTAATGATTTTGTCATTGATTTTACCGTTAGAATCTGTTATCATAGCAAAGTGCGACCCAGATAAAGAGGAGGAGATCAAATTATGATCGTCAAGAATGTAGAAAAGAAAGAAAATAACACCGCCGTATTCCAGGTGGAGTCCGACGCAGCGGAATTTGAAGCTGCCGTCAACGGCGCATACCTGAAGAACAAGGCAAGTATATATATCCCCGGCTTCCGCAAGGGCAAGGCCCCCCGCGCAGTAGTGGAAGGCATGTACGGCAAGGACGTCTTCTATCAGGACGCCATGGACGAGCTGGCCCCCCAGGCTTTTGAGCAGGGCGTGAAGGAAGCAGAGCTGAGATTTGTGGGCGCTCCCTCCATCACCGACGTGAACGTGACCGACGAGCGCACTGTTGTCTACAGCTTCACCGTCACCCTGTATCCCGAGGTCACTCTGGGCCAGTACAAGGGCATCGAGGCCACCCGTGAGCCCGTCAACGTCTCTGACGAGGACGTGAACGCCGAGGTGGAGAGCGTACGCAAGCGCAACGCCCGCAAGGTCAGCGTGGAGCGCGAGGCCCAGATGGGCGACACCGCCAACATCGACTTTGACGGCTTCCTCAACGGCGAGCGTTTCGACGGCGGCAAGGCTGAGGGCTACGACCTGGAGCTGGGCTCCAACTCCTTTGTTCCCGGCTTCGAGGAGCAGATCGTCGGTATGCAGATCGGCGAGGAGAAGGATCTGGACATCACCTTCCCCGAGGAGTATGTGGAAGACCTGGCCGGCAAGGCTGTGGTATTCAAGGTCAAGCTCAATTCTCTCACCGTTTCCGAGCTGCCCGAGCTGGACGACGAGTTTGCCAAGGACGTGTCCGAGTTTGACACTCTGGACGAGTACAAGGCCGACATCCGCGCCAATCTGGAGAAGCGCCGTCAGGACGAGGCCGAGGAAAAGGTCCACTCTGAGATCATGCACAAGGCCGCCGAGAACATGACCGTGGAGATCCCCGAGGTCATGGTGCAGGAGAAGGTGGAGGAGATACTCCGCAACTACGCGGCAAACTTCGGCCTGAACAGCCGCGACATGGAGTATGCACAGCTGCTGCAGATGATGGGTCTGGACGAGAACACCATCAACGTGAGCATCCGTCCGGGCGCTCAGGTGCAGGTGAAGAACGACCTGCTTATCGAGGCCGTCATCAAGGCTGAGAATATCGAAGCCACCGACGAGGAAGTTGAAGAGTACCTGAACAAGGTCGCAGAGAGCATTGAGGCCCAGCCCGAGGAAGTGAAGAACTACTTCGGTCTTGAGTTCCTGGCAGGCGAGCGGAAGAAGGAGAAGGCCACCAACCTCATCATCGACAGCGCCGTCATCACCGAGGCTGCCCCCGAGGAAGAAAAGGCGGAATAATTTTTCCGGGATAAGGATATGCTCTCTTGGATGCTGATAAATTAAAGGAGAGTTTAATACAATGAGTTTAGTACCTTATGTTGTAGAACAGACCAGCCGCGGCGAGCGCTCATACGACATCTTCTCCCGCCTGCTCAACGACCGCATCGTCATGCTCAGCGAGGAAGTGAACGACACCACCGCCAGTCTTGTGGTGGCCCAGCTTCTGTATCTGGAGGCCCAGGACCCGGACAAAGACATACAGTTTTATATCAACAGCCCCGGCGGCAGCGTCACTTCCGGTCTGGCCATCTACGACACCATGCAGTACATCAAGCCTGATGTGTCCACCATCTGCATCGGCATGGCGGCGTCCATGGGTGCCTTCCTGCTGTCCTCCGGCGCCAAGGGCAAGCGCATCGCCCTGCCCAACGCGGAGATCATGATCCACCAGCCCTCCGGCGGCAGCCAGGGCCAGTGCACCGACATCCAGATCCAGGCGGAGCAGATTTTGAAGATCAAGAAAAAGCTCAACGCCATTCTGGCCGAAAACACAGGCAAGGACGTGGAGACCATCGAGCGCGACTGCGAGCGCGACCACTTCATGACCGCTGAGGAAGCAAAGAACTACGGCCTGATCGACAAGGTCATCTACAAGCGCTGACCTTCCGAAAAGCATTGGTTTTAGGGGAACGAATAGTTCCCCTAAAGCTTTATACCGGAAATCCGATTTATTTTTATACAGCTTATAAGCTGATGGGAGAGCAAGATGGCAAAGAATGAAGACAGAAGAAGCATAAGATGCTCATTTTGCGGCAAGCCGCAGTCTTTGGTGGACCGGCTGATTGCCGGCAACGGCAGCTATATCTGCGACGAGTGCGTGCGCATGTGCGCCAGCATTATCGACGACGGGCCTATTGCCCCCGCTGTGGAGGGCTATGACGGTCTGCCTCTGGTGTTTGATAAGCTTCCCAAGCCCATGCAGATCAAGGCAAAGCTGGACGACTATGTGATCGGCCAGGAGAGGGCCAAGATCGTGCTTTCCGTGGCGGTGTATAACCACTATAAGCGCATTCTCAACGCGGGCAAGGACGATGTGGAGCTGCAAAAGAGCAACATCCTGCTGATCGGTCCCACCGGCAGCGGCAAGACCCTCTTTGCCCAGACCATGGCGAAAATGCTGGAGGTGCCCTTTGCCATTGCCGACGCCACCACCCTGACGGAAGCGGGCTATGTGGGTGAGGATGTGGAAAACGTGATCCTGAAGCTCCTTCAGGCCGCGGATTTTGACGTGGAGCGGGCCCAGCGGGGCATCATCTACATCGACGAAATCGACAAGATCGCCCGCAAGAGCGAGAATACCTCTATCACCCGGGACGTCTCCGGCGAGGGTGTGCAGCAGGCCCTGCTGAAGCTGCTGGAGGGCACGGTGGCCAATGTTCCGCCCCAGGGCGGGCGCAAGCACCCCCACCAGGAGTTTATCCATGTGGACACCACCAATATCCTGTTCATCTGCGGCGGCGCCTTCGACGGGCTGGATAAGATCATCGAAAAGCGCACCAACAAGAAGACCATGGGCTTCGGCGCGGACATCACCAGCAGCGCGGAGCGGGACGTGGGGGAGATCCTCTCCCAGGTCCAGCAGCACGACCTGCTGAAATTCGGCATTATCCCGGAGCTGATCGGCCGTCTGCCTGTGGTGGCCTCTCTGGAGTCCCTGAAGCGGGAGGACCTGGTCCGCATCCTGACCGAGCCGAAAAACGCCATGACAAAGCAGTATAAGGCCCTGCTGTCCTATGACGGGGTGGAGCTGGAATACGAGCAGGAGGCCCTGGAGGCCATCGCCGACAAGGCCATAGAGATGAAGATCGGCGCGAGAGGCCTGCGCAGTGTGATGGAGGGTGTAATGACCGACATCATGTATAAGGTCCCCTCCGACACCACCGCCAACAAGGTCATCATCACCGCCGACAGCGTGAAAAACGGCAGCAGCCCCGTTGTCAGGCATATCAACGATGAAAGCAAGTAAACGCAGCACTCCGGAAGGAGGATAGTGTGAAAAATCACACTATCTAGATTAAAATGGCGTGCCGCTCGCCGCTGAAGCGGCAACCGCGGCACATGCCAAAAATCTCCATTCTGCCGCAGTGGGAGATTTACATTGCTGTTTGTGCTGACACATCGGCGGCAGAACGGAGATTAATATGTCAGAAACAATGGAAAACGAAATCAGAACCCTGCCCATGCTCCCGCTCCGGGGGCTGAGCGTTTTTCCCTCCATGCTCCTGACCTTTGACGTGGAGCGCAGCGCCTCTGTGGCGGCGCTGGACGCGGCAGTCAGGGGCGACCATCTCATTTTCCTTGCCGCACAGAAGGACATCGCCACCGATGTGCCCGAGGAAAAGGACATCTACCATGTGGGCACGGTCTGCCGGGTGCGGCAGCAGCTCCGCCAGCCCCGCAGCAGCAGCTGCCGGGTGATGGTGGAAGGCCTGTACCGGGCTCAGGCTCTCAGCATGGACACCGAGGGAAAGTATTACAGCGCCCAGGTGACCCGCCTGGACGACAAGCCGGAGAAGGTCAGCGCCGTCCGCAAGGAGGCGCTGGTGAGAAGCTGCCTGTCCCTGTTCAACGAGTATCTGCAGATGAACCCGGACATGATGAACGAGCAGCTGCTCAACATCCTGGCCAACCCCGACATCGGCTATGTGATCAGCTATATCGCCCAGAATGTGCATTTCAGCCTGGAGGATAAGCAGAAGCTTTTGGAGGAGGTCTACCCCAGCCGCCGGCTGATGCTGCTCAATAAGCTCCTCAACAACGAGCTGGACATCATGGCCATCGAAAAGGAACTGAACGACGCCACCCAGGAGCAGGTCAACCGCAGCCAGCGGGAATACTATCTGCGGGAAGAGATGAAGATCATCCAGGCCGAGCTGGGCGACGACGTGCAGGACGATATCGAGGACTACCGGGAGAAGATCAATGCCCTGCCGGTCAGCGAGGAGATCCGCGTAAAGCTTCTGAAAGAAGTGTCAAGGCTTTCCAAGCAGCCCTTCGGCTCCTCCGAGGCTGCTGTGATCCGGGGCTACCTGGACGTGTGTCTGGAGATCCCCTGGAACCAGAAGACCCAGGAGACGGTGGACCTGAAAAAGGCCAGAAAGATCCTGGACGACGACCACTTCGGCCTGGAAAAGGTGAAGGAGCGCATCATTGAGTATCTGGCGGTGAAAAAGCTCTCGCCGGAGATCAAGGGCGGTCTGCTCTGCCTTGTGGGCCCTCCGGGCACCGGCAAGACCAGCATCGCCATGAGCATAGCCAGGGCCACCAACCGCAAGCTGGTGCGCATCTCTCTGGGCGGCGTCCATGACGAGGCGGAGATCCGGGGCCACAGGAAGACCTATATCGGCGCTATGCCCGGCCGTATCATCAACGGCGTCATCCAGGCCAAAAGCTGCAACCCCCTGATGGTCCTGGACGAGATCGACAAGCTGGGCTCCGACTACCGGGGCGACCCCTCCGCCGCGCTGCTGGAGGCCCTGGACGGAGAGCAGAACAGCAGCTTCCGGGATAATTTCCTGGAGCTTCCCTTTGACCTTTCGGAAATTTTCTTTATCACCACCGCAAACACCACCGACACCATCCCCAGAGCGCTGCTGGACCGCATGGAGGTCATCGAGCTATCCAGCTACACCGACGAGGAGAAGCTGGAGATCGCCAAGCGCCATCTGCTGCCCAAGCAGCGGAAAAAGCACGGCCTGCGGGCAAACCAGCTGAAGATCAGCGACGAGGCCCTGCGCGCCATCATCTCCGGCTATACCAGAGAGTCCGGCGTCCGGCTTTTAGAGCGGGAGATCGCCCGGGTCTGCCGCAAGGCGGCGGCCATGATCGCCGGGGGAGAGTGCAAGAGCCTGAACGTGAAGAGTGAGAAGCTGGAAACGGTGCTGGGCCCGGTGAAATTCAAGCGCGACGAGCAGCGCAGCCAGGACGAGGTGGGCCTGGTCCGGGGCCTTGCCTATACCTCCGTTGGCGGCGAGGTGCTGGATGTGGAGGTCTCCGTGGTGGACGGCAGCGGAAAGCTGGAGCTCACCGGCAATCTGGGCGATGTGATGAAGGAATCGGCCCATGCCGCCGTCACCTATATCCGAAGCCGGGCTGCGGTTCTGGGCATTGACCCGGATTTCTATAAGAATAAGGATATACATATCCACTTCCCCGAGGGCGCGGTACCCAAGGACGGCCCCTCTGCCGGAATCACCGTGTGCATTGCCCTCATCTCCGCCCTGACCGGCACGCAGGTCCGGCATGATGTGGCCATGACCGGGGAGATCACCCTGCGGGGCCGGGTCCTGCCCATCGGCGGACTGCGGGAAAAGACCATGGCGGCCTACCGCAGCGGCGTTTGCACGGTCATCATCCCCAGCGACAACGCCCCTGACCTGGAGGAAATCGACCAGACCGTCCGCCGCGGGTTGAACTTCGTGACCACGGACCATGTGGATAAGGTGCTGGATGTGGCTCTGGTCCGGGAGAGCGAAAGCGCCGCGGTGACAGCGCCCCCTCCTGTGGTCAATAAAGAACTCTGCGCCGTGAGACAGTAGGTGAACAATGGCTGCACTGAACGTTAACAAGGCGGAATTTATCAAATCGGCGGCAAGCCCCAATCAGTTTATCCGCTCCTCCACGCCCAGCGTGGTCTTTGCGGGCAAATCCAACGTGGGCAAGTCCTCCGTCATTAACCGGATGCTGAACCGGAAGAACTTTGCCCGGGTGGGCGCTTCTCCCGGCAAGACCATCCATGTGAACTATTTCCTCATCGACGGCAAGGTCTATTTTGTGGACCTGCCGGGCTACGGCTTCGCCAAGGTCTCCCAGGCCGAGCGGGACCGCTGGGGCAAGCTGATGGAGCAGTTTTTCGCCGCCGAGAGACTGATCGACCTGGGCGTGATGATCGTCGACGCCAGGCACAAGCCCACGGCCGACGATGTGACCATGGCCCAGTGGTTCAAAAATTCCGGCTGCCGCCTGGTGGTGGTGGCAAACAAGCTGGACAAGCTGAAGAAAAGCGAGATCGAGCCCAACATGGCCCTGATCCGCCAGACGCTGGGGTTGCCCGAGGAGGTCCTGCTGATTCCGTTCTCCGCGGAAAAAGGCCAGGGCCGGGACGCCCTCATGGCGGAGATCATGAAGGAACTTTCGTAAAAATATCCAATAGCAGCGCGATTTTTCATGGCGCTGCTATTGTCTTTTATCAAAAGATTTGCTAAAATAGAGAAAACAGTGGAGGTGGAGCAGATAAGCGCCTTACAGTCCATATGGAACGGATTTGATTTTACCTATATTCTCAGCATTCTGCTGGGGCTGATCCCGGCGCTTTTGTGCATCACCCTGCACGAACTGAGCCACGGCTTTGTGGCCTACAAGCTGGGCGACAATACCGCCAAGGAGCGGGGCCGACTCACTCTCAACCCCATCAAGCATCTGGACGTGATGGGCCTTTTGATGCTTATGGTGTTTCACGTGGGCTGGGCAAAGCCCGTGCCGGTGAACATGTATAATTTCAAGGATCCGAAAAAGGGCATGGCGGTGACGGCACTGGCCGGGCCCGTCTCCAACTTTCTGATCACCCTGGTGTTCATGTTCCTTTTCGGCTTTGCCTACACCATCGTGGGCTTTCATTACACGAAAGCCGGGTACTATGTTTTGCAGCTTCTCCAGCTCACGGCCTATATCAGTCTGGGCCTGGGGCTTTTCAACCTGATCCCCATCCCGCCGCTGGATGGCTCAAAGGTGCTGCTGTCCCTCCTCAGCGACAGCAATTACTACAAGCTCCTGCGCTATGAGCGCTATGGCATGATTTTAATGATCCTGCTGGTATCCACCGGCGTTATCGGCAAGCCCCTGTCCGCCGCGATGGACGCGATCTACGATTTCCTGGTGCCGCTGGCCCAGTGGGGTGCCGAGCTGTCCTATATCCTCTTTTTTAAGTGAGCGATCCATGGAAAATCCAAGCTTTTTTCTTGAAGGCGTCGTAAAGGAAAAAAACGAGCTTCAGGATTTTGAAGGCCCCCTGAGCCTGATCCTGATGCTGCTTTCAAAAAATAAAATCGAAATACGAGACATTAAAATATCCGAAATCCTGGACCAATACCTGGAATACCTGGCCCAGATGCAGAGCATGGACCTGGAAATCGCCAGCGAATTTGTCCAGATGGCCTCCCACCTGCTCTATATCAAGACCAAGACCCTCCTGACCTCGGACGACGAGGAGGTCTCCGAGCTGGAAGTGCTGATGGCCTCTCTGGAACAGCTCAAATGCAAGGATATCTATACCGCCGTGCGCCAGGTGACGCCGGAGCTGAAACAGGCGTCGGAGCTGGGCCTGCTGTATTTTTCCAAGCTGCCGGAGCCTTTGCCCAAAACCGCAAAGGAGTATGAATACCGGCATGAGCCGGTGGATCTGCTGAAGGCCCTGGCTTCGGTATACATGCGGGGCGGAAAGACCCCGGAATTGGAGGGCTTTTCCTCCGCTGTTCCCAAACGCATTGTTTACAGCATCAGGGACAAAAGCCGCCAGATCTTAAGACTGCTCAGCGGCGGCAGCGTCACCCTGAAGGGCCTTTATGCCGAATGCCGCTCCCGGTCTGAGGTAGTGGCCACCTTTATGTCCGTGCTGGAGCTTTGCAGCATGGGAAATATCCATATCAGCCGTAGCGGCGACGATTATATGGTCGAATTTACCGGCGGTGATGTGGAGGAAATCATAGAAAAGATTGTTGAGTAGACCGATGATTGATATTTCTTCCGCCATTGAGGCTATACTTTTTGCAGCGGGCGACAGCGTCCCCGTGGCCAGACTGTCCCTGGTGCTGGGGGTCGACGAAAAGGAGATCAACCTGCGGGCAAAGGAACTGCAGGACAAATACAGCTTTGAACAGCGGGGAATGCGCATTCTCCGCCTGGACGACAAGCTGCAGATGTGCTCCGCCCCGGAATTTGCCCCCTTTATCACCAAGGCTCTGGAGCAGAGAAAGCCCCCCATGCTCTCCCAGGCCGCGCTGGAGACCCTGGCGATCGTGGCCTATTTTCAGCCCGTCACCCGGGCCTATATCGACCAGGTGCGGGGCGTGGACAGCGCCTACACCGTGGGTATGCTCACCGAGCGGGGCCTGATCGAGGTCTGCGGCAGGCTGGACGTACCGGGCCGTCCCTCCCTTTTCCGGACAACGGACGTTTTCCTGCGCACCATGGGCATCAGCGAACTGTCCCAGCTTCCGCCCCTGCCTGACATGACCAACGGCGAGGGCATCGAAAAGCTGCAAAACGCCATAGACGAGATACAAAATGCCGCAGTCAGCGGACAGATAAGTTTAAGTGAAGTAACCGAAGAAAACGGGGAGTGATGCAGTTGGTCGGACTTATCATCCTGGGCGTCATTGTTGCCATCATTGTTGCCATTATGCTTGTACCCGTGGGAGCGGATGTGGCCTATGAGGGCGGCGAGCTGCGCCTGTCGGCAAAGGTTTGCGGGGTGCTGCTGCAGCTGATCCCAAAGCCTCCCGCCGACGAGACAAAGCCCAAGAAAGAGAAGAAACCCAAAAAAACCAAAAAGAAGAAAAAGCAGCCGGAAGAACAGGCGCAGACCGGCGAGGAAAAGCCTAAAAAGAAGCTGGATCTGGATTTCAGCATGGACGAGATCCTGGGCCTTGTGAAGTCTGTCCTCCGGGGCCTGGGCCGCTTCGGGCGAAAGCTCTCGGTGGACCGCTTCCTGCTGCACTACACCGCCGCGGGAAAGGACCCCTACAACACCGCCATGACCTTCGGCTATGTGAACGGGGCGCTGACCACCCTGGCCCCCATCTGCCGCCGCACTTTTGACGCCAAGGACGTGGATGTGTGGACGGATGTGGACTTTACCACCGAGAAGACGAAGGTGGACTTCGGTGTGGCCCTGACTATCCGCATCGGGCAGATTTTCGGCGTGGTGTTCACCATCCTCTTCGGCGCTCTCGGCATATTCATCAAACACAAATTCCGTAAATTCAAGGAAAAACGGGCAAACAAGAAGGCCGGCATCCCTGAAAATGCGGATGCTGCGGCGGAAAACATGGAAGAAGAAACAAAAAATATACAGGCAGTGGAAAGGACGGACTCAAATGGAGAACAATAACCCTATCGGCGAACTGATGCAGACAACGATGGAGAACGTGAAAAACATTCTCAAGGTAGACACGGTTGTGGGCGATCCCATTTATACGCCTGACGGAATTACCCTGGTTCCCATCTCAAAAATCAGCGTGGGCTTCGGCGGCGGCGGAGTGGAGTTCAACTCCAAAAAGGCCGGCGAAGACAGGCCCTACGGCGGCGGCAACGCCACCGGCGTGAAGATCGACCCCATCGGCTTTTTGGTCATCAAGGACGGCGTGGTCAGAATGATCAACGTCACGCCTCCTGCAAGCAATACCGTCGACCGGATCATCGACCTGGTGCCCCAGGTCATGGACCGTGTTGACAGCTTTATTGAAAAACAGAAAAGTAACGGCAGCGGGAAATAAATAGATACTATTCTCCAATAAAACCATTTATTTTTTAGCGGTCAGAATTGCGCCAGCCTTCGTTGCTTTCCTTGCAAATAGTTGTCCATTATTCGCTGCGGAAAGCGCCTCGTCTGACACAATTCTGCCTCGCTAAAATTCTAAAGCGTTTTATCGCAGAATAGTATAAATTAAATGGACAATAATAAGCACTGCCCAAAAAAATCAGGGTGGTGCTTATTGTTGAAAAAAATAATTATTGCTGCAATCCTTGCGGCTATGGTATATAATATAGGTGTGACGGCCTGGGCGGACGACACGCCCTCTGTCAGCGCCCACAGTGCCCTTGTGATGCACAGCGGCGGTGAGGTGGTCTTTGAAAAGAATGCGGACGATCAAATGCGGATCGCCAGCACCACCAAAATCATGACCGCCCTTGTGGTTCTGGAACACTGCGCTCTGGACGAGCAGGTGGAGATCCTGCCGGAATACTGCAGCGCGGAGGGCTCCTCCATGTATCTGTCCCCCGGAGAGCGCTACACCGTCAAGGAGCTGCTGCAGGGGCTGCTGCTGGTGTCGGGAAACGACGCCGCCATTGCCCTGGCCTGCCACACGGCGGGGGATATGGACAGCTTTGTGGCTTTGATGAACGCAAAGGCCTTTAGCTTAGGCATGGAGAACAGCTCTTTTGCCAATCCTCACGGCCTGGACGGGGAGGGACACTATTCCACCGCCCGGGACATGGCAAAGCTCATGTGCGCCTGTATGGAAAACGAGGATTTTGCGCAGATCACCGCCACGAAAAGCTGCACAGTAGGGGAGCAGTACCTGTATAACCACAACAAGCTGCTTTCCAGCTGTGAGGGCTGCATCGGCGGCAAGACCGGCTATACCGAAGCTGCCGGGCGCTGCCTGGTCAGCTGCACCGAGCGGGAGGGGACAAGGTATGTCTGCGTGACCCTCTCGGCCCCGGATGACTGGAACGACCATAAAAAGCTCTACAACTGGGCTTTTTCCCACTATACCAACCGCACCGTGGTGGATGAGGGCTTAGGCTTTGACATCCCTGTGGTCTCCGGCGCCCTTTCCACGGTCAGGGCCGTCCCGGAGGAGGCGTTTTCGGCTTTCCTCCCTGCTGAGGCGGAGCTGACGCTCATTGCGGAGATGGCCCGCTTCACCTATGCCCCGGTGCAGCAGGGCGAGACCGCCGGCCGGATCGTGGTGCTGCTGGACGGAGAGCTGCTGAAGGAGATCAGACTTGTCTATGAAAGCCAGGTCCCCGCAGCAAAGCATACCCTTTCCCTGAGAAAAACACTGGAGATAGCTTGATGAAGGAGAGACTTCAGAAAATCATATCCGCCTCCGGGCTCATGTCAAGAAGGGCCGCGGAGGAGCTGATAGCCGCCGGAAAGGTGAGTATAAACGGCGTGACCGCCGCCCTGGGAGACAAGGCGGAGGCCGGAGTGGATAAAATTCTGGTGGACGGAAAAGCTCTTCCGTCCGCCGGTGAGAAGCTGTACATAATGCTCAATAAGCCCCGGGGCTATGTGACCACCCTCAGCGATGAGAAGGGCAGAAAGAATGTCACAGAGCTGATAAAAGAGCTGGGGACAAGGCTCTACCCGGTAGGCAGGCTGGACATGTATTCCGAGGGCCTGCTGCTCATGACCAACGACGGGGACTTTGCCAACCGCCTGATGCACCCCTCCCATGAGATCGACAAGTGCTACCACACCTGGGTAAAGGGGGAGGACATGGGCTGGGCCGTGGAGCTGCTGCGCTGCCCCATGGAGATCGACGGCTATGTGACAAGTCCCGCCGAAGTGGATATTCTGGAGCTCAAAGGCGAGGAAGCCCTTCTGGCCATCACCATACACGAGGGGCGCAACCGTCAGGTAAGAAAAATGTGTGAGGCCGCGGGCCTTAAAGTGACAAGACTGATGCGCGTAAGCGAGGGCGGCGTGGAGCTTGGAACGCTGAAAAGCGGAAAGTGGCGCCGTCTGACAGAGGAAGAACTGGATATGCTCCGTAAGTAAACACTGATTCATCGTTTGCTTGCATGACTGAAAGGACAACAGGATGGAAAAAGACATTATTGCGATCCTTTCCGAGAGATCTGTTCACTTTTCCAAGCGCCAGCGGGCGGTGGCGGATTACATCTGCGAACACCCGGACATGGCCGCGTTCATGACTGCGGAGCTGCTGGCTCAGGCGGTGGGCGTCAGCGAGTCCACGGTGGTGCGCTTTGCCCTTGAACTGGGCTTCAACGGCTACCCGGACATGAGAAGGTCGGTGCAGCAGCTTCTGCGCAGCAAAATCAGCGCCCAGGGGCAGAAGGCCCTGGGGGAGGCGGAGAAGGACTACACCCAGCTGTTTCAGCGCACGGTGGAGGACTACGGCAAAGCCGTCTCCGCGCTGACGGAGGGGGAAAATCCCCTCAGCTTTGACGCCGCCGTCAAGCAGCTTCAAAAGGCCAAAAAGCTGTTTGTTCTGGGAGACGAGCCGGGAGAAGCCGCGGCAAAGCTCCTGTGGCAGGGGCTGAACCTGATCCGGGACGAGGTGCAGTGGATCAGCGCCGATCCCTATGAGCAGCTGATCCATATCGGCGCGGGGGACGCGCTGCTGTACATATGCCCGGCCGGCGCGGCAAATTCCGGCGCTGCCCGCTACGCCCACGACTGCGGGGCAGCGGTGATCGTTCTGGCGGCGGAAAGCTTACGGAAGGAGCTGGCCTTTGCAGACTGCTTTATCGCCTGCGGCAAGGGACTTGAATCGGGCTGTGAGCCCATTCTCCCGGTTTTTGCCGTGGCCGGAGCCATACTGCGTGCCTTCGCGCAGGAATTGAAGCGCGGAGCGAAAAAAACAGAAAAGATCCGGCAGGAGTATGAAAGAAATGATCGCAGATAACACAGATCTTGTGGTGATCGGCGGCGGCGCGGCGGGCATGATGTGCGCTGCCACTGCGGCGGACAGGGGCTTGAAGGTGATTTTGCTGGACCCCAACCGTCAGCTTGGCAGGAAATTGCGCATAACCGGCAAGGGCCGCTGCAATTTGACCAACAACTGTGATATAAAAAGCTTTATGCAGAATATCCCCGGGGACGGCAGGTTTTTGTTCAGCGCGCTGAACCGGCTGTCCCCTGCGGATACCATGGCCCTTTTTGAATCCAGAGGTCTGGAGCTGAAGACCGAGCGGGGAAACCGGGTCTTCCCGGTGTCCGACAACGCAAACGACGTGGCGGGGACCATGGCCCGCTGGTGCGCCCGCTCCGGCGTCATTGTGGAGCGCTGCAAGGCCAAAAAAGTGGTCGTTGAAAACGGCGCAGTCACCGGCGTGGAGACGGAAAAGGGCCTGATCCGCTGCCGGGCCGCAGCTGTCTGTACCGGCGGCCTGTCCTACCCCCTCACCGGCTCCACCGGCGACGGGCTCAGGTTTGCCGAAGCAATGGGCCACAGCGTCACGCCGCCCAGAGCCTCCCTTGTGCCCCTGGAAAGTCCGGATGCCTACTGTGCCGAGATGCAGGGCTTTTCCCTGAGAAATGTGGTGCTCTCGGCCTATGAGGAGGACAAGCTCATTTATAAAGAGCTGGGCGAGATGCTGTTTACCCATTTCGGCGTCTCCGGGCCCCTGGTCCTCTCTGCCAGCGCCCATATGCGCCATATGGGCAGCAAAAATTACCGCCTGGAGATCGACCTGAAGCCGGCTCTGGACGAAAAAAAGCTGGACGCAAGAATTTTACGGGACTTTGAAAAATACGCAAACAGGGAGTTTAAAAACGCCCTCTCGGACCTGGCTGGCAGCGCCATGATCCCGGTGCTTGTAAGGCTCTCCGGGATCCCGGAGGACACCAAGGTAAACTCCATCACCCGGGAGCAGAGGATGAAGCTGCTTCATCTCTTCAAGGCTTTCCCGGTGTCTGTTTCGGGCACACGACCCATAGACGAGGCCATCGTCACCGCCGGCGGGGTGAATACCAAAGAGATCAATCCCCGCACTATGGAGTCCAAGCTCATTTCTGAATTGTACTTTGCCGGAGAGGTGCTGGACCTCGACGGTTATACAGGCGGTTTCAATCTGCAGATCGCCTGGTCAACCGGCTTCGTCGCCGGAAATTCTGTGTTAAAGGATGCGTTTTGAGATGAAAAGACATTATTCAATCGCCATTGACGGACCCTCCGGAGCAGGAAAAAGCAGTCTGGCCAGAAGAGCCGCCGCCGCTCTGGGCTTTATCTATGTTGACACAGGCGCGATCTACCGTACTGTCGGCCTGGCCTGCTACCGGGCCGGCATCAGCTGCAAGGACGCCGAGGCCGTAGGGGAGATCCTGCCCAGGCTCAACATCCAGATGAGATTCAACGCCGCAGGGGAGCAGCGCATGTATCTGGATGAGGAGGACGTCTCATCCCGCATCCGTATGCCAGAAATTTCCATCTGCGCATCCGACGTGTCCACCCTGCCCGTGGTGCGCAGCTACCTTCTGGACATGCAGCGCCGCATGGCAAGGGACAACAACGTGATCATGGACGGCCGGGATATCGGCACTGTGGTCCTGCCCGACGCGGACCTGAAGATCTTCATGACCGCAAGCTCCGCCGCCAGAGCCCAGCGCCGTCTGCTGGAGCTTCAGGCCAAGGGAGTCAGGGCCAATTTTGAGGACGTGTTCCGGGATATTGAGTATCGGGACCAGCAGGACAGCACCCGTGCCTCCGCGCCCATGAGAGCCGCGGAGGACGCCGTTGTCCTGGACACCACCAATCTGAATCTGGAGGAGAGCTACCGCCTTCTCTGCCGCACCATTAAAGAGAAGCTGGGCGTCCAGCCTGTGGGCTGATGAAGGAGCTTATCCTGGCCAAAAGCGCGGGCTTCTGCTTTGGCGTGAACCGCTCTGTGGATATGGCGGAAAAGCTGCTGGGGGAAAAGGGAAACTGCTGCAGCTTCGGCCAGCTCATACATAACGAGGACGTTGTAAAAGAGCTGGAGGAGAGGGGACTGCGGGTGATCCGCTCTCCCGAAGAGGCCATGCCCGGGGACAATGTGCTCATTCGTGCCCACGGCGTGTCCCGCCGGCTGGTGGAGCAGTTGGAGGCCCGGGGGGCCATCGTCACCGACGCCACCTGCCCCAAGGTAAAGCACATCCACGGCATCGTCAGCCGGGCCGATGAAGAGGGGCGCTTCGTCATCATCATCGGAATGCGCCGCCACCCGGAGGTGGAGGCCATCTGCGGCTGGTGCAGCCGGTATCAGGTATTTGAAAATGCCGGTGAGCTGGAGGAATGGCTGGAGGAACACCCGGATTTTTGGGATAAACCCCTAACTGTGGTGGTTCAAACCACGCAGACCGGCAGTAATTTTACCGAATGTTGCAATATCATAAAAAAAAGATGTACAAATGCGAAAATATCTGATACAATATGCTTTGCTACGTCCACGCGTCAGGAAGAGGCTGCTGCGATAGCCTCCCGGTGTGACGCCATGGTTGTTATCGGCGGAAAACACAGCGCAAACAGCATCCATTTAGCTCAGATCTGCGCGGAAAACTGTCCTTCGGTCCAGTTTATCCAGCGCGCGGACGAGCTGGATCTGGAAAAGCTGAGATCTGCCGGTACAGTCGGCCTGACAGCGGGGGCATCAACGCCTGCGTGGATAATTAAGGAGGTAAGAAACAAAATGAGCGACGAAATCAAAGTAGAAGAATCCGCAGTGGAGAAGGAACAGTCCTTCGATGAAATGCTGGAGGAGACTCTCAAAACAATATATAATGGAGATAAGGTAACCGGAATTGTAGTTGCAATCACTGGTACCGAGATCAGCGTTGATCTGGGCACCAAGTATTCCGGCTTCATTCCCACCACCGAGTTTACCGACGACGGCATCAAGGTCGAAGACGCCGTCAAGGTTGGCGACACCATTGAGGCCGTCGTTGTCAGAGTCAACGACATCGAAGGCACCGCAATGCTCTCCAAGAAGCGTCTCGACGCGGCCAAGAGCTGGAACGACGTTGAGGCCGCTGCCGAGGACGGCACTGTTCTGGAAGGCGTTGTCACCGAAGAGAACAAGGGCGGCGTTGTGGTCAACGTCAAGGGCGTGCGCGTGTTCGTTCCCGCCTCTCAGACCGACCTGCCCAGAGACGCTGAGCTGAGCCAGCTCCTGAAGAAGACCGTCCGCCTGAAGATCACCGAGGTCAACAAGGCCCGTAAGCGCGTTGTGGGCTCCATCCGCCGCGTTGCCCAGGCCGAGCGCCGCGAGCGCACCGAGGCCATCTGGAACGAGATCGAGGTCGGCAAGAAGTACCACGGCGTGGTCAAGTCCCTGACCAGCTACGGCGCCTTTGTGGATATCGGCGGCATCGACGGCATGGTCCATGTGTCCGAGCTGAGCTGGGGCCGCATCCACCAGCCCTCCGAAGTTGTCTCCGTGGGCGACGAGATCGACGTTTACGTCATCAGCTTTGACCGCGAGAAGCGCAAGATCTCCCTGGGCTACAAGGATCCCGACGGCAACCCCTGGGCTCAGTTCACCGCAAAGTACGAGGTCGGCAGTGTTGCCACCGTCAAGGTTGTCAAGCTCATGACCTTCGGCGCCTTCGCCGAGATCCTGCCCGGTGTTGACGGCCTGATCCACATCTCCCAGATCGCCAACCGCCGCATCGCCAAGCCCGACGACGTGCTGACCGTGGGCGATGTTGTGGACGTGAAGATCACCGCCATCGACGAGGAGAAGCACAAGGTCTCCCTGTCCATCCGTGCCCTGTCCGAGCCCGCTCCCGCTCCCGTAAAGGAAGAGCCTGTTGAGGAAGAGGAAGTTGGTCCCGAGGAAGACGCTCTGGTCTATGAAGTCTCCGCCACCGGCGAAGCCACCGGCATCGCTCCCGAAGAGGAGTAATTCAGAGATTTAAAATCGCCGCACAAAAAAGTGCGGCGATTTTTCATTTCAGTGCAATAATTCCACTCTCTGAAAGGTATTATCATTGAAAAGCTTTTCGATGAACGAAGGAGAGAAGGCTATGCTGACAGAAGAACAGTTCTGTACCCTGGCAAAAAAGCACATGGACATGATCTTCCGCATCGCGTTCAACTATTTGAAAGACCGAAGCGAGGCGGACGACATCACCCAGAATGTGCTTTTAAAGCTGCTGGATGCGAAAAAGGAATTTGAAAGCGACGAACATATCAAATACTGGCTCATCCGCGTCACCATCAACGAGAGCAAGAAAGCCCTGCGCTCGCCCTGGCGGAAAACGGAGCCTATTGAGGACTATGCTTCAACCATCGCCTTTTCCGCGCCGGAGCACGGGGATGTATTTTATGCGCTGATGGAACTGCCGGAAAAGTACAGAACGGCCCTGTATCTCTATTACGTTGAGGAATACTCCAGCAGGGAGATCGCCCGGATCCTGAAAATGCCCCAGTCCACTGTACTGTCCCATTTGAGCAGGGGAAGGGAACTGCTGAGAAGAAAGCTTGAGGAGGCGGAGGCAAATGTTTGATGAGAAGCTGATCAGAGAGGCCTATTCGGCGCTGCACGCCTCTGAGGATACCTTATCGGAGGTGCTGAAAGTGAAGAAGGAACGAAAACATTTCCACCCCTACCGGGTGGTGCTGATCGCGGCGGTGATCGCCCTGGCTCTGGGCGTGACTGCCGTGGCCCAAAGCGCGTTTATGAAGAAGGAAGACCCGGAAGACATGCTCACCGCTGCCTACAGCGAGACAGAGACGCCCACCCAACAGGGTCGGGTGGAATTTGACCAGTACGGCCAGATGATCGTCTATCCCGGCTGGGACAGAGCGGCCTTTGACCCGGCTCTGGCGGAAAAGTACGTGACGCCCTATATCGGCGCCTGCGGCGAGAGCATGAGCTGGCAGGATTACACCATTACCGTGGAGGGATACCTGTTCGACTCCGTCACCCGAAGCGGGGTCCTCTATTACCGCATAGAAAACCCCAACGGCATCGGCGGTTACTATCTCCAGGAAAACGGGGAGTTCTGCTGGGCTGAGGAGAGCGAGATCGCCTGCGCAGTGGTTGAGGCCGGGCGCGAATATATCGACAGAGAGCGCAGCACGGCTTCGGCGCTCTATCTCAGCGCCTTCTTTGTGCTGACGGGCGAGGAAGACAGCGCCGAAATCACCCTCTGGGATGAAAAAAAGCAGCAGGGGAGCCTTGTCGTTGAGCTCTTTGACGGCGGCGGAATGGCTTGGGCCGCGGACGGCGGCGAAACGGTGACGGTCTCGCCCATAGGACTCAAAATTGACCTTGACTATTTCGGGGACGAATATATCGCAAACGCCCCCCAAAAGCTCACGCTGCATTACCTGGACGGCAGCAGCTACACGGTGTACGACGAGGATACGCTTTTGTATAACCGCATGTACGCCCTGCAGAGCGGCAGCACGCTGACCGTCAGCTTTGACCGGATTGTGGACGTGGAGGAGCTCAGCACCGTGGAGGTCGACGGTATGGTATTTGGAATTAGCCTGAGAGCAGAATGAAAGATTAATCAGGATAGAACGAAAAATCAGCTGTCATCCTGCGCGTAGGGGCGGCCCTGCGTGGCCGCCCATCTCTTTCTTCTTCCTCCCATGTCCAACATACGGGCGCTTCATGAAGCGCCCCTACGACCGTATCCCAAAACCCATTCGTAGGGGCGATTCACGAATCGCCCGCCTGCTTCACCAAAAATGTGCTGTCATCCTGAGCGAAGCGAAGGATCCCGTATGGTTACATAGGAAGTTCTATTTACGAGATTTTTCGTCACTTTGTTCCTCAGAATGACAGGTGGGAAGTCCCTGTCATCCTGAGCGTAAGCGAAGGATCCCGTAAACAGAAGCTCTGTATACGGGATCCGTTTTTCTTTGCCGCTCAGGGCGGCGCTTTATTTGTGCAGGGTTTTCAGCCGGGGCTCGATCCAGTCCAGCACGTCCTGATAGACCTGCTGCCGGTTCAGCTCGTTGAGCATCTCGTGCCGGCCGTCGGGGTAAAGGCGCATGAACACATCCCGGAGCCCGGCCTGGCAGAAGGCCTTGTAGGCCCGCTCCACGCCCTTGCCGTAGTCGCCCACCGGATCCTTGTCGCCGGACATGAAGTACACCGGGGTGTCCTTGTTCATGGCGTCGATGTTCTTCTGGTCAGTGACGAATTTGATGCCGCCCATCATGTCCCGGTACAGGCTGGCCTTGGCCACAAAGCCGCAGAGCGGGTCGTTGATGTATTTTCTCACCATCTCGTGGTCCTGGCTGAGCCAGTCGAAGTCGGTCATGGGGAAGCGGACCTTCTTGTTGTACGCGCCGAAGGCCAGGTCGTTTAAGAATCTTCCGTCGGCTCTGGGACCCTTGGCTCTGACGATGGCTTCGGCCATGGCGTAGCCGGAATAGACCAGGGCCTTGGACTGGTGGCCGGTGCCGCTGAGGATCACCAGGTCGGGCTTCTCCGGGTGCTTGACAATATAGGTGCGGGTCAGGAAGCTGCCCATGCTGTGGCCGAAGAAAATATAGGGCAGGTCGGGGTAATCCGCTTTCATCAGGTCGTGGAGCTTGTCCATGTCCTGCACCACATAGTCCCAGCCGTTATCCTCGGCGAAAAAGCCCAGATCCTCGGGAGCGGAAACGGACTTGCCGTGGCCCAGATGGTCGTTGCCCACCACAAGAATGCCGTTTTGGGCAAGAAAAGCGGCAAAATCGTCATAGCGGTCAATATACTCGGCAATGCCGTGGGCGATCTGCAAAACGGCCCTGGGGGCCCCGTCGGGCCTACACTGACGGGCATGGATATGGTTTTTGCCGGTGCTGGATGCAAAAGTAAAATCACTGTAACTTGGCATTGAAATATCCTCCTTCATATGATAACATTTTCCTGGCTTTATTTTATCCATATTTAAATCTTTAGTCAATAAACAGAGTGAGAAGAATATGAAAATTCAAATCAAATATTTCGTTGACGATTTAATCCAAATCGAAAAAATCGCCCAGGGGGACTGGATCGACCTGCGCGCCGCCGAGGATGTGGAGATGAAGACGGGGGAGTTTCGCTTTATTCGTCTGGGGCTGGGCATGATCCTGCCCGAGGGCTATGAGGCCCATGTGGCTCCCCGCAGCAGCACCTTCAAGAATTTCGGCATCATCGCCACCAACAGCGTGGGCGTCATCGACAACTCCTTCTGCGGCGAGGAGGACGAGTGGAAAATGCCTGCCTACGCCCTGCGGGACACGGTGATTAAAAAGAACGACCGCATCTGCCAGTTTCGCATCATGGAAAAGCAGCCGCCCCTGGAATTTGAAACGGTGGAGCACCTGAAGGAAACCAGCCGCGGCGGCTTCGGCTCCACGGGGAAAAAATAAAAGAGTAGAATCAAAACCACCGGGTCAACCGGTGGTTTTGATTTCTATTTGTGTTTTACTGCTTCAGCCGACGATGTCGCGGGTATCGCGGGCGATGACCAGCTCTTCGTTGGTGGGGATGACGAAGACCTTCACGGGAGAATCGGGGGTGGAGATCATCACGTCCTCGCCGCGCTTGGAATTGGCGGCCTCGTCCACCTTGACGCCCAGGTAGCCGAAGTACTCGCAGATGGCGGCGCGGGTCTCTTTGCTGTTCTCGCCCACGCCGGCGGTGAACACGATGGCGTCCACGCCGTTCATAGCGGCCACATAGGAGCCGGCCACCTTGGCCACCCAGTAGTGGAACATGTCCAGAGCCAGCGCGGCGCGCTCGTTGCCCTCGGCGGCGGCCTTGTCCAGGTCGCGGAAGTCGGAGGACACGCCGGAGATGCCCAGAACGCCGGATTTCTTGTTCAGGATGTTCAGCATCTCGTCGATGCTGTAGCCGTATTTGTTCATCAGGAACTGAACAACGCCGTTATCCAGGTCGCCGCAGCGGGTGCCCATGGGCAGACCAACCAGGGGAGTAAAGCCCATGGAGGTGTCCACGCACTTGCCGCCGTTGATGGCCGCGATGGAGGAGCCGTTGCCCATGTGGCAGGAGATGATCTTCAGCTCTTCGATGGGCTTGCCCATCAGCTCAGCGCAGCGGGAGGAGACATAGCGGTGAGAGGTGCCGTGGAAGCCATAGCGGCGGACGCCGTCGTTTTTGTAGTAATCATAGGGGATGGCGTACATGAAAGCCTTGCCGGGCATGGTCTGGTGGAAAGCGGTGTCGAACACGGCCACCATGGGGACGTCGCCCATGACCGCCTTGCAGGCGTTGATGCCGGTGATGTTGGCGGGGTTGTGCAGGGGAGCGAAGGGAGTGCACTCCTCAAGGGCAGTCATGACCTCGTCGTTGATGAGAACGGAGCTGGCAAACTTCTCGCCGCCGTGGACCACGCGGTGACCCACCGCGTCGATCTCCTTCATAGAGGCAACAACGCCGTACTCGGCGCTGGTCAGCTTGTCGATGACAGCGGCAATGGCCTCGGAATGGGTGGGGAGGCTGATATCCTCGTCAAAGACGGGCTTGCCGCCCACCAGGGGGCTGTGCTTCAGATGTCCGTCGATACCGATGCGCTCGCAGAGACCCTTGGCCATGAGCTGTTCGGTCTCCATGTCGATGAGCTGGTACTTGAGAGAGGAGCTGCCTGCGTTGATAACAAGAATTTTCATTCTTTCAATTCCTTTCTTCTATTGTAAATCTGCAGTGAATTAAGTAAAATATAGTTATACCCTTCCTATTCTAATACAAACGGCAGAAAATGCAAGCTTTTTTTGAGGAGACAGAAAATGAGCATAATCGGCATCGTCGGTGAATATAATCCTTTCCACAGCGGTCATGAATACCACATCCGCCAGAGCCGCCAGGCCCTGGGGGAGGACTGCCCGGTGGTGTGCGTCATGTCCGGGGATTTTGTGCAGCGGGGAGAGCCCGCCATCTACTCCAAATTTGCCCGGGCGGAGGCCGCCTGCCGCTGCGGGGCGGACCTGGTGGTGGAACTGCCGCTGCCCTGGTCATTGTCCTCGGCGGAGGGCTTTGCCAGAGGGGCGGTATATCTGCTCTCGAAGCTTGGCGTCACCCATCTGAGCTTCGGCAGTGAGGCCGGGGAGCTGGAACCGCTGGAGACCATCGCCCAAACCCTTCTGGACCCGGCGGTCAACGGGGAGATCAAGCAGGTCCTCAGCAGCGACGCAAGCCTTCCCTATGCCCTGGCCCGGCAAAAGGCCCTGGAGGCGCGGCTGGGCGAGCTGTCCAGCCAGCTGGAGCTGCCCAACAATATCCTGGCAGTGGAATACCTGAAAGCCATCTACGAGCTGCGCCTTGATCTGCAGCCCATGACGGTGCTGCGCTTCGGCAGCGGGCATGACAAGGAGGGGGAGAGCGGGCCTAAATCTGCTTCTGAGCTGCGCCGCATGATCCGAAAGGGGGCCGATATTTCGCCCTTCATCCCCAAAGAAGCCACCCGGGTTTTTGAAAGGGAGATACAGCAGGGAAGGTCCTATACGGATACCGACATGGTGGAAGCGGCCGTCATTTCCCGGCTCCGCCTGTTCGGCCCGGCCTACTATGAGGCCCTGCCGGACGGAAACGACGGCATCGGCCGCAGACTCTATGTGGCCGCCCACGAGGAGGCCAGCCTTGACGCCATCACCGCCGCCGCCAAGACCAAACGATACGCCCTTGCCCGCATCCGGCGCATGTGCATGTGCGCGGCGTTGGGCGTGAAAGCCGGTATGGCGGAGGAGCTGCCGCCCTATGCCAGAGTGCTCGCCGCCAATGGCAGAGGCTGCGCCCTGCTGAGGGAGATCAGCCGGAAAGGGGAGATCCCCGTCATCACCAAACCAGCCTCTGTCCGCGAAATGTCCGCGGAATGCAGGGAGATCTTCAGCCTGGGGTCCGCCGCCCACGACCTCTATGTCCTCGGTTTTTGTGCCAGAGAAGAGAAAAAAGGGGGCAAAGAATGGCGCACCAGCCCCAAAATTGTGCAGGAATGATAAAAACTGTGTAAAATTTTTTCTCGATTTAGTCATTTACGATTATTGCAATTTAGCGAAACATAGTGCATAATCAGAATATCGCCGAGTAAATACAAGTGTCCTTGAAATACGGACAAAACCCGGCGAATCCGAAAGGGAGGAACAAAAAATGAAAAAGATATTAGCACTTGCCCTCGCACTGATGATGATTTTCGCTCTGTGCGCCTGCGGCGACAGCGCGGCCCCCGCGGCCAGCAGCGCACCGGAAGGCGAAACCGCGGCCCCTACCGACGGCGCAAACCCTGTGGTCAAAATCGGCGTGTTTGAGCCCCAGACCGGCGACAACGGCGCCGGCGGCAAGCAGGAGATCCTGGGTATGCAGTACGCAAACTATGTGCAGCCCACTGTGGAAATAGGCGGCCAGACCTACGACGTCCAGCTGGAGATCGTTGACAACCGCACCACCGCAGAGAACGGCCCCTCCGCCGCTGCTGAACTGGTGAACCGCGGCGTCTCTGTGGTTCTGGGTTCCTACGGCTCCGGCGTCTCCATGGCCGGCGGCCAGGTTTTCTCCGAGGCCGGCGTTCCCGCCATCGGCGTAACCTGCACCAACCCCCAGGTCACTTCCGACTGCGACGTGTACTTCCGCATCTGCTTCCTGGATCCCTTCCAGGGCACCGTTCTGGCCAACTACGCCTACAAGGTGCTGGGCGTTGAGAAGGCCTACACGCTGGCTATGCTGGGCAGCGACTACGACCAGGGCCTGATCTACTACTTCACCCAGGCTTTTGAAGCTCTTGGCGGCGAGGTCGTCTCCGAGGACTTCCCCGAGGCCACCGCAAACTTCGTCTCCTACATCAACAACGCCAAGGCTGCTGGCGCAGGCGTTATCTTCGCCCCTGTCTCCACCAACTACGCTCAGCTCATTATCGAGGCGGCTTCCGCTCAGGGCTTTGAGGGCGAGCTGCTGGGCTCCGACACCTGGGACAACAACATGGTGGTTGAGAGCGCCAAGGGTAAGGACGTCAGCATAAAGATCACCACCTTCTATCAGGAAGGCGGCAATCCTGAGTTCGACGCTGGCATCAAGGAATGGATGAACGCCAATGCCGATGCCATGACCAACAACGGCGGCAACGACATGGTCTCCGCTGTTACCGCCATGGGCTATGACGCATACTTTGTGGCGCTGGAGGCCCTGAAGGCCGCCGGCTCCACCGACCCTGCCGCTGTGCTTGAGGCTCTGCCCGGCGTAAGCTATGAGGGCGTCTCCGGCCTGATCGAGTTTGACGAGATCGGCGATGCAAAGCGTGACCAGGCATACATCAAGACCGCAGATACCGCAGAGGGCGTCTGGGAATTTGTCACCGTTCAGGGCGTCGACTGATATTCGCTTTCCTGGATATTCGCTTTCCTAAAAGTTTCAGGCTTGGCCCGCCAGGCTTTGAACTGTTTTCAGAAAGATTGGAGGACTCCCTGTGCAGGCTTTGATCCCATATATCATCAACGGAATATCCGCCGGAGGCCAGTATGCTCTGATCGCCATTGGCTACACCCTGGTCTACGGTATTCTCCGTCTCATCAACTTCGCCCACGGCGATGTGTTTATGGTTGCGGGGCTTGTGATGGTCTATGCCACTACATCCATGCCCCTTTATCTGTCTATCCCCCTGGTGCTGATCGTCACGGTGGTTTTGGGCTTTACCATTGAGCGCGTGGCCTATAAGCCCCTTCGCAGTGCTCCGCGTATGTCTCTGATGATCTCCGCCATCGGCGTAAGCTATCTGATCCAGAACCTGGCCTTCTACCTGACCGGTGGTCTGGCTCAGCCCGTCACCAAGCCCATCCCCTGGATATCCGACATGATCACCATCTTCGGCGCCTCCACAAAGAGAGTCACGGTGGTGACTCCTGTGCTGACGCTGCTGCTGGTGGTTGTGCTGGTGTACCTCATCAAAAAGACCAAGATCGGCATGGGTATGCGCGCCGCGGCCAAGGATTTCGAGACGGCGCAGCTCATGGGCGTAAAAATAAATTCTGTTATCTCCTTTACCTTTGTTGTCGGCTCTTTCCTTGCAGCTGTGGGCGCGATCCTGTACTTCACCAACTACCCCTCTGTGGGCATTACCTCCGGCTCTCTGCCCGGCCTGCGGGCCTTTGTTGCGGCAGTGTTCGGCGGCATTGGCTCCATCCCCGGGGCTGTGGTGGGCGCGTTCATTATCGGCCTTTGCGAAGAGCTCATCAAGGGCCTGGGCTATTCCACCTTTTCCGACGCCTTTACCTTCGCACTGCTGATTATTGTCCTCTGCGTGAAGCCCACGGGCATCTTCGGTGAGAAAGTCACCGACAAGGTGTGAGGAGGTGCAGATATGAAAACGGAAAAAAGTGAAAAAAGGAGAGATACCATCGCAGCCATCGTGCTGCTGATGCTTCTCCTGATCGTCATGACCATTATCGACACGGTGCTGCCCAGCTATCATATCGTCATCAAGGTTATCAAAAAGGCGGCGGTGTATTCTCTGGTGGCTGTGTCCATGAACCTGCTCAACGGTTTTACCGGCCTGTTTTCTCTGGGCCAGGCGGGCTTTATGCTCCTGGGCGCCTATGCCTACGCGATTTTGAGCATCCCCGTGGATAAGCGCGCCGGTGTGTACCAGTATTTTGACGGCGGCCTCGTCCAATTCTCCTTCCCTGAATTTTTTGCCGGTTTTCTGGGAGACACCGTTGGTACCACGGTGGGCATCCTGGTAGCCCTGCTGATCGGCGGCCTTTTGGCGGCTCTGGTGGCCTATCTGATCGGCCTGCCGGTGCTGAGACTGAAAAGCGACTATCTGGCCATCGCCACCCTGGGCTTTGCGGAGATCCTCCGGGCCTTCTTCCAATGGAAGAATCTGGGCCCGCTGACCAACGGCTCCAACCTGCTCAAGAGCTACCCGGACTTCGAGAACGCCACCTCTTATATCATTCTGATCGGCATCTTTATCGCTGTTATTGTGCTTCTGGTCAATTCCACCTACGGCCGGGCCTTCAAGGCCATAAGGGACGACGAGGTGGCGGCGGAAGCCATGGGCATCAATCTGGCAAAGCACAAGCGCATGGCCTTTGTCATCAGCTCCTTCTTTGCCGGCATCGGCGGCGGAATGCTGGCCATGTACATGGGCACGCTGCAGGCCCTGTCCTTCAAGAGCACCATGACCTATGAGATTTTGCTGGTGGTGGTCATCGGCGGCATTGGCTCCATCACCGGCTCGGTAATCACAAGCTTTTTGTATATCGCCAGCCTGGAATGGCTGCTCCGCGGCCTGGACTCCGGCAAATTCCTGGGCATCAGCGCCCCCGGAATCTTCAAAAACGGCTTCCGCATGGCGGTGGTCTCCATCATTATCATGGTGATCGTGCTGTTCTTCCGCAAGGGCATCATGGGCGACAAGGAGTTCAGCGTTTCCGGAATGATCAACTTCTTCAAAAAGCGTAAACCCCGGAAAAAGACTGCGGAGGCAGGAGGTGACGGCGGAAATGAGTGAAAAAGAGAATGTTCTGCGCCTGGAAAATGTGACCATGCAGTTTGGCGGCGTTGTCGCGGTCAACAACCTGTCTCTTGAGGTGAACAGGGGAGAGATCGTGGCCCTTATCGGCCCCAACGGCGCGGGAAAGACCACAGCTTTCAACTGCATCACCGGCGTTTACCAGCCTACCAATGGCTTGATCGAGTTTGAGGGAAGTCCCATTGTCCGCGCCCATCCCCAGGGTAAGATGAAAAAGCTCTATGCAGGGGAAAACGCGGAAAAGTATCTGGGCGGGAGAACAATTGACCCCACACCGGATAAGGTGACAAAGCTGGGCATTGCCCGTACCTTCCAGAACATCCGGCTCTGGAAAAGCATGACGGTTTTTGACAATGTGCTCACGGCAAAGCACATGAGAACAAAGCAGAATGTGTTCACGGCCACCTTCCGTCTGGCAAAGGCGGAGGAAAAGAAGATCCGTGAGGAGACCGAGGCCCTGCTGGAAGAGCAGGATCTGCTGAAATACAAGGATGATCTGGCGGTGAGCCTGCCCTACGGCCTGCAGCGCCGGCTGGAGATCGCCCGGGCCCTGGCCACCGAGCCCAAGCTTCTGCTTCTGGACGAACCGGCGGCGGGCATGAACCCCCAGGAGACGCTGGAACTGGGCGAGTTCATTGTGAATATCAAGAACAAATATGATCTCACCGTGTTTATGATCGAGCATCACATGGATCTGGTCATGTCCTTCTCCGACAGGATCTACGTCATCGACTTTGGCAAGCTGATCTGCGAGGGCCTGCCGCAGGAGGTCAAAAACGACCAACGCGTGATCGACGCTTATCTGGGGGTGGTGTGACATGAGCGAAGCGATTCTCAGTATAAAGGACCTGAAAGTGAATTACGGCGGCATTGAGGCTGTAAAAGGCATATCCTTCGATGTGCCGGAGGGCAGCATTGTCACCCTGATCGGCGCAAACGGCGCGGGAAAAAGCTCCACACTGCGTACCGTGGCCGGATTGGTGAAGCCCAAAAGCGGCAATATCCTGTTTAAAGGCGAGGATATCACCGGCAAAAGCTCCATTGATATTGTCAAACGGGGCATCACCCTTGTCCCTGAAGGACGGCGCATTTTCCCGGACCTCACTGTGCTGGAAAACCTGAAGATCGGCGCTTATCTGCGAAAGGACGATCTGAAAGAAGATATCGAATGGGTCTACAGCCTGTTCCCGCGCCTGAAGGAGCGCGAATGGCAGGCGGGCGGCACCCTCTCCGGCGGCGAACAGCAGATGCTGGCCGTGGGCCGGGCGCTGATGAGCCGGCCAAAGCTGATGATGATGGATGAGCCCTCTCTGGGCCTTGCGCCTATTGTTGTCCGGGACATCTTCAAGATCATCCGGGAGATCAACAAGAAGGGCGTGACCATCCTGCTCATCGAGCAGAACGCAAACATGGCCCTGCAGACCGCGGATTACGGCTATGTGCTGGAGACCGGACGCATCGGCCTTTCCGGCACCGGCGCGGAGCTGCTGGCCAACGAGAATGTCAAAAAAGCCTATCTGGGTACATAAGTTTTTAAGGGAGACGGCAAAGGCCGTCTCCTATTTTAATAGAGGCTCCCCTGGAAGGGGAGCTGTCGCCGGAGGCGACTGAAGGGTTTGTTGAAGTTATCACCGCGATTTCGAAGGGCGGGGTTGATTCTATTCGTTTTTATTTTGGTTTACACGCTGTTGGAAATGTGATATGATTCAATAGCATAATCTCAGGAGAAATCTCAGGAGAATACCATGTTTGAAAAGCTGAAGCTTTTGAAAAATCAATATGAAGAGCTGCAAAAGCGCATGGAGATGCCCGAGACCTATTCCGACCCCGCGTTATATGCCAGGCTGGACCGGGAGAGCCGGGAGATCGCCCCGGTGGTGGAGGCCTATTCCCGGTATGAGCGCGCCTGCGCGGATATGGACAGCGCCCTTCAGCTGATGAACGATGCGGAAATGCGGGAGCTTGCCCAGGAAGAATATGCTGAGGCCAAAAGCGCAAAGGAGCGCCTGGAACAGGAGATCAAAATTCTGCTTCTCCCCAAAGACCCCAACGACAGCAAAAACGTCATCATGGAGATCCGCGGCGGCGTGGGCGGTGAGGAGGGTATGCTCTTTGCGGCAGACCTTTTCCGCATGTACTCCATGTACGCTGAGTCCAAGGGCTGGAAGATCGACATCGTCAACATCAACGAGACCGAGCTTGGCGGCATCAAGGAGATCAGCTTTGTCATCGAGGGCGAGGGCGCTTATTCAAGGCTGAAATTCGAGGCCGGGGGGCACCGTGTGCAGCGCGTACCGGTGACCGAATCCGGCGGCAGGATCCACACCTCCGCCGCCACCGTGGCGGTTCTGCCCCAGGTGGAGGAAGTGGACTTCAAGCTGGACATGAACGATCTGAAAATCGACACCTACCGCTCCTCCGGGGCCGGCGGCCAGCACGTCAACAAGACCGAGAGCGCCATCCGCATCACCCACCTGCCCACAGGGACGGTGGTGGAATGTCAGGACGAGCGGAGCCAGTATAAAAACAAGGACCGGGCCATGCAGATTTTGCGCTCCAAGCTCTATGAAGCGGAGCAGGAGAAGCAGCGCAGCGCCGTGGCGGCGGAGAGAAAGAGCCAGATCGGCTCCGGCGACCGGAGCGAGCGGATCAGGACCTATAACTTCCCCCAAAACCGGGTCACGGACCACCGGCTCTCCGGCGACAACAAGAATTTCAACATCTCGTCCATCATCAACGGCGACCTGGACCCCCTGATCGACGCGCTGGTGATGGCGGACCAGGCGGCAAAGCTTCAGAGCCATGGGGAGACATGAATGGAGACAAAACTATTCCACAACGCCGCGGATGAGGCGGCGGAGATCATCAAAACCGGCGGACTTGTGGCCGTCCCCACGGAGACGGTGTACGGCCTTGCGGGAAACGGCCTGGATGAAGAGGCTGTAAAGCAGATCTATGAGGTAAAGGGCCGGCCCCAGGTAAAGCCCCTGTCCCTGATGGTTCCCGGGGCGGAGGCCATGGAGCAATACTGCGAAGACCTGCCCCAGGGGGCCCGGCTGCTGGCAGAGCGCTTCTGGCCCGGGCCGCTGACCATTGTGTTAAAAGCGAAAGACCATATTCCCTCCATTGTCCTGGCCGGGGGAGACACGGTGGGGCTTCGCTGCCCGGACCACCCCATGACCCTTGAACTGCTGAAAAAGGCGGACGTGCCCTTTGCGGCCCCCTCCGCCAATCCCTCAGGGGAGGAGAGCCCCAAGACGGCCCAAAAGGTACAGGATTACTTTGCGGGCAGGATCGGGGGCATAATAGACGGCGGAGAATGCGGCATAGGACTGGAATCCACCATCATCAGCATGGCGCAGAAGCCTTATCGGATATTGCGTCAGGGTGCTCTTGCCGAAAAGGAGATCGCTTCCGCTCTGGCGGAGGGGTTGACCATTTTGGGCATCACCGGCGGCACGGGCTGCGGCAAGACCACCGCCCTTCGCACACTGGAAGAGCTGGGCGCGCTGATCATCGACTGCGACGCGGTCTACCATGGGCTGCTGGTGGAGAACAAGGAGATGCTCGCGGAAATCGACAGTGCCTTCCCCGGCGTAGTGGCCGGCGGGGTGCTGGACAGAAAGGCCCTGGGCGCGGTGGTGTTCAGCGACGATAAAGCCCTTGGGGAGCTGAACCGTATCACCCACAGCTATGTGGGCCTGGAGGTGGACAGGCTGCTGGAAAACTGGGCTATGGCCGGCGGCAGGCTTGCCGCCATCGACGCTATAGAGCTTTTCGGCGGCAATCTTGCGGGGCGCTGCAAGGCCACCTTTGCCGTACTGGCAGACCGGGACAAGCGGATAGAGCGCATTATGGCCCGGGACGGTATCACCCGGGAATATGCCGCCCTGCGGGTGGACGCCCAGAAGCCGGACAGCTATTTTGCAGAAAAATGTGACTACATTTTGAAAAATAATTCCACTGAAGAAGAGTTCAGGGAAAAATGCAGAAGCAAATTTTTGGAGGTAATTGACTGATGGAAGACCTGAGAAGCAAACTTTTTTACGAGCAGAAAAACGGCTATGACCTGATCGGCACCGAGGAGCGCATCGCGGTGGAGGACTACTCCCGGGAGTATATGGACTATCTGAACCGCTCCCGCACCGAGCGGGAGGCCGTGGTAAACGCCATTGCCATCGCTGAGAGCAAGGGCTTTGTGCCCTATGTGCCCGGTATGGAGCTTAAACCCGGGTTGAAGATCTATAAGAACAACCGGGGCAAGGCCCTGATGCTGGCCGTTATCGGCAAAAAGAGCCTGGCCGAGGGCAGCGTGATCGCCGGCGCCCATGTGGACGCGCCCCGGCTGGACCTGAAACAGATCACCATGTATGAGTCCGACGAGATGTGCTTTTTCAAGACCCATTACTACGGCGGTATCAAAAAGTACCAGTGGGTCACTATCCCCCTGGAGCTCCACGGCGTTGTGGCCCTGAAGAGCGGGGAAGTGGTGGATGTGGTCATCGGCCGTGAGCCGGGCGACCCCAAGTTTGTCATCACTGACCTGCTGCCCCATCTTGCCGCCGACCAGATGAAAAAGACCATGGCCGAGGGTATTACCGGCGAGGGACTGAATATCCTCATCGGCAGCACCCCCTATGCCGACGAGGGCAAGGACCGGGTGAAGTACGCCGTAATGAGCATCCTTTACGATATGTACGGCATCACCGAGGAGGACTTCCTCTCCGCCGAGCTGACCGCCGTGCCCGCCTACGACGTGTGCGAGGTGGGTCTGGACCGCTCCATGATCGGCGGCTACGCCCATGACGACCGGGTCTGCGCCTTTGCCGAGCTGAAAGCCATTTTCGACGTGGAGGAGCCGGAAAAGACCTGCGTCTGCATCCTTGCGGACAAGGAAGAGGTGGGCTCCGACGGCGTGTCCGGTATGCAGAGCGCCGCTTTCGACTGCTTCATGGAGGATCTGTGCGAGAGCCAGGGCGTCAGCCTGCGCCGCTGCTATGAAAACAGCTTCTGCCTGTCCGCCGACGTGTGCAACGCCTATGACCCCCTGTACCCCGAGGTTTCCGAGAAGCGCAGCGACTCCAAGATCAACTACGGCATGGGCATCTGCAAATTCACCGGCGCAAGAGGCAAGTCCGGCACCAGCGACGCCTCTGCCGAGGTGGTGGCCTATCTGCGCCGCATCTTTGCGGAAAACGGCGTTGTGTGGCAGATGGCGGAGCTGGGCAAGGTGGACCAGGGCGGCGGCGGTACCATCGCCAAGTTCATGGCCAACCGCAACATCGACACCATCGACGCAGGCGTGCCCGTGCTGAGTATGCACGCCCCCTTCGAGGTCGTGGCCAAGTTCGACTGCTATATGACCTATAAGGGCGTCCTCACCGCGTACAGCCAGAAGTAAACAGTGTTTTGAAACCGGCGTGCTGATCGCACGCCGGTTATTTTATGCACTTCCCGGGTATGATAAGCGGGAGGTGAGCATGTGGAAGAAATCAGAGAGCTTGGTTCAAGCCGGGCACAGAATATACACTGTCTGACCATTGTTGGGCAGATCGAGGGGCATCAGCTCCTGCCCGAGGATGTAAAGACCACCAAATACGAGCATGTACTGCCGCTGATCGCGGCCATTGAGGAATCGGCGGAGATCGAAGGGCTGCTGATCCTGCTCAACACCATGGGCGGGGACGTGGAGGCGGGACTGGCCATTGCAGAGCTGATCGCAGGGATGAAGAAACCGAACGTCTCTTTAGTGCTGGGGGGCGGACATTCCATCGGCGTGCCCCTGGCGGTGGCTGCAAAGCGCAGCATGATCGCGCCCTCCGCCGCCATGACCATCCACCCGGTGCGCTTAAACGGCGTGGTCATCGGCGTGCCCCAGACCTATAACTATTTTAACCGCATTCAGGAACGGATCGTCAGCTTTGTCACCGACCATTCCCGGGTGAAGCGGGAGGAATATCTCCGCCTGATGACCAATACCGACGAGCTGGCCAACGACGTAGGCAGCGTGATCTACGGCCAGGAGGCCGTGGAAAAGGGCCTGATCGACGGCATCGGCACCCTGTCCGACGCCCTGGCCTACCTCCATGAGGAGATTGAAAAGGGGAGACCCTGATGGGCCGTTGGGGACGCCGGCCCCTACAATGTTGCCGGGAAACGAAAGGCTCCCCATTAGGGGGAGCTTAAGTGAGGCTCGAAATCTATGATTTCGCAAAGCCGAACTTACGCCTGTGGTGGCCGCCGAAGGCGGCTGAGGGGGGTCCTGACGAGTTTTCCAATTACCCCCTGCCCCCCTTCCGCTTCGCTACGCTCAGCACCTCCCCCTCCAGGGGGGAGGCTTGAGAAGGCGCCCCCTTGGGGGGAGCTGTCACGCGTAGCGTGACTGAGGGGGGTACCTCTGCACTTCCGGCTTTCGACCTGCCCCCCCCTACCGTCTCCGCCTTGCGGCGGAGCTACCTCCCCCTCCAGGGGGAGGCTTTTTTCTGCCGGAACTATCCGACAGTACACTGCTGCTGATGCGGCAGAGTATAGTTCTCTTTATCTTGTTTTTGGCATAATCTTGTGTTATACTGTTTCGGTATCATAATTAAAGTGGGGGTATATCGGGATGAGCATATTAAACGCCGTAATATTGGGGCTGGTGCAGGGAATCGCGGAATTTTTGCCGATCTCCAGCTCCGGTCATCTGTCCATCCTGAATAACCTTTTCCACATGTCCACCGCCGAGGACGGACATCTGTTTTTTGACGTGCTGCTCCATCTGGGCACGCTGATTTCCATTCTGATCGTGTACTGGTCGGATATTGTGGAAATGTTCTATGAGGTGATCAGCTTTGTCAATCTGGGGCCGCTGGCGGGGGAGAGAAGGGAACACTATCCCGCCGCCAGATTGTTTCTTCTGATCGTGACGGCCACGCTGCCCCTGTTTCTCATTCTGCCCATCAACGACATGCTTGAAGGCCTGTACTACAACAGCATTTTCATGGGCGTGATGCTGATCTTCACCGGCTGCATGCTCTATGTTTCGGACAGGATGCTCCCCGGAAGAAAAACGGAGAAGAACATGACCTTCCTGGACGCGCTGATCGTCGGCATCTGCCAGTGCGTGGCCACCATCCCCGGCCTTTCCCGCTCCGGAACCACCATCACCGCTGGCCTGGCCACCGGACTGCGCAGGGACTACGCGGTGAGGTTCTCTTTCCTCATGTCTCTGCCCGCCGTGCTGGGCGCAAATATCCTCAGCTTTGTGGACGCGGTACAGGAGGGCGTGGACTGGGCCAATATGCCGGCCTATCTGATCGGCACAGCGGTGGCGCTGGTCTCCGGCATCGGGGCCATCAGCCTGCTCAAATACATATCCCAAAAGGGAAAATTCGGCGGATTTGCTTATTATTGCTGGGTAGTGGGCGTTCTGTCCATCATTCTGACGGCGATTTTCTAATGGAGAGAGGATAAAAATTCATGGCACAAGGCACAAATCCTTCAAAAAAGAACACTGCTGCGGCGAAGAAAACCGATACCTCCACAAAAAAGGCCGATTCAACGGCCAAAAAAGGGGGAAAAACGGCGAATACTGTGCCGCCTGAGCCTGTTGATCCCAAGACCAGGCAGATCACGGCGTTTGTCTTTTTCTTTATCGCGGTGTTTATCATCATCAGCTATTTCAATACGGAAGGTGCGGTCATCGCCTTTGGCGCAAACCTGATCAAGGGGCTTTTCGGTTGGGGCTTTTGGCTTTACGCCCCGGCCTTTCTGCTTGCGTCGATACTTTTGCTTTTCAGCGGGAAAAAACCTGTAGCAATGCGCGTAACGGCGGTTTTTCTGCTCCCTGTTTTCTTTGCCGCGTTGGGCAATCTTTTCTTTGGTGATCCTCTTATGCCCGATTTTGACCTGAAGCTTGCGGTGGGCGATCTGTTTTTGTCTGGACAGGCGCTGCACTCCGGCGGCGTGATCGGCGGCCTGATCGCCATCGGGCTTGAAATGGCGTTGAGCATCTACGGCGCTGTTCCGCTGCTGCTGGTCCTGTTTGCGGTCTGCGTGTTTGCCGCCTTTAAAATCAGCCCGGCCAAGCTCATTGGCAGGATAAAAGAAAACACCGAAAGGTATTCGGACACGGCCGAAGAAGCGTTTGACGCGCCGGAGACAAAACCGGAAAAAAAGAAAAAAAAGACCGAACCAAAACCGGAGAAAACTGAACGGGTCAGGCGCGGAGGCTTCCAGGTGGATATCCCTCTGGGGGATGACGAGGAGGAGCTTCCCCTCAATGATTTGCGCGACGATGATCTGGAGGAAGAGAAATCCCCCTCCCGCCGCACCAAGGTGAGGAAAAAGACGCCTGCCGAAGAACCTGCGGCCGAAGAGGCGGCACCGAAGCGGAACACCGCCCCTGCTGCACCGGAGCTTTCTTCCGAGGCCTCACTGGGTTCCTTTGAAGGCTTTGAAGTTTTTCAGGCTCCGCCTAAACCCAAAACCGGCCGTGTGACCATGTCCGCCGAGATCACCGACCCGCCCAAGGGGAAGAAGCTCAGCCGTGAGGATGTGGCGGCGGAGGCCCAGGCCATGGCGGAGGCCATTGCCGGAAATACCGACAGCACCGGCTATGAATTTCCGCCGGTGTCCCTGCTCCGGGCCAGCACTGCGTCCGCCATTGACAGCAAAGACGAAGTCATGCTCAACAAAGAGCGGCTGGAAGGGGCTATCCGCAGCTTCGGCATCAGCGCCGCCATTGTGGGCGTGATCCGCGGGCCTACCGTCACCCGCTACGATATCGAGCTTGACCAGGGCGTGAAGCTGTCCAGAGTGACCAATCTGGCGGGGGATCTGGCCCTGGCCCTGGGCGTGATCAACGTGCGTATCGCCCCCATCCCGGACAAAATCTCCACCGTGGGCATCGAGGTGCCCAATAAGATCGTCAGCACCGTGTATCTGCGGGATATTATCGAATCCCCCAAGTTTGTCAACGCAAAGTCCAAGCTCAGCTTTGCGCTGGGCAAGGATATCGGCGGCGAGTGCATCGTGGGCAACATCGCAAAGCTGCCCCACATGCTCATCGCCGGTACCACCGGCTCCGGTAAATCCGTGTGCATGAACTCCCTGATCCTCAGCCTGCTGTACAAAGCCCGGCCGGATGAAGTGAAGCTCATCATGATCGACCCCAAAATGGTGGAGCTGGGCGTATATAACGGCATACCCCACCTGTATGTCCCGGTGGTGACCGACCCGAAGAAGGCCGCCGGCGCCCTGCAGTGGTCCGTGGTGGAGATGCTCAAGCGCTACCGCCTGTTCTCCGAAGTGGGCGTGCGCGATCTGGAAAATTACAATAAGCACTGCGAGGCTGCCGGCGAGCAGACCCTGCCCCAGGTGGTCATCGTGATCGACGAGCTGGCCGACTTGATGATGATCGCCTCCAAGGAAGTGGAGGAGAGCATCTGCCGCGTGGCCCAGATGGGCCGCGCCGCCGGTATGCACCTGGTTATCGCCACCCAGCGTCCCTCCGCTGACGTGATCACCGGTTTGATGAAGGCCAACATTCCTTCCCGTATCGCCTTTGCGGTGTCCTCCGCCATGGAGAGCCGCATCATTCTGGACCAGGGCGGCGCGGAGAAGCTGGTGGGCATGGGCGACATGCTGTTTTCCCCTGTGGGCTGCGGCAAGCCCACCCGTATCCAGGGCGCTTTCGTCTCTGACGAGGAGAGGGAAGAGGTCATCCAGTTTATCAAGGAGAGCGCCGGTACCGCCCAGCAGAACGACGAGATCGAGGCCTATATGAACAAAGCCGCGGAGGATAAAAACGCCGTGGACAGCGGCGGCAACGAACCCGCGGGCGACTTTGACGAGATGCTGCCCCAGGCCGTGGAGGCCGTGCTGGAGGTCAAGTCCTGCTCTGTTTCCATGCTCCAGCGCCGGGTGAAGCTGGGTTATTCCCGGGCGGCCCGTATCGTTGACCAGATGGAGGAGCTGGGGATCGTTGGCCCCTATGAGGGCGCAAAGCCCCGGCAGGTGCTGATCGACAGGACCGGATGGCACGATATCCAGGTCCAGCTGGGCTTGGCCAGCGACGACGATCTGTCCCTGGCCGCAGAGATGAACGACGAAAACGACTACTGAAAAAAGGGCGTTTACCGCCCTTTTTTCAGTAAAGGAAAATGATTATGGACTATTTTTGCCCCAACATGTCCGAACAGGACGTAAATAAAATCAGTATGCTGGGCCTGGCCCACATCGGCGACAGCGTCTATGAGCTCCTGACCAGGACCATGCTCTGCCGTCAGGGCCATTCCTCGGTCATCGAGCTTCATAAGCTCACGGTGTCTTATGTGAATGCCCCGGCCCAGGCCGCGGCGGCGGAGAAGATCCTGCCGCTGCTCAGCGATAAGGAGAGCGCCGTATACCGGCGCGGGCGCAACGCCAAGGTCAACTCCGTGCCCCACAATGCCAGCATCAACCAGTACCACGCCGCCACCGGCCTGGAGGCGCTGTTCGGCTGGCTGTATCTCCAGGGGCAGACGGAGCGGATCACGGAGCTTTTCGCCGCCATCATGGAGGTGGAGTGAAATGCCTCTTGACGCAATAGCCATCAGCGCACTGACCGCGGAGCTGCGGGAAAAGCTGGAGGGCGCAAAGATCGACAAGGTGCAGCAGCCGGAAAGAGACATGCTGATCCTGTCCCTGCGGGGCAGAAGCGGAAATTTCCGCCTGCTTATGGCGGCGGGGGCCGGCAATGCCCGGGTGCATCTCACCGGGGAGAGTATGGAAAACCCGGCGGAGCCGCCCATGTTCTGCATGCTGCTGCGCAAGCATCTTGTGGGCGCGCGCATTTCCGCTCTGGAGCAGCCGGACCATGAGCGTATGCTGGTGCTCGACTTGGACACAAGAGACGAGATGGGCGACCTGTCCCGAAAAAAGCTGGCGGTGGAGATGATCGGCAGAAGCGCAAACGTGATCCTCGTGGGGGCCGACGGCCGGATCATCGACTGTATGCGCCGCATGGACTTTGCGGGAGACGCGGAACGACGGCTGCTGCCGGGTATGATCTACCGCCTGCCGCCCAAACAGAACAAGAGAGATTTCTTTTCCTCCGACAGCGAGACAAGGCGGGCCCTTATCGCCGGTGCGGACAGGGAAATTCCCGTGGACAAATGGCTGCTGGACAATTTCTCCGGTCTGTCGCCCCTGATCTGCCGGGAGCTGGCCTTCCGCTGCGGTGGAAGCTTTGCTACCCTGCCAGAGCAGCTTGACGCCCTGCACGATACCGTCACCAACGGGGATTTCACGCCCTATATGCTTCTTGACGGGGATAAGCCCCGGGATTTCAGCTTCATGCTCATCCGCCAGTACGGCGGCAGCATGAAAGGGGAGGGCTTTGACAGCTTTTCCGCCCTGCTGGACGCCTTCTATGCCCGCCGGGACCGGGCCGAGCGCCAGCGCCGCCGGAGCCATGAACTGAACCGCAGTGTTAAGACCATACGGGACAGGCTGGTGAGAAAGCTCTCCGGGCAGACCGAGGAGCTTCAGCGCACTGCCGGCCGGGAGGAGATCCGGAAAAACGCCGAGCTGATTACCGCCAACCTGTACCGGCTGAAAAAGGGCGACCGGGAGCTTTGCTGTGAGGACTATTATCAGCCGGACTGCCCGGAGGTCAAAATCCCCCTCGATCCGCTGAAAACCCCTCAGCAGAACGCCGCTGCCATGTATAAGGAGTATAACAAGCTGAAAGCGGCGGAGGAGCATCTGACGGTGCTCATCGACCAGGGGGAAAAGCAGTTGGATTACCTGAACAGCGTGCTGGAGGAGCTGAGCCGGGCGGAGACGGAGAAGGACATTTCCGACATCCGCCGGGAGCTGGTGGAGACCGGCCATCTCAAAAAGGCCAAAGGCGCAAAACCGGAGCGGCTCAAGGCCCAGGCCCCGCTGCGCTTTGTCTCTGACGACGGCCTGGAGATCCTGATCGGCCGCAGCAACACCCAGAATGACGAGCTGACCACAAAGCTTGCCCGCCGCACCGACTACTGGCTGCACATCCAGAAGGTACACGGCAGCCATGTGATCATCCGCTGCGACGGCCTGGAGCCGCCGGAGCGGACGCTGGAACAGGCGGCCTCCCTGGCGGTCTACTACTCCCAGGGCCGGGACGGCGGCAAGGTCCCGGTGGATTACACCATGGTCCGTTTCGTCCGCAAGCCCTCCGGCGCTCTGCCCGGAAAGGTCATCTATACCGACTATAAAACCATGTTGGCCCAGTCTGATGAAGCTCTGGCCAAAAGGCTGAAAAAATAGAAAAACAGCGCCAATGAACGGCGCTGTTTTTCTATTTAGAGAAGAACTTCTTTTTTTCCTTTTTCTCGGGCTCAACATAGCCGAACTGAATGTAGGGATGATCCGCCTTCAGTAATTCCAGAATCTTTTCCACGTCTTCCTTTTCGTTGAAGATCAAATTGGCAAATTCTTTCTCCCCGTGAACAAGGATCAGCCGGTAGTAGTAATAGGCGGGGCTGTCGTCCGGCTGGCACTCGCTGATCCGGCAGAAGCAGCGTTCGATGTAGTCATAGGGGACATAGTATTTCACGCCCAGGTCACGATAATACATGCACAGCTTGCCCAGATGGACACGCCCGATCTCCGGCGCAGCCTTGTAATCCTCGATATGGGCCTCGTCACTGATGCGCTTTTTGTCCACGCCCTTGAATTTCAGCCGTCCTAACATTCGTGCGCCCCTCTCTTCCTTTTTTTGATCAACTCAGCTGCAAAATAACGCTGAGGCAGCTTTTGGGAAAGAAGGGTGCCCAGTATTCCGGCGATGGTGCCCACGATCAGTCCGCCCAGCACATCGGAGGGGTAGTGTACCACCAGATAGATGCGGGACAGGCCCATCAAAAAGGCGAAGATCAGGGCGGTCCAGCTGACTTTTTTGTTGCCGACCAGAAAGACCGGCACCATGGTGGCAAAGGCGGCGGTGGTGTGGCCTGAGGGGAAGCTCTTGTCGCTCTCCACATGCTGG
>SAMEA3663248__coassemble_42_pt1 | contig 79399 bp, 74 predicted proteins | sample SAMEA3663248__metabat2_low_PE_036 | metagenome-assembled genome bin SAMEA3663248 (sample SAMEA3663248) | pig gut metagenome | biome: pig gut; feature: pig-associated habitat; material: faeces | place: China | collected 2013 | reverse complement strand
GCGTGTGTATACACGCCCCTATTTTACCGTTCAAGCCTCCCCTAACAGGGGAGGTGGCATTTGCGCAGCAAATGACGGAGGGGTTTAAAACCGCAGCGAAAACCAGCAAAGGCTCTACGTTATCGCGGTGGTGACTTCAGCAAACCCCTCAGTCACAGCAAAGCTGTGACAGCTCCCCTTTCAGGGGAGCCTTTATCCAAATTAAGCCGAGGCAGACATGAAAAAAGAAAACAAAGCCATTATCGAAATGCTGATCTGCGCCACGCTGTGGAGCACCGGCGGGATCTTTATTAAACTTTTGCCCTGGAACGGCTTTGCCGTGGCCGGGCTGCGCTCCCTGATTGCCGGGGCCACCATGGGCGTGTACATGCTCCTGAAAAAATACCGCTTTATGCTCAGCCGCCGCACCTTTCTCTCCGGGGTGTTCACCGCCTGCGTATACACCTGCTTTGTGTTGGCCAACAAGCTGACCACGGCGGCCAACGCCATCGTGCTCCAGTTCACCTCCCCGGTGTTTATCGTGATCTTCTCCGCCCTGTTTTTCCATAAGAAGATCCGCCGGGCCGATCTGGCGGCGGTGCTGTTTACCCTGCTGGGCGTGGCCCTGTTCTTCTTCGACCAGCTCAAACCCGGCTATATTCTGGGCAACTGCGTGGCCATCGTGGCCGGCATGTTCATGGCCGGCATGTTCGTCACCGTGGGCGAGATGCAGGGGGAGGAGCGCTTCAGCGCCATCTTCATCGGCCAGATGCTCACCTTCCTGGTGGGCCTGCCCTTTGTCATCGCCACAAAGCCGGAGCTGACGGCTCAGACCCTGGGCTGCATCCTGGCCCTGGGCGTGTTCCAGCTGGGCATCTCCTATATTCTGTACGCCAAGGCCAGCGTGTACTGCCCGCCTCTGGCCTGCTGCCTGCTGGGCGCGGTGGAGCCCCTTCTCAACCCCGTCTGGGTCTTTCTGTTCGACGGAGAGCGGCCCGGCCTCTTTGCCCTGATCGGCAGCGTGATCGTCATCGTCTCCGTCACCCTCTGGTGCATCTTCGGCAAGGAGAAGACGGCCGCGGGAGAAGAACATGCTTGATACGCTGAGAGAAAAAGCCAATAACCTGCCCCAGCTGCCCGGCGTGTACATCATGCTGGACGAGCAGAGCCAGGTCATCTATGTGGGCAAGGCCAAAAAGCTGAAAAACCGGGTCAGCAGCTATTTCCACGGCGAGCATCTGCCCAAGGTGCAGGCCATGGTGGACAAGGTGGCGGATTTCAACGTTATTGTGGCCGGCAGCGAGTTTGAGGCCCTTGTGCTGGAAAACTCCCTCATCAAGCGGCACAAGCCCCACTACAACATCCTTTTAAAGGACGACAAGGGCTACCCCTTTATCCGGGTGGACATGAAAAGCGAGTACCCCGCCATGACTTTGTCCAACAAGGCCGGAAAGGACGGGGCCAGATACTTCGGCCCCTACGGCGGCCGGAGCCAGACCCGGGACATCATCAGCACCATCAGCAAGGCGCTGCTTCTGCCGGACTGCTCCCGGAAATTCCCCCGGGACATCGGCAAGGAGCGGCCCTGCTTAAACTACCACATGGGCAGCTGCGCGGGCTGGTGTTTGAAAGACAGCTCCGCCGAGAATTACCGCCGCAGTATGCAGCAGGCGGTGCTGATCCTGGAAGGGAAGAGCGGGGAACTGATGGACGAGCTGAAAGCCCAGATGGAGCAGGCGGCGGAGGAGCTGCGCTTTGAGCGTGCGGCGGAGATCCGGGACCGGCTCCGGGCCATCGAGCGCCTGGCCAACCGCCAGCGGGTCATCTCCACCGCCTTTGCGGACACCGACGCGGTGGGCTTCTGCCGGGGGGCCAAGAGCTGCTTTACCGTGCTGCATTTTGTGGACGGGGACCTGGTGGGCAAGGACGTGGAGATGATGGACGAGCCCATCGAGGAGGACAGCGAGGCCGTCTCCGACCTGGTGCGCCAGTATTTCACCGCCCATCGGGGCGGCTGGCCCAAATCCATCCTGCTGCCCTGCGAGATCGAGGACCGGCAGGAGCTGGAGGAGCTGTTAAGCGAGACCGCCGGCCGGCGGGTCTATATCGAGACGCCCAAAAGAGGAGAGCGGCTGCGGCTCATTGAGAGCGCGGCGCTGAACGCCAAAGAGGAGATCCAGCGGCGCACCACCGCCGCCCAGCGGCGCTCCAAGACCCTGGAATGGCTCCAGAAGGCCCTGGAGCTGGAGCAGTTCCCCCAGCGGATAGAGGCCTTTGACGTGTCCAACCTGGGCGACACGGGCATTGTGGCCGCCATGACCGTCCATGTGGACGGCAAGCCCCTGAAACGGGATTACCGGAAGTTTCGCATGAAGGACCTGGAGGGCCAGGACGACTATGCCAGCATGTACCAGGCGGTGTACCGGCGTTTTAAGCACTTTGTGGAGGGGGACGAGAAGTTTTCCCCCCTGCCCGACCTGCTGTTGATCGACGGCGGCGACAGGCACGCCTCTGTTGCCCTGGAGGCCATGGAAGCCCTGAATGTCCATGTGCCGGTGTTCGGCATGGTGAAGGACGACAGGCACCGCACAAGGGCCCTGATCACCCCCGACGGACGGGAGATCGGCATCAGCGGCAATCAGGCCGTGTTCGCCCTGATCGGCGGCATACAGGAGGAGACCCACCGCTTTGCCATCGAGTATCAGCGCTCGCTGCGCAGCGAGGCCTACGGCTCCAGTCTGGACAAGATCCCCGGCGTGGGCGCAAAGCGCCGGGACGATCTGATAAAAGCCTTCAAATCCGTAAAAGCTATCCGTGCCGCCAGTCTGGAGCAGCTCCGGCTGGTGGTGCCGAAAAACACGGCCCAGGCCGTGTATGATTACTTCAATAAGAAAGAGAGTGAAGACCCGTGCGCGTCATCACCGGAACGGCAAGAGGAAGAAAACTGAAAACCCCGGAAAATTACGACATCCGCCCCACCACGGACAACGTGAAGGAGTCGGTTTTCAACATCATCCAGTTCGATATCGAGGGCAGGCGGGTGCTGGACCTGTTCGCGGGCACCGGCCAGCTGGGCATTGAATGTCTCAGCCGGGGCGCGGAGAGCGCGGTGTTCGTGGATAAGGACCGGGCGGCCATCCAGATCGTGAAGGAGAATCTGAAGCTCTGCGGCTTGAAGGGCACCGTGGTGCAGGAGGACGCGCTGAGCTTTCTGCGGCACTGCGGCAGGTTCGATATTATCTTTGTAGACCCGCCCTATGATTCAAATTTGTATGAATCGGTGCTGGAAACCGTCAAATTGGTTGACATATTGTCGGAAGGTGGTATAATATTGTGCGAAGCACGCCGTGACAGGGCGCTGCCGGAGATGACCCCGCCGTACAGGAAAAGGAAAGAATATGTGTACGGCAAGGTCAAGCTATGCTTGTATACCAAGGAGAGCCTCTGATGAGAACCGCCATCTGCCCGGGAAGCTTTGATCCGATCACTTTGGGCCACCTGAACATTATCCGCCGTGCCGCCCAGCTTTTTGACAGAGTGGTGGTGTGCATCATGGTAAACTCCACCAAGACCTCGCCCATGTTCTCCATCGAGGAGCGGGCGGACATGGTCAGGCGCACGGTGGGAAAATACCCCAATGTGACGGTGGACACCTCGGACGGACTTCTGGCAGAGTACGCAAGGCAGTTTGAGGGCGCTGTGGTGGTCAAGGGACTGCGCGCCGCCTCCGACTTTGAGTATGAGTTCCAGATGGATCTGATCAACAAGAACATCAACCCCGAGCTTGAGACCATATTTCTGACGGCCAGCGGAAAGTATACCTTCCTCAGTTCCTCCGTTGTGCGTGAAATGGCGAAATACGGCGCCGATCTGACCGGCCTTGTGCCGGATGAGATCAAGTCCGATATTGAAATAAAAGCGAAGCAATGGAGGCGGAATGATGGATAATATGGACAATAATAATGATATTATCGAGCTGCTGGACATCCTTTACGGCATGGTAACGGAAGCCTGGGGCGTCCCTCTGGGAAATGACAAATGCATCATTGAGCGGGAAAAGGCCATCGAGATCATCAACGACATCAAGGCCAATCTGCCCTCCGCCCTTGCTGAGGCGAAGCGCCTTGTGGCTGCGCGGGACGAGTTTATCGGCAACGCCAAGCGGGAGGCCGAGGCTCTGCGCAAGAGCGCGGAGGAGAAGGCCCGCGCCATGGTAGAGGAGCAGGAGGTCGTGCGCGTGGCCAGGGCCCGCAGCGCGGAGATGATCGCCTCTGCCGAGACCAAGTCCAACGAGCTGCGCCGGGTGGCCAGCGAGTATGTGGACACGATCATGCGCCAGGCGGAGGAGAGCGTGAGCAGCGCCCTCAGCACCATTCAGGCCTCTCACAATGCGTTCAGGGCCGCCGATATGGCAGCAAAGGCCGATCAGCCAACCAAAAAGTAAATTCAGTCTTGAATAGCTTCAGGAGAACAGATTTTTTCTGTTCTCCTTTTTTCATTGGCTCCCCTGAAAGGGGAGCTGTCGCTGAAAGCGACTGAGGGGTATGGTGAAGCTATCTCCGCGGTAACGTAGAGTTTCGTCAACCCCTCCGTCATTTGCTGCGCAAATGCCACCTCCCCTTACACAGGGGAGGCTTTTTCCTCGCCCGTCCATCCGATTTGTAGCCCCAGGAAGGCCTCAGCGCTATATCTTGTGGTCACAAAAAAATGGCAAAAAATGCAAGAAAAATGACAAAAAGTTTCTCTTGATTTTTATGTTAACTCCCCCTATAATGAAAGCACACGGTGGTTAGAAGTGGTGGAAAATGGAGTGAAAAACCACAGAAACGGGGGCGGAGTCCATGACAGGTGAATACCAGCACTCGCTGGACAATAAGGGGAGACTTTTTATACCCGCCAAGCTCAGAGACGAGCTGGGTGAGGTATTTTTCATCACCCTCTCCATGGATCGCTGCCTCTGCGCCTACAGCGCCGAAAACTGGAAGATCTTTTCCGACAAGGTCAGCGCCATGCCCTTTGTGAAGCAGCGGAAAATGCGCCCGCTGTTTGCCCACGCGGCACGCTGCGAGCTGGACAGCCAGGGCAGAGCCCTGATCCCCCAGAATCTGCGGGAATACGCGGGATTGACCAAGAGCGTCACGGTGGTGGGCTGCAACAACCACGCGGAGCTTTGGGACAGCGACGCCTGGAACGCCATCTTTGAAGCGGAGACCACGCCGGAGAATATCGCCGCCGTGATGGAGGAGCTGGAATTTTAATGGATGAACCGCGCCATGTTTCCGTACTCCTGAATGAGTGCATTGAAAACCTGAACATAAAGCCCGACGGGATCTATCTGGACGGTACTCTCGGCCTGGGCGGACATTCCTGTCAGATAGCCTCCCGCCTTGAAGGCGGAAGGCTTATCTGCATTGACCGGGACGAGACCGCCATAGAGCGGGCGGGAAAACGCCTGGCCCCCTTTGGGGACAAAGTGACTTTTGTCCACGGCAATTTCAGCGACGCGGCGGAGATCCTGGATTCACTGGGGATCGATGCTGTGGACGGCATGCTGTTTGACCTCGGTGTGTCCTCACCCCAGCTGGATGAGACACAGCGGGGCTTTTCCTATCTCCACGACGCGCCTTTGGACATGCGCATGGACAGCTCCGACAGCCTGACGGCCTATGAGGTAGTGAACAGCTGGGACGAAAACCGGCTGAACCGCATCCTCTGGGACTACGGCGAGGAGCGCTATGCCCGGCGCATCACCGCCGCCATCCTCTCCGCCCGGGCGAAAAAGCCCATAGAGAGCACCCTGGAGCTGGTGGAGATCATCAAAAGCGCCATGCCCGCCGCCGCCCTGCGGGAAAAGCAGCACCCGGCCAAGCGCAGCTTCCAGGCCATCCGCATCGCCGTCAACGACGAGCTGGGCGCCATCCAGCGCATGATGGACACCGCCCCGGACAAGCTGAAAAAGGGCGGGCGGCTCTGCGTCATCAGCTTTCATTCCCTGGAGGACCGGATCATCAAAACCGGCATCGCCGCAAGGGAAAACGGCTGCACCTGTCCCAGAGAGGCCCCCATCTGCACCTGCGGCTTTGTACAGACCCTGAAAAGCGTCTCCCGCAAGCCCATCCTGCCCAGCCCGGAGGAGACGGAGCGCAATCCCCGCTCAAGAAGCGCCAAGCTCCGCGTGGCGGAGAGAGTGTGAGCATGGAAAAAAGAACCTCGGAGATTCTGTTTAACACCATAGCCGCCCTGTTTTCGGCGGTGCTGCTGGTGCTGTCCCTGCTCTGCGCGGTGGAGACGGCTGCGGTGAACGACCAGGCGGCGGCGCTGGAAAAGGAAAATGAACGACTGAAAACCGAAAACCAGATCTTACAGACCCGGCTGGACAACAGCCTGAGCCTTGAGGAGCTGGAGACCTACGCCCTGGAGAAGCTGGGCATGCAGCGTCCGGCCCCGGGGCAGATCAGAACCATAGAGATCACAGAGCATTTGGGATAAAGCACGAGGTTTTAACCGGATAAGCCGCTGAATATAGTGTAGATATATTCAAAAAGCGGGAGTGTGCTATGTCCGAATCAGTGGAAAAGGGGAGGGGCGGAGGCCCCAACCGTCAGATGCTCCGCCGCACCCTGGCCCTGATGGCCCTCTGCGGCATTGCCGCCTTTTTGGTGCTGCTCATCCGGCTGTATAAGCTCCAGATCATCGACCACGCGTATTACGAGGAGCTGGCCATACAGCAGCAGCTCCGGGAGGCTGCCACCTCTCCGGCGAGAGGCACGATTTTTGACACCAACATGAATCCGCTGGCGGTCAGCGCGTCGGTGGACAACATTTATCTCAGCCCGGCGGAGATCGAGATGTACGGCGAGGACCGGGAGCTGATCGCCCGGGGCCTGTCGGAGATCCTTGGGCTTGACTACGATGATATACTGGAAAAGACGGGCCGTACCGGCTCCTGGTATGTGACCGTAGAGCGGAAGGTGGAGGCCCAGCAGGCGGACGAGGTCCGCCGCTTTAAGACGGAAAACGGCCTGAAGGGCGTCCGCCTGGAGACGGACACCAAGCGCTATTATCCCAATTCCAGCCTGGCCTGCCATTTGATCGGCTTTGTGGGCACGGACAACACCGGCCTGGAAGGGATCGAGGCCAAATACGACTCCGCCCTTTCCGGCAGCGCAGGACGCACCCTGCGGGCCACCAACGCCTACGGCACCGAGCTGCTTTTTGGCTCCTTTGAGGAGTACAGTCCCGGCGAGGACGGCTATGACCTGGTGCTGACGGTGGACTCCACCATACAGTACTATGTGGAAAAGCATTTAAAACAGGCCGTGGAGGATTACGACATCCAAAACGGCGCCGGGGCCATCGCCATGGACGTGAATACCGGCGGGATTTTAGCCATGGCCTCCATCGACGGCTATGATCTGAACCATTTTCTCTCCGTCAGCGACGAGGCCCAGGCCATCATTGACCAGGCCGCCACCGAAGAAGAGGCGGCGGAGCTGCTCCAACAGGCCCAGGCCAGACAGTGGCGCAATAAGGCCCTGTCCGACACCTATGAGCCAGGCTCCACCTTCAAGATCATCACCCTGTCCATGGCCCTGGAAGAGGGGGCGGTGGATTTGCGCGACAGCTTCTACTGCGGCGGCAACGTCAGCGTTCTGGGCCGCACCAGTCCCATCCGCTGCTGGAAGGACGGGGGCCACGGCTCCCAGACCCTGACCCAGGCGGTGCAGCACTCCTGCAACGTGGCCTTTGTGAACATCGGCCTTCGGGTGGGGGCGGAGACCTTCTATAAATACTGCGAAGCCTTCGGCTTTTTGAACATCACCGGCGATCCGGACGAAAATCTGACTGCCACCACCGGCATCGACCTGGCAGGGGAGAGCGGCAGCATCTGGTGGAGCCAGAATACCTTCTGCACGGAGAAAAATCTGTCGCAGCTTGCGGCGGCCTCCTTCGGCCAGACCTTCACCATCACGCCTTTGCAGCTCATTACCGCGGTCAGCGCCTGCGTCAACGGCGGAAAGCTGATGCAGCCCTATGTGGTGCGGCAGATGCTGAACCCGGACGGCACGGTGGCCTATGAGCGGGAGCCCACCTTAGTGCGCCAGGTCATCAGCCAGGAGACCTCCGCAAAGCTGCGCGGTATTTTGGAGCAGGTGGTAGGCGACCCCAAGGACGGCACCGGCAGAAACGCCGCCGTGGCCGGCTACCGCATCGGCGGCAAGACCGGCACCAGCGAAAAGGTCAGTCTGGAGGCCCAGACGGGGGAGAAGGAGTACATCGTCTCCTTCATCGGCTTTGCCCCGGCGGACGACCCGCAGATCGCCCTGCTGGTCTTTCTGGATACGCCCTCCAACAAGTCCGGGATCTATGTCAGCGGCGGACAGATGGCGGCCCCCGTGGTGGGGAACATGATGGCGGATATCCTGCCCTACCTGGGCGTGGAGCCGGTGCTTGATGAAGGGGAAGCCGGGAGCATGGATGTGTCTGTGCCCGATTTTGCCGGCATGAGCCGGGAAGAGGCGGCCGCCGCCGTGAAAGAAGCGGGGCTGAATTATCGCGTCATCGGCGAAGGCACAGTTGTCACCAATCAGCTCCCCGCTGCGGGAGTGAGCATCGCCGACGGAACCCAGATCATTCTTTATTTTGACGCGGAGCCCTCCGCGGACAGGGAGACCGTGCCGGAGCTCAGTGGCATGAGCTACGCCCAGGCCAGAGATACCCTGTCCTACTATGGGATATACATACAGACGGCAAGTCCCGTCACCGATGCTGAGACCCAGAAGGTCAGCAGCCAGAGCCTGAAGGCCGGCACAGTGGTGGGACACGGCAGCATCGTTGAGGTGACGCTGGTCAGCGGAGACGATTCGATGCTGGGAAGGTATTGAAACAATGAAACTGAAAGAGATCGTAAAAAACTTAAAGATCCTTGACGCCAACGCCGACATGGACATGGAGATCAGGGGTATAAGCTATGATTCCCGGAAAACCCAGCCGGGGGATCTGTTCGTGGCCATCCGGGGCTTTGAGTCTGACGGACACCGCTTCATCCCCAAGGCCCTGGAAAAGGGGGCCGCGGCGGTGCTCTGCGAGGCGGCGCCGGAGGACGGCACGCCCTATGTGCGCGTAGCCGACTGCCGGCTGGGTCTGGCCCTTTCCAGCCGTGAGTTTTTCGGAAACCCGGCCGCGGAGATGACCATGATCGGCATCACCGGCACCAGCGGCAAGACCACATCCAGCTACCTGCTCAAGCACCTGCTGGAGAGCAAGCTGGACGCCAAGGTGGGCCTGATCGGCACCAACGGCAACATGATCGGGGACGAATTTCTCCACACCGAGCACACCACCCCGGAGAGCTATGAGCTGCACAGGCTGTTTCGCTCCATGGCGGACGCGGGCTGCACCCATGTGGTCATGGAGGTGTCCTCCCACTCCCTGACGCTGGAGCGGGTGGCCGGGATAGAGTACGATGTGGGCCTGTATACCAACCTGAGCCAGGACCACCTGGATTTTCACAAGACCATGGAGGAATACGCCGCCGCCAAGCGGCTGCTCTTCCGTCAGTGCAAAAAGGGCTGCGTGAATCTGGACGACAAGTGGGCCGGATTTATGAGGTCGGGCGCCAAGTGCCCCATCAGCACCTTCTCCCTTGAACGAAACGACGCGGATCTGACCGCAAAGGACATCCGCCTTTCCGCAAACGGCGTCCGCTTTGCCGCCGTCACCGACAGCGGCCTTGCCCTGACAAAGCTGGGTATTCCCGGCCTCTTCTCCGTACACAACGCCCTGGGGGTCATGTCCGTGGGCCTGGCTCTGGGCATCAGTTTGGATGACTGCGCCGACGCCATGTCCAGCGCCAAGGACGTGAAGGGCCGGCTGGAGATCGTGCCCACCGACCGGGATTATTCCATCATCATCGACTATTCCCACAAGCCCGACGCTTTGGAAAACGTCTTAAAGACCCTGAAGCCCGTCACCAAGGGCCGGCTCATGGCCCTCTTCGGCTGCGGCGGGGACCGGGATAAGGCCAAGCGGCCCATCATGGGCGCCATCGCCGCCGACAATGCGGACATTGTCATCGTCACCAGCGATAACCCCCGCACCGAGGACCCGGATGAGATCATCCGGGAGATCGTGGAGGGCACGAAGGGCAAGCGCACCCCGGTAAAAGTGCTCTGCGACCGGGTGGAGGCCATCCACTGGGCTATTGACAACGCAGGGCCGGGCGATGTAATATTACTTGCCGGAAAAGGTCACGAGGACTACCAGGTCGTGGGCCATGAGAAGCGCCACATGGACGAGAGAGAGATCGTGGCCGAATACCTTGCGGCACATCCCTGAACCTGTGGGGGCTTGAAGCGCACCTTGCCGGAAAAAGAGGAAAAGAGGAAAGAAACATGACGATAAAGCTGATCTGCGCGTTTATTCTGGCCTTTCTGTTTGCCACGGCCTTCGGAAAGTATTACATCCCCTGGCTGCGGAAGCAGAAGGCGGGACAGGAGATCAAGAAGGACGGCCCCACCTGGCATATGGCCAAAAGCGGCACCCCCACCATGGGCGGTGTGATGTTTATTCTGGCCGTCACCTTCGTCTGCCTGACCATCGGCTTTCCCAGCATGTTAAAGGGCAACTTTGTCCACATTTTCGTGCTGCTTTTCGCCCTGGTATTCGGCGCTATCGGCCTGCTGGACGACTGGGAGAAGATCAAGAACAAGCAGAACTTAGGCCTGACGGCCAAGAAAAAGTTCCTGCTCCAGCTGGCGGCGGCCCTGGTGTTCGTGCTGCTGATGCGCTCTCTGGGCTATGTGCGGCCCAACCTGTACATCCCCTTCTCCGGAAAGACCGTTCCGCTGCCTGAGTGGCTGTATTTCGTGTTCGCGGCCTTTGTGATCGTGGGCACGGTCAACGCCGTGAACATTACCGACGGCGTGGACGGCCTGGCCACCGGCACCTCTCTGCCGGTGATGCTGTTTTTCGTGGCGATCACCTTCGCCTGGGGCCAGGAGTTTTTGGAGCTGGGCATTTTCGCCTCGGGTATGCTGGGCGGCCTGATGGGCTTTTTAGTGTATAACTTCAACCCGGCCAAGGTGTTCATGGGGGACACCGGCTCCCTGTTTTTGGGCGGCGCGGTGGCGGCCCTGGCCTTCGCCTACGATATGCCCCTTGTTCTCATCACTCTGGGCATCATCTACATTATCGAGACCCTGTCCGACATTATCCAGGTGGGCTATTTCAAGCTCAGCCACGGCAAGCGGGTGTTTAAAATGGCCCCCTTCCACCACCATCTGGAGATGGGCGGCTGGACCGGAAAAAAGTGGAGCGAAAAAGAGCTTTTTGTCCTCTTCACAGGCATATCTCTGCTCTTTGCAATCATATCCTTTATTGGGGTGTTCCAGCGTTACGCCCTGTAAAGACTTTTGATTGAAAAGCCGGGGAGGTGGGAAAATGCGTTACGACAGTGCCCGCCTCACCGGCTTTTCCGATACGGCCGTAAAGGAGAGAAAGGCAGGCTTTGACACGCCTTTTTTCCTTTTGGTGCTGATTTTGCTGACCATGGGCGTGGTGATGGTTTTGTCTGCCAGCTTTGCCAGGGCCTATTATGACCCGGGCAACATCACCGGCGGCAACGCCGCCTATTATTTCGTGCGTCAGCTTTTATTTGCCCTTTTGGGAACCGGCGTCATGCTTTTGGCGTCTAAACTGCCGATGGGCTTTTACCGGCGCTATTCCTTCCCCTTTCTGGCCTTTGCCCTGGTGCTGCTGATGCTGGTGCCCTTTGTGGGCGTCAAGGTCAACGGCTCCCGGCGCTGGCTTGGCGTGGGGGGACTGACGCTCCAGCCCTCGGAGCTGGCAAAGCTGGCGGTGATTTTGTCCTTCTCCGTGCTGATCTGCAAAATGCGGGGCAGGATGAAGACCTTTCGTTACGGCATTTTGCCCTTCGCGGCCATTCTCTGCGCCATTGTGGGCCTTCTGGTGCTGGAGCCCCACTTTTCCGCCTCCATCATCATTATCGCCATTGGCGGCGTGATGCTGTTTTTGGGCGGCGTCCGGCTGGGCTGGTTTATTGGCGCGGCGGCGGCCGCGGGAGGAGCGCTGGCGGTGCTGCTGGCCTTTTTCCCCTATGCCTCCAGCCGCATCACCACCTGGCGGGACCCCTTTTCCAGCTCCTCGGACGAGGGCTATCAGATCGTCCAGTCCCTCTATTCCATCGGCTCCGGGGGCTTAAGCGGCCTGGGCCTGGGGGGCAGCCGGCAGAAATTTCTGTATCTGCCCGAGGAGCATAACGACTTTATCTTCGCCGTGGCCTGCGAGGAGCTGGGCTTTATCGGCGCGGCGCTGATTTTAGTGCTCTTTGCCCTGCTGATTTTACGGGGCTACTGGATCGCCTTGCACTGCCGGGAGCGCTATGATTTTCTGGTCTGCGCGGGCATCAGCACTTTGCTTGCCATTCAGGTCTTTCTGAATGTGGCGGTGGTCACAAACCTTGTGCCCTGCACCGGCATATCCCTGCCCTTTTTCAGCTACGGCGGCACGGCCCTGCTCATCCAGCTGGGCGAGATGGGGATCATCCTCAGCGCGTCCAGAACAATACTGACAGAAAAATGATCCATTGGAAAGGATATGAGACATATGCGTTTTGTTTTCACCTGCGGCGGTACCGCCGGACATATCAACCCCGCCCTGGCTGTGGCGGGCAGGCTCCGCGAGCTGCTGCCCGACAGCGAGTTTCTCTTCCTGGGCGCCGAGGGCAAGATGGAGATGCAGCTTGTGCCCATGGCGGGCTATGACATCAAGCCCCTGAAGATCACCAACATCAGCCGGGGCAAAAGCGTCAAGGCCCTGATGCACAATATCCAGACCGTCAAAAACGTGGCCGGGGCCACCCGGGAGACCAGAAAGATTTTGAAGGACTTCAAGCCCGACGTGGTCATCGGCACCGGCGGCTATGTGTGCTACCCGGTGCTGATGGCAGCTTCCAAGCTCCATATCCCCACCGCCGTCCACGAGAGCAACGCCGTCCCCGGCCTGACCACCAAAATGCTCTCTGCCCATGTGGACAAGATCATGGTGGGCTTTGAGGAGAGCCGGCAGTATTACAAAAACCCCGAGCGGGTGGAAGTTACCGGCACCCCGGTGCGGGGCGAGTTTTCCTGCTACACCAAGGACTCCGCCAAGGCCCAGCTGGGCCTGCCGGCGGATAAGCCCCTGGTGGTCTCCGTCTGGGGCTCTCTGGGCGCGGGACATATGAACAAAATCGTGACGGAGATGATCCCCAAGCTCCGGGGGCAGGACGATTTCCGCCTGATCCACTCCGCCGGAAGCATGTATTATAAGGACGTGTGCGAAAAGCTCAATGAGACCGCCCCGGACCACGGGGAATACGGCGTGGACGTGAAGGAATACATTTACGATATGCCCCGGGTCATGGCGGCGGCTGACCTGATCATGTGCCGCGCCGGGGCCTCCACCCTGGCGGAGCTGACCTATATGGGAAAGCCGGTCATCATCGTACCCTCGCCCAACGTGACCAACAACCACCAGGAGAAAAACGCCCGGGTTCTGGAGCGGGCAGGAGGGGCCAAAGTGCTCTTGGAGGGCGAATTTGACGCAGACTCCCTCCTGGATGAGCTGAAAGCCCTGCTTGCCGATGAGGAAAAGCTGAACGGCATGTCCACAGCCATGCGCTCCCTGGCTGTGCCCGACGCCACCGAAAAAATCTGCGGGATCATTCTGGATCTGCTCCATTGATTGTATAAATAATCACAGAAACACTCCCCGCCGCATAGTATGGCATGATTTCAATGCGCGGGGGGTTTTTCTATGGAACTATGGCACATCAGGGGAGGAAACCGGCTGGAAGGCGCCTGCTTTGTGCAGGGGTCCAAAAACGCGTCGCTGCCGATCCTGGCGGCGTCGATCATTTGCCCGGCCAGCACGGAGCTGCTGAACGTCCCCCAGCTGCGGGACGTGGACGCGGCGCTGCGCATCCTTCGGCATCTGGGCTGTTCGGCGGAGCAGCGGGGCGGAGAGGTGACCATAGACTCCCGGAACCTGTCCTGCTGTAATATTCCCCACAGTCTGATGGTGGAGATGCGCTCCTCGGTGATCTTTATGGGGGCCCTTCTGGCCCGCTGCGGGGAGGCGCGGCTGTCCCTGCCCGGCGGCTGTCAGCTGGGCAAGCGGCCCATCGACCTGCACCTGGCCGCCCTGCGGCAGATGGGGGCGGAGATCGACGAGGACAGGGGAGAGATCTTCTGCCGCGCGGAGGCGCTGAAGGGCGCGGAGATCGTTCTGCCCTTCCCCAGCGTGGGGGCCACGGAGAACATCATGCTGGCCGCCTGCGCGGCAAAAGGGGAGACCGTCATCCACGGCGCGGCCCGGGAGCCGGAGATCGTGGCCCTGCAGGACTATCTGAAAGCCATGGGCGCGGACGTCCGGGGCGCGGGCACGGACACCGTGACCATCGGGAGCCTTTCGCCGGAGAAGCATATCGCCTGCCGCATCATCCCCGATAGGATCGTGGCCTCCACCATCGCCTGTGCCGCGGCCTGTACCGGCGGCAATGTGGAGCTGCGGGGCATTGATCCCCGGCATTTTTCTACCGTTCTGCACTTCCTAAATCAGGCGGGCTGTGATATAATAAGCACGGACCGCAGTGTCAGGCTCCGCTCACCGGGAGAACTGAAGGCCGTGGGGGAGATCTCCACCGCCCCTTATCCCGGTTTTCCCACCGACGCCCAGCCGGTGCTGATGGCCGCCCTGCTCAAAGCAAAGGGGCTGACCCGCATTACGGAAAATATCTTTGAAAACCGCTACCGCCAGGTGCCGGAGCTGTGCCGTCTGGGCGCGGACATCGTGACCCACGGCAAGATCGCGGAAATCTGGGGTGTGGACTGCCTGCACGGCACGGCCCTCACCGCCACCGACCTGCGGGGCGGCGCCGCCATGATCGTGGCGGGCCTTTCCGCCCAGGGGGAGACCCTGATCTGCGACGACGGGCACATCAGCCGGGGCTATGAGCGCTTCGACATGCGCCTGCGCGCCCTTGGCGCGGATATCAGCCTGGAATACTGACAAGATAAAGCGAAAGGAACTGTCCTATGGCTTATAATTTGCATAAGAACCAGCCGCCGGCCAGCAAGCACGACGAATACCGCAAGCCGTCCCGGCGCAGAAAAACCGGCGTCGGCGCTCTGCTGACCTTTCTGCTGGTCATCATGGCCGCTATTTTTGTGATGAGCGTTTTCTTCCGCGTCACCGAAATTCAGGTGGAGGGCAACGAGCATTATACCGACAGTGAGATCATCAAGGCCGTCGTCATCGAAGAGGGCGACAACCTGTTCTTCTTTGACCGCATCGCGGCCACCAGCCGGGTCTTTGCCAAACTCCCTTATATCGAGGAGGTCTCCGTTGAACGGCAGCTGCCCAACAAGGTCATCATCTCGGTGCAGGAATGCAAGGCCCTGGCCTATCTCCAGGTGGGCGACGAGGAATGGGCCATTGACCACAGCTGCAAGATCCTGGGCAAAGCTACCGAAGCGGAGACCGGGGACCTGATCCCCATTCTGGGTGTGTCCCCCGGTACGCTGATGATCGGAGAAAAGCTCACTACTTCCGACAACAACGAGGAGCTGGTGGACTTTATCTCCCAGGTTCTTTATCAGCTCCAGGAGCGTGGACTGGCCTCCCGGGTCAACAAGATCGACTTTTCCAACCCCTATTCCGTCAGGATCGCCTACGGCGATGGCCGCTATGCCTTCAAGATCGGCGGCAGCAGCAATGTTGAGTATAAATTCGGCATGATCGTCTCCGTGATGAACCAGCTGAAGGAGGGAGATGTGGGTACCATCGACGTGTCTGATGGCACAAGTGCCCATTTTATCCCCAACTAAAGATTGAAAATTTACAAATTGCTTACAAAAGTTTTCGACAAAACGAAAAAAGCTATTGACCGCAGCGAAAAAATGTAATAATATATTCAATACCGAAAATATATAAATAATCACAGTTTTGTGGGTAAAAATACAGGGAGGCAAGAACATGGATTTCAAAGCCGAATCCGGTCCGGAAAATGTTGTAACAATAAAAGTGGTTGGTGTCGGCGGCGCCGGCAACAACGTGGTCAACCGCATGGTGAAAACAGGCACCCAGGGTGTGGAGTTCATCGCCATCAATACCGATAAGCAGGCGCTGGCCGTCTCCAACGCGGACCAGAAGCTGCAGATCGGCGAGAAGATGACCCACGGTCAGGGCGCAGGCTCCGACCCCGAAGTGGGCAAGCGCTCCGCCGAGGAGAGCCGCAACAATATCGCCAAGGCCATTGAGAACGCCGACATGGTGTTCATTACCGCCGGTATGGGCGGCGGCACCGGCACCGGCGCTGCTCCCACCGTGGCGGATATCGCCCGCGAGGCCGGTATCCTCACCGTCGGCGTAGTGACCAAGCCCTTCAAGTTCGAGGGCAAGCGCCGCATGGATCAGGCCAACGCCGGTATCAAGGAGCTGCTGGGCAAGGTAGACTCCCTGCTCATCATCCCCAACGACCGTCTGAAATACGCCACCGACCAGAAGGTCACCCTGGCCAACGCCTTTGAGATCGCCGACGACGTGCTGCGTCAGGCTGTCACCAGCATTTCCGATCTGATCAAGAACACCGGCTTTATCAACCTGGACTTTGCCGACGTGACCTGCATTATGAAGGGCGCGGGCTTTGCCCATATGGGCGTGGGACATGCAGCCGGCAAGGGCAAGGCGGAGGACGCCGCCCGTATGGCCGTGGCAAGCCCCCTGATGGAGACCTCCATCAACGGCGCTCACGGCGTGCTCATCAACATCACCGGCTCCGAGGATATGGGCCTGGAGGATGTGGAGGCCGCCGCCAACCTGGTGCAGGAGGCCGCTCATCCCGACGCCAACATCATCTTCGGCGCCACCTTCGACGAGACTATGCAGGACGAGATCCGCGTCACCGTCATCGCCACCGGCTTTGAGGAGAACGTGAACGCTCCCGCACCGGAAAAGCCGGCAGTAACGGCCGCTCCTGTCCGCCCTGTCACCGTGAAGGAAAAGCCCCAGGGCCTGTTCACCGGCGCTGCTGAAAAGGCGGCGGCGGCAGCCCCGGCCGCTCCGGCCGCTCCCGCAGCAGAAGCATCTGCGGAGGAGGACCCCTTCGACAGCATCTTCAAAATCTTCAACACCAAGTAATTGAGCGTAAAAAGGAAAAAAGCTCCTTCATCCAACGGGACGGAGGAGCTTTTTCGGTGAAAGCCAGTGATCTACGGATGAAAAGGAAACTGAATATTCTGGAGAGCATGGCGGAGCTCTACGCCCAAAAGCGGATCCCCAGAGCCTCGGCGGCCCTGTCCTATTATCTCACCATGACCTTTTTCCCCCTGGTCATCTGCCTGTACACCATGCTGGGCAGCAGCTACGACCGGGTCGTGATGCTTCTGGGCTTTGTCCGGGGCTTTATCTCGGCGGAGACCGCCGGGTACCTGAAGGACTTCCTGCGCTATGTGGCGGAGAACAACAACAAGGCCATGATGTTCGGCAGCCTGGCCATTCTGGTGACCTCCTCTTCCGCGGCCATCCGCACCTTGCAGGGCACCATCGGCGAGATGCAGGGCCGCCAGCGCTTTCAGGGCCTGCTGGGCTTTGCCTTCAGCATCGTGTTTTCCCTGATCTTTCTGGCCGCCATCTATTTCTCCATCCTGGTCATGCTGACAGGCGGCGAGCTGATCGACCTGTTAAACCGCTACCTTCCCTTGATCGACATCTCCGATTCCTGGAACTATCTGCGCTTTCTTCTGCTGGGCGGAATATTGTTTGTCACCGTCTGGGGCGTGTACTGGGTCTCCGTCAGCCGGGAGGACCCCTATCGCACCTGGCCGGGGGCTCTGGCCGCCTCGGTGATGCTGGTGGCGGTGAGCATGGCTTTTTCCACCTTCATCGGCGCTTCCACAAAATATCCTTTGGTCTACGGCTCCCTTGCGGCGGTGATCTTGCTGATGCTTTGGCTCTATACCTGCTGCATGGTCATCCTCTGCGGCGCGGCCTGCAACGTGGCCTTGCGGGATTTCAACCGGAACCAACTGAAGCCCAAGGAAGAAGAGAATGACAGCCTGTAGACAAAACTATCGGCAGTGCATAGAGCTGCATGGAAGAGTAAAGTGAAACGCAAACCTGCCCGGCAAGCAACGCTTGCCGGGCAGGTTTTGCATGAAGACAGATTCATGTTTTCCCTATAGAAATGTGCCGAAAGGGATGTGTGATATGGATCAAGAAGCTATGGAATACTTTAAGCTGCCGGACAGGGAAAACAAACTCATTGTCCCTGCTGCGATAAAAGAAATTGGATCAGGCTGTCGATCTGCGCCCTGTTCGTCTCATTCAGACGGGAATAAGAACGAATAAATTCTTCGTCCAGTCCGTTCTCCTCCGGGAGGACGGACTTTTTCTTTTCCTCGCTCTTTCCCGTCAGGTAGTCCACCGTCACACCGAAATAGTCCGCGATCCTGGCCAGAGTCTCCACCCGGGGCACAGACCCCTGTTTCCACTGCGTCACGGAAGCGCTGGCCACGCCCAGCTTCTTTGCCACCCCGTTGGGCGTGCTGCCCTGTTCTTTGCACAAGATGCAGTATCGTTCAAAAAAGTTCATGTCCAATGCTCCTTTTTCTTTCCAAACAGAAGAAAGTTTGATGGTCTTTCACAAAGGGAACGCCGGAATTTTGTGCATGCATACAAATCTCATAAAACTTAGTTTAATAGCTTGAAAAACTAATAATTATGAGATATAATAAAGCCGCAATCAGGAAGCAGAGCCTTTTTAACAGGCGCTGACCTGCTGCAGGACCCGGGTGGGAAGACCCGGAGATCCTGCAAAAGCAGTGCTGCAATGTTCTTGCAATTCATTTTAGCACTACTTTTGCAGGCTTGTCAACCGATAAACTCATATTTGTGAGATGGAAAAGGAGGAAACTGCAAAATGTCATTAAAAGCACTGAGGCGGCAGGCCGGTCTGACCCAGAAAGAGCTTGGGAGGAAGCTCAACGTGAGTCACAGCGCCGTCAGCAATTGGGAACGGGGCCTGTGCCCGCCTCTGCGAAAGTATCACCGGCTGATGGCGATCGCGCTGAACATCAGCGAGGAGGAGTTAAGGAGGGAGCTGGATCGCCCATGATGGAGGATCATCCGGACATCCGGGCCGCGCTGGAAAGCGGCTATCCGGGCTACACCCGGCAGCGCCTTTGCCCCTGCTGCGGCTATGATCTGGGGGATAAGAGCTTCGAGGTGGACGGCGAAAACCTTTGCCTTCCGTGCTTCACCGAGTGGGTGAGCGATTATCTGAGCACGAACCCGGAGGAAGTGGCGGAAGCCCTGTGCATCGACGTACATGACGAAAGCTGAGAGAGGGGAGAGGCAGGCCGGAAAGATACAAGGAACGAAACAGATCTCAACGCTGCGATACGGAAACCCAGTCCGGAGCAGCGCCATCAGGAAAGGAGAGAGCAGATGAGCCGGATCGAACTGCAGGGGAGGACCTTCGGAAAGCTGACGGTTATAGCGCTCAGTGAGCAGCGGGAATGCAGCGGAGCGCGGCTGTGGCGCTGCCGCTGTGCCTGCGGAAATATCACTTACGCCTCGGCCAACAAGCTGCTGACCGGCAGGAAAAAATCCTGCGGCTGCGGCGCAAGGGTAAAGCCGGCCGCCCCCAGGCCGGAATACGCGCCCAAAACAGACTGCGTGTGCCACCGGGAGGATATGGACGGCGGCTGCATCGCCCTGACGGAAAAGCTCTGCGTCACCAGAGGCAGCTGCAAATTCTATAAGAGTAAATTTTCTGGACAGGCATAAGGAAACCGGGACAGCGGAAGCTGTCTCGGTTGGAGACTATAGACAAAGCCTCGCAGAGTTTTTTCGCCGCAGCGAAAAAAGAAATAGTATAAGTTTTCTGCGGCGACATGTGCGTCGCAGAAAACACTTCTCACGAAACGAGTGTCGAAATGTGTGCCGCAGGCACACATTGAGGCATCGAGTGCAGTGCATCCCCTCTCGTTGGCAAAGTCAAATGACTTTGCCAACGAATTAACCGGGACAGCGGAAGCTGTCCCGGTTGATCGTTTTGCTGATTCAGCGGATATTCTTCATGGGGGTGATGGCCAGGTACTCTTCCAGGCCTGCGTCGTTCAGGCACAGCTCGATGATCTGGCGGCCGATGGGGTCCAGATCGTCGGTGAGGAACTCCTGGATCTGCTCTTTGAAGAAGTCGGTCAAGATCTTTGCACCGGCGTCGTAGCCCTCGAAGCCCAGCTTGGACTGGAGCTCCGGGCGGAGGAAGGTCTGACGGACATACTGGCCGTCGATCTTCATCTCATCCAGAGAGTAGCCGAACAGGGGGCAGCGGGCGGGCACCAGGTGGCGGAGACGGACGGTGCCGCCCCGGCGGGCCAGATACTCGCGGGTCAGCCACTCGCCCATGAAGCCCACGTTGTAAGCGCCGATGTGCTGGTTGGGGATCAGAATGTTCAGGGTGTTTGGGGTGTCCAGCATCTGGTGGAGCAGGAGGTTTGCCTGGGTGACCTTCTTGCCGGTGGAGAAGGGCCAGTAGGAGCCGACGCCCTCGCTCTTCAGGCCGCTGCCGGCGTTGCTGTCGGCAATGGAGGGGTTTTTAAAGCCTCTGGGAGAGACCAGACGCCACAGCCAGGCGATGGAGGCGGGCACAAACTGCACCATGCCCATGACGCCGTAGTTGGGGCTCATGACGGTGGAAGGCGGCATACGCACGCCGAAGGAGCGGACATTGACCTCCTGGGGGGCATTGCCCGGGATGATATTCTCGATCATATCCCTGGGGATGATGACGCGGGGGTTGGTGCAGGGCTTGCCGGTGGACTCTATCACATGCTCCCAGATCAGGCAGGTGGCGCCGGGGGTGCCGTCCATATTGAAAAACTCCAGAGGCTCGGAGTGGTGGATGCTGATGCGCTCGTAGGTGGGGCTGTTGCCGTAGTAGTTGTCGCCGTCCATGCGCAGGAACCAGCCGTCCTCGGCGTCGGCAATGACCAGGTGGCCGGAGCCGTTCTGCATATCCTTATGGGAGAGGATCATATCGTCGGCAATGGGGTGGATCTTACAGGTCTCACCCAGGTTGATATAATATTTCTCACCGCTGACGGTGTGGGTACCCAGCAGGCATCTGCCGTCCTCTTCCTTGTGGACCTCTTCCAGCATCTCGCTCTTGCCGCCGCCGGAAGCGCCCTCGTGCATGAACACGATCTCGTTTTCATAGGGGGACTCCAGCATGGCCGCGGAGGCGTGGTTGGTGACCCAGCCTTCGTTTTCGCCGATGTCCAGCAGGATGGAGAAAACGCCCTTCTTGGCGGAGGGGCCGGGGTACAGGTTGTAGGCAAAGACCTCGTGTAGCTCCTTGCTGCGGTTGTGTACCACCACCTGCTTGCCGTTGAAGTGGGTGATGCGGAAGGGGGGCGCAACGTAAATAATGGCTCTGGGGGTGTAGCCGGGCTGAACGTCGAAGATGCTGACAAAGCCCTGCATGTTGGCCAGGGACAGGGCGAAGAAGGCCGCGTTCATGGGGCAGATCATCAGACTGTCATAGCCGTAATATTTTCCGCCGGCATGGAAGGGCAGCATGATCAACTGCTGGGTGGCCAGCCAGTCCAGAGTCTCCTGACGGAGCTGGGAGAAGGGATAGCCATAGGTATCCTCAAAGCGGGGCTTATCGGTGGGCAGATCGTCGCCGATGCGCATGCAGTCCGGGTCGCGGCGGCGCATGTAGTCCTCCATAAAGTTGACCACGGGGCCGTTCTTGCAGCGGACAACCTCGGCCTCCTTGAACAGGCCCTGCCCGGGGATGGGGTAGGTCACGTCGTATCGGGAGCTGTGAGTAGGTCCGAAGCACATCTCAAGGAGCTGATCCTTTGTCTCCGGGTAGCAGAGGCAGCGGCTTTTTTTCAAGGTCGCTCTCAGTTCCTCGGGGAGTACGAACCGGTCAAAATAAGAATCCGTATACATAAACGCACGCCTTTCTTGGTGATTTTTCAGAAAACAAAAAAATTTCCCAGTATGTTAAGATTTTACCACGTTTTCCGCAATTCTTCAACGAACAAATCTGACGGAAATCGCGCGGGAACGACGGTTTTCAAGCCGTTCTTATGTACATTTTTAACAAGCGTGAAATAGCGGATCAATTTCTTCGGCTCTCTGCGATGTACATAATGGCCGCAGTCACGCCCAAAATACACATCACTACAATATATACCTTTGTGGCCTTACTGGTGAGAAAGGCCATGAGGGGATTATAGCCGTCCAGGATGGTGATGACCACCATGCCCAGCAGCATGGCGATGGCCAGATGGGCGATAAATTCCTTAACCGCTCTCATTATCCCTCTCCTCCTTCCGTGCTCTCCGGCAGCTCACGGATCAGCAGAATATCGCCGGAGTTGCGGCCGCCCAGATAGGGCTGGTTGTATACCTGCTGGTTAAAGGTCATCACGGCGGACTGTCCGCCGTCCAGGTTATAGGCCACGGTGCAGCCCAGGTCGGCGAAAAGCTGGGCGAAGCGGTCGATCTCCAGACCCCGGGAATAGCCGCTTTGCCGCCCGTCCACGGTGATGAAGCAGTAGTGGCCCGGCTCAAAGTAGCCAATGCCGCTGCGGGGGTTCTCCCAGGAGATGGCATCGCTGGTGTTGAAGCTCTGCCTGGGCTGGCCGTACTCGTCCAGCAGCTGCGGGCCGAACTTCCACACCTGGTAGGGCGTTTTGGCCAGAATGTCGTCCACTGTGTACTCGCTGGGGCTGAAGGTCTCCATGGTGCCGTCGTAGTACAGCACGCAGATGTCGTAGGTGGTCTGGTCGGAATAATACAGCTCGCCGTTTCGCACCAGGAAGCCTGAACGCTGATTGTCGGCATAGTCGCCGTTGATGGACAGAATGGCCCCGGAGTTTGCCGCCATGCTCAGGGAGCTCTCCTCGCCGTAATAGCTCAGCTGGCCGTTGGCCCAGTAGGTCTGGAAGTTCTCAATTTGGGCGATATAGATGTCCGCCACATAGCACACCGTGGGGCTGGGGTCGTCAATGGTGATGGTGCTCATGGTGATGGAGACGTTGGGGCTGGTGTAGGAATTTTCGGTGACGATGACTTCATCGGTGAAATGCTCCTCAAATTTCTTCTGCCACTCGGTCCGGTTGTCGATGACCTCTGGGGTGGGTTCCGGCGTGTTCTCCGGTTCCGCCGTGTCCTCAGGCGCAGGGGTCTCCGCCGGGGCGGGCGTGTTGATCACGCTGGAGGGCGTGGGCATCTGGACGTTTTTCGCCGTCAGCCGGGGGATCACATGGTGGAAGGTGGCGAAAACGCAGAGCACCAGTCCTGTTAATAGTATGTCCTGAATGATGAGCTGCCACACAGGCCGGTTTCGTCTGGACTTTTTTTCCGGTGCGGGAGAATATTCCCACTCCCGGACAGGCTCCGGCCGGGTCCTGCGCTCTGGGCGCTCCGCCCGTTCAGTGCGCTCCGTCCGCTCTGTGCGGCGGCTGCTTCTGGTGGGGGCCGCGTGCTTGGGGCTGTGTTTTCCTTCCATGGCTCCACACTCCTTTTCAAAAAAATACAATGTCTTAACATTATAATTCATGCTTTTTCAACTGTCAATCGGGAGAAAAAGCTGGTATAATCAGAGGGAAAGAGACGGGAGGCGGAGAAAATGAGGAATTTCAAACTGACGCTGTGCTATGACGGCAGCCGCTACAAGGGCTGGCAGCGCCAGGGCAACACGGAAAACACCATACAGGGCCGAATGGAGACTCTGCTGTCCAGACTGCTGGAGCAGCCGGTGGAGGTCAGCGGCTCGGGCCGCACAGACGCGGGGGTCCATGCCCGCGCCCAGGTCTGCTCCTTCCGGGCGGAGACGGAGATGGACTGCCAGGCGCTTCTTGCGCTGATCCGGCGTTATCTGCCGGAGGACATCGGCGCTGTGGCCCTTACCGAGGCCCCGCCCCGCTTTCACGCCCGCCTGAGCTGCCGGGAAAAGACCTATGTCTACCGCATCTGGAACAGCGCGGAGCCCAATGTCTTTGAGCGAAATTATCTGTACACCCTGGAAGAGCCGCTGGACGCCCAGGCCATGGAGCGGGCGGCGGCGAAGCTTCTGGGAAAGCACGATTTTTCCAGCTTCTGCGGCATGAAAATGAAAAAATCCGCCGTCCGGGAGCTGCGGGAAGTGAAGCTGGAGCGCCTGGGGGGCGAGCTTCGCATTTCCCTGACCGGAGACGGGTTTTTATACAACATGGTGCGCATTATTGTGGGCACCCTCATCGAAGTGGGCCGGGGAGAGCGGAAACCCGAGGACATGCAGGCCGTGCTTGCGGCCAGAAACCGGGCTGCCGCCGGCTTCACCGCCCCGGCAAAGGGGCTGATCCTCTGGGAGGTGCGATACCCCGATTGAAGTAATAAGTAAGAGTGAATAGGTGATAGCCCCCACGGCACGACGAAATAGAAGCGTAGGGGCCGCCCTGCGTGGCGGCCCGTTCAAAAGCGAACCATGGTATGAAAAGGCTCCCTCTTGAAAGGGAGCCTTCAAGGCGTCGGCAAAGTTCGACGCCTTGAAAACTTATTCAGGAGTATTCAGAAATACTCCTGAATAAGCATGGATTGAACGCAGAAAGGGGACTCCCGTCCCCTCTCTGCGCTCTCCCCATGCAAATCCATACAATGCCGATAGCTTTGTCTACAGTCTGATGAAAAGGCTCCCTCTTGAGTAAACGCTGAATAAATCGCCTTCGGCGACTGGCGGAAAATTTCCGCCCTGATTTCGTCACTTTTTCTTGAAATACACAAAGTATTCCTGCAAAAAAGTGCCATCATCAGAACGTAAATTTTCTCGCAATCCGCTCTTGCCGATTTAATCATCGTTTACTTGAAAGGAAACCTTAAAATGGTTTTCCTACACTTTATTCGTTGATGAACAGAACGCCCAGGGTTTTGGGGCCGCAGTGGGAGGAGACGGTGCAGCCGGCGATGGTGTGGTGGATCTCCTGGACGGGGATCAGCTCACGCACCAGGGCCTCCAGCTCGTCGATGACGGACTGCTCGATCTCCCCGGACTCGGTGATGAACACATGGCCGGGCCGGACCTTCCTGCCGCTGAGCCGCTCGGTGATGTACTGTTTGTACACCGAATTGATGCTGCCGCGGTACTTCTTGTACATGCCCAGCTTGCCGTCCTTCATCTCCAGAGCGGGCTTCAGCTTCAAAAGGTTGGCGCCCAGGGCCGCAACGCCGGAGCAGCGGCCGCCCTTCCACATGAACTCCAGGGTGTCCAGCACAAAACTGGTGTCCACCTTCTCGGTAAGCGCGGTCAGGTGCTGGGCGATCTCGGCGGCGCTCATGCCCTTATCCCGGCACTCGGCCCCCTCGATGACCAGCAGTCCCACGCCGGTGGAGAGCATACGGCTGTCCACCACGTACACGCCGTCAAGTTCGCTGCTCACGATGCGGGCGTTGTTGCAGGTGCTGGAGAGCTCGCTGCTGATGTCCAGATGGACGATCTCATAGCCCTCGTTCAGGAAAGGCGTGAAAAACTCCGTGATCTGCTGGAGACTGGGCGCGGCGGTCTTGGGCAGGGTGCCGTCGGCCCGGTAGCGTTTGTACATATCGGCGGGGGTGTAGTGGGCCCCGTCCAGAAAGCTCTCCTCGCCAAGGAGAATGGTCAAAGGCAGAATTTTTACGTTGTAGCGATTCAGCAGCTCCTCGGAGAGGTCGCAGGTGCTGTCCGCCGTGATCATTACGGGTTTACTCATTTTTCTTCAACTCCTTTTTTCCCAATATAGCACAGGACAGAGACTTGCGCAATCCATCAGATAAAAAGATTTGTTTGATTTTTACTTGCATTTTTCGACGACTTGGCCCATAATAAAGATTCGGATAGGAGGCATAGACATGAAAAGAATGACAAGAGTCGCGCTGATCACCAGCGGCGGAGACTGCCAGGGCCTGAACGCCGCTATCCGGGGCGTGGCCAAGACCCTCTATGAGCATCTGGACAACATTGAGATCTTCGGCATGTACGACGGCTACCGGGGCCTGATCGAGGGCGACTACAAATATATGGAGCCCAAGGACTTCTCCGGCATCCTCACCGAGGGCGGCACCATTCTGGGCACCTCCCGGCAGAAATATATCCCGGGAAAAGACATCGTGGATGACGAGGGCAACAGCCTGATCCCCTCCATGCTGGACACCTATAACCGCCTGAATCTGGACTGTCTGGTCATCATGGGCGGCAACGGCACCCAGAAGAGCGCCAAGCTCATCATGGACGCCGGGATGAACGTAGTCACCCTGCCCAAGACCATTGACAACGACATCTACGGCACCGACACCACCTTTGGCTTCCAGAGCGCGGTGGACATTGCCACCAATGTTATTGACTACATACACTCCACCGCCAGCTCCCACGGACGCATCTTCGTGGTGGAGCTGATGGGCCGGGACGCGGGCTGGCTGACCCTGAACGCGGGCATCGCCAGCGGCGCGGACGTGATTTTGATCCCCGAGATCCCCTACGACCTGAACAAGGTGGCGGAGGTCATCGAAGGCCGCAAGAAAAAGGGCAAGGGCTTTTCCATCGTGGCCTGCGCCGAGGGCGCCGTGGCCGCCGACGAGGCAGTTCTGGACGAGGAGACCAAGCGGCACAACAGGGAAAATTCCCTGTACCCCACCGTGTCCTACGCCATTGCCGCCAAGCTGGAGGAGCTGACGGGCCAGGAGGCCCGGGTCACCGTGCCCGGACACTACCAGAGAGGCGGCCCTCCCTGCCCCTACGACCGGGTACTGGCTACCCAGTTCGGCGCCGCCGCGGCGGAGCTGATCGAGAAGCGCCAGTATGGCCGCATGGTGGCCATCCAGAACGGACAGATCGTCTCCATCCCCCTGGAGGACGCCGCCAGCCGGACAAAGTTCCTGCCCACGGATCACCCCATGATCAAAGTGGCCAGGGATATCGGCATCAGCTTTGGGGATTGAACGCCTTTTTACAACCAAATCCGGCCTTCTCACCCGCCCTGCGGCGGATGAGAAGGCCGGATTTTTCTACCACATTCCTGTTCCTCAGAATGACAGATGTTTTTTTTTCGGGCCGCCACACAGGGCGGCCCCTACAGTTTTGTTTCAGTCGGGCCGTAGGGGCGGCCCTGCGTGGCCGCCCGGGAACTCAACCTCATCCGGCCCTTCGGGCCACCTTCCCCTCAAGTAAACGCTGAATAAACCGCCTTCGGCGTCTCCCGGAAAATTTGCGCCCTGATTTCGTCACTTTTTCTTGCAATACACAAAGTATTCCTGCAAAAAAGTGCCATCATCAGAACGCAAATTTTCTCGCGATCCGCTCTTGCCGATTTAATCATCGTTTACTCAAAGGGGAAGGCTTTGCCGCGCACCCTCATGTCTCCCCTTTCAGGGGAGCCTTTTCTCATTCCACTGTCAGTTCTTCCCGGCTCAGGTCAATACTCACCCTGGTGCCCTTTCCGATTTCCGAGCTGATGCTGATCCCGTGGCCCAGCTTTTGCAGGATCTTTTTGCACAGATACAGCCCGATGCCAGTGGCCTTCTTGTCCGTGCGGCCGTTGTAGCCGGTGTAGCCCTTTTCAAAGACCCTTGGCAGGTCCTCCGGCGCGATGCCGATACCCGTGTCCGCGATGACCAGGGTGTCCCCCTGGGTGAAAATGCGGATACTGCCCGCGGCGGTGTATTTCAGGGCGTTGGAAAGGATCTGCTCGATCACAAAGCAGAGCCACTTCTCGTCCGTCAGCACCTGCATGTCCGTGCCCGTGTATTCCAGGCTGATCTTTTTCCGGATAAACTGCTTTGCGTATTTTCGCACGCACTGGCGGATAATGCCGTCCAGGGCGCAGGTTTTGAACACAAAATCCGTGCTGTCGCTGTCCAGGCGGAGGTAATTCAGCACCATTTCCACATACTGCTCCACCCGGAAAAGCTCCCCCTCGATCTCCGTAGCGCTGTTTTCCGGCTTTGTCTGCAAAATCAGCCGCATGGCGGCGATGGGGGTCTTGATCTGGTGGGCCCAGAGGGTAAAATAGTCCTGCATGTCGCTCATGCGCAGGTCCATGGCGCTGGTCTGCCGCTGCTTTTCCTCCCCCAGGGCCCGGATCAGCTGCCGGTAGTCCTCCTCGATGAGGTTTTCCGGCGGGGGCAGCTGCTCGTCGCTGACGCAGATGCTTTTCAGCGCGTCAGAAAGCTGCCGGTGGCGTAAGGCGAAGCGCCGCAGGTCCAAAAGGGCCAGAAGCAGGGCCAGCACCCCACTCAGCAGCGCCGTGTACCCGGCCAGAACGCCTCCCGCGCCGCTGAGCCAGACCACCGCGGAAAAAATCAGGATCAGCCCTGAAAACAGGACGATCTGCCACAGACGAAATTTCAACCAAGCCAAAACCGTTTTCATGCATCCACCATATAGCCCTGGCCCTTTTTGGTCAGGATAAAGCCCTCAAGGCCGCAGCTCTCCAGCTTCCGGCGAAGCCTGGCCACGTTGACGGTCAGGGTGTTCTCGTCCACAAAGCTGTCCGTCTCCCAGAGCCGCTGCATCAGCGTGTCCCGGCTGACGGTGCGTCCCTTGTTCTCCATGAGCACCTGCAAAATGCGAAACTCGTTTTTCGTCAGCTCCAGCTTCTTGTCTCCAGCGCTCAGGCTGCCGTCGTCCAGATTCAGTACGGCCCCTTTGTGCTGAATGAGCCGGCTGCTGCCGCCGAAATCGTAGGTCCGGCGGAGAAGGGCCTGGACCTTGGCCATGAGCACGTTCAGGTCAAAGGGCTTGGCGATGAAATCGTCGGCCCCCATGTTCATGGCCATGACGATGTTCATGTTGTCCGAGGCGGAGGAGATAAAGATGATGGGCACCCTGGACTGCCGCCGGATCTGGCTGCACCAGTGGTAGCCGTTATAAAAGGGCAGGCCGATATCCAGCAGCACCAGCTGAGGGTCAAAATCCGCAAACTCCCCCAGCACGTTCCGGAAATCCCCGGCCCGGCGGACCTCATAGCCCCAGGCGGCGATATGCTCCGCCACCGCGGCGGCGATCACCTGGTCGTCCTCTACGATAAAAACCTTCATTTTCTCACCTCTTTGAACTCTTCCCGGGCATAGCCTCCCCTGTGTAAGGGGAGGTGGCCCGAAGGGCCGGAGGGGTTGCAATAACTGCGCAGCGTAACCGGGAGAGACAATCCCTCAGTCTCGCTAACGCTCGACAGCTCCCTTTACACAAGGGAGCCGATAATCCCTCAGTCAGCTTCTCTGACAGCTCCATTATATCATACGCTTGTCAGATTTCAATCGTTGTGGTATTCTTTAAGAAATCGGGCCGGATACGGCCGCAAGGAGAGAGAAAATGAAAATTGCAGTAATCACCGGCGCGTCCTCGGGCATGGGCCGGGAATTTGTATACGCCCTGGACAGGGACGAGGAATTTGACGAGCTGTGGGTCATCGCCCGCCGGGAGGAGCGGCTTTTAGAGCTGAAGGACAAGTGCCGGGCCAAAATCCGCCCCATCGTGCTGGACCTGCAGCAGCGGGAGAGCTTTGCCCTTTACCGGGAGCTGCTGGAGCAGGAAAAGCCGGAGATCGCCGTACTGGTCAACGCCGCGGGCTTTGGTCTCTTCGGGGCCTTTATGGACATGGACATGGACCGGCAGCTGGACATTATCGACTTAAATTCCCGGGCCCTGACGGCCATGTGCTACATGAGCGTGCCCTACATGGCCAAGGGCAGCCGGATCTACAACATGGGCTCCATGTCCTCCTGGCAGCCGGTGCCCTATATCAATGTTTACGGTGCGTCCAAGGCCTATGTGCTGAATTTCTCCCGGGCTCTGGGCGTGGAGCTGAAGGACCGGGGAATAAAGGTCATGGCGGTCTGCCCCGGCTGGATCACCACGGAGTTTTTCAACCACGCCGTCCACGACGACACCATATCCTACTTCAACCGCTACTATCCCCCGGAGCAGGTGATCGAAAAGGCGCTGAAGGACATGAAAAAGGGCAAAAACGCCTCTGTGCTGGGCTTTCCCGAGCGGATGCAGGTGTTTTTGGTCAAGCACCTGCCGGTGAGCTTTGTGATGAAAACCTGGTGCAGGCAACAGGGTAAATAAAAATTCAAACAAAGGAGATTTTCACGATGATACAGCCGAAAGACGTTATGCAGGTGGAAAACGAGCAGTGGGAGGACTTCAAAAAGGAGGCCATGAAGGACGAGCTTTTCTATAACGGCCCCGGCGACCTGCTGGACACGGCGGAGGGCCGGGCGAAGTTCTGCCGCTTGAATGTGAGCTCCGTTTTCCGCAAGGACGACCCGGAGTTTCCCGGCTATAAGATCTGGGTGTTCAACAACCAAGGCCAGGGCATGGTGATCAAAAAGCGCAGCCGGGTAGACCCGGCGCTGATGGAAAACGTGGAATACGACGCCGAAGGCAAGGAGCTGAGCCGCTCCTACGAACCCGCTTAAGCACAAAAGGCTCCCCATTAGGGGGAGCTGCCTCCCACAAAAGGCTCCCCATTAGGGGGAGCTGTCTGCCCGAAGGGCAGACTGAGGGGGGTACACCGCGGTTTCAGCTTCCGATAAGCCCCCCTTCCGGCCCTTCGGGCCACCTCCCCCTCCAGGGGGAGGCATATGCAGCGCCCTATTAGGGTGAGCGGCCGCCTTACTTCTTCACTCTTCACTATTCACTCTTCACTATTCCTTCCCCCTCCAGGGAGAGGCTAACCCCTCCGCTTCGCTTCGCTCAGCACCTCCCCTGTTAGGGGAGGCATGGGGGTACGCAAAAAGCTTCCCCCTTTGAGGGGAAGGTGGCCTGGAGGGCCGGATGAGGTGCCCTTCCCGGGCGGCCCTGCGTGGCCGCCCGCACAAAAAAAGTTCACCGGGATGTCCCGGTGAACTTTTTTGCTTGAATTGAATGATTAACTCAGTTTGCCTCAATGATGGTGATACGGCCCTGGCCGTAGGGATCGGCGTACTCCTCGCCCACGGTGCCGCCAAGCACGTCAACGATGTAGTTGATGAGCACCTGGTTGTCGATCATCACGCTGTCCTGGAGGAACACGTTGTCGGCAAACATGGAGTAGCCGTCGCCGCAATTCTTCAGCTTGTAGTTGTGGCTGGCCAGGGTGTAGGTCTTTTCGGGATCCAGCGGCTCGCCGCCGACAGTGACGTCCTTGACCCGGCGCTCGCCCTCAACGGAGACGAACATGCCGTTCTCGTCCAGCTTCACGGTGGACTCCACGTTCAGGTCGATGGTGTAGGTCATGCCGGAGACATGGAGGAAGCCGCCGCTCTCAGCGGGCAGCTTGGAGCAGCCCAGCTCCAGAGCGTCCAGGATCTCCTGGCCGGTGCACTCTACAACGCACATCTCGTTGCCGAAGGGGTGGACGGCGATGATCTGGCCGTAGGTGATGTCGCCTGCGGGGATGTCCGCGCGGACGCCGCCGCCGTTGACGATGGCCACATCAGCGCCGGACATGGCCCGGTACGCATCGGCGCACAGGTCGCCCAGGTTGGTCTCGGACACGCGGACAATGCGCTCGCCGCTGGCGGGATCCTTGATGATCAGGTCAACATCGGTGCTGGCCACAACCGTGTTCACCAGCTCTTCAAACTCTTCCTGAATACCGCCGATAAAGTCCTTCATGCCGTTGTCGCTGATGAGGGTGGTGCTCATGCTGCCGTCGTCCTTGATGGTCAGGCAGCCGATGTAGGCAAGCTTGGTCTCGGTGGAGCTGAGCAGGACCTCAGCGCCGTCCTTGTTCTTCACTTTCTCGCACTCGATCAGGGAGTGGGAGTGGCCGTCCAGCACGGCGTCAATGCCGGTGGTGTTCACAATGACCTCAGAGGAGGTCCAGGGGGAGCAGTCCTCCTCGATGCCCAGATGGGCCAGAGCGATGACGAACTGTGCGCCCTCTGCCCGGGCCGCGTCCACGGCGGACTGAACGGCGGCGTAGAGCTTCTCGCCGGTCTCGTCCTGCTGGAAGGCATAGATGTAGTTGCCGTTGTCATCCTGGAAATACTTGGGGGTGGAGGTGGTGATGGTCTTGGGGGTGGAGATGCCCACGAAGGCGATCTTCACGCCGGCCACGTCTTTGATCACATAGGGGTCCAGAACGGTGTTGCCGTCATTGTCCACAAAGTTTGCGGAGACATAGGGGAAGTTTGCCTGCTCGGTGAGGGCAAAGAACTGGTCCATGCCGTAGTCAAACTCGTGGTTGCCGGGGGTGGCCACGTCGTAGCCGATCTCGTTCATGATGTCGATGATGTACTCGCCGTTGGAGAGGGTGCCGATGGTGTCGCCCTGGACGGCGTCGCCGTTATCCACCAGGACAACGTGCTTGCCCTGAGCCTCCAGTGCATTTTTCACGGTGGCCAGCCCGGCATAGCCCAGGTTGTCGTCCACGCCGCAATGCACGTCGTTGGTGTAGAGAATAACGATGTCGTTATCCAGGCCCAGATAGGCGCTGACTTCCGCCGGGGCGGCAGTTTCTGCGGGGGTCTCTGCGGGAGCTGCGGAGCCGCATCCGGCCAGCAGCAGCATGAGAACAAGGGTGAGCGCGAGAAGTTTCTTCTTCATTCTTCATCCTCCAAAAATGTATTGCCTTATGCAGCATAAGGCTGATTCCAGTATAACAGTATTGTCCCTGCTTTTCAATCCCAGACAGGTTTTTTTTGCCTTGTGCTTCACGTCCGGCCGCCCGTAAAAAAATCGTTCAATTTTTGGGCCGGGGACGGGAAAAGAATTGACAAAAAACGGATATGTGATATATTTATATAGGATATATTTATACATTTAGTATAGTATTTTCCTATATTATGTCTTTCCGGAGGTCCAGCATGAGCGTGACTGATAATTCCCCGGCCCCGAAATTCAGGGTCAATCCCGACTATGTGCTCAGAGATATCTGCGGCGAATACGCCATTATCCCGGTGGGTGAGGAGTGCCTGATCTCCAACGCGGTCATGACGCCCAACGAATCCGCTGCCTTTATCTGGAAAGCCTTCATGGAACCCAACACCGTGGAAACCGTTGTGCGCCTATGTATGGAGGAGTATGACGCGCCGGAGGAAGTGTTGGCCCAGGCGGTGTTAGGCTTCGTCAGGGACTGCCTCCATTACCGGATACTGCTGCCGGAAGAGTAAAAAATCAGCCTTTCAGCAAGTTGCCTGAATTTCCCTTCTTTGTAGACCATAATTTTTTTAAAATGATTTATGGAAACCAATTGACAAATTGTGGATGGCCTATTATAATACGTACTGTATAAGGAAAGTGGGCCTTTACCACTTCATAAAATGATTCTTCAGATTTGTTTATAGAGAGGTCGATGAAAATGAAAAAGACATGGGAGGTTCCCGTCATTTGCGTTCAGCAGTTTGAGGCCAATGAGTATGTGGCGGCGTGCTGGAGCGTTGCCTGTGGTGTTGGAGCGCCTCCGGGAAATTATGGCGGATACGGTGAAGAACAAAACTGGTTTTATTGGGGTGGCGTAGAACCTTTAGGTGCAGATTGTGATAACCATACAGGAAGCTGCAGTAATCCAGCAAATAACCAATTCAGAGTTGAAAATGGCGTTGTATCGTTCTATGCGGAGAACAGTGACCAGTTAGGTTCTTTGAATGGCGGGTACACAGGTTATATTGACAACAATGGTGATGGTGTAGTTAACGGTGGTGACACGATCTTCTGGTATACCGTCGCTGGTGCTGATAGAAATAGTCCGAATGGCCGTCGCTGGAACCATTATGGTACTGTAGTTAACGCAGATAATAGCCATCCTAACCGCTCCTGATACGGGCAAAGAACATATTGACTTGAAAAGAACCGGAGCGATCCGGTTCTTTTTTTCATGTGAGGAGGGAAAGCCCGTGGACGAGATGCGGGACGCCACAACACTGGAAAAACAGATGATGGCCCGGGCAGCTGCGCTGGGACGGCCCATCAACGGCAGCCTGGAGCTGACGCCGCTGTGCACCATGGACTGCGGCATGTGCTACGTCCGGCTGAGCCGGGAGGAGATGGAGCAGAAGGGCCGTCTGCGCACTGCGGAGGAATACATTGCCCTGGCACAGGAGATGGCCCGGGCCGGGGTGCTGTTTTTGCTGCTCACCGGCGGGGAGCCCCTGCTGTTTCCAGATTTTCAAAAGCTGTATACGGCGCTCAAGGGCATGGGCTTTGTACTGACGGTAAACACCAACGGAACCCTCATTGACGAGAGCTGGGCGGACTTTTTTGCCCGCCACAAGCCCCGGCGGGTGAATATCACCCTGTACGGATCTTCGGAGGAGACTTACGAAAAGCTGTGCCGCTGCCCCGGCGGCTATGATAAGGCGGTAAAGGCCGTCCGGCTGCTGAAGGAGAGGGGCGTGGATGTGAAAATCAACGGCAGCGCCACCCGGCTGAACCGGCAGGACATGGCGGAGATCTACCGGATCGGGCGGGAGCTGGATGTGCCGGTACATACGGACTGTTATATGATCCCCGCCCTGCACGAGCGGGGTCTGCCCCAGGACAGGCAGACCCGGCTGGACCCGGAGAGCGCGGCCCGGGCGGAGGTCGAAGCCCTGCGGGCCGAACTGGGGCCGGAAGGACTGCGGGAATATGCCGGACTGATCGCCGCGGAAATTGAAAACGAGAAAAAAGAATACGGAACTGGGATATTTTGCCTTGCAGGAAACTGCTCCTTTACGGTAAACTGGCAGGGAGAGCTGCGGCCCTGCGTCAGCCTGTCGGAACCCTCGGCCCCGGTGTTTGAGCGGGGCTTTGAGGCGGCCTGGCAGGAGATCAGGGAGAAGGCAAAGGGCCTGCACATGAACGAAAAATGCGGCGGCTGCCCTCTGCGGCCGCTGTGCAAGGTATGCCCCGCCGCGGCCCGGCTGGAGACCGGGGCCTGTGACGGCGTGCCGGAGTACCTTTGCCGCAACGCGCAGGAGCTGTACCGGCTGCTGAAAAGGGAAATATGAACTGCGCGGAACCCACGGAAGAAAAGCAATAGTGAATAGGTGTCCCTTCCTTCTTCACTATCCACTTTTGTGACGGGCGCATCGTGATGCGCCCCTACGACCAGGCTTTGTAGGGGCGATTCACGAATCGCCCGCAAGCTAAGGGGACACCTTTTGCGGGCCGCCACACAGGGCGGCCCCTACGACGTCACCGGCAATCTGTCGGGAAGCCGTAGGGGCGGCCCTGCGTGGCCGCCCGGGAATAGTCTTGTTTACCGGAAAGGATAAATCATGGACAGCTTATTTCAAATCGGAGATTTCTGTTTTCGCCTGGTCTGCCCGGGAGAGCTTGTTCCGCCGCCCAACTTTATGATCTTTCAGACCGGGGCGGGGGAGCCGGAGTACAGCTACCGCATCCGCCTGACCGCTTGTCTGCCGGAGCCGGAGGGAAGATGTATCGCGGAGCGGCCGGACCTGCGCGTCTTTTCCGAAGGCGGCCGGGAGAGCCGCCTCATCGGCGTTAAGGGCGGGGATTTCTACGCCTTCTACCGGGAAACCGGCGAACAAAGCGCCGAAATCGAGCTGCTGGAAACAGAGACGGAGAACATGCGCTTTGAGGTGATGTTCACCTCCCTTCTGGCTCTGGAGCGGAGAATGGTGCAGAAGGAGGCACTGATCCTCCATTGCGCCTTTATCCGGCATCAGGGAGAGGCTATACTTTTTTCCGCCCCCTCGGAGACGGGCAAGAGCACCCAGGCGGGGCTTTGGGAAAAATACCGGGGGAGCGAGACCATCAACGGCGACAAGGCCCTGCTCCAGTGCGTGGACGGCCGCTGGACCGCCCGGGGCTGGCCGGTCTGCGGCACCTCGGCCATCTGCAATAACCAGTCGGTCCCCATCCGGGCCGTGGTGATGCTCAGCCAGGGCCGGGAAGACCAGGTCCGGCGGCTCAGTCCTGGAGAGGCCTTCGCCCAACTCTACAGCCAGATCACCGTGAACACCTGGAACCGGGACTTCGCTGCAAAAAACATGGCGCTGATCGAAGCGCTGATCTCCCGGGTACCCGTATTCCACCTGCGCTGCACCATCTCGGAAAACGCGGTGCGCTGCCTGGAAGAGGCCCTGGGCTGAGAACTTTTTGCGCTGAAATTGCCCCGGCGTATTTGCAAAAACAAAAACAGGTGCTATACTGTTTTCAGCGATAAGAGGAGGAGCCGGAATGGACGAGAATAAAAATAAACAAGACACGGCGGCCTTCGCCTCCCTGGATACGCTGATTGCCCGCTGGAAGGACGGCACATTCAAGGAGATCATCGACGACTGGAAGTGGATCTTCACCTACAGCGCCCGGTATAAGTTTGCCATCGTGTTCTATGTGTTCCTGGGCATCTTCAGCACCACCATGGGCCTGGTCAGCAGTGTGGCCAGCAAGTACCTGATTGATATCATCACCGGCTACCAGACCAGCAAGCTGGCCATTCTCATCATCGTCATGGTGGGAAGCTCGGTGGTCAGTCTGGCCCTGGACAGCGTGCTCAGCCGCATCACCACCAGACTGAGCATCTATATCAACAACGATATCCAGGCAGATATTTTCGACAAGATCGTGGACGCGGACTGGCTCTCCCTGTCCCACTATTCCAACGGCGACGTGCTCAACCGCTTCAACAGCGACATCTCCACCGTCAGCGGCAACGCCATCAGCTGGCTGCCCAGCATCATCATCGCCGTCTACCGCTTTGTGGCCACCTTCCTGGTCATCCTCCACTACGACTGGGTCATGGCCCTCATCGCCCTGGGCAGCGCCCCCTTTATGCTGCTGATCTCCAAGTTCCTCATCAAAAAACAGCGGGAGTACAGCAAAAAGGTCAAGGAGATGAGCAGCCAGCTCATGAGCTTCGAGGTGGAGACCTTCTATAACTTCGACACCATCAAATCCTTCGGCATCGCGCCCTATTACAGCAAAAAACTCCGCTGGTGGCAGGGAAAATTCAAGGACGTGAGCCTGGATTACAATATGTTCTCCATCAAGTCCAACATCCTCATGTCCGTGATCGGCATGGCAGTGCAGTTTGCCGCCTTCGGCTACTGCCTGTTCCGCCTGTGGACCCACTCCATCACCTACGGCACCATGACCTTGTTTCTGCAGCAGCGGAGCAATCTGTCCAGCGCCTTCAGCAGCCTGGTGTCCATCATCCCCGCCTTTCTCAACAGCTCTGTCTCCGCCCACCGTATCCGGGAGCTGGTGGAGCTGCCCAGAGAGGTACATATCCCGGAGAGCAGCGAGCTGGATCAGTACGCCGAAAAGGGCTTTTCCGTACAGATGCGGGATCTGCGCTTTGCCTATGTGGAAGGCACTGATGTGATCACAAAGTCGGAATTTACGGCAAAGCCCGGAGAGATCGTGGCCCTGGTTGGCCCCTCCGGCGAGGGAAAGACCACCATGATCCGTCTGATTCTGGGCCTGGTCTGCCCCCAGGAGGGACAGGCGGTCATCCGCGCCTGCGACGGCAGGGAAGTGACCATGAACGCGGAGACCAGACATCTCTTCGCCTATGTGCCCCAGGGCAATACCATCCTCTCCGGCACCATCGCGGAGAACATGCGCACCGTGAAGGAGAGTGCCAGCGACGAGGAGATCATCCAGGCCCTGAAACTGTCCTGCGCCTGGGATTTTGTGCAGAAAATGCCCGGAGGCATCAACGCCAAAGTGGGCGAGCGGGGCCGGGGCCTGTCCGAGGGGCAGGCACAGCGGGTAGCCATTGCCCGGGCCATTTTGCGGGATGCGCCGGTGCTGCTGCTGGACGAGGCCACCTCCGCCCTGGACGTGACCACCGAGCGGCAGGTGCTGCGGAACATCATCACCCAAAAGCCCAACAAGACCTGCATCGTCACCACCCACCGGCCCAGCGTGCTGAATATGTGCCAGCGGGTCTACCGGGTGGTGGACACCAAAGTGACCGAGCTGAGCGAAGAGGAGTCCAGCCGGATGTCCATGGATTTCTGAGAAATCCCATTGTTTTGAAAGGTTAAACCATGAAAAAACGGATCAATATTTTTCCCATCATCATCTCTCTGCTTCTTCTGCTGCTGACTGCGGCCTTCGCGGCCGCGGTGCTGCGCGCCGGGCTGCTGCCTGCGGCCTGGACCGTGCTGCTGTTTATTGCCCTGGCTCTGGTGGATGCACTGCTGATCTTCCTCTGCGCAAAGCCGGGGAAAAAGCTTCGCTTTGCCATGGGTGTCATTCTGACGCTGCTCTTCGTCCTGGGCGTCTGCTACGGCTCCGCCGCGCTGAACAGAACCGTCAGCACCCTGAAGAGCATCACCAATACCAGTCCCCAGTACAGCCGGGTCAGCGTCTATGTCCTGACAGAGGACCCGGCCCAGAGCATTGAGGACGTGGCCGGGGACTGCTTTGGCTTTCTCAGCGCTGCAGATAGGGAAAACACCGACCAGGCCATCGCCCAGATCAACGAAGAGCTGAAGGTCTCTGTTCAGACCCGGGAGTTTGAGGGCCTTACCGCTCTGCTCAGCGCCCTTTTTGACGGTGAAGTGCGGAGCATGATCTTAAACCCCGAGTATCTGGCCATGATGGAAGAGGTCGAAGGTTTTGCGGACGTGGGCTCCAAAGTACGCGTGCTCACTGAGCTTCGCATCCCGCAGCCGGAGCAGCCTAAGCCCACGCCCGCCCCCAGCGAAGAGCCGGAGGAGACGGCGGCGGAGGACCACTGCTTCTCCGTCTACATCAGCGGCATCGACACCTACGGCGACGTCTCCACGAAAAGCCGCAGCGACGTGAACATCATCGTCAACGTCAACACCGAAACCCACCAGATCCTGATGGTAACAACGCCCCGTGACTACTATGTGCCCCTGACCATCTCCGAGGGCAAGCGGGACAAGCTGACCCACGCGGGCATCTACGGCATCGACGTGAGCAAAGGGACCCTGGAGATGCTGTACGAGACGGATATTGACTACTATTTCCGCCTGAATTTCACCGGTTTTGTGAAGATCATCGACGCCATCGGCGGCATCGACGCGGAGCTGGACGGCTTTGACGGCGTGCGGCATCTGAACGGTGAAGAGGCCCTGAAACGCGCCCGGGACCGCTCCGGCAGCGGCGGGGACAACTGGCGCGGCAAGAATCAGCTGCGCATCATCCAGGCGGCCATCAACAAGGTGCTGTCGCCCGCCATCCTCAGCTCCTTCAACGATGTGCTCAAGGCCACAGAGGGCTGCTTTGAGACCGATGTGCCCTACGAGCTGATTGCGGAGCTGGTGCGAAACCAGCTTGCCTCCAATCCCCAGTGGGAGATCCTGCGCTACAACGTCACCGGCACCGGCGACAGCGAGATCCCCTTCACCACCATGCTGCTGGACGGAAAGCCCATGTATCTCTATGTCATGTGGCCCAACGAGGACGACGTGGCCGCCGGCATTGAGATGATGCATGCCATGCACCGGGACGAAGTGATCTCGCTGCCGTAAAGGCTTGTACATTTATTGAATACTGTGTTATTATTGTCCTGCATTGTCCGTGCAGGACAATAATTATCAAAAGACTTGAGGTATATGCGATGAAAATGGTCGTGCTGGACGGATACACGGAAAATCCCGGCGATTTAAGCTGGGACGGCCTGCGGGAGTTTGGGGAACTGACGGTCTATGACCGGACCGGCAGCGAGGATCAGGTGATCGCGCGGATCGGCGAGGCCGAAGTGGTGTTTGTCAACAAGGTGCCCATCACCAAAAGGGTGCTGGAGGAGTGCCCCAACATCAAATTCATCTCCGTTCTTGCCACGGGCTACAACGTGATCGACATCAAGGCGGCGGCGGAGAAGGGGATCGTTGTGAGCAACATACCCAGCTACGGCACTGCCGCTGTGGCCCAGTTTGCCATCGCGCTGCTGCTGGAGGTCTGCCACCATGTGGCCCACCACAGTGAGGCTGTCCATCAGGGCCGCTGGGCGGCCAACCCGGACTGGTGCTTCTGGGATTATCCGCTCATCGAGCTGCAGGGCAAGACCATGGGCATCATCGGCTTTGGCCGTATCGGCCAGGCCACCGGCCGCATCGCCAAAGCCCTGGGCATGAAGGTCATCGCCTACAGCCGCAGCGTCCGGGAGGATGGAAAGGAAATCGCGGACTATGTGGATCTGGACACCCTGCTGCGTACTTCCGATGTGATCGCCCTCCACTGCCCCCTGTTTCCCGAGACCGAGGGCATCATCAACAAGGCCAATATCGCCAAAATGAAGGACGGCGTGATCATCATCAACAACAGCCGGGGCCAGCTGGTGGTGGAACAGGACCTGGCTGACGCCCTGAACAGCGGCAAGGTCTGTGCCGCCGGGCTGGACGTGGTCTCCACCGAGCCCATCCGGGAGGATAACCCCCTGCTGAAGGCCAAAAACTGCCTGATCACGCCCCACATCAGCTGGGCGCCCAAAGAGAGCCGCCAGCGGATCATGGACATGAGCTATAATAACCTGAAAGCCTTTGTGGAGGGCAGCCCCATCAACGTGGTCAACGGCGTGAAGTGAGGAAAAAGCCTCCCCTGAAAGGGGAGGTGCCGAACGCAGTGAGGCGGAGGGGTTGACACATGCCCTACGCCATCGCGGCGGTGACGTCAGCAAACCCCTCAGTCGCTTTCAGCGACAGCTCCCCTTTCAGGGGAGCCTTTGTGGATGCCTATTGAAAAAATGGAGGAACATTATGCGGCGATTTATTCTGGCACCGGACTCCTTTAAGGGAACCATGACGGCCCCGGAGATCTGCGACATTTTAGCGGACGTGGTGAAAGAGCTGGTCCCGGCGGCGGAGACGGTGAAGATCCCCATGTCCGACGGGGGCGAGGGGATGGTGGAGGCCTACCTGAAGCTGCTGGGCGGCGAGAAGCGCTTTGCTCTTGTCACCGGGCCGGACGGGCGGCCCGTCAACTGCCCCTACGGCCTCCTGCCCGACGGTACGGCGGTCATGGAGATGGCCGGCTGCGCCGGGCTTCCCCTGATGGAGGGCAGGCTGGACCCCCTCCACGCCACCACCTACGGGGTGGGGGAGCTGCTGAGGCTGCTCTCCGCCTCCGGCTGCCGCCGGGTGCTGATGGGCATCGGGGGCAGTGCCACCAACGACTGCGGCGTAGGCATGGCGGCGGCCCTGGGCTACCGCTTTCTGGACGAAAAGGGCGGGGAAGTGGAGCCTTTTGCCTACCATATCGGCAAAATACGACACATCATCAAGCCCGAAGCCCTGCCGGCGCTTTCCATCACCGTGGCCTGCGACGTGGATAATCCCCTCTGCGGCGAGCGGGGCGCCAGCGCCGTCTTCGGCCCCCAAAAGGGGCTTCTGCCCCAGCAGATCGGCCCGCTGGACCGGGACATCCGGGCCTTTGCGGCGCTCATCAAAACAGAGCTGGGCGCGGACGTGCTTGAAGTTCCCGGCGCGGGGGCGGCGGGCGGTCTGGGCGCGGCGCTGCTGGCCTTCTGCGGCGCGGAGCTGAAACCGGGCATCGAACTGCTGCTGGACGCGGCGGGCATGGATGAGCTGCTGAAGGACACGGAGCTGGTGATCACCGGCGAGGGCCGCATCGACGGACAGAGCGCGGCGGGCAAGGTGCCCGTGGGCGTAGGCCGCCGGGCGAAAAAGACCGGGGTGCCCTGCGTGGCCGTCTGCGGCTGTATCGGCCCCGGCGCGGAGGCGGTGCTCCATGAGGGCGTCACAGCCTATTACGCCGCCAGCGACGGCACAAAGACCATGGATGAAATCAGAAAAACCTGCCGGGAGGATCTGCGAAGCACCGCAAGGCAGGTCATCAAAGAATATGTCTGACGAAAAAGGAAGCGCGGAGACGCGCTTCCTTTTTCGCGGGACGCTATAAGTGGTCTTGGGCTCCCCTTGTCAGGGGAGCTGTCACGCGCAGCGTGACTGAGGGGTAGTCAAAGAATTAGTGAATAGTGAATAGTGAATAGTGAATAGTGAAGAGGTATCCCCCCAAGGAAGAGCCATTTTATTCCGCGCTGTCGCGGCGCAGGCCGTGCATGAAGCCGTTGATCTCCGCCGTGTGGATATCCCCGCCGATGATCTCTTTGCCCTGGACATACAGTGTCACGATCACCGTCTGGGTGCAGTTGGGGTAATTGGTCACAAAATAGCTGTACTGCTTGCAGCTTTCCCCGGCGTGCCTGGACAGGTCGTAGCCCTGCTCCTTTTGTATACGGTTATAGTCTGCCATGATCCCCTCCATGTTTTCGGGGATCACAATGTTCCGGCAGTCCTCGCTGGTGACGTCGATCTCCCAGCCCAGCTCGTTGAGGAACATTTCCCGCCCTTCCGTCGTCGTAATATCCGGCCCCTTGTCTCTGCCCAGCCAGCGGAGAACGATCAGCAGCGTCAGCGCCGCTGCGATGAGAAGCACGATGGCCAGGGCCTTTTTTCGCGTGAATACCTTCCTCTTTTCAAGCATTTCCTCTCACCTCAGGAAAAAACTATTCAAATTCCGGCCAAAGTATGCTATACTATTCTCAATATGGCCTTTTCAAGGAGGAGAACCATGGCGCTGATCCGGCTGGACAAGTTCATATGCGACCAGGGCCTGGCCGCCAGAAAAGATGCGAGGCAAATCATCAAGGCCGGGCGTGTCCGCCTGGACGGCGCGGCCATTACCGCCCCCGAAACCAAATTTGACCCGGAGAAGTCCCTGGTGGAGCTGGACGGCAGCCCTCTGGGCTACGCCAGATTCCGCTACTACATGATGGACAAGCCCTCCGGCGTGCTCACCGCCACCCGGGACGGGAAGCAGAAAACCGTTCTGGACCTGGTGACACCGGAGATGCGCCGAATGGGCCTTTTCCCGGTAGGGAGGCTGGACAAGGACACCAGCGGCCTGCTTTTGCTGACAAACGACGGGAATTTTGCCCACCGCGTGATTTCGCCAAAATCCGAGGTCGAAAAATTGTATTATGCAAGAGTCGAAGGCATACCCAATCTTTCCGACTGCCGGGCCTTTGAACAGGGCCTGATCCTGGGCGACGGCACCCGCTGCCTGCCCGCCAGACTGGAGCTTCTGGGCGGCAATGAATGTTATGTGTATGTCATGGAGGGCAAGTACCACCAGGTCAAGCGCATGCTGGCCTCCCGGGGCAAACCGGTGCTGGAACTGCGCCGTCTGGCCGTGGGCGGGCTTGCCCTGGACCCCGCTCTGGGCCCCGGCGGTTTCCGGGAATTGACAAATGAGGATTTGTGCACAGTGTTTATGGGCAGATAGCCGAAAAAAACGGCGCATGGTTTACCGTAATTTGAGCGTAAAAGATATAAAACGAAAAAAATTAACAAAAAAACATTGGAATTTCTATTGAAAATACCAAAATAATGAGGTATCATAGAAAAAGAGAAAATGCGGGAGTATGGTATTTTCGCCATAACGCACAGGAGGCTATGATTATGTCCAGTAGAATTTTCCAAGGTGTGATCACTCAGATGAAGGATGCCGTCGACAGGACCATCGGCGTGGTGGACGATCAAGGCTATGTTGTGGCGAGCAGCGAGCTTGCCCTGATCGGTTCCCGGCTTGACGACTTCCATATTTACGAGCTGGAGGGGGCTGAGCACCCTGTGTCCAGCGGCAGCAGGACCTACAAACCCCTTGCGTCCAGCAGCTCAAGCTTTGACTTCACCGCCTTCGTGGAGGGAACGGACTCCATGGCCAGGACCATCTGCGCCGTGACGGCCGTGGCCTTTAACGAGGCAAAGAACAATTACGAGGAAAAGCACAACAAGGCCGCTTTTGTCAAGAACATCATCTCCGACAATATCCTGCCCGGAGACGTGTACGTCCGCGCCAAGGAGCTGCACTTCGTCACCGACGAGCCCAGAAGCGTGCTTCTTGTCCGTCAGATGGATAATTCCGATGTGGCGGCTGTGGAGCTGATCCAGCGGCTGTTCCCGGACAAGCAGAAGGATTTCGTCATCAACATCAACGAGTCCGACGTGGTGGTGGTCAAGGCTCTGCCCTCCGCCGAGTGCAACGAGGAAATACATAAGATCGCTCTCGGCATTGAAAAGGCCCTGCACGACGAGCTGGGCATCAAATGCGTCATTGGCATCAGCACCGTGGCCCACCATCTGCGTGAGCTGGCCGACCGCTATAAGGAAGCCCAGGTGGCTATCGACGTGGGCCGGGTCTTTGAAAGCGAAAAGACCATCATCAACTATGAAAACCTGGGTCTGGGCCGCATCATCTATCAGCTGCCCACCACCCTGTGCGAGATGTTCCTCAGAGAGGTATTCAAGAAAAATCCCATCGAGACCCTGGATGAGGACACCCTGGAGACCATCAACAAGTTCTTTGAGAATAACCTGAACGTATCCGAGACCTCCCGCAAGCTCTATGTCCACCGAAATACCCTGGTCTACCGGCTGGAGAAGATCAAGAAGATCACCGGCCTGGATCTGCGGGAGTTTGACCACGCCATTGTGTTCAAAGTGGCCATGATGGTAAAGATGTATCTCGATTCCTTGAACAACACCAAGTATTGAGATACCTTTTAACATAGATTTCCCCTGAGATTTCCCCTGGCAAAAACCCTTTTTGGAGGATAAATGACTTATGGTTCAAATGAATGATGTTCGGATGGTCTACCAGAGCAGCGGCACTGTGGCCCTGGACGGGGTGGACCTGACCATCAACGAAGGAGAATTTGTCTTTCTTGTCGGACCTTCCGGCTCGGGCAAGACCACGATCATGAAGCTCATCACCGGCGAGATCCGGGCCAACGACGGCCAGATCATCGTCAACGACTTCGACATGCGCCGCATCAAACGGCGCAAGCTGCCCAAGATGAGAAGGACCCTGGGCGTCATATTCCAGGACTACCGCCTGATCGAGAATATGAACGTCTATGACAACGTGGCCTTTGCCATGCGCGTTGTGGGTGCGTCCAACAAGGAGATCAGAAAGCGCGTGCCCTATGTGCTGGAGCTGGTGGGCCTGGAGGGCCGCGAAAAGCGCATGCCCAACGAGCTTTCCGGCGGCGAGCAGCAGCGTGTGGCCATCGCCAGGGCCCTGGTGAACAATCCCCGCATGATCGTTGCGGACGAGCCCACCGGCAACCTGGACCCGGTACGCAGCCTGGAGCTGATGCTGCTGTTTGAGAAGATCAACGAGATGGGGACCACGATCCTGGTCGTCACTCACGAAAAGGAGCTGGTCAACGCCTTTGCCAAGCGCGTTATCACCATTGATAACGGCCATGTGATCAGCGACGGAATGGATGGGTACTACAGCTATGAGATTGAGTAGAAGCGGATATCTGATTCGCGAAGGCTTCCGCAGCATCACCACGCACGGATTCATGTCCTTCGCCACGGTGGCCATTATCATGGCCTGCCTGATCATCATCGGCAGCGTGTCCCTGCTGTCGGTGAATATCGACGCCATCATCAAGGGCCTGGAGGACCAGAACGAGGTCGTGGCCTTTGTGGATGAGACCTATACCCAGGAAGAGGCGGCGGCGCTGGAGAGCCAGATCGCGGCGCTGGACAACATCAGCACTGTGCAGTTTGTCACCCGCACCGAGGCCATGGAAAACTTCATGGGCAACTATTCCGAGGACCTGATGGAGGGTATCGACGAGACGGTGTTCCGCGACCGGTACATCATCCACCTGACGGATATCGCCCTGATGGCCCAGTCCAAGACCGCCCTGATGGGCATTGAGGGCGTGGCCAAGGTCAACGCCCACCTGGATTACGCAAAAATCTTCGTCACCATCAGAAACATCGTCAGCATCGTCTCTCTGGTGCTGATCGTCATGCTGGTGTTCGTGTCTGTGTTCATTATGACCAACACCATCAAGCTGGCCACCTTCGGCCGGCGCGAGGAGATCGCCATTATGAAAATGGTGGGCGCCAACAACGGCTTTATCCGCCTGCCCTTCGTGGTGGAGGGTCTGGTGCTGGGCATCCTGGGCGGCGGCCTGGCCTTCCTGGCCGAATGGGGCATCTACACCCTTCTCACCGGAAAGCTCATCGGCACCCTGACCGGCAGCTTTATCACTGTGGTGCCCTTCAGCAACCTGGCCATGAAGATGTTTATCGCCTACATGGCAACCAGCATCCTGGTGGGTATTTTCGGCGCACTGAACGCCATAAGGAACTACTTGAAAGTATAATCGTCCAAGAACCATAAAGGATGCTTTTCTAAGGAGACTTTATGAACAACAAGAAGATCATATCCGTAATCGCAGTCATCATGGCCGTGCTGATGCTGATGATGCTGATCGTCAGCGTGATCCCCACCAGCGCCTTTGCCGAGGTCACCCAGGCCGATATCGACGAGGCCCAGCGCAAGAAGAATGAGCTGGTGGCTCAGCGTCAGGCCAGCCAGGAAAAAATCGACAAGCTGAAGGAACAACAGGCCAGCGTTCTGGAACAGAAGGCCGCTCTGGATGAGCGCAACGAATACGCCAAAGAGCAGCTTATTCTGGCCCAGGAACAGATCGACATGTATTCCGAGATGATCGCCGAAAAGAGCAAAGAGGTCGACGCGGCGAAAGACCGGGAGGAAGAGCAGCTTCAGCGCTACCGCACCCGGGTCCGCGCCATGGAGGAAAACGGGGGCTACAATATCCTGACCCTGATTTTCAACGCCCAGAGCTTTACCCAGCTTCTCACCAGCCTGGATGATATCGGCGAGATCATGGAGAGCGACCGCCAGCTTGAAGATGAGTACATAGCCGCCCGTGAGGAACACGAGCAGATCCAGGCCCAGTACGAAGAGGAAAAGGCCGAGCTGGAAGCCAAACAGGCGGAACTGGAAGAAGAAAAGGCCGAACTGGAAGGGCTTTTGGCCGAGGCAGACCAGCTTCTGAAAGAGCTGGAAGAGGATATCGAGAAGGCCATCAAGGAATACGAGATCGCCGAGGCGGCCCGGGCGGCCGCAGCGGCGGAGTTGAGCAATCTTGTGGCGGAGCTGAACCGGCAGAACCAGGAGATCGCCAACGCCAACAACAATAATAACGCCAACACCGGCAGCTCCGGCGGCAATACCGGCAGCACCGGCGGCGACACCGGCAGTTCTGGCGGCGACACCGGCAGCACCGGCGGAGACACCGGCAGCACCGGCGGCGACACCGGCAGTTCCGGCGGAGACAGCGGCAGCACCGGGGGAGACACCGGCAGTTCCGGCAACTCTGGAAACGGCGGCCTGATCAGCGCCGGCTCTGAAGGCGTTCAGGGCACAGGCTCCCTGATGTGGCCCGTACCCTGCAGCCATACCGTCACCAGCCGCTTCGGTCCCCGTGTTCACCCCATCACCGGCAAGGAGACCAACCACAACGGCATGGATATCGACGGCTACGGCCACGAGGGCTATCCCATCATCGCCTGCGACGCGGGCGTGGTGGTCTCGGCCAAGTGGAGCGATTCCTACGGCTACTATGTGATGATCGACCATGGCAACGGGATGCAGACTTTGTACGCGCATATGTCCGCCATGGCCGTGAGCTACGGGGACAAGGTGACCCAGGGGCAGACCATCGGTTACCTGGGCAGCACCGGCTGGTCCACCGGCACCCACTGCCATCTGGAGGTATATGTAAACGGCAGCCGAACCGATCCGGAGGCGTATTTCACAGGGATGACTTTCTATGACTGCTGAACCGCAGCCGGGCAGGCAATTTTGAGGGAAAAATATGAACAAAAAAACAAAATCTTTACTGGCACTGATTCTCAGCGTGATGACCGTGCTGAGTCTGATCCTGGGCGCTCTGCCCACGCAGGCTTATGCCGTTACCCAGAGCGAGATCGACGCGCTGAAAAAAGAACGGGATAAGATCGCCGAAGCAAAAGCAGCCCAGCAGGCCATTGTGGACGAGCTGGAGGCCCAGCACGCGGATGTGCTGGACCGGAAGTTGGCCCTGGATGAACGTAATGTCTATACGCTGGAGCAGATGGCGCTGAACGAGCAGGAGATCGCCCTCTACGACCAGATGATCGAGGACAAGGCCAGGGAAGTGGAAGAGGCCCTTGCACTGGAAAATCAGCAGCTGGAGCGCTACCGCACCCGGGTACGGGCCATGGAGGAAAACGGAAATTACGGTTTCCTGGCTCTGGTACTCAATTCCGGCAGTCTGGGCGAGCTGCTCACCGCCATGGACGATATCGGCGAGATCATGGAGAGCGACCGCCGGCTGGAGGACGAGTACATCGCCGCCCGCGAGCATACGGAAGAAGTCAAGGCGGAGTATGAAGAGTACAAGGCCGAGCTTGAGGCAAAGCAGGCCACCCTCCGCGCCGAGCAGGTTGAGCTTCAGCGCCAGATCGACGAGGCCACGGAGCTGATCACCAAGCTTGCCGAGGATATCGAAGGCAACGCCGAGGAGCTGGCCAAGCTCCAGGCCGCCCAGGACGAGGCCCAGAAAGAGATCGACCAGAAAGTGGCCGAGCTGGAGCGCCAGCGGGCGGAAGAGGAAGAGCGACGCCGGCAGGAAGCAGCCGCCAATAATCCCAGCAACGGCGGCGGAGGCGGCAGCAGCAGCGGAGGTTCTGTCACTGGCACCGGGTCCTTTACCTGGCCCTGCCCCTCCTGTACTTACATCACCAGCCGCGTGGGCTACCGCTGGCACCCGGTGTCCGGGCAGTGGAAATACCACTCCGGTCTGGATATCGGCGCGGCCTACGGCGCCAGTATTGTGGCCGCTGACGGCGGAACCGTCACCATCGCCGGTGTAAACGGCGGCTACGGCAACTGTGTCATGATCGACCACGGCAACGGCTACTATACCCTTTACGGACACATGTCCTCCATTGCCGTTTCGCTGGGGCAGACAGTGAGCAAGGGCTCAACCATCGGCTATGTGGGCAGCACCGGCGTTTCCACCGGACCCCACCTGCACTTTGAGATCCGGCAGGGCACGACCATTCTGGACCCGGAGAACTGGTTCACCGGCCTGACCTACGCTCCTGACGCAGGCGAGTAATTCAATATTTTCAGTACTCCCTTTCGCAGGGCGTACTGACAAGCCGGACAGCCGTTTTTTGGCTGTCCGGCTGAAACAGTTTCAGGTTATCCACCGCAGAATCATATCACCGGAAAAGAAGGAATGACATGAAGAAAAACAGCTTATTCGGCAGGTTCTTTGCCGCATTGGGCAGAGCTTTGTCACGGATCTTCAACGCGGGGATCCCGCTGAAGTTTGTGCTGATCGCCCTGATTTTGTTCACCGGCGGCGCCATATTTATCACCCGATCCAGCGTCATCAAAAATGTGGGCGGCAAGGCGGACTATGATGAAGCCATGCGCTATATCGAGATCAAGGACATCGTGGAAAAAAACTATATCGACCCGGTAAACCGGGAGAGCATGGGCTATTCCGCGGTGTCGGCCATGGTGGCCGGTCTGGGCGACAAATGGAGCAGCTACATGTCCCCTGACGAGTACAAGACCTATCAGCTTTCCGCCTCCAATGAATATTCCGGCATCGGAATGTCCATCATGAAGGAGGCCAATACTGGCGGGTTCCAGATCACCTCCATCAACAGCGGCAGTCCGGCCCATCTTGGGGGACTGAGCAGCGGTATGATCATCGTAGCTGTGGACGGAGAGGACGTGACCGGCCTGGACGCCGACAGCTTCCGTACCCTGGTCCGCTCCAAACAGAATACAAAGTTCACAGTGGAGACCAGTAATGGCGAAACCTATGATGTCAACTGCGCGGCCACCTATGTCAACCCCGTGTCCTACCGGCTGGAAAAGACCGAGGCGGGCTATGTGAAGATCGAAAATTTCGAGGCTGGCAGCGGCCAGGCGGCCATCGACGCCTTTGAGGACCTGCTGAACCAGAATGCCTCCGCCTTCGTTATTGATCTGCGCGGCAATCCCGGCGGCCTGACCAGCGAGCTGCAGACCTTCCTGGACTATCTGCTGCCCAGCGGCGACCTGTTCGTGGCCGTGGACAAGAGCGGAAAAGAAGAGGTCTTTTCTTCCGACAGTGTCTGCCTTGACATGCCCATGTGCGTGCTGGTCAACAGCGAGACCTACAGCGAAGCGGAGATCTTTGCCGCCGTTTTGCAGGAGTACGACTGGGCCACCATCATGGGCGAGCCCACCACCGGCAAGACCCGCACGCAGCAGATCATTGAGATCAGCGACGGAAGTGCCATCCGCCTGTCCACCCACAGCTTTCTGACGCCTAACCGGGTGGATATCTCCCTCAATGGCGTGATACCGGACAGCATTGTGTATAACAGCGACCCCTCCACCGTGGGCACCACGGAGGGAACCACCGGCGGCTCTTCCGGCACGGCCAGCAGCTCCAACGACGAGCAGCTGATCGCCGCCCTGAAACTGCTGAGCCAGACCACTTTTTGATTGACACCGGCAAAAGAAATCACTATAATATTCCATTACGCGGATAAAAATATTTTTCAATATATCAATAAAAAAGGAGACTGCTTTATGCCTGATTTGAGCAGATTCAAAATGAGCCAGGAGCGCCTGGACGCCCTGAAAGACGAGCTTTACTACCTGGAGACTGTCCGGGAAAAAGAGGTGGCGGAGCAGATCAAGGAAGCCAGAAGCTTCGGCGACCTGTCCGAAAACAGTGAGTATGACGAGGCCAAGACCGAGCAGGGCAAGCTCTATTCCAAGATCGCCGAGCTGAAGGTCCTGATCGAGAACGCCGAGATCGTGGATAATACCGATGAGAATGTCCCCAAGGACACGGTCACTCTGGGCAGCATCGTGCGGGTGCGGGACCTGGAGGACGATTTTGAGGAGGCCTACGAGATCGTGGGCTCTCAGGAAGCCAACCCCAGAGCCGGCCGCATCTCCGACGACTCCCCCGTGGGCCGGGGCCTGAAGGGTCACAAGGCCGGGGACACCGTGACCATCAGCGCGCCTGCGGGCGATCTGCAGTTTATGATCGTCTCTGTGGAGAATAAGTGATCGACTTTTGTGAGGGTGAGTATGAGCGAAGTGAATAACAGACAGCCCGCCGAAGAGCAGGAGCTGTCCGAGATTTTGCAGGTCCGCCGGGATAAGCTGAGCGGCCTGCAGCAGGAGGGGAGAGACCCCTTCCAGCAGACAAAGTTTGTGAGGACTGCCTGGTCCGAGGAGATCAAGGGCGATTTTGAGGGCTTTGAGAACAAGACCGTCTCCGTTGCCGGGCGCATCATGTCCAAGCGGGGCATGGGCAAGGCCATTTTCTGCCACATCAAGGACGACAAGGGCCAGATCCAGCTTTATACCCGGGCCGACGCCGTCAGTGAGCAGGAATTTGCGGATTTCCGCAAGTACGACATCGGCGATATCATTGGCGTCACCGGCTATGTGTTCAAGACCAAGACCGAGGAGATCTCCGTCCATGTGGAAAAGGTGACGCTGCTGTCCAAGTCCCTGCGCCCCCTGCCGGAGAAGTTCCACGGCATGACCAATACGGAGCTGAAGTACCGCCAGCGCTATGTGGACTTGATCGTCAACGACGACAGCCGCCGCAACTTCGTGATCCGCTCAAAGTTTGTCAGCTATGTGCGGCATTTCCTGGATAACCGGGGCTATCTGGAAGTGGAGACCCCGGTGCTGAACACTATCTCCGGCGGCGCCACCGCCAGACCCTTCATCACCCACCACAACACCCTGGATCTGGACATGTACCTGCGCATCGCCACGGAGCTGAACCTGAAGCGGCTCATCGTGGGCGGCATCGAGCGGGTGTATGAGATCGGCCGGCAGTTTCGGAACGAGGGCATGGACACCAAGCACAACCCGGAGTTTACCACTGTAGAGCTCTACGAGTCCTATGCCGACTTTAACGACATGATGGACCTGTTTGAGGACCTGCTCTCCGGCGCGGCCATGGAGATTTTGGGCACTTATGACGTGCAGTGGCAGGGCCACCAGGTCAGCCTGGCCCCGGGCTTTAAGCGCATGACCATGGCCGAGGCGGTGAAGGAGCATCTGGGTGTGGACTTCATGACCATCGACAGCGACGAGGAAGCCGTGGCCGCGGCCAAGGCCGTGGGCGTGGATATGGCCAAGGTGGAGCCCACCTGGGGCCATGCCCTGTACGAGTGCTTTGACCAGAAGGTGGAGGAGAAGCTGATCCAGCCCACCTTTATCACCATGCACCCGGTGGATGTGTCTCCCCTGGCCAAGAGAAGCCCCCAAAACCCCCGGCTCACCGAGCGCTTTGAGCTTTTCATCTGCGCCAGCGAGATGGGCAACGCCTTCTCCGAGCTGAATGACCCCATCGACCAGAAGCAGCGCTTCCAGAAGCAGGTGGAGCTGCGGGCTAAGGGCGACGACGAGGCCGGTATGATGGACGAAGATTTCATCAACGCCCTGGAGTACGGTATGCCCCCCACCGGCGGCCTTGGCATCGGCATCGACCGCTGCGTCATGCTCCTTACCGGCTGCAACTCCATCCGGGACGTGATTCTGTTCCCCACAATGAAGCCCCTGGACTGATAAGTTACGATAACCCAAGATATCTGCCGATATCTTGGGTTATTAAATTAGCTTAAACCAAAACTTAAGCCAATAGATGCAAAAGGAACGTGATTAAGATGTTAAATTTTAGAAAAGGGTGTAAAGTTCCGTTTCCGGAAAAGCTTTCAGAGGGCTATGAATATAAAGAATCCTGTTTTACTGCAAATGTCAATGCAGATAAGATGGAAATGCTGTTGGCCCACTTTATTGCAATTCACAATGAGCCTATTTTCTTTATTTTGGAGTTGCCGTCAAATCAGAAAGATGAAACTGAAATTCGCCCGGGGGTTGTAAACACACTACATAAAGATGTTTACTACATTGATGGCTGTACACAAGAGGAAGCATTGGCCATTTTAAATCGGACTGCCAATTTGATGATCAATGATGGGCTGTGTAGTTTCGGCTTCGGGTGTCATCAATCCAAGGATGAAATAATGGTAGGAAAATACAATGTGGTTTCTGTTTATACAAAAAACAAAAATACTTTTGATGGCTTTTTTGAGGAACACGAAATTGCATTCGTTGAGCATTTGGTCACTGCTTGGGATACATTTACGCGAGATATGCCCGGTGAGGCTTTTCTGGTTGATACAGACGGCAAAAGTATTTACGATATTCCTGATCTTTTGAAAGAGTGGGGAATCTACTTTGCAGAGCAAAGAGAAGAGTAACTTAACCCAATTTAAGCCACAAGTTAAACCGCGCATTTTACGTTACCTTAACGAAGCGGAAACTTGTTTTTTCCCCGCGGTATGGTAGAATGAAAGGCGAAAGCAAAAGACCATTTTGCACAGGGATATTACAGTTTGAAGATAAAGGAGCAAAAGCATGTATTACAAAGAAACTGGCTTTCGAGGCTGGTACCGCCGTTTCGCGGCGTTTCCCATGAAGGACGAATATAAAATCCCCATGATCAATTATCCCCAAATTGAGAAGGCCAACTGCCTGCTGGCCTACGGCTATATCGACCGTGAAGCGGGACTGACGCTGGAGGTGCTGGCCGCCGGCTTTGAGCAGGAGGAGCACTGTACCTTTTTCGATCCCCCTGAGCGTGCCCGCTTTTTCCTGACCGGAGAGGCAATGGAAAACGAGGAGTTTGCTCTGCTGGACGACAGGGATAGCAGACTGAGCAGCCGTTACGCAAAGAAGCTTGCCTCTTTGCAGAAGTACGCGGCCGGCGAGGAGATCGAAAAGACCAGAGAAATGCGTTTTCTGGACGACAGCCGCCACCCCTGCTTCCCGGACGATGTGCAGGTGTATCTGATGCGTCAGGGGCTGAAGCCGGAACCGTGCTGGACCAGGATCAGCGGCCTGGCTGAGAACCATATCAAGGGCATTTTGCTCAACGAGCCGGAGCAGGACTTCGGCTGCCACCAGGGGGAAGAGATCGCCGTCAACCTTGACGAGACGGAAGACAAAAAAGTGATCTGCTATGCCAATATGAATCCGGTCAGACTGCTGAAGCCGGAGGATCTGGAGGACGGCTCCATGCTGCTTGGGGCCATCCGCGCTTTTCATGCGGAAGGGACGAAAGAGGCGTTTTTTGAAATTCTGGAGACGCTGCGGGACAGCTATGTCTGGGTCCCCTGCAATGCGGTTTTGAGCGACGCGGACCAGAAAGCCTTTGCCGACATGATGGACAAGGCCGGCGGCGATCCGGCGGCGCTGGTCGGGATGGAGATGAAAAACCAGGAAAAGATCCGCCTGGTGCCGGACATTCTCCAAAACGGCGAAAATTTCTTTTTCCCTGCCTTTATCACCCAGGAGGATTTGGGCCAGTACGGGCAGTACTTCTCCAAGGTCCGAAAGCATTTTCTGGAAGTGATCGCCCTGGCCAGAAACAACGAAAAGCAGCTCAGCGGCATTGTCATCAACGCCTTTACCGAGCCCTGGCTTTTGGACAGGGAGCTTTTCGACGTGGTGGAAAATCTGAAAAGCCGGCTGGTTCAGGAGAAGTAATGCCCCAAAATCGGGGCGGGGACGGCGGCTGTCCTATCACAGGGAGAAGCAATGAAAACAGGACTGATTTTAGAGGGCGGAGCCATGCGGGGGCTGTTTACAGCCGGCGTACTGGACGTGCTCATGGAAAACAAGATCACTTTTGACGGGGTCATCGGCGTTTCGGCGGGGGCGGCTTTCGGCTGCAACTTCAAGTCCGGGCAGATCGGGCGGGCCGTGCGCTACAATGTGCGCTTCTGCCGGGATAAGCGTTACTGCGGGCTGGGGTCTCTGCTGAAAACCGGGGATATTTTCAACACGGATTTCTGTTACGGCGAAGTGCCGCTGAAGCTGGACCCCTTCGACTTTGAGGTCTTTGAAAAGGACCCTACGGACTTCTATGTGGTCTGTACGGACGTGGAGACCGGCGAAGCCCTCTGCCATCGCTATACCGGCCGGGATGACCACGGCTTTGACTGGATACGGGCATCCGCCTCCATGCCCCTGGTCTCCCGGATGGTGGAGATCGAGGGCAGAAAGCTGCTGGACGGCGGCATTGCCGACTCCATTCCCGCCGCCTGCTTTGAACGCCTGGGCTATACGCGCAATGTGGTGATCCTGACCCAGCCGGAGGGCTACCGGAAAAAGAAAAATCATGCGCTGCCGTTGATCCGCCGGAAATACCGGGCCTACCCCAGACTGGTGAAGGCCATGGAGCGGCGGCATCTGGTCTACAACAAGGAGCTTGACTATGTGGCCCAGGCCAGAGCGGAGGGGCGGATGTTTGTCATCCAGCCGGAAGCGCCCCTGGACGTCCATCGCATAGAGAAAAACCCGGAAAAGCTCCGAGCCGTTTATGAAGAAGGCAGGAAAACAGCAATAAGGCAGCGGGAAGCGCTGTTGGCCTTTCTGGCGCAGCAGGCCGGGGAATGAACCGTACATATATACAGAAAAACCGCCGGAAGAAGCAAACTCTTCCGGCGCTTTTCCGTGCCATTGACCGGAATGGGGAAATCCCTGCATGTGAGCCGAATTTCGACAGTGAAAATTTGCAATGAAGAGGATTTTGGATTATAGTAGAGACAAAATACAACGGATAAATCGGGGGTAGATAAGATGAAACTGCTGCATATCGCCGACCTGCATCTGGGTAAGCGGATGAACGATATTGATCTGCTGGAGGACCAGCGCTGTGTGCTGGATCAGCTTTTGGACATGGCCGTGGGCGAAAAGGTGGAGGCCGTGCTGATCGCCGGGGACGTGTACCAGAAGGCCTCGCCCCCGGCTGAGGCCATGGCGGCCTTTGACGGCTTTGTCTCTGAACTGGTCCGGGCGGGAATCAAGGTGTTCGTCATCAGCGGAAACCACGACTCCGACCAGCGGATCTCCTATTTCTCCTCTCTGCTGCGCCCCTCCGGGGTCTACGTCAGCGAGAGCTTCACCGGCCGCCTGCAGCAGTATACCCTGACGGACCAGTACGGGGAGGTGGTCGTCAGCCTGCTGCCCTTCATCAAGCCCCTGACGGTGAGGCGCTTTTTCCCGGACAGGAACATTGTGAGCTATCAGGACGCGGCGGAGGCGGTGCTTGCGGCCTCGCCCATTGACCAAAGCAAGCGGAATGTGCTCCTCTGCCACCAGTTCATCACCGGGGCGGAGCTGTCCGACTCGGAGGAGCGGACCGTGGGCGGCCTGGACAATATCGACGCCTCTCTGTTCGACGGCTTTGACTATGTGGCCCTGGGCCATATCCACAAGCCCCAGAAGCTCAAAAGGCCGACCCTGCGCTACGCGGGGTCGCCCCTGAAATACTCCTTTTCCGAGGCCGGACACAAAAAAAGCGCCGTGCTGCTGGAGCTGGGGGAGAAGGGGGATTGCCGCATCCGGCTGCTCCCCATCAGTCAGCCCCACGAGGTGCGGGAGGTGGAAGGGCTGCTCAGCGACGTAATGAAAATGGACTATTCCGAGGACTATGTGCGCGTCACCATCCACGACGAGCTGCCGCCGCCGGACGCCCGGGCCAGCGTCTCCACGGTCTTTCCCAATATGATGAAATTTGCCGTGGTCAATTCCAAAACCAAGGAGGACAGGGATGTGCTCGCCACCGAAAAGGTGGAGGAAAAGGACGTGAAGGAACTGTTTGCCGATTTTTACCGGCTGCAGAACAACGGCGCCTCGCCCACGGAGGAGCAGCTGGCCCTGCTGGAAGAAGTGCTGAAAGAAATGGAGGAAAAACGACATGAAGCCCGTTAAACTTGTGATGTCCGCCTTCGGCCCCTACGCTGGGGAGACGACCGTGGACTTTTCCGTCCTGGGCAGCGGCGGCATTTTCCTCATCACCGGCGACACCGGCGCGGGAAAAACCACCATCTTCGACGCCATCAGCTTTGCCCTCTACGGGGAGGCCTCCGGCGGCAGCCAGAAGCGGGCCGCCAAGAGCTTCCGCTCCGACTATGCCCGGGCGGACACGCCCACTTTTGTGGAATATACCTTTCAGCACAGGGACCGGGTCTACACGGTCAGGCGCAATCCCGAGTATCGGCGCCCGAAAAAGCGTGGCGAGGGCACAGTGAACGAAAGCGCGGACGCGGTCTTTTCCTGCACGGAGACCGGGGAGCTGGTCTCCGGCACGGAGGCGGTGAGCCGGCGGGTCATTGAATTGCTGGGTCTGAACCGGAACCAGTTTTCCCAGACGGTGATGATCGCCCAGGGGGATTTTATGAAGATCCTGAACGCCAAGAGCGACGAGCGGAAAAAACTCTTTCAGAAGATCTTCAACACCGGCTTTTTTGAGGAGCTTCAGCAGAAGCTGAAGGACATGGACAGGGATTGCAGCGCCCAGGCAGAAAAGAATAAGGACGCCATCCTGTCGGCATTTTCCCGGCTGATGATCGACGGGGCCTATGAAGAGGCCGGGAAAATGGAGGAAATCAGGAACGACGCCAAGTACATCGAGACCATGCTGCCCCTGCTTCAGGGCCTGATGGATTTCCAGCAGCAGCGGCAGAGCGGGGCGGAACAGGCCCGCAAGGCCGCCGAGGACCGGCTGGACGGGCTGAAAGGGGAACTCGCCGAAGGGAAAAAGCGAAACCAGGATTTTGAAACGCTGGATAAGCTCACGCAGGAGGAGCGGGCCCACGCCCTGCGTCAGCAGGAGATTCAGGAGGAAAAAGCGCGCCTTGTCATGGCGCGAAAGGCTCTGAATGTGCAGAGCAGCGAGGCTCTGCTGGGGCGGAATATACGCAGCGGGGAGCGGCAGAGCGCAGAGCTTCAGGCTTGCCGGGCCCGGCTGGAAAAGGCCCGGGCAGCGGCCGGGGAAGCGGAAGAGAACTTTGCCGAAGCAGAGCGGCAATACCGGCTGCTGGACCGGCAGAAGGAAGAGCTGGCCCGGACAGAGGCGGCGATTCCGGCCCTGGAAAAGGCCGCCGATCAGCGCCGGACGCTGGAGGAGGCGGAGAGCGCCGCCGCGGAAAAGTACCGGCTGAGCTGCATAGAGGACGCCGCCTATGCCGAAGTGAAGGAGGCCTTTTTCAGCAGCCAGAGCAGCCTGATCGCCGCTACGCTGAAAGCGGGGGAGCCCTGCCCGGTCTGCGGCTCCTGCCAGCATCCGGCCCCGGCAACCGTGCCGAAAAAATCCGCCACCAAAGCCCAGCTGGATAAAGCCGAGCGCAGCCGGGCCAGAGCCGAACAGGAGGCGCAGGCGGCCCTGCAGGAGAAGGCCGGGGCGGAGTCCGCCTTCCGGGAGGGCCAGGCCAGGCTGGCGGAGCTGGGCGTCTCAGCCCAGGAGGATGCCGACGCGCTGAAGGCGGAGGCAAAGCGCATCGCCCGGGAAATTCAGGAGACCGAAACGCGCTATAAGCAGGCCGAGAAGGCGCGAACCGCGTCAGCCCTTTCCGCCAAAGAGGTGGAGACCCAGACAGAAACCGCCGAAAAGGGCCTGAAGGAGCTGGAAAAGGAGCGGCTTACGCTGACAGAGGCTTTTCAGACTGCCCTGTCGGCCAACGGCTTTGCCGGTGAGGACGCCTACCGGGCGGCAAAAATGAGCGAGAGCGCCATGAACGCCATGGATGAGGAAATCCGCGCTTACGATGAAAAGGCCAGATCCCTGAAGGACAGAAGGGAAGAGCTGGCCGGGCAGCTTCAGGGACTGACCCCTGCGGATCTGGGAGCAATACTGCAGCAGGTACAGGCGGAGGAGACAAAGCGGAATCAATTGACCAGGGAGGAGAGCGCTCTGGGCAAAGACCTGGCGATCAACCAGAGCTGCCTGCGGGAGCTGCAGGAGGCGAAGAAGAAAAAGGACAGGCTGGGTCAGCGCTGGGCCCTGGTCCACGAGCTGTATTACAATGTGTCCGGCCAGACCAGCAGCCAGGTCAAGCTGTCCTTTGAGGCCTATGTGCAGCAGTTTTATTTCAAACAGGTCATTGCGGCGGCCAATATGCGCCTGAATGTGCTGACAGAGGGCAAGTTTACCCTCCGCTGCAAGGAGGAGGCCAAAAATCTGGTCAGCCAGGCCGGGCTGGATCTGGACGTGCTGGACAGGAGCACCGGCGTCTGGCGGGATGTGTCCACCTTGTCCGGCGGCGAATCCTTTATGACCTCCCTGGCCCTGGCACTGGGCCTGTCCGATGTGGCCCAGGCCCGCAGCGGCGGCGTCCGGCTGGACAGCATGTTCATCGACGAGGGCTTCGGCTCCCTGGACGAGGACGCCCTGCGCCAGGCCCTGGAGCTGCTGTCCGGCCTGGCCGGCGGCAGCCGGATGATCGGCGTGATCTCCCATGTGGGAGAGCTGAAAAACCGCATCGACAAAAAGATCATCATCTCCAAGGGGCCCGGCGGTTCAGCCATCAATGTGGAAGTGTAGGCAATACATCTCTGCAAGCCAAATCAAGCAAAATTGCTTTTCTTTCCGTATAATCTGTACCGTCAGTTGAAAGGAGCGGTGAGCCGGTGAACGAATGGGCCAGGAGCATCCAGAATATTGTGCTGGAGATCGACAAGTGCATCATCAACAAGGACGACGAGGCCCTGACCCTGGAGCATCTGGCCGCGTTTCTGGGCTATTCGGCCTGCTATGTGTCACGGAAGTTCAGGGAGATCTCCGGTATGCCCCTGCGGGAGTATCTGCGGGGCCGGAAGCTGGCCTTCGCCCTGAAGGACCTGCGGGACACGGAGGAGGGCATTCTGGACGTCGCCTTAAACTACGGCTTTTCCTCCCACGAGGCCTTCACCCGGGCCTTCAAGGAGGCCTACGGCCTTACGCCCAGCGAATACCGGCGAAATCCCGTGCCGGTGGTCCTGCGCACGGTCATCAAGCCTTTCGACTGCTATCTTTTAGAAATCGGAGGAACAGGCATGACAAGTAAAACCAACGAAGTAAGAAGCTATTTTGTGACCATCCCGGAACACAAGTTTCTGCACATCCGCAATTACGAGAGCATCGGCTACTGGGACTTTTGGCAAAAGCAAAGCCTTATTCCCGGCCAGGACTGCGAGACCATCTGCGGTCTGCTGGAGAGCATCAAGGGCAAGCTGGACGATATGGGCGGAGACCAGGCGGACAGCAGCTCCGGCCAGCTGATGGCTTTCATCAACGAGCCCCGGGGGAGGATCTGCAGCTGGGGCATCCCTCTGGCCGAGGCCTACGGCGTCCGCCTGCCGGCGGATTACGCCGGGGAGATCCCGAGCCAGATGCAGATCATGGACGTGCCGGAAGGGGAGTACATCGTCTTTGAACACGGGCCTTTCGACTTTGAGAAGGAAAACGCCGCTGTGGAGGCTAAAATCGAACAGGCCATGAAAGACTTTGATTATCCCGCCAGCGGTTATGTTCTGGACACCGCCCCGGGCAGAGTGTTCTATTTTTACCACGACTGCCGGCACTTCTGGAAATACGTCCGGCCGGTAAAGAAGGCTGAGGGGTAAAGGCGTTTTCGGGCGGCCACACAGGGCCGCCCCTACGATTCAACCAAAACAGAAGCGTAGGGGCCGCCCTATGTGGCGGCCCGGAGTGAACAGGCTTTATCGGTTCTTTTAATAGTTTTCTTTTCTCTCCTCAAAGTAGCTCTGGGGATAGGCGCAGACGGGGCAGAGCTGGGGGGCCTTAGTGCCCACCACGATGTGGCCGCAGTTGCGGCACTCCCACACCTTGACCTCGCTCTTTGCAAAGACCGACGCGGTCTCCACATTGTTCAGCAGCGCCCGGTAGCGCTCCTCGTGGTGCTTCTCGATCTCGCCCACCATGCGGAATTTGGCGGCCAGGGCGGGGAAGCCCTCCTCTTCGGCGGTTTTGGCAAAGCCGTCGTACATGTCGGTCCACTCGTAGTTCTCGCCCTCAGCGGCGTGGAGCAGATTCTCGGCGGTGTCGCCGACGCCGCCCAGCTCCTCAAACCAGAGCTTGGCGTGCTCCCGCTCGTTCTCAGCAGTCTTCAAAAACAGCTCGGCGATCTGCTCAAAGCCCTGCTTCTTTGCCACGGAGGCGAAGAAGCTATATTTGTTCCGGGCCTGAGACTCGCCGGAAAAGGCCTCCTGCAGGTTCTTCTCCGTCTTTGTTCCGGCGTATTTGTTGCCGCTGGCCTCTTTCACCGGGGCGCTGACCGGCTCCAGCATCTCCCTGCCCGCGCCGCAGCGGGGGCAGACGGCCTCTTCACCGGGCCTGACTTCAAATTCCGAGCCGCAGAGCAGGCAGCGGTATTTCACGCTCTCCCCGGACACAGGGGCCGGGGCCGCAGGCGCGGGAGCGGGCACAGTAAAGGGTCTGGGCTCGCCCACATGGCGGATGCCGGTGTATTTGGCGATGTCGCTGTCGGTAGTGACCAGATTGTCCGGGGACAGGCCGTGGACAGAGCGGTTGCCCGTGACCCGGGCAAAGGTCTTCAGCTCATTGAGGGAGACATTCAGGAAGTTTGCCACACGCTGGGCGGCGGCGTCCACCTTCAGCCGGGCCCGCAGCTCCGGATTCTGGGTGGCCACGCCCACAGGGCAGTTGCCGCTGCCGCAGATGCGGTACTGCTGGCAGGCGGCGGCGATCAGCGCGGCGCTGGCGATGGCCACAGCGTCGGCCCCCATGGCCAGGGCCTTGGCAAAGTCCGCGGAGACCCGCAGGCCGCCGGTGATGACCAGGGCAATGTCGGAGCCCACGGCGTCCAGATACTTTCTGGCCCGGCTCAGGGCGTAGAGGGTGGGAACGGTGGTGGCTTCACGCAGAAACAGGGGGCTGGAGCCGGTGGCGCCGCCACGGCCGTCGATGGTGATGAAATCGGGCTGGGCAAAAACGCAGTATTCCAGATCCTGCTCAATGTTGCCGGCGGCGATCTTGATGCCGATGGGCCGGCCCTCGGAACGGCGGCGGAGCATGTCTACCATGTCCCGCAGGTCCTCCTTGGAGTTCAGCTCCGGGAACTTGCTGGGGCTCTGGACATCCTGGCCCTGCTTTTTGCCCCGGATGGCGGCGATCTCCGCCGTGACCTTCTCGCCGGGCAGATGGCCGCCCATGCCGGGCTTGGTGCCCTGGCCGATCTTGATCTCGATGGCGTCGGAGGAGCGGAGATTCTCATCGGTCACACTGTATTTATTGGGGATATACTCGAAGATGTACTTGTAAGCCGCCTCTTTTTCCTCCGGGAGAATGCCGCCCTCGCCGCTGCACATGGCGGTTTTTGCCATGGCGGAGCCTTTGGACAGGGCCACCTTCACCTCCCGGGACAGGGCGCCGAAGGACATGTGGGAGACGTACACCGGGTTTTGCAGCACCATGGGCTTTTTGGCGTGCTTGCCGATGACGGTGGTGGTGTCCACCGGGTCGTCGTCGTTCAGGGGAGGGGGATTGAGCTGGGAGCCCAGGAGCAGCACGTCGTCCCAGCCGGGGACCTTCATCTGCGTGCCCATGGAGCCGCCGATGGTTTTGCCGGTGACAGCCATCTCATGGATCTCCGCCATGTAGCGGCTGGAGCTGTCGTGCCGGGCGGTGGCGGGATCATAGTCCAGACTGCCGGACCAGGCCTTGGGCGCGGGCTTTGCCTCGCCCTCCACGGGGACCATGTTGGACAGGGGCATTTTGCACACCGGACAGCCGTCCAGGGCGGAGAGGGGCTTGCCCTCCTTTTCCTCGTCGTAGATCGCGCCGCAGATCAAACATTTATAAACTGCCATAAATTTACCTCCGATTCTTCTTTATACAATCAGGGCAGAGCCCCTCAAAGACCGTTCTGTGCCGGCTGATCTGAAAGCCGGTCTCCGCTTCCACCTGAGCGTCGTATTCCCCGTGATAACTGACGGGCGCATCGAACACCCTGCCGCAGCAGGTGCAGAACAGGTGATAATGCCGGTCAAGGCGGGAGTCGAAACGATCCGCCGCCGGGACCTTCACGTTGCTGATCTGTCCGGACGCGGACAAGATGCCCAGATTGCGGTATACCGTGCCCCGGCTGATCCGCTCATCCACCGCGCGGACATCCAGATAGATCTGGTCCGCCGTAGGGTGGTCGTGCCGCTTTTCCACGGCCTTCAGGATCAGCTGCCGCTGTTTGGTGCTTCGCTGGATTTTCATATGATCGCCTCTTATTAGGACTTAGTCCTATTATAATTCCAGCTTTGACCAATGTCAAGAGAAGGCCGGAAAATCCGTGGACAAGCGAAGAAAAAAGGGGTATGATACAGGCATGGATAGGGAAAAAGCTTAGGGAAGGAAGAATACAATGAAAGAAAAATTGAAGGAAAATCTGAGCGGGATCATCATTCTGCTGCTGGAGATCGCCGTGGGCGTGCTGCTGCTCATCGACCCGGTGGCCTTCACCTCGGCCATCATTATTGCCATAGGACTGGCGCTGCTTTTCTACGGGGTGGCCGCTGTGCTGCGCTATTTTGGCACCGACGCCCTGGCCGCGGCGGCGGGGCAGGGCCTGGCCATCGGCCTGCTGACCATCGCCGCGGGCTTGTTCTGCATTCTGCGGACCGGGTGGTTTGTGCAGACCTTCCCGGTGCTGACCATTCTCTACGGCCTGGCCGTGCTGGTGGCGGGCTTCATCAAGACCCAGACCACCGTGGACATGCTCCGGCTGAAAAAAACTGGCTGGGTATGGATGGCGGTCAGCGCGGCCCTGTCCCTGAGCCTTGCGGCGGTGATTTTGTTCAACCCCTTTGACACCACCGTCTTTCTCTGGCGCTTCACGGCCATTGTGCTGCTGGCCCAGGCGGTGTGGGATCTGGTCACGCTGATCGTTGCCGGCAGAAGGAGCAGGACGGAATAAGAAAGGGCCGCCTGTTTCCCAACTTTTACCCCACGTCCGGCCACGCTGGCCGGAGAGCATTTTTGCTGGAAAAATCAGACGAAATTCTTAATAAATATAAAATGTGCTTGTCCTGTGCCACTTGATATGTTAAAATATATAATCACGTATTGCGCTTATCGCGCGATATAGATTAATTCACAATAAAGTGAAGGTGCTCAAGTGAAAAGAAAAGACAGATACATGGATTATGCTGACGCCCCTTCCGAAGATATGGAAATTGAGGCTGGCCGCAGCAAAGAAGAGCGGCAGAAAAAAGCCATTGGCGTCATCAACAAGATTCTGGGCTTCCTTCTGACCACGGTGATCCTCATCGGCGTGGCAGGACTGAGCCTGGAATATGTGCTGGTCAAAGGTCCTTCCCCCTCCCTGCGGGACACCTTTGTAATGACCATGCTGGAGACAAGGCGCTTCGGCTTTATGGCCAACGTTTTCCTGTCTGATGAAGAGGTGGCGGAGATCAAAAGCCGCAATACCAGCACGGAAGTGGTGGAGCAGGATATCTCCCTTATTAATATCCACGGTCAGGAGACCGAAGGGGAAGAGGGAGAGGATGGCTCCTCTGCGTCCAACCAGGATTATGGCTTTGTGGACGAGGACGGCGACGGCATCATTATCGAACAGGTGGTTAAAAAGCTGTGCACCGGCTATATGATGATCGTTCAGGACCCCAGCCGTGTTTTTGTGGGTAAGCCGAACAGCTTCGGCGGCAACGGTCTTACCGTGGAGAACATGTGCAAAAAATATGACGCCATCGGCGGTATCAACGGCGGCGGCTATTATGACGACGGCGGCGGCGGTACCGGCGGTATTCCCACGGGCCTGACCGTATCCGAGGGCGTATTTTACAACGAAAGCGCCACCGCAGACTGCTTTATCGGCTTTGACGAGGAAGGCATTCTCCATGTGGGCTATATGAACGCGGAGCAGGCCCAGCAGAGCGGCATCCGGGATGGCGTCACCTTTACCTATGGTCCCATTCTTGTGGCAAACGGGCTGCCTGTGGACGCCACCGGCATCATCACCGGCATGAACCCCCGCACCGCCATCGGCCAGCGGGCCGACGGCGCGGTGCTGATGCTGGTCATCGACGGCCGTCAGGCCCAGAGCGCCGGCGCAACCTACGCAGACCTGACCGAGATCATGCTGGACTATGGCGCCATCAACGCCTGCAATCTGGACGGCGGCTCTTCCACCGCCATGTGGTTTGACGGGGAGTATGTGAACAACTGTTCCGCCAACCCCAGAGATCTGCCCACATGCTTCCTGGTCAGAAGAGAGGGGTGAACGATGATGGAAAAGAAAAAGAAAAGCGGACGGTTTTATTTCCTTTTTCTCCTGGTTTACATCCTGATTGTGCTGGGTGTGATCGCCTTTTTCATGACCAAGGTCTGGGGCTTTGCGGAGGAGTATGAGGCCGCACGCCCGGCCCATACCATGGACGCTTATGTGGAGGACCTGAACCAGAATCTGTGGAACGACCAGGTGGCCCAGACCATCGCCGATATGCCCCATGAGGTCCAGTCCGATGAGGAATGTGCCCAGGTGGTCAAGAATATGCTCAGCGCGGGAATCAGCTATGCCCGGACGGCCAGTACAGGCAGTGCAGACTCGATCAACTACGCCCTGCGCTGCGGCGATAAGGTCATCGGAAAGGTCACCCTGATCGAGGACAGCTCCCTGGCCGATCAGGTGAAATACGACATGCTGCCCTGGATCGTCAGCAGCGAGGAGTTCGATTTTACAGGGCTTTATTCCTCCGTGGAGGTGACGGTGCCCAAAAGCTACACCGTCATGCTCAACGGCACAGCTCTGGGCAGCGAGTACATCATTGAGGACAATATCCAGTTCGATTTGCTGAAAGACTACTATTCCTCCTACCCCAAGCTGCCGGTGATGGCGACCTACCGCTATGAACACATCATCGGTGAGCTGGAGCCTGTGATCCTTGACGATCACGGCAATGAGGTGCTGCTCGACGAGAGCAGGGGCCAGGAGCAGTTTTTGAACAATTGCAGCGATGCGGAGCTGGCCAAGCTCACCGACTTTACCGAGCGCTTTGCCGAACGCTACCAGTCCTACAACGCCGGTATCGGCGATGATCCGGCTACCGTTTACGTAAACCGCCTTGCCGGCTACATCATGCCCGGCAGCGATCTGGAGTTTAGAATGAAGGCGGCTCAGGACGGCTTGGGCTGGGCCCATACCAACAGCATCAATATCGAATATACCATTCTCAATTCCGCGGTAAGCTTCGGCGAGGGCGTGTATCTCTGCGATTACTCCTCGGCCTTTACCACCAAGGGCATTAACGGAACACAGGATTTTGAAAACAATATTAAAATGATCGTCATCGACAAGACCGGCGATATGAGCGATCTGCGCGTCGCCGAAATGAGCATGTATAAGAAAGATTCGGAGGAATCTCAGTGAGCAGAAAAGACGGGAGAGACGGCCCGGGAACGGGTTATGAAGAGATGGATTATCGCCGCGGAGAGGCAGGACCCTCAGCCATACAGCGTATTTTTACCTACCTGGGCAGATTTGTTCTGATTTTGATGGAGACGGTGCTGCTGGTGGCCATGCTGCTCTACGGCGTGATGTATGTGCTGGCCAAGGGGCCTTCCCCCACGGCCCGGGACATGTTTGTCACCTCCGTGCGGGAGACCAGCGCCATCGGCTTTCTGGCCAACCTTTATTTTACCGATGAGGAGATCGCCGAAATCGAGGCGAGAGAAAGCTACGAATATGTGGAGACGGACACCTCCCTCATCAACATCAATACCGAACCCACCGGGACCGAGAATGACGGCCAGGGACCCAAGGCCGACGCCTGGGGCTTTGTGGATGAGGACGGCGACGGCATCATTCTGGACACCGTAAAGGGAGAGGGCTATTCCGGCTTTATGATGATCGTTCTGGACCCCTCACGGGTCATTATGGGCAGCATCCCGGAGAGCTTCGGCGTCCGGGGCTATACCGTTGAGGAAATGGTCCAGGAGTTTGACGCCGTGGCCGGCATCAACGCCGGCGGCTTCTACGACCCCAACGGACAGGGCAACGGCAGTATTCCCGACTCCCTGGTGGTGGTGGACGGCGAGATCTACTACGCCGCCAACGGCGAGAGAAACGGCTTCGTAGGCTTTGACAGCAATTATATCATGCATGTGGGCATGCCCACCAATTCCGAAATCAAGGAAAAGAACATCGTTACCGGCGCCTGCTTCGGCCCGGTGCTGGTGGCAAACGGCGAGCCGGCCGATCCCAGCACACTGGGCGCCGGCGTCAACCCCCGCACGGCCATCGGCCAGCGCTCTGACGGCGCGGTGCTGATGCTGGTCATCGACGGCCGCCAGGTCACCAGTATGGGCGCCAAGTTCCAGGACCTGGTGGACATCATGCTCCAGTACGGCGCGGTGAACGCCTGCAACCTGGACGGCGGCTCTTCCTCTCTGATGTGGTATCAGGGAGGCTATGTGAACAACTGTGCCTCCGTCATCGGCATCCGTCCGGTGCCCACAACATTCCTGGTTCTGAAAGAGGGGGCGCGCAGCAATGGCTAAGAGAAAAAAGAACAAAAGAGGCTCAGCCCACACTTTTGCGCTGGGAATGCTGCTGTATGCCCTGATTTTTGCCGCCATCGGCGCGGTGGGACTTCGCTTTTTCTGGAGCTTTGTCGACGAATATGAAAAGTCCCGGCCCAATACCGCCATGGAACAGTATGTCCAGACGCTGGACAAGGAACATATCAAAAGCCTGGCCTCCGGTTTCGTGAGCTCCCTGGACCACAATGTGCAGACCGAGGAGGAGAGCTATGCCTGCATCCTCGATGCGGTAAACATTGAGGACCTGAGCTACGCCAAAAAGAGCGCGGAGAGCACAGAGGACAGCCTGGTCTACATCATCACCATGGACGGCAGTAAGCTGGGCCGGGTGATACTGACCAAACAGGAGGTGGACTCCACCTTCAGCTTCTCTCCCTGGGTCGTGTCTCAGGAGGAGATGGACTTCTCCTGGCTCCTCAGCGAGAAGGATGTGACGGTACCGGAGAGCTGGACTGTGTCCTGCAACGGCAATGTGCTGGACAGCGGCTATCTCACCGGGGAAAAGACCCCCTATGCCATGCTGGAAGAGTTTTACGATGATGATTTTGCTCTCCCCTATATGGAAACCTACCATGTGGATAACTTTGTGGGCGATATCACCTTTACCCTGACCAATGAGGCCGGGGAGATCGTGGAGCTTGCCGAGGGCGTCATTGACGAGCAGCTCTTTACCGATAACTGTACCCAGCAGGAGAAGGCTGACATCAAGACCATTTCCGATAACTTTATCACCAACTATGTGCTCTTTATGTCCAGCGCCAACGGCTTTATCTGGTCCAATTACTCCGCTGTTATGCAGTATGTGGTTCCTGACAGCGATCTGGCGCTGCGCATCGCGGAGGCTGTGGAGGGACAGACCTATGCCAGCAGCCGGGGCGACGACATCGTCTCTATCACCCTGAATGGCTGCATGGATCTGAACGGCGGAAACTACTATGCCGACGTGACCTATGTGGTGGACACCACCGGCCAGAAAGGCGTTGTGCAGACCACCACCAATCTGAAACTCATCATCAGCCAGACAGACAACGGCCTGAAGGTCGCTGCCATTGCCAGCTACTAAGGAAGGATAAGGATATGACAGAAGGACAAAGCTGTCAGGAAACGCTTGCCATCGTTCTCCCTTCGCTGAACCCGGACTACAAATTCAAGGGCGTTGTGGATGGTCTTGTGGAGAACGGCTTTCAACACATCGTTATCGTGGATGACGGCAGCGATGATGAACACCGCCAGTGGTTTGATCAGGCGGAGCAATACCCCCAGTGCCATGTGCTGCACCACGGGGTCAACAAGGGTAAGGGCCGGGCGCTGAAAACCGCCTTTGGCTATGTGCTGGAAAATCTTCCGGAGGTAAAGGGCGTTATTACCATCGACGGAGACGGCCAGCATCTGCTGGGTGACATCGTGGCCTGCGGCGAGAAAATGCTGGAAAAGGGCGACAAGGTCATCATGGGCTGCCGGGACTTTTCCCAGCCCGGGGTTCCGCCCCGCAGCGTGGCGGGCAACCGCACCACCTCCCGGCTTTTCCGCATCTGCTACGGCATCAAGCTCTCCGACACACAGACCGGCCTTCGGGCCATCCCCCGCGCCTGTCTGGAGCGCTTCTGCGCCATCGAGGGCGAGCGTTTCGAGTATGAGACCAACATGCTTTTGCAGATGAAGCGCCTGGGCATCGGCTTTATTGAGCAGTCCATCGAGACCGTCTACGACGAGGAGGATTACAGCTCCCACTATAACGCTGTCAAGGACTCCTGGCGCATCTTCAAGGTGATGTTCAAGTTTTTGCTCAGCTCCTTCGGCTCCACGCTGATCGATTTGCTGGTGTTTTACCTGGTTTTCCGCTTCTTCGGCGGCTGGGCCGGGAAGTACGCGGAGCTTTTCTCCACCGTGGTGGCTCGCGTCTGCTCCTCCTTTGCCAACTTTAACGCCAACAACGCCGTGGTCTTCGGCAACAAGGGCAGCTATAAGCGGGCCATGCTCCGGTATTACTGCCTGTGCATCCCCCAGATGCTGATCTCCGCGGGGCTGGTGACGCTCATCAACCACCTGTTTTCCAACACCGTGCCCATTATCGCCACCATCATCAAGTTTGTGGTGGACACCTGCCTGTTTTTCATCAGCTACAATATCCAGCGGGAATGGGTCTTTTCCCAGAAGGAAAAATAAAAGAAATCGGAAAATCCCCGGCGGATGCCGGGGATTTGCTGTTTTCTGCATTCTTTTATATTGTGTCCCGGAGCAAGCTGTGATATGATTTGTTCATTGAGAGTCAAGGAGGAACAATATGCTTACCGACAGAAAAATATGGCTTGCACAGTCCGATAAAAACCTTTATCTTCTGCCGGCCATGGCCAACCGCCACGGCCTGATCGCCGGCGCCACCGGCACCGGCAAAACCATCACCATGAAGGTGATGGCCGAATCCTTCTCCGATCTGGGTGTTCCGGTGTTTATGGCTGACGTTAAGGGCGACCTTTCCGGCATGTGCCGCCCCGGCGCGGACAGCGAGAATATGCGCAGCCGCATTGAACGCTTTGGCATAGAAAACTTCCAATATAAGCCCTATCCCACCCGCTTCTGGGACATTTTCGGCGAAAAGGGCCATCCCGTCCGGGTGACTATCTCCGAGATGGGGCCGGTGCTGCTGTCCCGTCTTCTGAACCTGACGGAGGTCCAGGCCGGCGTGCTGAACATCGTGTTCAAGGTGGCCGATGAGCACGGCCTGCTGCTTCTGGACATGAAGGACCTGCGGGCCATGCTCCAGTATGTGGGGGACAACCGGGCAGAGTTTACCACCATGTACGGTAACGTTTCCTCTGCCAGCATTGGGGCCATCCAGCGCGCCCTGCTCGCTTTCGAGAGCGAGGGCGGCGAAAAGTTTTTCGGCGAACCGGCCCTGGACATCCGGGACTGGATGCGCACCGATATCGACGGCCGGGGTTACATTAATATACTCAGCAGCGACCGGCTGATCCAGAGTCCCACGGTGTATTCCACCTTCCTGCTGTGGATGCTCACCGAGCTTTTCGAGCGTCTGCCTGAGGTGGGCGACCTGGAAAAGCCCAGAATGATCTTCTTCTTTGACGAGGCCCACCTGCTCTTCAACGGAGCCGGAAAAGCGCTGGTGCAGAAGATCGTCCAGGTGGTGAAGCTGATCCGCTCCAAGGGTGTGGGTGTGTACTTCATCAGCCAGAGCCCTTCGGACATTCCCAACGATGTGCTGGCGCAGCTGTCCAACCGGGTGCAGCACGCCCTGCGGGCCTACACCCCCGATGAGCAGAAGGCCGTCCGGGCTGCCGCCCGTTCTTTCCGTAAAAATCCTGCTTTCGATACCGAGGAGGTGCTGATGGCCCTGGGCGTGGGCGAGGCTTTGGTCAGCTTCCTGGACGAAGAGGGTGTGCCCACAGTGGCGGAGAGGGCCTTTATCCTGCCGCCCCAGAGCCTGATGGGCCCGGCGGAGGACAGGGCCGTGCAGAGCCTGATCGTCAGCGACGAGTTTGACCTGAAATACCGGGACAGCGTGGACCGGGAGTCGGCCTATGAGATATTGATGCGGGCAAACGAAGAGCTGGAGCTGCGCCGCCAGCAGGAGGCCGAGGCCGCCGCCGCGGAAAAGCAGCGGCAGAAGGAGGAGGCCGAGGCCGAGAGACAGCGCCTGAAAGAGGAGGCCGCCGCCGAAAAGCAGCGCCAGAAAGAGGCTGCCGCCGCCGAGAAACAGCGCCAGAAGGAGGAGGCCGCCGCCCAGCGTGAGGCGGAAAAGGAGGCCGAGCGCCGGAAAAAGACCATCCAGCGGGCGGCAAGCAACGCCGCATCCTCCGTGGCCCGTTCCGTCAGCACCAATCTCGTCAACTCCCTCACCGGCGGAAAGACCGTCAGCACCGGCACTATGGCCAAGCGCGCCGCCACCAACGCCCTCAGCTCTGTCATGCGGGAGGGCTCCCAGTCCATCATCCGGGGCCTGTTCGGAAACAAGAAGTAAGTAACATACAGTTGATTGCTTTGCATTCAGTCTCAGAGAGCTTTTCCAGAAGGAAAAGCTCTCTGACTGTAGACAAAGCTATCGGCAATGTATAGAGTTGCATGGGGAGAGCGCAGAGAGGGGACGGGAGTCCCCTTTCGGCGTTCAATCTATGCTTATTCAGGAGTATTTTCGAATACTCCTGAATAAGTTTTCAAGGCGTCGGACTTTGTCGACGCCTTGAGAGCTTTTCCAGAAGGAAAAGCTCTCTTTTGTATATCCTTTTGATAATGACAAAAGCCTTTTTATGGAGAGACAGTTTGCTCTCCCTGCCCCGAATGGACTTGCTGTCCATTGTTGATTTTTCCCTTTTGTTGTCGTATGCTGAAAACGGAAAGGGGAGCTGCGGCAGATGAGCAGTACAGATAAAACGGTAAAAGCCCCTGCGCGGGCGGCAGTGGAGCGGGGACAGGTGCGCTGCCCGCGGTGCGGGCGGCTTTTAGCTAAGGCCGTTCCCGGAGCCAGGGCCAGCGGCCTGGAACTGTGGTGCGGCGGCAAGGGCTGCAAAATGCCTGTGCTGGTGGAGCTGTAGTAAGCCGCGAAACAAATAAATTCCAAAGGCCTTGAGCCGTGCGTCGGAGGATCGTATGCCTCTGATGTACGGCTTTTTCTTTTTCATGGGAAGGGAGGTGATGCATACGGCAAGACAGAAAAAAGTGGAGGGAACCAGGGAAATCCTCTGGGACCCGGGGCAGGCAAACCCCAAACAGCTGGAATTTTTCCGCAGCCGCACGCTCTACACCGCCTACGGAGGGGCCAAGGGCGGCGGCAAGACCTGGGCCGTGCGCACTAAGGCCATCGGCGGGGCGCTGCTGAACCCGGGCATCCGCATCCTCATCATGCGTTGTCACTACCCGGAGCTGGAGGAAAACCATGTACGCCCCATCCGTAAGGCCGTTCCCCTGGAGCTTGCCGATTACAACGTCACTTCCCGCCTGATGACCTTTTTTAACGGCAGCATCATCAAGTTTGGCCACTGGTCCGGGGACGAGTGCGAGAACGAATACAACGGCCTGGAGTACGACTGGATCTTCATCGACGAGGCCACCCAGTTTTCCGAACGGGCCTTCAACTTTCTCGGCGGCTGCCTGCGCGGCGTCAACGATTTCCCCAAGCGGATGTACCTGACCTGTAACCCCGGCGGTGTGGGCCACAACTGGGTGAAAAGGCTGTTTATCGACCGGGACTACCACACCTACCCGGACGAGCCGGAACGGGACGAGCATCCGGAGGATTACCGCTTCATTTTCGCCACCGTGGAGGACAACAGCTACCTGCTGGAATCCTCGCCCGCATATCTGAGAAATCTGGCCAACATGCCGGAGGATCTGCGCCGGGCCTACCGCTACGGCGACTGGAGCGTACTGGGGGGCAATTATTTCCGGGAGTTCCGGGCGGAAAAACACAGCTTGAAGCCCTTCAAACCCCCGGAACACTGGGAGCGCTACCGCAGCTTTGACTACGGGCTGGACATGTTCGCCTGCTTCTGGTGGGCGGTAGACGAGGACGGGCGCTGCTGGTGCATCCGGGAATTTGAACACAGCGGCCTGATCGTGGGGGAGGCGGCCCGGGCTCTTCTGGAGCACAGCCTGCCCGGGGAGCGGATCGCCGCCACCTACGCGCCGCCGGACATGTGGTCCAGGCAGAAGGACAGCGGGCGCACTATGGCGGAGCTCTTTCTGCTCAACGGCGTGCCCCTGGTGAAAAGCAGCAACAGCCGGGTCCAGGGCCACATGATGATCAAGGATATGCTCTCGCCCATCCCCCTGACGGACCCCTTCGTGAAGGGCCTGTTTTCCCCGGGAAAAGCCCCGGAAACCCTGCCCGGGCTGATGTTTTTCGACAACCTGAGCCGGGTCATTTCCGACCTGCGGGACATCCAGGCGGACGAGAACAACCCCAACGACTGCGCCAAAAAGCCCCACGAGATCACTCATACGGTGGACGGGATACGGTATTTCTGCGTGTCCCGGGTGCTGGCGGCGGAGGCCGGGGCCGGCAAGGCAGAGCTTCCTCAGAATGAGGATGAGGACGAGGAGAGCTATGACAGCTTCATGACCGGCGGGGAGATCACCGGGGAGTATCTGGTGTGAAAAAGCGCTCCGGGGAAGCTTCCGGGCGGGGGCAAGCCCCGCCCCTACGGCTTCCCTATATTTACCGATTCAAAGCCCAGCGAAGCGGGTTTGAATCGGGGAGGAAGAAGGAAGGAGCGGAGTGCAGTTTTACGCGAACAGCGGGAAACGAAACGGCGCGAGTTTCTTCTGACGAAGTAGGGGCGACCCTTGCGGTCGCCCGGGCAAAGCAAGAACGGGAGATGCTTGCCATGGAATATAATATTCTCAAAATACAGGAGCACCCGGAGCTTGTGAAACAGGCGGCGCGGTGGTTCCATGAGAAATGGGGCATACCGGAAGAGGCCTACCTGGAGAGCATGGCGGACGGCCTGAAGGCTTCCGGCCCGGTGCCCCGGTGGTTTATCGCCGTGGACGGGCAGCGGATCATTGGCGGTCTTGGGGTCATTGAAAACGATTTTCACGACCGGAAAGATCTGACGCCCAATGTCTGCGCCGTTTTTGTGGAACCGGAATACCGGGGACAGGGCATAGCCGGGGCGCTGCTGAACTATGTCTGCAAGGAAATGAAGGCCCTGGGCCTGGACACCCTCTACCTGCTGACGGACCACGACAGCTTTTACGAGCGCTACGGCTGGGAATTTTTCTGCATGGCCCAGGGGGACGGGGAGGACGAGCCGTCCCGGATGTACATCCACAGGGAGGAATGATATGGGCATCTTTGTGATCGGCGTTCTATTTCTGCTGCTGGCGGCGGCCCTGATCCCCGTAGTCCTGCTGTACAAAAACCGCAGCAGATTATTGCGGGAGTACAGGGAAGAAAAGGCAAAATAAAAAAGTGTCATCCTGATGAGCAACGCGAAGAAGGATCCCGTAAACGGAAGTACGCACTTCTGTTCACGGGATCCTTCGCTTATATCAGCTTTTCAATTTCGCTTTCGCCGTAAAGGCTCAGGCCGGCGGCGCGGAGCTTTTCGGCGGCAACGCCGTCGCCGGGGATGACCTTTCCGTTGAAGCTGCCGTCATAGATCGTGCCGCTGCCACAGGAGGGGCTGCGCTCCTTCATCAGGGCGGTTTTGCAGCCAAAGCGCCGGGCCAGGGCCAGGGCGGTCTCCGCGCCCTTGTCAAACTCCGCCGTCACGTCCCGGCCGCTTTTGCCGATGACAATGTCGTGAAGCCGCTCGCTGGGCTCTCTGGGGATGGGCAGGCCTCCGGCAGTCTCCGGACAGACGGGCACCAGCCGGTATTTCTCCCGCAGCCGGGCCAGAATATCAGGCGGCAGGGCGTTGTTCCCGCCGCTGTATTTGCAGTTTTTGCCTAAGAAACAGGCGCTGATCAGCAGTCTCTCCATGGCGCTACCTCATACTGATCCCCAGCAAGGCCCCGCAGATGCCGCCGATGATGTGGGTGAGCTGGGAGACATTGTCTTTCAGCACCACGCCGTCCACGATCTCGCCGCCGATATACAGCACCAGCACCAGAATCAGGGTGATGGGGATGCAGCCGTCCTTCATTCCGGCCAGAGAGGACATGACGATCATCATAAACACGATGCCCGAGGCCCCCAGCAGCGCCGTTCCGGGGAAAAACAGCCACTGCACCAGCCCGGACACCAGGGCAGTGACCAGAATAGCAAACAGAAGATTCCGGCTGCCGTATTTCTCCTCCAGGGGAGGGCCGATGACCAGAATCATCATCATGTTGCCGATGTAGTGGGCGTAGCTGCTGTGTCCCAGCACATGGAGGAAAAAGCGGGGATAGGTGAAAAAGTCCGCCAGTGACGAACGGTATACGCTGAAAAACTTCGTGGTGGTCCAGCCGCCGGTGGCAAAGCCCAGCAGCAGCGCCCCCAGGGACAGCAGCGCAAAGGTCAGCACCACCGGGGAATTGTACTGGAGCTTGACCACAAATTTTTTCATGTCTCCACCCCGCAGTTGGCAAGGGCCTTTTCGTAAAAGCCAGCAGTGCGCTCGTCAAAGCAGACCATGCGCACCAGCTCAATTTCCCTGTGCTCCGCCAAAAAGGCGGCGATGGTGTCAATGGCGATAACGGAGGCCTTCTCCAGCGGAAAATGGTACACGCCGGTGCTGATGGAGGGAAAATCCACGGTTTTGCAGCCGTTCTCCGCCGCCAGCTCCAGACAGGAGCGGTAGCAGGAGGCTAAAAGCTCCGCCTCGCCCCGGCTGCCGCCGTGCCAGACGGGGCCGGGGGTGTGGATAACGTATTTTGCGGGCAGTTTATAGCCCTTGGTGATCTTGGCCTTGCCGGTCTCACAGCCGTGCAGGCCCCGGCACTCGGCCAGAAGCTCCGGCCCTGCGGCCCGGTGGATGGCGCCGTCCACGCCGCCGCCCCCCAGAAGAGAGCAGTTGGCCGCGTTGACAATGGCGTCCACGCTTTGTTTGGTGATGTCGTCCCGGATGATCTGGATCCTTCCCGCCATGGTTCAGCCTTCCATTTCTATCTGAATCTGTCCGTCAGCTGCGGACAGATCAATATGCCTGATATCCTCGCCCCGCTTTTCGATGATCCGGGCGGCCAGGACGTCCTCGATGTCCTTCTGGATGACCCGGCGCAGATTTCTGGCCCCGTAGGTGACGGAGTAGGCCTTCTCCACCAGGTAGTCGATCAGGCTGTCCTGCCAGGTCAGCGCCATGTTCCGCTGGGCCAGAACGTCCCGTACCTCGCCCAGCATCAGCGCGGCAATGGCGCGGAAATTCTCCTCCGTCAGCTGGTTAAAGCAGATGACCTCATCCACGCGGTTAATAAACTCGGGCCGCAGAAATTCGTTCAGGGCCTTCATGGTGCGCTCCCGGCTCATGTCGCTGAGGGAGCCGCCGAAGCCCACGCTGCCGGACTTGTTGTTGCTGCCGGCGTTGGTGGTCATAATGATGATGGTGTTTTCAAAGTTGACGGTCCGGCCCTGGGCGTCGGTGATGCGCCCGTCGTCCAGGATCTGGAGCAGGATGTTCATCACGTCCGGGTGGGCCTTCTCAATCTCGTCGAAGAGCACCACGCTGTAGGGCTTGCGGCGGATCTTCTCGGTGAGCTGGCCCGCCTCGTCATAGCCCACATAGCCCGGGGGTGAGCCGATGATGCGGGAGACGGAGAATTTCTCCATAAATTCGGACATATCCAGACGGATCAGGGACTCGGGGCTGTCGAACATGTCGGCGGCCAGGCGCTTGACCAGCTCTGTCTTGCCCACGCCGGTGCCGCCCACGAAGATGAAGCTCACCGGCTTGCGCTTGACCTGCAGACCCACACGGCTGCGGCGGATGGCGGCGCAGACTGCGTCCACGGCCTGATCCTGGCCCACGATGTGCTCCTTCAGCCGCTCATCCAGCTTTGCCAGCCGCTCAAACTCATCCTCCCGGATGGTGGAGGCGGGGATCTTGGTCCAAAGCTCGATGATCCGGGCCATGTTGTCCACGGTCAGCCTGGGCCGGCCGGCGTTTTTCAGCTCTGCCAGCTCCTGCTCCAGCTGCATCTCCTTGCTGCGGAGCTGGGCAATGCGGGCGTAGCGCTGGTCCAGCATCTCGTCGGTGAGGGGCTGGCCCCCCGGCGCGTCGGCGGACATGAGGGCCTCCCGCTCAAAGCGGATGTTTTCCAGATCCCGCTCAGCCAGCATACGGCGGTTGATGCCCTCGTCCTTCAGATTCACGTCGGAGCAGGCCTCGTCGATCAGGTCGATGGCCTTGTCGGGCAGGAAGCGGTCGGTAATGTAGCGCTCGCTCATCAGCACCGCCTGGCGGCACATCTCGTCGGAGATCTCCACGCCGTGGTAGTCCTCATAATAGTGGGACACGCCCCGGATGATTTTGATGCTGTCCTCAATGGAGGGCTCCGTCACCGTCACGGGCTGGAAACGGCGCTCCAGAGCGGAGTCCTTTTCGATGTGCTTGCGGTACTCGGTAAAGGTGGTGGCGCCGATGACCTGGATCTCGCCCCGGGAGAGGGCGGGTTTGAGGATGTTGGCGGCGTTCATGCTGCCCTCGGCGTCGCCTGCGCCCACAATATTGTGGACCTCGTCGATCACAAGGATGATGTTGCCCTGCTTGCGGATCTCCTCAATCAGGCCCTTCATGCGGCTTTCAAACTGGCCGCGGAACTGGGTCCCGGCCACAAGGGCGGTCAGATCCAGCAGAAAGACCTGCTTATCCTGGAGCTTGTAAGGCACGCTGCCCATGGCAATGCGCTGGGCCAGGCCCTCAGCGATGGCGGTTTTGCCCACGCCGGGCTCGCCGATGAGGCAGGGGTTATTCTTCTGGCGGCGGTTCAGAATCTGGATCACACGCTCCAGCTCCTCCTCCCGGCCGATCATGGCGTCCAGCTTGCCCTCCCGGGCCCGCTGGGTCAGGTCGATACAGTAATTGTCCAGAAACTTGTGCTTGCCGCCCTTGGAGGGCTCCTTCTGCTCGTTTCTGGGCCGCTCATTGCCGCCGTTATTCTGGTTTTGGTTGTTGTTGGGCGCGGCGGGGCCGCCGAAGAGCCGGTTCAGGAAGGGAAAGGTGGCGGTCTTGCCGTCGTCCTCGTCGCTGTCCTCGTCGCCGTCTACGGCCATCAGATCCTCCGCCCCGCTCAGGGCGTTCATCATGTCGCCGGACAGGGCCTCCAGATCCTCGTCGGAGATGCCCATCTTCTCTATGACGTCGTCCACGGGCTTGATATGAAGCTCCCGGGCGCACTTCAGGCACAGGCCTTCGTTCTTGGCCTGGCCCGCTTCAATCTTGGTGATGAATACTACCGCTACATTCTTTCCGCAGCGGGAACACATTGTAGGATGCATTTAACCCTCCTCAGGCGTCTGTATCACATCAGTCCCTTGGTAATAAACTCAAAGGACAGGAAAAATCTTGCAAGGGTGGTGCTTTCGATGGTGTTCTTGCCGATGACCAGGCCCAGGAAGCTGAGCAGCCAGCTCAAAAGCACACAGTACAGAAAACCGCGCACGAAGCCCAGCACCGTGCCGCCGATCTCATCCAGATTTTCCATGTTCGGCAACCGGAAGGACAGGTTGCCGATGTTGGCCACGGCCACAAGGAAGATCAGAATCAGCAGAAAGGCCAGCAGCAGGCCGCCCACATAGGTGATGGTGTCGCACAGGACGCTCACCACCGCGTCGGTCATGTCAACGCCGTTTTCGTCGGCCACCTGCACCGCCTTGTCGGCCAGCTCCTCGGCCCGGCGCTCAGAAAAGCCTACAACGCCCATGCACTCATAGGCATAGTCGTAGCGCAGAGAGGGATCCTCCGTCAGAATATCGTTCAGGGACCGGTCACTTTCGCCATAGCCCAGGGTCTCAAGGACATCCTCCCGGGTCTGCTGGGAGTCGATATAGCCGCTGACGAAAGGCTCCAGCGCCGGGATGACCTCCCCGGCGTAGGCCGAGGACAGCAGACTGCCGCCGAACAGGGCGATGATGATGGCCAGAATCCCCGCGACGCCGCCTACCAGACCCCGCTTATAGCCGGTCCAGGTACAAAGAGCGATGATGACAAGAAGCACGATATCAATAATCAATTTCATAGCTGATCATTCCTTAGTATGTATTCGCCGGTACCCCGGCGCAACAATCTTTTGGGTCATTATAGCACGAATTTGTGAACAAATATATATCTTAATTCATGGTAAAGTCTGAAGTTAAATTAATTAATTTAGGAACATCTCACCCACGCTGCCCTCATACCAGACCCGGTTCAGGTACAGGCCCTGGGGCGGCATGGTGGGGCCGGTGAGCCGCCGGTCGCCTTTTTCCAGCAGCAGCGGGATCTCCTCCGGCAGGAGCTTGCCGTAAGAGGCGTAGACCATGGTGCCCACCATGGCCCGGCACATGTTGTAGAGAAAGCCGTTGGCGCAGATGGAGACGGTGATGATGTCCCCCTCTTTTTCCGCCCGGCACCAGTACACGGTGCGCACGGTGGTCTTGGTCTGGGTACCCTCGCTGCGGACGGCCTTGAAATCGTGGGTGCCCTCAAAGGCTTTGGCCGCCGCCTGCATCAGTTCCATGTCCAGATGCTG